>Ga0208612_1000841_pt1 | contig 12847 bp, 12 predicted proteins | sample AntDryMetagUQ889_FD_188089 | JGI IMG/M metagenome (GOLD analysis project Ga0208612, IMG submission 188089) | Polar desert microbial communities from Antarctic Dry Valleys - UQ889 (SPAdes) | ecosystem: Environmental > Terrestrial > Soil > Desert | place: Antarctic Dry Valleys | collected 2008-12-31 | reverse complement strand
TGGAGCTGCTCGATGGCCTCGTCGGGCGCGTCGTTGTCCTCGGCGTGCGAGATGAGGTCGCCCTTCGTGACGGGGTAGTCGACGCCCTTGAGGTAGCGCTGGATCTCGATTGGGTTTTCGGCCACCTGAAGTCTCCTCGTCCGGGACGAGGCTCCGTCTACCCAGGGCTCCCGGCGGGCAAACTCCGGGTTGGACTGAACGGTGTCGGCTGGGCGACGACGTCGCCGTTCGTTCCCCGGCATGTGCGGGTAGTTGACGACGATGCGCGTCGTAGTGACCGGGGCCACCGGCAACGTCGGATCGAGCGTGGTGCGGGCGCTGTCCGACGATCCCGCGGTGGACGTGATCATCGGCCTGGCTCGACGTCGCCCCGCCCTCGAGGTGCCGAAGGTCGAGTGGGCGGTGGCCGACGTCTCCCGGTCCGACCTCCGGCCACTGTTCCGGGGCGCGGACGCCGTGGTCCATCTCGCGTGGCTGATTCAACCCTCGCGGGACGAGGACACCACCTACGCCACCAACGTCGACGGCAGCGAGCGCGTGTTTCGCGCCGCGGGCGAGGAGGGAGTCCCGTCGCTGGTCTACGCCTCCTCGGTGGGCGCCTATTCGCCCGGCCCGAAGGATCCCCGCGTGGCCGAGAGCTGGCCGACGGACGGGATCGCGACCTCCTTCTACTCCCGGCACAAGGCCGAGGTGGAGCGCCGCCTCGACGCCTTCGAGGCGGAGAGCCCATCCGTGCGGGTGGTGCGCCTGCGTCCGGGACTGATCTTCGCGCGCGAGGCGGCCTCGGGCATCCGCCGGCTGTTCGCCGGCCCGTTCCTACCGGGATTCCTCGTCCGACCCGGCCTCATCCCCGTGGTCCCCGACCTCGAGAACCTGCGCTTCCAGGCCGTTCACTCCCACGACATAGCCGAGGCCTACCGCCTGGCCGTGACCGGGGGGGCACGCGGTGCCTTCAACGTCGCGGCCGAGCCGGTGCTCGACCCGCCGGAGCTGGGACGGCTCCTGGGTGCGAGGACGGTGCCGGTACCCGCCTCGGTGTTGCGCGGGGCGGCCTCGCTCACCTGGCGCGCCCGTCTCCAGCCCACCGAGCCGGGCTGGCTCGACATGGCGCTCGGCATGCCTCTCATGGACACGACCCGCGCGCGGGAAGAGCTCGGATGGCAGCCGCGTCGAACCAGCGGGGAAGCCCTTCTCGAGCTCATGGCCGGCATGCGCGACGGCGCCGGGCTCGACACCCCGCCGCTCGCGCCGGGGTCCGGAGGCCCGCTGCGCGTAGACGAGCTGCGCACCGGGGTAGGCAAGAGATCCTTCTGAGCTAGCCCCGGCGCCAGCGGTCACGCAGCTGCGTGACCGCGAGCCAGACCCCGAACGCGATGGCCGGGAAGCCGAGCACGACCGCCTCGATCCAATCGCCGGCGTGGGCGAGGACGGTCACGCCCGGAGCTTAAGGCCCGGTGCTCGGCGGTCCGAGCGCCTCCCGACGCCCGCGCCGCCGAGACCGGACCTAGATGCGACTCAAGATGAAGATCACCAGGGCGATGATGAGCAGTATCCCGACGATGGTCCAGATAAGACCGCCTCGCATATGTTCTCCCTTCCGTGTCGTTGGAGCGTGCCTCACCGCCGCTCGGGCGTCAGAGGCACACCGTTGTCGATGCGCCAAGCATGCCCGTGACGTCGGATCGATAATCCGACCCGGCCAAAGGAAGGAGACGCCGCCTTGTCGGGCGTCGCCGGGTATACCGCCACCGTGACCGACTCCCTCGAGGAATACCGACGCAGGCGTGACCCTACGCGCACGCCCGAGCCGGGCACGGCGGAGGCTGCGGAGCCCGTCTCGGCGGAGGGTCGGGCGCCGCGCTTCGTGGTCCAGGAGCACCACGCCACGAGCCTCCACTGGGACCTGCGCCTCGAGCGCGACGGCGTGCTCGTGTCCTGGGCGGTGCCGAAGGGGCTGCCGCCCGACCCGAAGGACAACCACCTCGCGGTGCACGTCGAGGACCACCCGCTCTCCTACTTCGACTTCGAGGGCGACATCCCCGAGGGCTCCTACGGCGCGGGCCATGTGTCCCTCTGGGACCAGGGCACCTACGAGACGCACAAGTTCCGCGAGGACGAGGTGATGGTGACCCTGCACGGCGATCGGGTGGAGGGGAAGTACGTCCTCTTCCGCACCCGGGGCAAGGACTGGATGGTCCACCGCATGGACCCGCCGACGGACCCCTCGTGGGAGCCCATGCCCGATGCTCCGAGGCCGATGCTCGCGTGCCTGGCGTCGGAGCTGCCCGAGGACGGGGCCGGGTGGGGCTTCGAGGTGAAGTGGGACGGCGTGCGGGCGCTCGCGCTGGTGCGCGGCGGCCGGGTGCAGGCGCTGAACCGGACCGGCGGCGAGATCACGTCCCGCTACCCGGAGCTGCGGGCGCTCGGACGCGCGCTCGGCTCGCGGCGGGTGGTGCTCGACGGCGAGATCGTGGCCCTCGACGAGCGTGGCCGCCCCAGCTTCCAGCTCCTCCAGTCCCGGATGCACCTGAGCTCCGACGGCGCGGTGCGGCGTCGCGCACGCGAGGTCCCCGCCGCCTACGTCATCTTCGACCTCCTCTACCTCGACGGGCGCTCGACCACGTCGCTGCCCTACCGACAGCGCCGCGAGCTCCTCGCCGGCCTCGAGCTGGACGGCCCGGCCTGGCAGACGCCCGCGCACTACGAGGCCGACGGCGCCGCACTGCTCGCCGCCAGCCGCGAGCAGGGGCTCGAGGGAGTGATCGCCAAGCGCCTGGACTCCTCCTACGAGGCCGGCAGCCGTAGCCGCGCGTGGCTCAAGGTGAAGAACCACCGCCGCGAGGCCCTCGTGGTCGGAGGCTGGCTCCCGGGGTCCGGCGGGCGTCGCGGCCGGATCGGCGCGTTGCTCGTGGGCTTCCGCGAGGAGCCGGGTGGCGAGGTGCGCTACGCCGGCCGGGTGGGCACCGGGTTCACCGACGCCGAGCTCGAGCGCCTCGGCAGCCTCCTCGAGCCCCTCGCCCGCCAGGGCACGCCGTTCACCGGCCGCCAGCCTCCGAAGGAGGCACGTTTCGTCGAGCCGTCGCTCGTGGCCGACGTCGAGTTCAACGAGTGGACCCACACGGCCACGCTGCGCGCGCCCTCGTACAAGGGCCTCCGCGACGACGTCGATTCCGCCGACGTGGTGCTCGACCCGTCGGGAGAGGTAGGGCCGTGAGCAGATCCGTGCAGGTCGAGGTCGAGGGTCGCCGGCTCTCGCTCTCGAACCTCGACAAGGTCTTCTACCCGGCCACCGGGTTCACCAAGGGCGAGGTGATCGACTACTACACGCGGGTCGCCCCCGTAGTGCTGCCCCACCTGCGGGGCCGCGCCCTCACTCTCAAGCGCTACCCGGACGGCGTCGAGGGCCCGCACTTCTATGAGAAGGAGTGCCCACGCCACCGTCCGGAGTGGATGCGGACGGAGGCCATCGCGCTGCGATCTGACGACCGGAAGGTGAACTTCTGCGTGGTGGACGAGCTGGCCGCCCTCGTGTGGGCCGCCAATCTGGCCGACCTCGAGCTCCACACCTCGCTGTCGCTCGCGACCGATCCCGGCCGTCCCACGATGCTGGCCTTCGATCTGGACCCGGGGCCGCCGGCCGCCATCCTCGAGTGCGCTCGCGTGGCGGTCGCGCTGCGGGACACGCTCGCCCAGCTGTCCCTGGCGTCGTTCCCGAAGACCTCGGGGTCGAAGGGGATGCAGGTGTACGTCCCGCTGGACGGCCGGTCCACCTACGAGCAGACCAAGCCGTTCGCCCGGGGACTCGCCGAGCATCTCGAACGGGCGCATCCCGACATCGTGGTCTCGAGCATGAAGAAGAGCCTGCGCGCCGGCAAGGTGCTGATCGACTGGAGCCAGAACGACGAGCACAAGACCACGGTGTGCGTGTACTCGCTGAGGGCCCGCGAGCGACCGACGGTGTCCACCCCGCTCGCATGGGAGGAGGTCGAGGCCGCGCTGGAGGCCGGCGACGCCGGCTCTCTCTCCTTCGACTCGGCTGACGTGCTGGCGCGGAGCGCCGAGCGCGGTGACCTGTTCGCCCCGGTGGTGGACCGCGGGCAGGCGCTGCCGGAGCTCTGAGGAATCAGTGGCCGCGCGGGGAGCCGTCCCCGATCAGGGCCGGCGGTCGGGCTCGTCGAAGCCCTGCCCGTCGGGCGTGAGATCGGCGTCCGGGGGCTCCTCGGCGGCGCGGCGGACCTCCTCGTCCACCTGCTCCTGCCCCGCGGCGTCCTCGCCGCCGCCCTCGCGCACGGGGACCTCGGCCGGGCTCGGCTGTTCCTCGAGGGTCAGGTCCTCCGGCTCGCGAGGTGGGCCGCCGATCGCCGCGGCGTCCTCGGCCGCCGCCTGCTCCTCGGCGCCCTCGTCGAGCCCTCCCAAGGGCCCCGGCTCGGCCGCCATGCCGGTTGCCGTGTCCTGGTCCACGAGATCGACGGGTCCTCCCAACGCCTGGTCGCGGTCGGCATCGGCCACCTCGGCCGCGGGGGCCACCACGTGGTCGGAGTCGACGTCCGCGAGCGCCTGGTGGTCGGGAAGGCCGCAGTAGCGCGAGCCGGCCTCCGCCGGGTTCGGGCACCGGGTCCCGTCCTCGGTGACGGCGTGGCAGCCGCCCTCGTCCTCCTCGTAGGTGGTCTCGGCGATGTCGGTCATGGCGGTCTCCCGGTCGGTACGTCGTCGGTTCGGGGCGAGCGGGCGGGCCGCTAGGACCGGCGCGCGGCCGCCTCGGATCTGGCGGTGACCCAGTTGAAGCCGGCCTGTAGGAAGTCGTTGGCGGCCGAGGCCACGAGCACCCCGGTCACGGTCCGTCCGGCGTCGGGGGCGACGAGGCGCAGGCCGACCACGGCCGCGGCGCTCCACGCCCCCACGCACCGAGTGCACGTGACGAGCTCTCCGACCGCGGCCCGCAGCCCATGTCCGCGCGGGGATCTCCCGTCGCCACCGTGCTCTACGAACGGCTCGCGCACGAAGGTGCCCACCTTCTCCTTGGCGATCACCTTGGCCAGGGCGAAGGTGGCGACCCCCATGGGCACGAGCTCGCCGGTCGGGATCGGCTCGGAGCCCCTCCTCCGGGCGGCCAGGATGATGCCGGCGAGCAGCGCCGTGTAGGCGGCGTTCAGCTTGCCGTAGTCCACGGGGGCCACGCCGTTCTCGGCCTGGCGCCGCATCAGGTCGCGTGTGTCGGTGGCGTTCAGATGGATCTCCTTACCCGCGCGTGCGCGCATCCCACTCGCACGGACGCGGCTCGAGAACCCACGCTAGATGATGGGTCTCGACCATCCGCCCACGCCGGCGACGATGGGAGGCCGACCGAGCCACCGCCGGCCCGGCGGTACCCTCGAACGCCCGATGGTCGACTGGTCCCTAGCCCGTCAGGTCACACGCCTGGCGGCCGGCGGGGAGTCGGTGCCCGATCTCGGCCTGCGGCTCGACGAGATGGCCGAGCGTGCCGAGCGCGAGCTCACGGCCTACACCGGCCTGCGCGCCGACGCCCCGCTTCCCGCCATCGAGACGGTCGCCCGCGCCGAGTGGGCGGAGACGAACATCGACACGATGTCCGGCCTGCTCGATCCGGTCGGCGAGCGGCTCGAGGGACGAATGGCCTTCGCCGGGCCGCTGGCCGGTCCCCTGCGCGCGGCGGCCGGCGCAACGCTGGCCACCGAGGTGGGGCTGGTGATGGGCTACCTCTCCCACCGCGTGCTCGGCCAGTACGAGCTCTCGCTGCTTCAGGCCGAGGCTCCGCCGCGCCTGCTGCTCGTGGCCGCCAACCTGCGCAACACGGCCGCCGCTCTCGACGTGGACCGATCCTCCTTCGTCGAGTGGGTCGTGCTCCACGAGGTCACCCACGCGCTTCAGTTCTCCGCAGTCCCCTGGCTCCGAGGCCATCTGGCCGGGCTGCTCGAGGAGTACCTCGCCACCGTGGACGTGCGCATAGAGCGCGGCGCCGCCGGTGCGCTGCCGTCGATGCCCGACCTCTCGAAGATCGTGGAGGCCTTCCGCGAGGGAGGGCTCGCCGCGCTCGTGCAGACCCGCGAGCAGAGGGACGTCCTCTACCGGGTGCAGGCCACGATGGCGGTGGTCGAGGGCTACTCCGAGCACACCATGGACGCCGTCGGCGCGAAGGTGCTGCCCGCCCACGAGCACCTGCGGGAGGCGATGGAGCGCCGCCGCCGTGACCGCTCCGCGCCGGAGCGGGTGCTCGGGCGCCTTCTGGGCCTCGACATGAAGCTCAAGCAGTACGAGCTCGGGCGGGCCTTCTGCGCCGCGGTCGTGACCGCGCACGGGATCGACCGCCTGAACCAGGTGTGGAGCGCCCCCGAGGCGCTGCCGACGCTCGACGAGCTCTCGAATCCGGCGGCGTGGGCGGAGCGGGCGGCGGTGCCCCTGGACACTGCTGTCGAGCCCGGCTGAGAAGGAGTAGACAAACGTGTGTTCGCTGCTACCGTACGGGTCCTGTTAGATCTAAGCTTCTTAGCCAGCCGGTACTACGGCGGCTGAATCCCACGGAGGTATCGCCCGCATGGCTACAGACACCAGCAACCAGTCCCAGGGGTCCTCGCAGTCCACGAGCAAGGCGAGCGCGCCGAAGAGCTCCCAGGGCGGCACGCAGACACGCAGCCGCTCGCAGAACGGCAGCCAGACCCGCGCCCGCTCGCAGGGCCAGAGCCGCTCGCGCTCGCAGGCCCGCACCCCGGCGCAGCGTCAGGCGAGCGCCAAGAAGGCGGCCGCCACGCGCCAGCGCAACCAGTCCCGCAGCCAGGGCCAGTCGGCCCGCCGCAGCGCAGGCACCGCCCGCACCTCGGCCGAGAGCACGGCGCGCATCGCGAGCCGTGCCGCAGGGACCCGGGCCAAGGCCGAGGCCACGAGGCTCGAGGCCGCGGCCACCCAGGCCCAGCGCGCGGTGCTGATCCCGGTCGGCGCGGCGCTCATCGCCCGCGAGAGCGTGGTCGAGGTCGCCAAGCCGTTCACCAGCCCGAAGGCGGCCCAGCGTGAGGTCGGCAAGTACCAGCGTCGCCTCGCCACGGCGCTCCGTCGCTACGAGCGGCGCGGCAACACGGCCCGTAACCGCTTCGAGCGCGAGGTCAAGCGCACCCGCACGAAGGTCGAGCGGGAGCTGCGTCAGCGCCGCAACCAGGCCACGCAGCTCCTGCGTCGTGAGGGCCGTTCCGTCGAGCAGGAGCTGAAGGGCGCCACGCGCGACCTCCAGCACCGCGCCGAGAAGGTCGGCTCGACCACCGGCAACGTCGCCAAGCGCTTTCAGGAGCAGGTTCTCTCCTAGGCGCTCCGTCTTAGCCCCGCGCGCCATCGGAGAGGCGCGCGCGGGGAGAGCTGCCGGCCCCATCACTTCGCCGGCAGTGCGCAGTACCTCTCCTCCCTCAGATCGACGGGGCCTTCGGGCCCCGTCGGTCGTTCTGGTGGTGCCGACCACTGGAGTCGTTTGCCAGAATGGACGCGGTGGTGACGAGCGAACAGGTGCGCGAGGTTCTGGGCTCGGTCGTCGATCCCGAGCGCGGCCAGAGCGTCGTCGACCTCGGCATCGTGCGCTCGGTTGACGTGGCCGACGACGGCCGCGTGGCCGTCGTGCTCGCCGTAGGCGCTCCCGGGTCCCCGATCCGGGCCCAGTACGAGGGGGTCATCCGTGACCGCGTCGGAGCTCTCCACGGGGTGAGCTCGGTGACGGTGGGCTTCGACCTTCCCTCCGCCGAGGAGAAGGAGGCGCTCGGGAAGCGTGGACAGAAGGGCGGCCTGCCGGAGGGGGCGCTGGCGGGGGTGAAGAACGTGATCTGCGTGGCCTCCGGCAAAGGCGGGGTCGGAAAGTCGACGCTGACCGCCAACCTCGCCGCCGCGCTGGCCGCCGAGGGCAAGCGCGCCGCCGCCCTCGACGCCGACGTGTGGGGCTATTCCATCCCGCGCATGCTCGGGGTGCACGGGCGCCCGACGGTGAACGCCGACCGCAAGATCAATCCGCTGGAGGCCGCCGCCGGCGTGAAGGTCATGTCCATCGAGTTCTTCCTCGAGGCCCAGGACCAGGCCATCGTCTGGCGCGGGCCGATGCTCCACAAGGCGATCAAGCAGTTCCTCCAGGACGTCGAGTGGGGCGAGGTGGACTTCCTCGTGCTCGACCTCCCGCCGGGCACCGGCGACGTGTCGATGACCCTGGCCCAGCTCATCCCGAGCGCACGCATGGTCATCGTCACCACCCCGCAGCCCGCTGCCCAGAAGGTCGCCCACCGCGCCTCCGAGCTGGCGCGGCGCTTCGACCTCGAGATCGCCGGCGTGATCGAGAACATGTCCGGCTTCACGACCCCGAGCGGCGAGCGTTTCACGATCTTCGGGGAGGGCGGCGGCCAGCTGCTTGCCGACGAGCTGGACGTGCCCCTCCTCGCCAAGATCCCCCTGCAGGAGTCCCTTCGCGTGGGCGCCGACGAGGGCCGCCCCCTCGTCCTCGACGACCCCCACGCCCCAGCCTCCCAATCCATCCGTCAGGCCGCCCGCGGCCTGATCGCGATGGCACCGATACCGGCCTTCGAGGTGCCCCCGGCCGCACCGGCGAGCAGCGGACGGCGATCGGCGCTGCCGACCGCTGGTGCGCAGAAGCCGCCGGCGGAGCCTCCGGATGCCGGCCCCCCGCCGGAGCAGGGACCCAAGGTCACCGGGACCCCGCTCTCCCTGCCTCTGTCCCGCTGAGCGGAAGGCCCTTCAGGCCGACTGCTGGAAGTACTGCGCGTTGATCTGCGTGTACTTCTCCCACTCGTCCGGCAGCTGATCCTCGGCGAAGCAGGCGTCCACCGGGCAGGCCTCGACGCAGGCGTCGCAGTCGATGCACTCGTCGGGATCGATGTAGAGCATCTCGACCTTGTCGTAGTCGGGCTCCTCCGGCGTGGGATGGATGCAGTCGACCGGACAGACCTCGACGCACGAGTTGTCCTTCGTGCCGATGCAGGGCTCGGCGATGACGTAGGCCATGTGGGCAGGAGCTCCTAGAGCGGGCGAAGGGAAGAAGCCGCGGCACCGGCCGCGGCGAGCGCGGGATGATACCCACCAGGATGCGCGTCCCGGCCGGTCGACGGCACCGGTAGCGTGCGGCGGACGGGGCCCTCCCGAGACCGGAAGACCATCACCATGGCCAACTCAGCGCGCCGCACGGCGCCCGCAGTCACACCGTGATCCTCCTCACCGGCGCCGCCGGGGCGGTGGGGAGGGCGCTGCTGCGGCGCCTCGTGGACGGGGACGAGCCGGTGCGCTGCCTGGTGCGCGATCCGCGCCGGCTCGGAGCCGAGCGCGTGCGGGTGCAGATCGCCCTCGGCGACCTCGCCGATCCGGGCGCGCACCGCAACGCGATGCGGGGCGTGCGGCTCGTGGTGCACCTCGCGGCCTCGATGCGCGACCAGCCGGGCGCGACGATCGAGGAGATCAACGCGGTGGCCACCCTCCGCCTGGTGCGGGCGGCGGAGCGGGCCGGTGTCGAGCGCTTCGTGTACTGCTCGTGCCTCGGTGCATCCGAGCACTCCACCTCGCGCCTCATGCGGGCCAAGGCGCTGGCCGAGCGGGTGGTCGAGCAGGCCGCGGTCCCCTCGGTGGTGGTCGCGCCGTCGATGATCTACGCGCCCGAGAACCGCTGGCTGCGATTCCTCGACCGAGCCTCGGCCGTGCTTCCCGCCGTGCCCCTCGTCGGCGCTGGCCGGGCACGCTCCGAGCCGATCTTCTCCGACGACGTGGCCGCGTGCCTCGCAGCCCTCGTGGCCGACCGACCCGCCCCCGGGGGGAGTCGAGTCGAGCTCGCCGGACCGGACGTGTTGACCTTCGCCGAGGTGCTCGAGCTTGCGATGGCCGGGCGTGGCCGGCGGCGCCCGGTGCTGGCCGTTCCGCGCCCGGTCGCCGTCGCCCTGTTGCGGGCGGCCGAGGGACTTCTCGGCGTGGGCACGCCCGTCACCGAGGACGAGGCCGCGCTCGTCGGGGTCTCCATGCTCGCTCGGGAGGGAACCTCGCACGCCGAGGCGCTCGGCGTCCGCCCGCTGGCCATGGCCGAGGTGCTCGGGCCGGCCTGAGCCTGGACCCCACCGATCGCTCAGTCCTCGACGGCCGCCGCGGTGGGGCGGGCCTACGCCTCGGCGACGCCGCGATGAGCTTGTGGGAACGGCCCCGTCGAGGCGGTGCCCACGTAGGCCATCATCCGGCTGGTGAGCGCAGTGGCCAGGCGCATCTCGTTGCGGTGACGAGGTACCGGACGCTCGAGCCGCTCCGCCACGCGCTCGGCGAGCTCGGGTGCCAGCCGCTCAGCGAGGGAGAGGGCAAGGCGAAGGCAGTCGCGAACCACCTCGGCCTCCACGCACCACACCGCCTCGAAGGTGCGCTCGAGATCGGCCGTGTCGTCCTGGCCGGGCGGCTCCCAAGCGGACAGGCACGCCGAGTAGTCGGCGGCCTCGCAGACCAGCGACCACTCGCGGCCGACCGGGTCGGCGGGCTCGATCGGCACCTCGACGAGCGCTCCCTCGGGTTCCCGGCGCGCCGGGAAGTCTGCGAGCACCACCGCCAGCCCCGCCCGCTGGGCGAGTTCCCGCCAGCGCGGCTCGGCCGCCCGGAAGTGGCGCTCCCGCTGGAAGGCGCCGAAGAGCACGGGGCGGTAGGCGCGGACGGCGCACTCGTCCTCGATCGCGTGGCTCATGCCGATCAGCGTACGCTTTGAGAGCAGGAAGGGATCGAGGTCGGGGTGCCGCCGACGCAGCCCGGCGAAGATCGAGTGCTCCGGCTCGGTCCCACCCTCGCGCGCGCGCTCGACGGCGGTGCGTAGCGGCACCCCGGAGCGGCGGTCGGCCTCGACGGCTCGGATGGCCTCCACATCGGTCTCCGAGTAGCGGCGGTGCCCGCTCGGCAGGCGCGCGGGAGAGGGAAAGCCGTGACGCTGCTCCCATATCCGCAGCGTGGACTCGGCCACGCCGGTGAGCTCGGCAACCCGTCGGATCGACAGGCCGGCCGGCTCGCTCACGCCGCCACGCCGAGGTCCGAGCGAGCCTTCTGGAGCCCGAGGCGCACGCGGCTCTTCGCCGTGCCGAGGGGCACGCGGGCGGCCTGGGCGATCTCCCGGGCGGTCAGGCCCCGACCGTAGGCGAGGAGCACCGCCTCGCGCTGCTCGCTCGGCAGGTCCTCGAGGGCGTGCAGCAGCCGCGTGGAGCGCTCGTTGCGCAGTACGGGCTCCGCCGCGCTCTCCCCGGACTCCGGCCCGAGGCGCACCTCCTCCACGGAGCGCTCCACGGCGGCCTCGCGGGCCGAGCGCGAGCGCCAGCGGTCGAGAGCGCGGCTTCGGGCCAGCATCGTCACGTAGCGGGGAAGGGACCCGCGCGAGGGATCGTATGACCCCGGACGCCGCCACAGCTGTGTGAACACCTCCTGGACCACGTCCTCGGCCGCCGCCTCGTCGCGCAGCACCCGGTTGGCGGCGGACAGCGCCAGCGGTGCGAGCCGGCGGTAGACGTCCTCGAAACAGCGGGGGTCTTCAAGCTCGTTGAACATCACGTTCCTCGACAGTACGTAGAGGTTTATCTCAACAGAGTGTGGGACCTTAGCACGCACCCGCTCACGTCGCTCCGAACCCTCGACCGATGCGCGGAGCCCCGGAAACGACGAAGGGCCCGGCGTGCTGCCGGGCCCTTCGAGGGTCCTGCGGGGCGCCCGGGCAGGGCGCCTCTGAGCGCGGAGCGCTCGCTACATCATCCCGCCCATGTCGGGCATGCCGCCTCCGCCTCCGCCGCCGTCCTTGTCGGGGATCTCCGCGACGATGGCCTCGGTGGTGAGGATGTTCTTCGCGATCGAGGCCGCGTTCTGCAGCGCCGAGCGCGTGACCATGGCCGGATCGATGACCCCGGCCGCGACGAGATCCACGATCTCACCGCTGTCGGCGTTCAGGCCGTGGCCCTTCTCGGCCTTGCGCACGTCGTTGACCACGACCGAGCCCTCGAGCCCGGCGTTGTGGGCGAGCTGGCGGACGGGCTCCTCGAGCGCGCGGATGATGATGCGCGCCCCGGTGTACTCGTCCTGGTCGTTGCCGCCGTCGGTCTTGATGGCGCCCACAGCGTGGAGCAGCGCGACTCCGCCGCCCGGAACGATGCCCTCCTCGAGGGCGGCCCGGGTGGCCTGGAGCGCGTCCTCGACGCGGTGCTTCTTCTCCTTCATCTCGGTCTCGGTGGCCGCTCCGACCTTGACCACCGCGACGCCGCCTGCGAGCTTGGCCAGGCGCTCCTGGAGCTTCTCCCGGTCGAAGTCCGAGTCGGTGTTCTCGATCTCGGACCGGATCTGGGAGATGCGGCCCTTGATGGCCTCCGCTTCACCTGCACCGTCGATGACGGTGGTGTTGTCCTTGGCCACTACCACCCGCCGCGCACGGCCGAGCTGGTTCAGCTGGGTGTTCTCCAGCTTGAGGCCCATCTCCTCGGTGATCACCTCGGCGCCGGTGAGGATCGCGATGTCCTCGAGCATGCGCTTGCGGCGATCGCCGAACCCGGGGGCCTTGACCGCGACGCCGGTGAAGGTGCCGCGGAGCTTGTTCACCACGAACGTGGCGAGCGACTCGCCCTCGAGGTCCTCGGCCACCACCAGGATGGGCTTGCCCGACTGGATGACCTGCTCGAGCACGGGCAGGACATCCCGGACGGAGCCGATCTTCTGGTTGGCGATGAGGATGTAGGGATCCTCGAGCACGGCCTCCATGCGGTCCTGATCGGTGACCATGTAGGGCGAGATGTAGCCCTTGTCGAACTGCATGCCCTCGGTGAACTCGAGGTCCATCCCGAAGGTCTGGCCCTCCTCGACGTTCACC
>Ga0208612_1000840_pt1 | contig 12849 bp, 12 predicted proteins | sample AntDryMetagUQ889_FD_188089 | JGI IMG/M metagenome (GOLD analysis project Ga0208612, IMG submission 188089) | Polar desert microbial communities from Antarctic Dry Valleys - UQ889 (SPAdes) | ecosystem: Environmental > Terrestrial > Soil > Desert | place: Antarctic Dry Valleys | collected 2008-12-31 | reverse complement strand
GGGCATTGGACAATCACTCCCTGCCGGTCTATGCCTCGAGCGAGAATCGTCGTGAGTGGATCCACGTGCTCGACCACTGTCGCGCGATCGAAATGGTGATCAACGAGGGCAAAGTCGGCGAGACATACCACGTGGGGACCGGCGTCGAGAAGAGCGTGGATGAGATCGCGGACCTCGTGCTGGCGACGCTTGGCAAGCCCTCAAGCTTGAAGAGCACGGTTCCAGACCGGCCGGGTCATGACCGGCGCTATGTGCTCGACTGGTCGAAGGTCCACCGCGAGATTGGCTGGGAGCCGCAGGTGCCGTTCGAGCAGGGGATGGCCCAGACGGTCCAGTGGTATGCCGACCACCGGGGGTGGTGGGAGCCGCTTCTTGCCCGGGCTCCCGTCAAGGAGGGGGCTGCATGGAGCCGTTGAGCACCTTCGCGCTCCCGGCTCGAGGTTCACTGAGACTCGCGTCGGCCTCGCGCTGCAGCGCATCTCCCCAGACGTCACGAAGCGTTGACCGAAGTGGCACCTCAGGACGCCAGCCAGTGCGCTTCCGAAGTCGCGCCGCCGAACCGCGCATCACCGGTACGTCGATCGGTCGAAAGCGCTCGCGATCGACAACGACCTCGACCGATAGCTGGCTCATCTGAATGAGCCTTTCGAGAATGGCACCGATGCGCACGGCCCGGCCGGAAGCGACGTTATACGGCTCGCCTGCCGCTCCGGAGGCGACGAGCAACCGATAGGCTCGGACCACGTCTCGAACGTCGGTAAAGTCGCGCGCGGCTCCGAGATTGCCTACTCGCACGACGGGCTCCGCAGCGGCTCCGTTGCGTATGGCGGCGAGCTGGCTGGCAAACGCCGCTACTACGAACGCGGTGCGCTGTCCCGGTCCGATGTGGTTGAAGGCACGTGCGACGGCGACAGGCAGCCGGCCAGCCCTGTGATAGGCGAGACCCAAGACCTCCTGGGCCAGCTTTGTGGCGCCGTAGAGGGTCACGGGGGCCGTCGCCCGATCCTCACGAACCGGGCGCGTTGAGACGTCGCCGTACACCTCGGAGGAACTGGGAATGAGTACGGTTGGAGCGCTATGCATGCGCGCCGCCGCCTCAAGCACGTAGGCCGTGCCGCGGACGGTGACGTCCAACGCGCTGCGCATGTCGGTCGAGGCGTCCGGGCCGTACGCGACTGCGGCCAGGTGATAGATCGCATCCGGTCTGGCCCAGCGCACGACCTCCTCGACATTGTTGGCATCCATCAGCTCGAGTCGGCGGCGCCGCCGCGTTTCTGGGGCATGGGAGCCGACTGCCTGCCAAACCGCGTCGCCGGATGCCTCAAGGTGGGGGACCAGCCACCGGCCGACGAAGCCATCAGCCCCGGTAACGAGAGCCTTCACCTCGCGGGGAGAACCGCCGACTTTGGCTGAACCGTTCCGTGTCGAACTGCCACTTCGAGGCGCGCGAGATCAGACTCGACCATCATCGCAACGAGCTCCTGGAATGTCACGGTTGGAGTCCAGCCCAAGTGCTCCCGGGCCTTCGAAGCGTCGCCCACCAATAGATCGACTTCGGCTGGCCGGACAAAGGCGGGGTCGACCACGACGTGGTCCCTGTAGTCCAGGCCCACGTGACCGAATGCGATCTCGCAGAAATTCCGGACCGAATGTGTCTCGCCGGTCGCGACCACGTAGTCGTCGGGCTCGGCCTGCTGAAGCATGAGCCACATGGCGCGCACATAGTCGCCCGCGAATCCCCAGTCACGCTTCGCGTCGAGGTTCCCGAGCGCCAGCCGATTGCCGAGGTTGAGCTTGATGCGCGCCACGCCGTCGGTGATCTTTCGAGTCACGAATTCGAGGCCTCGGCGCGGCGACTCGTGGTTGAAGAGGATCCCGCTCACCGCGAATAGCCCGTAGCTTTCTCGGTAGTTGACCGTGATCCAATGGCCGTACACCTTCGCTACCCCGTACGGAGATCGTGGGTGGAAGCGCGTAAGCTCATGCTGAGGCACTTCGGTCACCTTCCCGAACATCTCGCTCGAGCTGGCCTGATAGAACGGTATGGCAGGTTCAACCTGCCGGACTGCCTCGAGCAGGCGTGTGACACCGAGAGCGGTGAACTCGCCGGTCAGTACCGGTTGGTTCCACGACGTGGGCACGAAAGACTGAGCCGCAAGGTTATAGACCTCGTCAGGACGAACTTCACGGAGGGCGTTCGCGAGTGAGTTCTGATCGAGCAGATCGCCCTGCACGATCTCGATCACGTCCATGAGGTGGGCGATGCGGTCGATGGTGACCGTCGAGCTGCGGCGCGTCATTCCAACCACGCGGTATCCCTGATCGAGCAGGAACTCGGCGAGGTATGAACCGTCCTGGCCGGTGATTCCGGTGATCAGAGCCGTCTTCGGCAATGTCGTCTCCTGCTTGCGGGGCGCCTGCTCGCGGCCGCCGGTATCATATCCGCGATAATCCCATCTCGGCCGCGCATCGTCATCGCGCCGAATCAAACGGCGGATCGAGATAGGTTGCCAGGCGTTCGCGTCGGGGAAGGCACAAGAGGGCGACCCAGTCATGCGCATCGCCCTCATGGGCACGCGGGGCATCCCCGCCAACTACGGCGGCTTCGAGACGTTTTACGAGAACCTTGGTCCTCGTCTGGCAGCGCGCGGCCACGACGTATCGGCCTACGTCAGGCCTCATGCGGTTGGCAAGTTCAGTGGGCACCAGCACCAGGGTGTCCGTCTCATCGGCTTGCCCTCGATCAGGACCAAGCACCTCGAAACGATCAGTCACACCCTCGTAAGCGTGCTGCACGGCCTGACCCGCCAATACGACATCGTCTATCTCTGCGGCGTCGGGAATACACCGCTCGCATGGATCCCGCGCCTCCGCGGGGCACGCGTAGTCCTGAATGTCGACAGCTCCGACTGGAAACGGAAGAAGTGGGGCCCATTCGCCGCAACCTATCTGCGTCTCACGGAACGCTTTGCCGCGCGCGCTGCGAATGTCGTCGTTGCGGATAACCAGGTGATCCAGGCGCGCTACAGGACTGAAAACGGCGCCGATGCGCGGTTCTTTCCGTACGGCGCCAACCTCGTCGATGCTGCCGGGACAGAGACGTTGGAGCGCTTCGGTCTACGGCCGCGGAGCTATCTCCTCTGGGTTGGGCGCCTTGAACCCGAAGCGCGCGTAGAGGAACTGATTCGCGCCTTCACCTCGTTGGGTCCCACCGCTCACAAGCTCGTGATTGTTGGTGATACACCGTACGCGGGTGAATACCGCCGAATGCTCGAGGCCCTCGCGCCACCGGACGTCGTCTTCACCGGGTACCAATTCGGAAGCGCATACAGAGAACTCGGGTTCCATGCCTATGCATACGTCCAGACCTCACCGACGTCCGGGACGAGCCCGGCTCTCCTCGATCAGATGGCAGCAGGCGGCGCCGTTATCGTGAGGGGTACCCTGACGAATCTGGAGGTCATCGGCGATGCGGGCCTGGCCTACGATCCGGAGGACGGCATCGAGGATCTGGCACGCGTTCTTCGTCGCGTGATTGCGGAGCCGGGCTTGGTCGACCGGCTTCGCTCGGCTTGTCGCCAGCGCGTCGCGACCCTGTACTCGTGGGATCGGATCGTGGATGAGTACGAGCGGCTCTTCGAAGGGCTCCTCGCGCGGACGGTTGAGCCTCAGCCCAGTAGAGAGCGGAGCGACTGATGCGCGTGCTGATTACCGGCACCGCGGGGATGCTGGGCAGTTCGGTGTATCCAGCGTTCGCCGCCGCAGGGCACGAAGTCGTGGCGACCGACCTGGCGCCCCGCGATGTGTCAGGGCTGCCGATGACCCGGCTCGACGTGCGTGATTACTCCGAGATGATCGATGCGGTTGATCGCTCGAGCGCCGACCTCGTGCTGCACCTCGCGGCCGAGACCGATCTCGAAACCTGCGAGGCCGACCCGGACCACGCCTACCGTACAAACACGATCGGGACACACAATGCAGCGCTCGCCTGCCAGGCTCGCGATCGGGCTCTCGTATATATCAGCACCGCCGGTGTGTTCGACGGCGAGAAAGACGACGGGCCGTACGATGAGTTCGATATAGCGCGCCCGATCAACGTGTACGGAAGGTCGAAATACGAAGGGGAACTGCTCGTACTGCGGCTGGTACGGAAGAGCTTCGTGATCCGGGCCGGCTGGATGGTCGGAGGCATTGACCGCGACCACAAGTTCGTAGCCAAGATCATCGATCAGCTCAGGTCGGGCGCCACGACGATTCGCGCGGTGACGGACAAGTTCGGAACGCCCACGTACACGCGCGACTTCGCCGAAAACTTGCTTGAGCTGGTGGAAAGTTCCTTCTACGGCCGGTACCACATGGCGTGCCTCGGCGAAGGAAGCAGATACGACGTCGCCCAGGAGATCGTTGCGTTCTATGGGCGGGACGATGTCGAGGTGGTCCCGGTGACGTCTGAGGCCTTCGCCGATCAGTACCCGGCCCCCCGACCCCGCTCCGAGATGATGCGGAACTACATGCTGGAGCTGCGGGGAATGAATCGAATGCGCCCCTGGCGTCAGGCACTCCGCGAGTATCTGACGGTGGCCGACTTCCAGATCTAGGCGCCAGTCGGTCGCGTCGTCGCCAGTTGCTGCGGTCAGGAAGATGGGAAGGCTCAACCGCTCGCCGGAGGGCGTCAGGCTATCTGTGTCGGGTGATGCTCGCAGCGGTCCGAAGGAGCGCCGCCGTTTGGGCGCCCGCCGATTCCCACCGGAAGCGCGCGGCTCGGTTCCGACCTCGCAGGACATACTCCTGCCTGAGCGCCTCGTCCTGCATGAGGCTTTCGATGTGACCCCTGACCATCTCTGCGTCGTCAGGCTCATGGAAGAGGGCTGCGTCACCAAGCACCTCGGGCAACGACCCCGCATTCGACGCGACGACCGGGACCTCGCGGAGCATGGCCTCAAGCGGGGGAAACCCGAAGCCCTCGGTTCGGGACGGAAAGAGGAACACCGCAGCATTCCGGTACCACCGCTCAAGCTCAGACTCGTTGACCGCCCCAGGCATCACGACCCGTTGGCCCAGTTTGGCGGCACGGTCGGAGAGATTCGTGTGGTCGCGGCCGGGCGGACCAACGATCGCGAGGCTCAATCCACAGGGGCTGCCGCGCTCCCACGCGTCGAGCAGAAGGCTGACGTTCTTGCTCACCTCGGTCGCGCCGACCCAGAGCGCATATGGGCGATCCAGTGGGGGACTTGCGATGGCTGGAGATACGGGCTGCCCCAGTCCCGGATACACGACGGTGACGGCTCTCGGGTCCGCCCCCAGATGCCGCGACAGTTCGGACTTGCTGAATTCCGAGATGGTGATGAGCGCATCGGCGTCACGCACAGCGCGTCGGAACGCCCACGCCAGGTAGCGTGCGGGCACCGACTCGTACGTACCGGGCTGCGTCAGGAAGTTGACGTCCAAGACGGCCACCACCTGCGGTAGACGGCTCGAGCGCGCGGAGAGGTTGGCCGGCATGAGGAGCACGTCCGCGCGCTCACGGTCAGCGAGCCGATGGATCCCGTACTCGTACCACCAACGCTGACGAGCAAGGTTGGCGGCGCGGGTGAGCCAATCTCCGGCTGTGGGCTGCGGCGAGCCCGCCTTGAACCCTTCGACACGGGGCGGCCCCAGAGACGTCAAGACGTTGACGTCGGGCTGCCCAGCCACAGCGTTCGTGAGACCCCGGACCCAACGAGCCGTTCCCGTAGCAGGTCGCCGAAGGACGGCGGTATCGACGAGGACCTTGATCACGCGCGAACGTCCTCGGCCGCAACCGCTCCACCGACCAGCGTGAAGGTCAGCGAGGACAGGTCTGGCTCCAGCCGATGGCGGAACGGAGCGGCCAGGAATGGCTGGATGCTGCGGACGTACTCCACGTCGGCCCGCTTCTCCGTCAGGACGGAAAATCCAAGGCCTACGCGCTGCGCCTCGGCCAGATAGTCCGAGGCCAGCAACCGATTGGGAGCGCCGGGGAAGGCCATCAGCCGGTACAGCCAGTCGGGATATCGGAGGATGTTCCAAGGATCCCGTGGCCGAACCCAACGCATGTGGGTCTGGGCGTCGACCAGGTGAACATGGATCGCCCCAGGGGCGGCAAGCGACTGCAACCATGCCAGTGTGCCGGCGACGTCCGGCACGTGCTCGAGAGCCGCGTTTGAGACGAACGCGTCGAAGCCCGGGCTGACTCCTGTGATGGGCATCGTGCCCACGACATACGGCATCCGCCGGCGCGTCGCAGCCACGTCGGCCCCGAGTCGGTCCCCGAGCGCCGCGTAGAGCGCCGTGTTTTCGCGAACGAGCGGGTACCGATCGACGGCCGTATAGCTTGCAGCACCGATCGCGATCAGTGCGAACCCAGTGCCGAGGTCGGGACCCGGCCCGACCTCGAGAATTCGTCGGTCTCGTGGTTTGAGACCGCTTCTCCGCCACCTATCGACAACACCAACAACATGCTCGACGGTGCGCTCGAGGTCTCCTGGGCCAAAGGCGCGAGGCCTCCCATAGCCAAGCAGCCGATGCCGCGCATGGTTCGCGATGGCCAGCCCGGCGCCGACGGCGAACCATCCCGCACTCCATGCGACCCCTACCGGGCGACTCAACCCCTCACCATCACCCCGGTTCTCACACTTGCTCACGCTTTCAGGGCATGATAGCCCGGCACCGAAGCTTGGCGTCCCGTGACCATGTCCTCTCAGATGGGGCGCCCGTGCCGAGATGGTGCCGTCACGGCGATCGCCGCGATCAATCAAGAAAGGGAGTTCCGGATCCTGCATCGCATGTCCCACGCGCCGGAGTTAGGAATACGGGCCGGCAACGTGGGAGTTCGGTCCGGCGGCAAGCGATGGTGACACCTCGCGGACGGCTGCTGGATCGTCTGCCTGCCCCGGTGGCGCTCAGGCTCCGAGGGGAGAGGAACATCCGACGATTGCTCGGTCTGCACGAGCCCGCCGACCTGATCACCGGGCTTGTCCCACGTGGCAAGAACGCCGTCGATGTCGGTGCCAACCGCGGGATATACAGCTACTGGATGGCTAAACGGGCGCTCACGGTAGACGCGTTTGAACCTCAACCTGCATTGGCTCGCCGCATCCGAGAGGCCAATCTGCGAAACGTCCGTGTGCATGAGAACGCTCTTTCGGACCACGCCGGTGTCGCCAAGTTGCTCGTTCCTTCTGATGATGGCCTCGCCCGCATCGCAGCGAGCGACACGGCCGACGCGGTGTCGGCGGCGGCCGAGGCGGAGCTTGGAGTCAGCGCGGAGATTGGCGTCCAGATGCGGACACTGGACTCTTTCGGTCTGGTCGACGTGGGCTTCCTTAAGATCGACGCAGAAGGCCATGAGCTTGCCGTGCTTCGCGGGGCGGGTGCGACGATCGCCACGAGTCGGCCAGTCGTCTTCGTCGAGAGCGAGGCGCGCCACGCGCTTGGCGCACCGGCGAACGTCATTGACCTGATGCGCCGCCAGCACGGGTACCGACGGGCAGCCTTCGTCCGCCGGTGGCAGTTGGTTGACATCGAGTCGTTCGATATCAATCGCGACCAGCTTCGGCTACTGCCGGACTTCATGCACCCGGCCTATGTCTCGAACTTCGTCTTCTGGCCGTGATGGACACCAGGGCAGGCCGATGAGTCAGTCCAGCGCCCGTCGATCGACGAACGCGCGCCGTGTTCTGGTAATCGGAGCGACGGGTCAGGTCGGACGGGAACTCATCCAAGAGCTCGATCGGCGTCCCGAACCCCTCGAAGTGGTGGACGCATCTAGGTCCCATCCCGATCCAGCTCGCCAGGTCCGCCTCGAGCGACCGGAAACGATCGAGGACTTGGTCGTTGCAATGGCACCTGATCACGTCATCCTTGCCGCAGCTGAAACGAACGTTGCCTGGTGCGAGGAGCATCCTGAGGACTCCTGGAGGATCAACGTACTGGGCGCGGAAGCGACCGCTATCGCGGCGGGTCGCGTGGGTTCCTCGTTCACATTCATCTCAACGGACTACGTCTTCGACGGAATCAGGGGTCCCTACGGCGAAGATGAGGCTACCAACCCGCTCAACATCTACGGCGCTCACAAGCTGGCTGCCGAAACCGCGGTGTTGGCGGCCGACCCCACGAACCTGGTGATTAGGACGTGCCAGGTCTTTGGCCTCGACCCGCGCAGGATCAACTTCGTCGTGAGGGTGGCGGACCAACTACGCAGAGAGGAGCGTGTTGAGGTGGCGGGTGACCTGTTCGGGACGCCGACCTATGCGCCCGACCTTGCGCGTGCGCTTGTCGATCTGACGTTGTCGGGTCGGGGCGACATCTGGCATGTCGCTGGGGAGAGCTTCCTGTCACGATACGAGCTCGCGAAGATGGTGGCTGCGGCCTTTGGCTTCGAAGGCGGCAGAGTTGTGGAGGTATCCGCCGACCAGATGGACGATTCGGTCACCCGCCCCCGCCTCGCCGGGCTCCGCTGCGAGCGACTCGCGGCTGCGAGCCTCAGCGTGACGCGTCCGATTACAGAATCACTCGAGGATCTCGCAGCAATGGATACGGGCCGTTGATCCCTGTCGTGATTCTCGCTGGAGGCATGGGTACGCGCATCCGCGAGGAGACTGCCATCAGGCCGAAGCCGATGGTTGAGATCGGCACTCGCCCAATTCTGTGGCACATCATGAAGATCTACGACCATTACGGCTATCGGCGGTTCGCGATCCCTGTGGGATACCAAGGCCACGTGATCAAGGACTACTTCCTTGGGTATCGCGATCGCTACGCCGACTTCACCGTGGACACCGCCGAGGGGGGGGTTGATCGCCACGCAGACCCCGGTGAGCACTGGACAGTGACGGTCGTTGAGACTGGATCCGCGACGATGACCGGCGGCCGGATCAAGCGCTTGGCACCCTTCCTTAAGGGCCGGTTCATGGTCACCTACGGCGACGGCGTCGCAAACGTCGACATCGAGAAACTGGTGCAGTTCCACGACACCCATGGCCGGTTGGCGACCGTGACGGCGGTCCGGCCTCCGGCCCGCTTCGGAGCAATGGAGCTCGATGCGGACCGAGTCACTTCCTTCGCCGAGAAGCCGCAGGCTGGGGCGGGCTGGATCAACGGCGGGTTCTTCGTCTTCGAGCGGGACGTCCTCGACTACATCGATGGTGACGGCACGTCGCTCGAGCACGAGCCATTGGAGCGCCTCGCTGCGGAGGGCGAGCTCATGGCGTTCCGGCACGCAGACTTCTGGGAACCGATGGACACGCAGCGCGACCTCGACAACCTGAACCGTCAGTGGGCTACCGGCGAGGCTCCCTGGAAGGTCTGGGATGACTGAGAAGCCCCGCCCGCTAGCGGGGATCCCCATCCTGGTGACGGGAGCCACGGGAATCGTGGGTGGATGGCTCGTTCGTAGCCTCCTCGAACTCGGCGGGAACGTCGTGATACTGCTGAGAGACGAGCCCGCCCAAGCCGAGCTGATACGCAGCGGCGATATCGCCCGGGTCACCCGCGTGCGCGGCGTCCTCGAGGACGGAAGCCTCCTCGAGCGGATTCTCGTCGACTACGACGTTCGCCTCGTGTTCCACCTCGGCGCCCAGACCCAGGTAGTCACGGCCCTCCGCGAGCCACTCGGCACGCTCGAGGCCAACGTGCGAGGCACCTATCAGCTCCTGGATGCTGCTCGCCGCCAGGCTCGCCCCCCCGCCATCGTGGTTGCGTCGAGTGACAAGGCCTACGGTGCATCACAGACACTCCCGTACACGGAGGAGCACACGTTGGCGGGCAGGGGCATTTACGACGCCTCCAAGAGCGCCGCGGACTTGATTGCCGCGGCGTATGCCGGCAGCTATGACCTGCCGCTGGCCATCGCTCGGTGCGGCAACATCTACGGAGGCGGCGACCTCAACTGGGAGCGCATCGTTCCCGGCACAATCCGTTCACTGCTGGCTGGAGAGCGGCCGGTACTTCGGAGTGACGGCCGGCCGCGCCGCGACTACCTGTACGTTCAGGACGCCGTAGGTGCATACCTGCGGCTCGCCGAGGCGCTCCTCTCCGGTGACGTCGTTGGCGAGGCTTTCAATTTCGGCCACAACCGGCCTATCTCGGTACTCGAGATCGTCGACGAACTCAGATCCATTCTCGGCCGCCAGGACTTGGAGCCAGTCATCCTGGGGGGAGCCTCCGGAGAGATCCGGGATCAGTACCTAGACGCGTCGAAAGCGAACGCTGAGCTCGGCTGGCGGCCCGAGGTCGGGCTCCGGGAGGGGCTGACGGAGACTGTCGCGTGGTACAGGCACCTCCTCACTCTATGAAGGTCGTCGAAACCGCTCTGCGCGGGGTTCTCATTCTTGAGATCGAGCCCATCACGGACGAGCGAGGATTCTTTGCCCGCACATGGGATCGGGCGGATCTGCTGGGTCGGGGCCTGACCGCCGACCTGGACCAAGTCAGCATCGCGCATAACGAGGTCGCCGGGACGCTGCGAGGGTTGCACTACCAACCCGCACCGCACGATGAGGCGAAGACTGTGCGCTGCATTTCGGGAGCCGTATTCGATGTTGCAGTTGACCTTCGTAAGGGGTCGCCGACATGCCTGCGATGGGTCGGCGTGGAGTTATCTGCGATGAACCGCAGGAGCTTGTTCATTCCTGAGGGCTGTGCCCACGGGTACGTAACGCTCACAGACAATGCCGACGTGCAGTACCAGATTTCCAAGCCGTACCAGGCCGCGGCAGCACGGGGCTACAGGTGGGACGACGGCACCCTAGGGATCGGTTGGCCGGTGCCGGTCGTTCGGATCTCCCGACGCGACGCCGCGCTGCCGCACGTGCAGGCAGGGGACTACCGGTAGGCTACGTGTCGCCCACGAAGCGCGGTTCAGGGATCGGTATTAAGAAGCGGCCGCCTTGCTGCGCGAACGCTCGCTGCTGTTCAGCCACCTCATCGGCGATATTCCACGCGAGGATGAGAAGCACATCTACCGGATCATGTTCTAGCCGGTCCGGAGCGACGACTGGTATGTGAGAGCCCGGTGCGAGAAGGCCCTGCTTCAACGCGCTGCGATCCACGATGTAGCGAATTGATCCGGGGGCGATGTCGCACGTCGTCAGCAGGGTATTTCCCTTCGCCGTCGCCCCGTAAGCTCCCAACGTTCGGCCGGCTGCCGTCTCGGCTCGGATTGTGTCGGCGAGCTGCTGTCGGAGCCGATCGACCCGGCGTGCGAAGTCCGCGAGTGCTGACCCGTCGCCGTAGCCCAACTCTGCCTCCTGGGCCAGGAACCGCGCAACTGACGGGGCTGGGACAGCGCCGGCCGGGCGGCCGACGAATCGAATTGATCCGCCGTGTATTGGAGTTCGCTCTACATGAGTCAGGACAAGCCCGGCGATGGCGAAGACCCGATTGAGCGCAGTGACCGAAAGGTATGAAACGTGTTCGTGGTAGATGGTGTCGTACGCGACACTTTCTACCAGGTCGCGCAGATAGGGGGCCTCGATGACGACCATACCCTCGGTATCCACGAGGGTTGCCGCCCCGCGCAGGAAGTCCACGATGTTCGGCACGTGGGCCAAAACGTTGGTCCCGATGACGACGCGCGCCGGCCCCCGCGCAAGCCGGATCGCACCAGCGGTGTCTTCGGCGAAAAACTCATTTATCGTCGGAATGCCGTCACGGACCGCCTGTTCGGCGATGTTCCGCGCGGGCTCAACGCCGAGGATGTTCGGCGTCCATTGTTGAATCGCCCGAAGGAGGCAACCGTCGTTCGACGCGGGCTCGACCACAAAAACCGGTTTGCCATCGACCTGGTCGCTCAGCCATGTTGCGAGCTCCTCGCAATGGTGCCGCCACGTACTGGACTCGGAGGGCGTGTAGAGGTACTGGCGGAAAAGGACCTCCGGGTCGACGGTGTGCTCGAGCTGGACAATCGCGCACGTCGGGCAGAACTGGATGCCAAGCGGGAAAGTCGGCTCAGGCGCGCCGGCGTCCGCGGGTTCGATGAACCTGTTTGCCAGCGGAACGTTCCCCAGGTCCAGCACCCGTTGCGTCCCGGACGATCTGCATACCCTGCAGCGCGGGTACTCATCTCCCGCCGACAACTCGCGGGTATCCAGGTGTGCCACGCGAGCGATCCTAGCTCGATCCCGTCTAACGCACCGTTGCTTCGGCCGCAAGGACCCGCTGCGGTGGCTTCGCGCGAGGAGTGATTAACTGCCTGCGACGGCTGATGGTGGAGAATCTGGACATGGGTTCACGATGACCGTGCATGTTGCGCTCCGAGGGGCAATTCGGCGGATCCTCAATGCGGGAGCCCCATTCCTCATCCGATGGCCGCGGGGCTTCGGACTCTTCGAGACGGCGCTGTATCTCCAAGTGGGGTCCTTGGAGTGGCTTCGACGCCATAGGCTGATAATTGGTGAGCTCGAGCGCATGCGGCGCGCCGCGCGGCTGGAGCGGCTCCGCGTCTTGGACTTTGGGGGCCTGAGCGGGTCCCTCGCACACGCGATCCGTCTCTACCGACTGACGGACCGATACGAGATTCACGTCGTTGATATCGAGCGGGAGGCCATAGAACTCGTAGAGCTGCGGCCGCCGCTCGCCGGCAAACTCGCCATCGACCCCGTCCCGCCCTTGCCGTACGACGACCGCTCCTTCGACGTCGTCGCATCGAGCGACGTCTTTGAGCACATCCCGCGTGACTTGCGGCGCGGCTGGGCGCAGGAGCTTGCGCGGGTAGCCCGCATCGGCCAAGTCCACACGGTCCCCTGCGACAGCGCAGACTTGCGGTGGGACTCGACAGCAGTCGACCGGGAGTTCGCTACTTGGTACGAGTCCGCGATGGGTGAGCCTGAG
>Ga0208612_1000839_pt1 | contig 12865 bp, 17 predicted proteins | sample AntDryMetagUQ889_FD_188089 | JGI IMG/M metagenome (GOLD analysis project Ga0208612, IMG submission 188089) | Polar desert microbial communities from Antarctic Dry Valleys - UQ889 (SPAdes) | ecosystem: Environmental > Terrestrial > Soil > Desert | place: Antarctic Dry Valleys | collected 2008-12-31 | reverse complement strand
CCGCTCACACCCCGACCGAGGAGGCCGCTATCGTCACAGCCGCTTGAGCATCACGCCGGGACCGCCGTCACGAAATTCCACGGCGAGCGGGACAACCTCTCGGCACGCGGAGGGGCGAGCTGGTTCCTGCTAACGGGCGGGGTCAATTCTTCGGCAACCACGTCCGATTTCTCTGGCGCGAGCGCGACGTCAGCTACGTCGCGAGCTTGCACGCCTATGGTCCGGACAGCGTTGACCTCCTGCGTCGCCTGGTGCGCTCCTTAGTGCCCGCGTCCGAGCTCCGCTAGTCCCACGCGACGCCCCCGCAGGCCGCAATGAGGAGTACCGCCCGCAATGAGGAGTACCGCGCTGGTTCGTGGCCGGCTCAGTGATGGCGATCGCCGCTAACGCAGCGGCGCTGCCGCGCCTACGCTATCGCTTCGCGAGCGGCTACAAGTCTCCGACTAGCACGGTTCGGCGCCGGCCCTTGAGAACGCGGGCTTGATCGCTAGACCGCTGCTGAAACGGCCTCATAGACGACGAGGGTCAGCGTCTCGAATCGCAGTAGTCCGTTGCGGACGTCGGCCTCGGAGCTCACCAATGCGGTAACGCGCACGGTCTCCATCGGCCGCTCTGCGGCCAGTCGGGTGACGGCGTCAGTTATGTCAAGCGTGAAGTTGGCTGGGCTGAGGGGATGCTCCGGGCGCAGATCAAACGCGCTCACCGGCTCGCGCAGCGGCTCACAGTGGCCGAGCGCGCCCCAGCAGTCGCCATGGGCGAAGACGGTGAAACCGGCGGCGAAGTTCTGCGACTCGTCGCGACCCGCGCCTTCGGGAACGTCGGGGTTGTTCAGATAAAGAAGCGCCGTGAATGTAGGCCCGTCATGCGCTACGCCCTCGAACTCGAGATCGACGCGGCTGAAACCCCCGGCCCCGACCTGGAGCGGCAGTGGCTTCGATGTCCAGCGCTGGATCATCGGCTGCCGCCGACGCTGACGGCAACGCCAGCGTAGTCGTATCCGAGACGCTTGACGTCAATCGTCTCCCGGACCGTCAGGATCGGCTTCTTGCCGAGTTGAAGCGGGGTTTCAAGGATGTCCGCCGCTGGCAGGGCGCCTGGATTCCGGTGTTGCCAGATGCGCCAGAGACGGTCCACCATTGCATGGTGGGCCCAGAAGATCGGGTCATAGGCGGCCCAATCGACTTGACCCATCGTTCCACCGAGCCAGCCGTGGATGTTGTTGTGGAGCAGAGTCACCCGGCGGCTGAACTCGGTATACGACGTTGGCTCCATGACCCAGTTGCCACGATCGCGCAGAGGAGGGGGCAGGGTTTGGGTGTTCGCACCGGGGGCGCGCCGGGTCACCGTCGGCCAGCCGGCCTGCGGGTTAGCCATGTAGGGCTTGATCGGAGCGGAGTGGAGTGGATTGACCTTGCCGCCCGGCCGGCGCTGCTCGTACGCCGCAGGTATGCCGGGCTCGTTCATCCAGTCCCACCACGGTAAGGCGACGTTCCGGTCGTGATCTTGGAGCGCGAGCTCGAAGTGGTAGAGATAGGCGCGATGCCACGGCAGGAAGAGCGGGTCGCCGTCATGGCGCCCGCACCAGCCGAAGGGCACGCCATGCCAGCCCGCGAAGTACTGGTAGCCGCGGTCATCCGGGACGGCGACCAGCGCCTTCCAAGCCGCACGAAGTGCCTCGAGCTCAGCCGGCGTTAGTTCGCCGATGTTCTTGCGGTGGCGGAGCCGCCCGAGCCGGCCGGGTTGTGCCGGGGCGCGAGCAAGCAGCGCCACGTCTACAAGCCGCCGTAGCCGTCGTCGGGCTTAGCTTCGGTTATGGGAACGGTAAGTGGCTCGGCATCGGCGCGGCGGATGACTACGCGTGCGGCCTCGACGCCCACTTCCGTCGCATACGTAACCGGGGTTGGTGTCAGCGCATCCCCGCCGAGCGCGGGCGCGGATTCGATGAGCCGCACGATGACCTCCTCTGGTTGGGGGACGATCCCCGGATTGTCCGGCTCGAGCGTGAGCGTGAAGCCTGTTGTCGGGCAGGTGCAGTTGCCCTCGATGCGCAGGCGGCGCACCTCGCCTTCCTGGGTCGCCCTGGCTGTGAAGTCATCGGCATTGCAGTCGCACATGGCTCTCCCTCGGCGAGCGGTTGTACGTAAGTCGCTGGGCGCGACGCGAGGTAACGCTGTTTTGAGCGACGCTGTCCGTCGGAGGTAGGCGCGCATCTTTCTGAAGTCACGCCAGAACGCCTGGGACCGCTTCAAGCGGACGGCCTCGAGGGCTTAGGACTAATCCTCAGCCAGCAGAGAACCGTCAGGACTCAGGGAGGGGTCGGGCTCAGACTGCGAGCCGGGTCAACCGGCCGCCGTGGCAGTCCCCAGATTCGGGCTGAGCACGAAGCGGACCGCCCGGCAGGAACCCCTGGGAATCGTCACGACCTCCCGCTTGCCCTCCTCGCCCCCAATGGACAGAACCATGAGGGTCTTCTGTTCGCAAGCGCGCTTCTTCGCCAGAGCCTCGACGCCCGCGGGCGTCAACGTTACGTCGAGCAGGAGCGGGGCTTCACCGAGCACGACCGGTGTTTCCTTCTCCTCTTCAGGTGCGTTGGCGCCCCAGGCGAAGGCGACGACCCCGGCGGTGACGAGGGCGATGGCGACCACGACGCCCTTGCGGGCGCGGGCGTAGCGCCTCCAGAGGAGCTTGCTGCCGATGCTCGCGAGCGCCAGCTGCTTCAACGGCTCCCACTCTTCTCGCGCCGCGACCGCGGCAACGTACTCCGGCGAGTCCCGACCATGTTTCGTCGCCGCCTCGTCGATGGCGGTGTCGGCGTGGGCGATCTTCTCCTTCAGCTCGTCGTAGGTCTCGCCGACGATTTCGCGATCGGCGAGGACCTTGCGGGCTGTTTTGATCTCTTCGTCGGCGCTACCGAACGTGTTGAGAAACGGGGCCAGCACCGTGCTCGTGCACCAGATCGCCAAAGCGACCCCGAAAGCCGCCGCCGCGATGCCGACCAGGGCGGCGAAGATGCGTGAGTCGGGCGTGTCGCCGGTCAGCTCGCCCAAACTCGACAGCTGCAGCCCGGCGACGAGAAGCGCCCCGACGGCGGCGAAGCTCGTCAGAATCCACTTCGCCGTGTCGCGCAGGCGTGCGTTGGCCGCGTCAATCTCGGCGAACGGGGCCGGCACCGACGCCGGCTCGGCGTCGCCGTTTCTCATTAGGCGCCGCAGAAGCGCGACGAGACCGCTCACGCCTCGCGGTTCACGAGCCGGACGAACACCTCAGCCTCGGCGTCAAGCGCGTCGAGTACGTCTTGCGGAACGTCGACCTCGACGATAACGCGCCCGCCGGAAACGACTGGCCTAATGATTGTCGGTCGCGGCTTTGAGGGCACGCGCGGCCCGTCGCTTGGGTTGGCTGGTCGGTCTCCGAGAGCGCTGAAGTCGAGGTCGCCGTGCTCGATGCGTCCGCTCAACATGTCCGACCTCCCGTCGTCGTTGCCAACCGACACCCTGTCACTCGGCTCGCGACGTCGCAAGAGCAACGCGCGAGCGGGGTCCTTCAGACCTCGACCTAGGCGCTGCCGCTCGTGGTCGCCTAACGTGAGAAGTCGCGTGACTGGCCGAGAGGTAACGGCCGCGGGCTGCATCAGCGGGTGGCAACGTAGATTCCTTACGTGCGGGAACGTAGACTCGCTACAGCTAACAGAAGTGGCTGCGCTGGCGGCGTCCGCAGTCGTTCCACATCGTGGCCAAGGACTCGAACCCAGCCGAGGACGCCTACCGCGCTCATCGAGCGCAGATCTACAAGTTTCTGCTGCGCAAGACCGGCGATCCCGGTGAGGCCGAGGAGCTGACCCAGCGCGTCTTCGCCGATGCTGCGGCCGCGCTTTCACGGGCCGAAACCACGCCGTCGTCACTCACTGGCTGGCTCTACGCCGTCGCCGACCGCCGCTTCGTCGACGAGCTGCGTCGCCGTTCGCGCGATGAGCGGCTAGTCGCCAATATGCCCGCAAGCGTCGGCGGCAGCGACTACGGTCCGGCCGTCGCGCACGCCATCAAGCGCGCCGTTGGCGCGCTTCCGCATGATCACCGTCGACTGGTCGTCATGAAGGTGCTCGAGGGCCGCCCGTTCGCCGAGATTGCGACGCAGGTCGGTATTAGCGAGGCGGCTTGCAAGATGCGCTTCTCGCGCGCGATCAAGCGCGTACGCAAGAGCCTTGAGGACGAGGGATTCGAGCCGTGAGCGACCGTCGCCGACCGGTTGGTGACCCCGAGATTCTCGAGCTGTTCGCCGATGAGCCTGAACTCTTGGCCGTCACGGATGCCATTCACGCGACCTACCGCGAGCCGATAGAGCGCGGCTGGCGTCGCCCTGTTCTCGTCTTGGCGGCTGCCTTCGTGCTCGCTCTTGCCGCCGCTGCTCTTTGGCCGCGCGGCGACGGGTTCGTTGAGACAGCCCTCGCCGCTGTCGGTGACGAGCCGGTGATCCACAGCGTCGTTCGTCGCCCGGCGCCGCGAATAGGCATCGTTGACGTCGCGAGCGGCCGCGAGCGTGCGGCCTCGGTTGAAGTCGAAACCTGGTACGACACGAGGAGCGGCAGCATCCGCACGATCACCCGCGTTGACGGTGTCGTCGTCGCCGACGCCCGCGGGGCGGGCACGGCCCGCCTCGCCGGCGGCGAGCAAGCGCAACTCCTAACTCTGAGCTATCGCCGGGCGCTTGAGGCTAACCGGGCCCGCCTAAACGAACGTGCTCGCCTTGGCGACCGGGAGGTCGTTTGGCTGGTCGTGCCGACCGGAGCGGGTCGCCAGCGCGTCGCGGTCGACGCGGCCAGCCACGAGCCGGTCGCCTTTGAACCGGAAGGCGGCGCGCGCTGGACGGTGGTTGAGCTGACCAGCGTCCCAGCGAGAGAGGGGCTGCTAACTCCACGGGCCACGGCGCCGGCTCCGGCTTCGGGCCAGGTAACCGGGCGTGCCCCGACGTCGCCCGGCGAGGCCGGTCGCACGCCCTGGGCCGCCTGGCTCGGGCCACGCTTGGGTCGCCACCCCCTGACGAGCCTCCGGCGCGAGACTCTGTCACGACGGCTCTCGGATGGTCGTCAGCAGCATGGGACTGGCCTCGAGTTCGTCTATGGCTCGCGTCGAGACGGCATTAGCCTTCGCGTCGCGCCACGGCCGGAACCGGCGTACGGGTACGTCGAGGGTAGGTTGACGTTCAACTTCGGGCCGATCCCGCCCAAGGGCAAGCTGGCGGTGAGGACCCCGTCCTCTGGCGACGTCTGGCTTGGCCAATTGCGTTACGCCGATGCCTTCATCACGCTGCGCGCGCCCAGCCGCGATCTGCTCCTCGCGGCCGCCCGGCAGCTGCGCCCGCTTTAGCGGCAGCCGTTACTTCTTCGATCTACCCCCGACGAAGAGGTGACAACTCGAAGGGGGTAATAGATGCGAGGATCTGCGGTGTGCCTCGGAGTGGCGGTTCTGTCTGCAGCTTTGGCAACGGTAGCGGCTGGACGCAGCGACGCAGCGCCTAGGGCGGAGGCAGCGATCACGGTGACGCCGGTGCGGCCCTACCAGCCGGGCGACAAGGTCTGGCTTCAGGCTCCCCCAGCGGCTGAGTTCGGCGCGCTGGCCACTGGTTGTCAGCGGCTGCCGGCGACCGGCTACATCGGTACGAACGTCTACGCCAACTCGACTGCCCAGTACGCCAACTACTGGGAATGGTCTAACTCGTCCTCGGCCCAGCCGTTCTACTGGTACATCAAGAGGACCGACGACAGCAACGCCGACTCAGGCTACTCGACAGGCGCTGGCAGCTCTCGGACTCTCGGTGCGAACGTCTACTACTTCAAGGTTCAGAACAAGGGCTCGTCGCCGCAGGCGTGGAACGTCTGTTACGACGTGCACTAGCGGCCGACCTCAGAAACCGAGCGGCGCCGAGCGCGGCGCAGCATCCTTCGTGCCCAAGACCGAGTCACGACGGAGCAGCCCGCCAGCCTTCTTAGCTTAGGCGAAGTTTCCGCGAAACCGACGCGGCGGGGGCAGGATTGGGACGTGGCCGCCCCGAAGTCAGCCCCCGACGCACGCGCTACGATCGACGCGAGTCACCGACACGGACACTCTTTGCGCGATCTTGACATCCGCCAGGCGCTCCGCCTCGAGCTCGGCCGCTTTCACATCCACGACGCTCAGACGGTGGTGGTCGAGGAACTTGAGCTGTGCCTGAACGCCGCGCGCGTCGATCTCGCGGTCGTCAACGGGCGCATCGAGGGCTTCGAGATCAAGAGTGACCGCGATCGCCTCGACCGGCTCGCCCGGCAAGCTGAGGTCTATAGCCGCGTATTCGACCGAATCACGGTCGTCGCAGGCGCGCGCCACGTTGCCAACGTCCTTGACGCCACGCCACACTGGTGGGGGGCTGCTGCCGCCGAGCGCGAGCAAGGCGGGCAGGTTCGCCTGCGTACTGTCCGCGCCGCGACCGCAAACCCCGAGCAAGACCCGTACTCCGTGGCCCAGCTTCTCTGGCGCGACGAAGCACTCCGCATTCTTGACGAACTCGAAGCTCTACGAGGCCTGCGTTCCAAACCTCTGCAGGTGCTCTGGCAGGCGCTCGCAGACGTGCTCACGCTTGAGGAACTCGGTGCCCGTGTGCGTGCAGCCATCATTGCTAGGGAAGACTGGCGAGTGCCTCTATCGTCACCTGCAGGTGATGGTTCGTCCCAACGGCGCGCCAGGTCGTCAGGTTGCCGGTCGGACCTCCCGCCGCACAGGCGTCGATAAAGCTGTCACCGCGGCAATGCGAGCCGGCGCGGCTCTCGGGTTGCATGCGGACGATCGCACTCGCATCGCGGAACTGATCGAAACCATGGCGGACCCAGCGTCGCTTGACGATCAGCCAGTGGCTCTCGGCCGCGTAACGGATGCTCACACTCGGCCGAATCATGCGCGGATCGGGATCGGCAAGTATCGGATGATTGATCGCGTAGTCGCCGAAGGTCGGCTTCCGCGGCACTCCCGAGGAGTCGACTGTCCGCCACAGACGCCAGTCGTGGCGTTCGAGCCGCTCCTCCGAGTCGGGGTCGACGCCGCTTAGATCCCGCGGGAATCCACCCGAGGCGAGCGTCATCGAGCGCCAGTCGGCAAGGTGAGGAAGCGCCGGCAAGAGGGCACCGGCGGCGATCTCGAAAGCCCCTAGGCTGTCGGCGGTCACCTCAGCAAAGTCGACGATCAGATCGACCTCCGCCGGCCGGAGTGCGGCGTCGGCAAGCCACTGATCGAGGCGTTGCCCGAGGCCGGCGAGGTCGCGGACCTCGTCGGGATCGAGGCGCAGGCAAGCGCCGCCCCCGTCCGTCGCCGCGACAGCGGCGACCGCCGCCGTATGGGCTGCTCCTCGGCCCGGCCCGCCGACTGGAATTGCATCGACCTCGCCGCGCAGGAGATCGAAGAGGTACTCGAGATGGTGCTTGCCGTCTGCCTGATCATCCGGTTCGAGCCAGACGGTATCGATGAAGATCGGCCGGTCAGGCCCCCATCCGCGGATGACGCCCTGGGCGGAGGACGTCAGGTGGTCTTCGATCGTCTTCGCCGGCACATCATCGTTCCAGTCCCAAGGGACGGTGAAGATCTCGATGAGCGGCGTTAGGGCGTCTTTCGTTGTCGGATCCAACCAGCTGAGCGCGTCGAACTCACCCTTCTTGCTTTTTAGAATCGGCACGTAATGCCGGTTGTCGAACGGGGGCATCTAGCGACCCACCGAGGGCCAGGACCGCGTGTACAGTGCCGCAGGCTGACTGCAGCTTTTTTCGTTGACTCTCATGTCCCTCCTGTGGCTACTACTGACTAGTCGGCGTGGCAAAGCGGAGGTAACGCCAGCCAAAGTCGAGTTCGATTGTCGTGCGCTGAATGCGCAGGCGCCTCGGTGGGCTCGCGACCCGCAAAGGACAACTTCGCGACAGCGCACGCTGCGGCGAGTCGGCCTCGTCACACCGGCGACGCTCGCCTCTTGCGGGTGGAGGCCTTGGCGCTCAAGGCGATCCACTCTGTTACTCCGCCGTTCTCTGAACGACTACTAGCTGATAACTCGCCGCGCTTGCGCCACATAGCGGGCAACAGATGATCGGCAACGAGCTACCAGGGAGGCCCGATGCCGCCGTTCCCGAAGCCGAGCTTCGATTACGACTACGACGTCGACGCTCAGACTAACGTTTCTCCGACGTCTGCGCGTCATAGAGATATGCCGCTCGAATCAACACCTGTGTCATCGCATCAGATCGAGACGGTCTACGTCGCTCGCTACCGAGTCTTCTGCCACATGGCGTCAGGTGTCACGCGAGACGTAGACGCGGCGCACGACGCTGTCCAGGAGGGCTTTGCGCGAGCGCTTGGTCATCGCGGCGACTTTCGCGGCGAGGGGTCGCTCGACGCGTGGTTGTGGCGGATCATCCTCCGCACAGCCATCGAGCGCCGACGCAAGACCGACCGCGGCTCACGCTGGTTGACCGAGGTCTCCGAGCCCGAGCACATGCTGTGGGAGCCAGAGCTTCCGCGAGCCGATCTCGACCCTGAGCTCGCCGATGCTCTTCGCGCCCTGCCGCCGCGGCAGCGCCTCGTCGTCTTTCTTCGCTACTTCGTGGATCTGACCCACGCCGACATCGCCGCGTTCTGTGGAATGCGCAACGGCACTGTCTCGGCGACGCTGGCGCAAGCGAAGACAACTCTCGCCCAGCGTCTCGGCGCAACGTCAACATCTCTAGAAGGGAAGGTCGCCCGATGACTGACCGGCTCGACACGATCCTGCGCGACCGCTTCGTGCCCCAGCTCGAGGCGCTACCCGGCCCCGACTTCGCCGATGTGCGAGGTCGCGCTGGACGCAACGCCTCGGGAATTGACCACCAACGGCGAAGGCGGCTGCCCTCACGCGTCGTCGCGCTCGTCGCGGCGGCGGTCGTTCTGGCCAGCGGAGGTGCAAGTGCGCTCGCGTTTGAGTATCTGCGCGGCCCCTCGCCAGGCCTCACGGCTGGCGTTTCGTCATTCGATCGTCTGCCGCCGGCGCAGTGGCCATCGACCATGACTCGCGTCGGGTTAGAAAACACCGCAGCCCGCGTCGGTCTCTCCGCGACTGAGGCTGAGGCGCGCCTGCGCCTGCTGCGTTCTGGGCTCACTCAGGGGGAGCTGTACGCCTTTCAGGCCACCGACGGCACGGTCTGCATGTTCTTGACCCGGCACTTCGGCGACTGTCTGCATGGATTCGAGGCAGAGGCATCGCCGGGTGTGGCGGCCCTGATCAGCCGGCGCTATCCGACGGAGCTGCCGGCCGTAGTCGGCGTCGTCGCCGACAGCGTCAGCGCGGCAGTTCTCGTAGTCGGTGCCCGTCATACCGAGATCGAGATCATCAACAACAGCATCTACCTCGACATCGTGGATTTGACGGCTGGGGACACAGTGTCACTCGAGCTCGCCTACGCGGATGGGAGCACGAGGAGCGTCGCGCTGCACAACCCGCTTAGCTCCGCTCGCTAGACGTTCGAGCCTCCAGTCGCGCCTGTGCGCACGGGAGGGCCGGGAAATCCCGAGCCCTCCTGTGCCCCACAGCTAGAGGCTTGATGTGAATTAGCGCCCGTCGTAGGCGGCGAGGGCGCGGGCGGGACGTCCGGCGAGGGTGTTGAGCAGCATTCCGAGCGTGAGCGCGAGCAGGCGCTGCGCGATCCGGATGGCGAGGCCGGCGGGCGTCTTGGCCAGGTGCCGCTCGAGCCGCATCTGGCCCTTCGGGTTGGCGAAGACGCTCTCGATCGCGAGCCGGGCGGAGGCGAGTCGCCGCTCGTCCAGCTCGTTATTCGCGGTCCGCTCCTTCGCCGGGGTGAGGAGGTCGACGCCCGCCGCGGCGAGCCGGTCGCGGTAGCCACGGCCCCCACAGCCCCTTGGCGACGATCACGGCCTCGCTCGGGGTGCCGGTGAGCAGGTCGGCGAGGGGCTCGTACTCCTTCTCGCCCGCGGGCACGAGCGTGTAGCCGAGCGGCAGCCCGCGCGGGTCGGTGAGCAGGACGAGCCGCACACCCCACAGGAAGCGGTGCTGCGACTTCTGATAGCCGTAGCGGGCGAAGCCCGCAAGCTCGCTTCTGGCGGCACAGCCTGGCTAGCTGGCGCAGGCGAGGAGCGTGCCGTCGGCGAGGCGGACGCCGCCTGCGTCGAGCCAGCAGGCGAGCCGCTGCTGCACGGCAGCGATCAGCTCAACCAGTGCGCGCAGGCGACGGTTGCACTGCGACTGGGACGGGAGGTGCGGGAACCAGCCGGGCAAGATCCTCGCCACCGACCCGAGGAACTGGCGGTCGGAGGAGATGCCCATCGCTGCCTGACAGACAGCGAGGGCGACCACCTCAGCATCCGAGACCTGCGCCCGGCGTCCTGGTCGAGCAGGGACCGGGTACTCGTCGGCGAAAACGTAGCCTGCAACCACAAGGGCTTCCAGATCGGCCGTCATCTCGAGCTCCTATCTCGAGGGACACGTCTGGAAGCCCTCCTTCGCACCGGAACGGCGGGTCCCTGTCGGAACCCGCCGTTTCACATCTAGCCTCTAGCTATGCCCGTGGATCCGGGATCACTTCCGTTCGCGTAGACCCATCCTTGTACTGAACTTCGAGCTCCATCCGCCACGCGAATTCCGCGGCAGGGCGTTCGACCTCGAGGAAGAAGGTGTTGTTGACAAGGCGCAACCGACTTTCGTTGCCGTTGTTGCGAAACACGACCGCCTTGACGTTGTCGGCCGCCACACCGGCGAGCGCCGGCGGCGCGTTGTCAGGCAGCCCGGCATAGGTCGCACCGCCGGGGTATGAAGCGCCACCGCGGACGAATGTCGCCACCACGCCAGGGAGCGGTGACGTTTTCGCCGTCGGACACAAGGCCACCCGCGGCCAAAACACCATGCAGGTGGCGCCTTCACCGGGGCTGTAGGCATAGATGTCCGAGCGGCCGACCCCGAGATCGTTGCGGAGCAGTCGCAACGAACTGGTCGCGTTCGCAGCGTCGCCACCGGTCGCTTGGCTTGCTGCCCGCACACTCTCGACGAGCCGTGTTGGCACTTGTGCCGTCGCCGGCAGGCGATTCATCGCCGACACTGGAGCAGCGACGCCAGGTGCCCAGGCGCCGTAGTCGCGAGGTGGCTCGGTTGCGCCTTCGACGGCTTCGATCGCCGCGAGGCCCAGTGCGCCCGCGACAAGCACAACCACAGCAATTACAGCGTGTCTGCGCGTGTTCATGCTGAAAAGTCCTTTCTCAGTATTCCTGAACGTTTTAGTTGATCGTCCCCGGCCGTCAGTAGTTGTTCGTGTGGCAGTGATAGACGTAGACGTAGCTACCGTACGAATTACATTTTGCCCGGCCATAGGTGATGTATGCGTAGTCTTGAATCCAGCCATCCCACTCGGTGAGGTAGTCGTAGCATTGATAGCTCGCATTACAGAGTGTTGATCGCATGGCGTTGTATGACCAGGACAGCTGGTTGTAGCCAATGCCTTCGTTAAAAGCGGACAGACCGATGCCGCCATCGCCCCACTCTTGGCCGCCGCTGACGTACGTCTGCGACCATGTACCGGCGTGAGCGGCAGCAACGAACATTGCCGATGCGAGCACCGCCACGAGCAGGCCGCGAAGCCGACCTGCGCGAGGAACTCGCGACATGTGCTGCGTCATGGATCCTTCTCCTTCCGCTAGTTAATCAAACGAGAAACAATTACGTGCAATCCGTTGAGATCTGCTGTTGATTAGCCCGTGAATCACCTCCTCGAGATCGCAAAGGACGCGGCAAGCGCGCACGGTGCCGAGCGACGATTTGCGGGTACCGCCGGCGAAGTCCCAATGTCCGCGACTACTGCGCGAGCGGCACCCTGAGGCGACCGTCTGGGCAGCTGGTACCGCGCCGATTGCGCTTCTTCCACGACACCCCCGTTGCTCCTTCGGCGCACCTTCCACCTGGTGCGCTTGACGTGCAGTCGCCGCAGAGGTTGTTCCGGCCGGAGTGCCCGGCCTGTCCAGTCGGTAGCAGGTCTAAGTCACGGTGTGCAACCAGTGAGTCGCGCGACGCGGGCGAAGGTAACGCGCCGGCGTCCCTGTCCGAGCTGACTCTCCGAGGCCGAGAACGCAATGGCCGCGCTCATCCGTGCCCAGCTTGGCCTCGACGGCTGAGCGAGCACCGCCCTGTCTTGATGCCAACAAGACGCCGGCCGCGGCCGGCGGGCGAGGGACGCTTCCGAAGAGCCGGCCTCCGGTCGAACCTCGCGCTCGCCCGCCGGTCAAGCCGACGATAGACCGCCCCTCCATCCCTGCCTAGATGGCTCTTTGGGTCGTGTCTCGCGACGACGCGCTTGATTTCGCGTAACACCGGCGGCTGGCGCGCACCACCACCTAGCGTCGTTCTATGGGCACTTACCCCTTTCCCTACAGCTTCGACTCCTTCTGCATCGACGTGGTCGTGCGCGTGCAGCGGATCAATGCCCGTCTGCGGCAGCCTGATGCGACGTGGTCTGGTGTGCTCTTCCTCGACGTGCCAGGGGAGGCGCTGGATATCTCCTTCTACCGCCTCGAGGGCATGAGCGAGCTTGACAAGCACCGTCTGGCGCTGAGGATCCTCCCGGAGCGCATCCGCTCGTCGGGAGCGCGCCGCTTCTGCTGGTTGATGCCCGCCTGGCGGGGCAACGATGACCCGCTCCAGGAATGCCTGGTGCTCGTCTTCGGCGAGCGCGGGCGTCGGGCTCTTCTCTTGGCTGATGTCTACCGCGACGGTCAGCAAGCGCCGACATTCGGGCCGTGGCAGCCGGGACCGGGAGGGAAGCAACCGACTGAGATGAGCGGGCTGTTCATCGACCCGCTCATGGAAGCGCTCGAGTCCGTCG
>Ga0208612_1000837_pt1 | contig 12869 bp, 16 predicted proteins | sample AntDryMetagUQ889_FD_188089 | JGI IMG/M metagenome (GOLD analysis project Ga0208612, IMG submission 188089) | Polar desert microbial communities from Antarctic Dry Valleys - UQ889 (SPAdes) | ecosystem: Environmental > Terrestrial > Soil > Desert | place: Antarctic Dry Valleys | collected 2008-12-31 | reverse complement strand
TCTTCCCGCCGATGATCTTTGCTGCCTTTTCCGCACCCGCGTCGCCGTCCTCGTCGGCGTCGTGGCAGAGCGCAACGCGCGCACCGCGGGGAATGAGCGCCGCCCACTCGCGCTTGAAGGTGCGAGCGCCGGCCGGGAGCACCATGATCGCGGCCACGTCCCCGACGAGCTCCCAAAGTCGAGCTCCGTCCGTCTCGCCCTCGACAACGAGCCAGTCGAGCGCGTCGCGCTTGCCGGCGATGATCGGCCGCAGCCACGCCGACGGTGTCTCCGCCGTCGAGTCGTGAGAGCTACCGTCGAGCGGCCGGTACTTGATCGCCGTCACGACGCCGGAGCCGTTCTCGCCCGCGAACGCCAGATCTACGCGGTTTCCGCGGCGAACCGTCACCCGCGCACCGAGCGCCGTTAGCGCGTCGAGCGTGATTCGCTTCGTCTCGCAAAAACGCTCGAGCCGCTCGGCTGCCTGGCCATTGACCGAGGCCACGGGTTCGAGGCGCTCCCACTTCGACGTGTGGTCGACGATCCGCCTCGGCTTGCGCTCGCCGCGCTCGAGCTCGGTGTAGCTCATCGCGCGGCCTCGAGCTCACGTCGATGGCAGGCCGCGCACATGCGGGTGATTGCCCCGAGCGGCTCTCCGCAGACGCCGCACGACTTACCGCGGCGGTTCTCGGTTCGCAAGTAGGGCGGCGGGTTCTTCGCTCGCCAGCGACCCCAGGCGCTCGCGCTCAGGCCGCGCGGGACGGTGGGGAGATAGGCGGCGAGCTCGTCGCCCGCCGCCGTCTCGTCGTTCTCACGCTGCTGCAGGTCCATGCCGCTCCCGCAGGAGCTCGTTCAGGTTCCCGAGGTTGTAATTGGGGCACCCGTTCGCCCGCTGCTCGGCGTCGAGCTCGAGCACGCGCTCGGCCAGCGAGTCGGGGAAGCGGCGTTCCCCGCGGACGATCTCTTGCACGAGGCGCGAGAGCATCCTCATCGCCTCCGCTCCGCGGACGCTCTTCGGCACCCACGTCTCGAAGATGGCCGCATACAGCGGGTGCATTGCGACCCACTCCTCGCCGGCTGCGTCTGTCCATTCGCGGACCGGGTCGTCCAAGGCGCTATGCGAAGGGGATGTCATCGTCCTGGCCCTCCTCCTCATCGTCGGAACCCGAATCGCTGAGCAGTTCGGCCGCGCTCCGCTTCGGTGCCGCGTGCTCGAACTCGACGTCGAAGTCGCGGTACTTGCCATTCGCCGACTCCTTGAATCCGAGCGGGCGGATCACGAACCGCTCACCCGGCTGGAAGTCGGACGCGCCGCGCGCCTTCAGCTCCTGACGGAGCTTCGAGCGCAGCACCGTCGTCTCGAACACGCTTACGAGCTCGTCCTCGAGCCCGCGATGGAAGTCGAAGATCAGCTTCCACTGGCCGGCCGAGGGGCCGTTCTTGATGGTGACTTCCCTGGTCTCGACGTACATGCCCTCGAGCACGCCGTCGGCGTCCCAGTTCCAGTCGCGTCGTTCGGTGGTGGTAAATTGAGACACGAGAGCGTCTCCCTTCCGCGGCCCGGCCTCAACCGGGCCGCTGTCGTTTTTCTAAGCGACTGCCGGCTCGCGACGCTGTTCGAGCCATGCCTCGACATCTGCTCGCCGGTAGAGCGTCTGCTTGCCGACGCGGTAGGCCGTGGGCCCCGTCCCACGCGCCACTGGTAGAGCGTGCGCAGAGGTACGCGGAGCAGCGCCGCCGTCTCGCGAGACGTGAGCAGTTCGTCACGGGTGGGCTCGGTCATAGTCACCTCCTCAGTCGCTCAGCGCGGTAATTCATGCGTATGGCGACTGTACCTGTTGGCGCCTAATCTGCTACGTTGCGCACTGAAGATGAGTCACAATCTGCATAGAGGAGGGGAAATGGCCCGAACCGCCACTCGCCGCCGCCGCACGCTTCAGACGCTCGACGGCGTCGTTGCACAACAGATCCGAACCCTGCGCGGGGACAGGAGCCAGCAATGGCTAGCCGACCGGATCGGCGAGACTCAGTCGACCGTCGCCCGTATCGAAAGCGGCAAGCGGAGCATCGCCATCCGCGAGCTCTTCGTTATCTCCGCTGCGCTCGACGTCGCGCCGGTGGAGCTCCTCGCGGCGAGCTTCCAGCCGTCGGACGTGCCGATCAACGGCAAGCGCAGGCTCCCGCCGGCCGAGGCCAGAGAATGGCTCAGAGGCGAGCGTCCATTGCCCGGCGGTGACGAGCGGGCCTACTGGGAAAACGTTTCCGACGACGAGGTACGTGTTCGGCGAGAGTTCTCGTCGGCGTACCTGCTTCGCCTGCTTCTGAGCGACTACGTCAAAGCCGCGCTCACCGGCGACGCGATAACCATGGACGCAGTTCTCGACACCGTGGGCGCAACCGTCGAGAGCGACCGCCGCCTACTCGAGCAGCGTCACGGTTCTCCGGCGTTCTACAAGGCGAGGGAGGAGAGGAGGGGTCATGCCGGCTGAGCTCAGGGTCGTTGAGGGCAGCCGCACGATCGAAGAGCAGGCCGCTGCGGATCTCGAGAGGGAATACGGCTACCGCCCGTCGACAGCAGCCGTCTCGCTGCACCTGTACGTCGAGCGACTGTGCGCCAAGTACCTCGGTGAGATCGAACCTAACGAGCGACGCAAGCTACGTGTCGTCAAGGAGGGGGAAAATGCCCGCTGAACAATCGGGATCCGTCTACCGCACGAGCACTGGCTACGGGCTCCGCTGGCGGGACGAGACTGGCCGCCGACGGCACCGTGCGGGCTTCTCGTCGCCGTCGAAGGCGAGGACGTGGTTCCGGGACGTGGAGCTACCCCGGATGCGGGGCGGGCTCGTCAACGAGGCGCTCACGCTCCGGGAGTTCACCGCCCGCTACATCGCCCGCTACGAGGTCGACCGATCGGCCGTCACGGTGCAGACCCTCAAGTGGCGACTCGTTCGGCCGCTCGACGAATTCGGAGACGTGAACCTCGCCGATCTACGGACGGGCGAGCTTGCGGCGTGGGAGGCGACCCTCCCGCCACGGTTCCGGCACGCGGTCGTGCGAGCGCTTCGCCAGGTACTCGATGCCGCGGTCGCGTGGGAGTACCTCGCCCGGAATCCGGCGAAGGCGACCGGGAAGAACGTGCGGCCGACCGTCGTCGAGCGAATCGCGCTGGAACCTGCTGACGTGGACAACCTCGCCGGCGAGATGCGTTCGCCTTACGACGTCGCGGTGCTCGTTGGAGCCTGGTGCTACCTGCGTCCGTCCGAGCTCCTGGCGCTCGAGCGCGGCGACTTCGATGGGAACGTCCTCCACGTCCGGAGGACCCTCGACGGTGAGGGCGGGACGAAAGCACGTGGCAAGACGCGGCGGTCGCTTCGCACCGTTCCGCTGCCCGCGAGAGCTCGCCAGGCGCTCGCGGAGCTCCCACCGAGACTCGATACACGTCTGCTCTTTCCAGCGCCCGAGGGCGGGGTCTGGGATGCCTGCAACTTCCGCCGTCGCGAGTTCAAGTGGGCGCGGGATTCCGCAGGGCTCGCGGAGGCCGTCGTCCCGTACACGCTCCGACACTCGGGGATCTCGTGGGCGCTCGCCGCCGGCATCCCGCCGTCAGACGTCGCCCGCTTCGCGGGAACCTCGGTGACGATGCTCGAGACGACGTATCACCACCTGCTCGAGACGAGTGCCGACGCCGCACGGGTGCGGCTCGATGCGTTCTCGGAGCGTTTGGGCGAAGAAGTGGCGACGAAGTAACCGCCCGTTCAACCCCGGAAACGACGAAAGCCCCGCGTTAGCGGGGCTTTCTCATGATGCGCCCGGTAGGAATCGAACCTACGACCTCTGGCTCCGGAGGCCAGCGCTCTATCCCCTGAGCTACGAGCGCGCGAGTCAGGCAGTCTAGCCGCGGCTTCGAGCCTTGGCGGTCCGGCGCTTGACGTCGTACGCTCCCGCCGTGCCGCTTGCCGACGTCAACGACGTCTACACGGACATCGTCACCGCGGTCTTCTCGTCGACGATCGCCGCGAAGGCGTGGTTCGCGACTGCAGCCGTCTTGCTCGCGCTGGTGCAGGTGACCACAGCGGCTCGAATGTGGGGGAGGCTCGGTTTCCTCCGCATGCACGGGCCGGCTGTCGCGATGGTGCATCGCTGGTCGGGGCGGCTCGCGTTCCTGTTCACGCTCCCCGTCTTCTTCCACTGCGTCACGATCCTCGGCTTCGAGACGCCCGACGCGCGCGTGGCCGTCCACTCCGTCGCAGGAACGTTCGTGTACGGCGTCTTCGCCGCAAAGATGCTGATAGTCCGCGACCGGTCTCTTCCCGGATGGGCGCTGCCTGCGGCGGGGCTGACCATGGCGTCCACCCTCGCGCTCCTCTGGTTGACGTCCAGCCTCTGGTACTTCACGAACGTGCGGTTCGGCTTCTGATGGGGCGCTTGTGGAAACCCGTTCTCGTGGGCGCCGCGGTGACGGCTGCGACATTCGTGCTCGCACAGCTGGCCGTGTTCGAGCCCACGGCGCCACCTGCCGCAACCCTCGCGGGAGGCGATGTGTACCGCGGCCAGGTCGTGTTCGAGCGGGAGTGCGCAAGCTGTCACGGCCCGGGAGCTGAAGGAGGAAGCGTCGGCCCGCCGCTTGTCGACACCGGCCTTGATGCCGCCGAGGTCGCTGCGACGATCGACCAGGGCCGCGGAGTGATGCCTCCTGCGCTGGTTGCCGGCCAGGAGCAGGCGGACGCCGTCGCGTACGTCGTCGCGATCAGTCAGCCGTAAGCTCCGCGGCGTGGAGCTCGACGCCCGGATCATCCGCCTGCACCTGGCGGAGACGTTCGTCATCGCCCGGGAGGCGACCGACCGCGCCGACGTCGTCCAGGTCGCGATCCGCCACGCGGAGGCGACCGGGTACGGCGAGGCGGCCCCGATCGAGCGCTACGGCGAGTCGGCCGAGTCGGCCACCCGGTTCGTCGAGGAGCACGCCGAGCTGGTGGGCGACGACCCCTTCGCACTCGAGGAGATCGGCGAACGGCTGGCGACGGTTCCGGGAGAGCGGGCGGCGAAAGCGGCGATCGACGGGGCGCTGCACGATCTCCAGGGGAAGCTGCTCGGCGTCCCGGCTCATCGCCTGCTCGGTCTTCCGCGGCAGGGCCCGCCGACCTCGTGGACCGTGTGGCTCGGCGACCCTGACGACATGGCGCAGCGGGCGGAAGCGGCCGCGCACACCTTCAAGCGGCTGAAGCTCAAGTTAGGAGGCGGCGACGGTCTCGATGTCGAGCGCGTGCGGGCGGTGCGCGGGGTCACCGACCTTCCGCTCCAGGTCGACGTGAACGAGTGGTGGTCGCTCGACGAGGCGCTCGACGCTCTCCCGCAGCTCGCCGCCCTCGGCGTCGAGTACTGCGAGCAGCCCCTGCCGGCAGGCCACGAAGGAGGCGCTGAGCTTCGGGAGCGCTCGCCGATCCCGATCTACGTGGACGAGGACTGCCATGTCCTGTCCGACGTCGAGACCTCTTCCCGGATCGCTCACGGCATCAACATCAAGCTCGCGAAGTCCGGTGGCATCCGCGAGGGGCTCCGGATGGCCCACGCGGCTCGTGCGCTGGGCCTCGGTGTCATGCTCGGGTGCATGCTCGAGTCGGGCCTCGGAATCGCCGCCGGCTGCTGCGTCGCCCCGCTCTGCGACCACGTCGACCTCGATGGGAACCTGCTCCTGCGCGAGGACCCGTGCCCGGGCATCGAGCTCGTCGAGGGTGTGCAGTTTTCCTCGACCGCGCCCGGCCTCGGCGTCTCGGTCTCAGAGTCGTGAGCACGCAGCCGCGCCGGCTCCTCATCCTCGGTGAGGGCTTTTCGCACGACGCGCACTACGGCAAGACGATGCGTGGGATCATCCGCTACGGGCCCGATCCCGTGGTCGCGATCCTCGACTCCGCCCGCGCCGGGGAGACGCACGACGGGATCCCGGTCGTCGGCACCGTGGAGGACGCTCTCCCGTTCGAGCCCACGGTCGCGGTTGTCGGAGTCGCCACGCAGGGCGGCCGTTTTCCTCCGGCCTGGCGGGCCCTGCTCAAAAGCTCGATCGCCAGCGGCCTCGATGTCGAGAGCGGCCTCCATGAGTTCATCTCCGAAGACACGGAGCTGGTCGCGCTCGCTCGCCAGTACGGGACGGAGCTCCGCGATCTCCGCCGCCCACCCGAGGGGCTGAGCGTGCCCACGGGCGCCAACCTCGAGGTGGACGCGAAGATCGTGCTCACCGTCGGCTCGGACTGCGCCATCGGGAAGAAGACGGTCGCGGTGGAGCTCGATCTCGAGGCGAGGCGGCGTGGGCTCGCGTCCGCGTTCGTGCCGACGGGTCAGACCGGCATCGCGATCGCGGGGTGGGGGATCGCCGTCGATGCGGTCGTCGCCGACTTTCTCGCCGGCGCGGCCGAGCGCCTCGTCGTCGAGGGCGCCGCGCGCGGCGGAAAACTCCTCTTCGTGGAGGGCCAGGGCTCCATCGTCCATCCCCTGTACTCAGGCGTGACGCTGGGGCTCATGCACGGATCTGCTCCGCATGCCTTCGTTCTCTGCCATCGGGCGGGCTCGACCGAGATCGAAGGCTGCCCAGGACACCCGATTCCTCCGTTGCAGGACCTCGTCGAGCTCCACGAGCGAATTGCGCTTCCCCGGCGCCCGGCGCAGGTCGTGTGCCTCGCGCTCAACACCGCGGACATTCCCGATGACGACGACGCGCGGTCCGCTATCGAGGCGACCGCGGCCGAGACATGCCTCCCGGCGGACGACCCCGTGCGCTTCGGCGCGGCGTTGCTGCTTGACGCGATTCTGGCTCGGATCTAGTCTCCGACAGCCCGGGCAGTGGGGAGCCCGCGGAAACCACCCAGAATGCGACTCCTCGCTGTGGCAACGGCTCTCACCATGGCGCTCCTTGCCGGGGCGTCGACTGCCCCTGCCGCCGATGTGGGCGCGAACGACGACTCGGCGAAGCACGCCGCGGACGGCGGCCTGACGATGTACGGGGAGATGGCCGCGGTAGGCCTTCGGCAGACAGTGATCGGCGTGCGCTTCAAGCCGAGCGAGATGCTGGTGATCCAGGACAAGCAGCTCCTCGATCGCGCGGTTCCGAACGCGCTGGACGCGGGCCTGCGCGTCGTCTTGGCCGTGTACCCGTATCCGCCGAGAGAGATCGAGGCAGGCCTGGGGAGCCCGACTCTCTTCGCGTCGTACGTCTCCGCGGTCGCGCGGGCATACCCCGAGGTGAGGCAGTTCGTCATCGGGAACGAGCCGAACCAGCCCGCCTTCTGGCGGCCGCAGTTCACCCGCTCTGGAACGAATGCCTCCGGAGCTGCGTTCGGCCGTTACCTCGCCGCGGCCTACGACGCGCTGAAGAGTGTGGACCCGGCGCACGAGGTCGTCGGCATCGGGCTGTCTCCGCGCGGGAACGACAAGCCGAAGGCGAAGAGCAACGTCTCAACGTCCCCGGTCCGGTTCCTGCGCGCACTCGGCACCTGGTACCGCGCGAGTGGGCGGACGCGACCGCTCATGGACTCCTTCAGCTTCCATCCCTATCCGAATCGCGCGACAGATCCGCTCGACCGCGGGTACGGCTGGCCCAACGCCGGCTTCGTCAATCTCGACCGCATCAGGCTGGCTCTCTGGGACGCGTTCAACGGGACCGCTCAGCCGACGACGATCACCGGGTTGAGGCTGCATCTCGACGAGGTCGGCTGGCAGGTCGACACCTCGCGCCGGGTCGGCTACCAGGGCAAGGAGAACGTGCCGGTGACCGACGAGATCACGCAGGCGGCGATCTACGGCGACCTGATCCGCCGCTCGGCCTGCGAGCCGGACGTCGACGAGGTGAGCTTCTTCGGTTTCCGGGACGATGGCCTGCGCACCGGGTTCCAGGCCGCGCTCCAGAGAGCCGATGGCACACCGCGGCCGGCGGTGGACGCCGTCCGTGCCGCGATCGCCGACACCGCCGCAGGTTGCTCCGAGACCCCGGCTTCGTGGAGCCCGCTCGAGGAAGTGGTCGGGGCCGAGACGGAGCTGCGTGTCGACGCCCTCGGGAGAGTCACGGCCGTGCTCGCGGCAGGAGAGGAGGCGCGCGCGAAGGCCTGCGTCTCCGGGCTCGTCGTGCGAGGCATGGGAGGAGCCCCGCGCGCGCTTCGTGCGGCACGGCGTTGCGTGAAGGCCACTGTCGGGCCGGGTTCGACCACCCTCGCGCTTCCGGTCCCGGCGGGCACTGACGTACGCGCGAAACTGACGCTGGAGCTGGTGGCGGCATCGAATCGTCTCCGGAAAACGGTCGCCGAGCACGACATTCCCGCTGCTCGTTAGGGGACTTGACACCGAACAGGTGTTCGCTCATACTACGAACACATGTTCGCTCGGACGCTCGTCATCGTGTTCGTCGCTGTCCTCCTGTGGGCGATCCTCGCACGGGATACGGGCGCAGGGCCTCCGCAGCAGTACTACAACGTCCGCACTGGAGACACGCTGTGGTCCATCGCCGACGCGAAGTTCGCAGGTGACCCCCGCGAGGGCGTCTGGGAGCTCCAGCGCAGGAACGGACTGCAAGGGGCGACCATCGTCCCGGGCCAGCGGCTCGCACTGCCATAGACGCTGGGTCGGGAATTCACGGTGGGCCGGATGACGGCCACGACACTGCGCCGGACCGCACCCTCCCTCGCCGTCCAGGCTTACCAGCCTGCACGACGAGCGAGTGCGTCGCCCGGCTTGGTGGTGACCGCCCCCGGCTGCGCGTCGATTCCCGATCAAGCATCTAGGCAGCCACTCCTGATATGAACGGGCGGCCCCTCCGTCCGAAAAGGAGACGCATGGCCAGCGAACGCATCCTCGAGCTGCTCCGGAGACCGGTCGACCAGGACGAGTACACGGAGATCCGGGAGCTCTGGAAGACCCACTCGAAGGCAGAGGACAACCGCGACCTGCCTGGCTTGATCTCGACGTTGACGGAGGACTGCGTCTACGAAGTGATCGGGACCGGCGCGCGCTGGGAGGGGCACGAAGGCGCCGTCCGCTTCTACACCGAGCTCTTGACCGCCTTCCCGGACATCCACTTCGACCTCGAGTACATCGTCATCGGGCCGCAGGGCGTCTGCGAGGAGGCTCGGGTGACCGCGACTCACGAAGCCCGCTGGCTCGACAACGAGCCGTGCGGGGAGCGTCTCGAGTGGCGGAATGCCATCTTCTTCCCCTGGGATCCTGCCGCCAAGAAGTTCAAGGGCGAGATGGTCTACACGGATCTGGCGTTTCCGACTGCGAGCTGATCACACCGCAACGACGGAAGCGGCGGGTGACTCCGGCGGGAGGACGTCCGACGGGTGCCGCTTCGCCACGCGCCAGAACGCGTCGACGACGGCGGGGTTGAACTGCTTCTCCCGGCCCGAGCGGATCTGCAGCATCGCCTCGTTGAGGGTAAGGCCGTGCGCGTACGGGCGGTTCGTCGTCATGGTATCCCACGCGTCGGCGAGCCCGATGATCGCTGCCTCGAGCGGGATGGCGGTACCGCGCTGCCCGTCCGGATAGCCGAGACCGTCCCAGCGCTCGTGGTGGTGGCGAATGGCGGGAACCGCATCCTGGAACGACGAGACCTTGGACATGATCTCCGCGCCTCTGGTGACGTGCTCTCGCATGATCGCGGCTTCACCCGGCTCGAGCGGGCCGGCCTTGGTCAAGATCGAGTCCGGGATGCCGATCTTGCCGACGTCGTGGAAGAGGGCGGCCGTTCCGAGCGTGCCCAGCTGCTTCGCCGGCAAGGAGAGCTCGCGGCCGATCGCGAGCGCCACGCGGCGCACCCGCTGCGAATGACCCGCCGTATACGGATCGCGCGCCTCGACCGCCGCGTTCAGCGTCTCGATGGTCTCGAGGAGGTTCTCCTCGAGACGCAGCGACGATTCGCTGAGATCACGCGAACGGCCCATGAGGACGTCGTTCTGGCGCGCGAGCCGCGCGGCAGCGCCCCGGACGAGCAGGACCAGGGCGAGCCAGAGGATCGCGAACACGACCCCGACGACGACCCAGACGGTTCGGGTCGCGCTCGCGGTGCCGGAGTCGAGCGCGGTGGGCTCGAGAAAGACCTGGGCGACGCCGACGGGCCGTCCCTTTGCGTTGCGCAGCGGTGCCCACACGACGACGGCGCGCTCCGAACGCTGCTTCCCGCCTCGCCTCACCGCGAGCTCCCTGACTGCAGCGTGCGCCTGTCCGCTGCGCATCGTCGCCATGACGTCCGGGGAGCGCACTGCGCGCCGCCCGGCGGGGCTCGAGAGGACGTGTCGACCCTTCCGCGACCAGACGGTGAGCCTGACTAGCTCGTCCGCCGAAGCGACCGTCCGAGCCAGCCGCCTCCTCGCTCGCCGGTTCGAGACGACGCGCTTCCCGCGAACGAGCGTCGGTGAGAGCACGGAGTCCGAATAGAGCGCGACTTCACGGGCGCTGTCCGCGAGCACCTGCTGCCGGAAGTTGTCGGAGAGCACGGACGACAGCACGAACGCGCCCACGCCCAGAATGGCCGCGGACGCGAGCACGAAGGTCCAGAGCAAGGTCAGTGACCTCGTCAAGCCAGCCGAGCGATACGCCCGTGACGCCATTCACGCTCTATCGGGACATGGAGCGCAGTATTTGAGCGCGTAGACTCGGCCACCGTGGATCTCGACGTCGTCTTCCTCGGGACGTCCGGATCCACCCCGACGGCTGGGCGCGCCCTGTCCGCGACGCTCGTCCGCCGCGGGGGAGACCGTCTTCTCTTCGACTGCGCCGAGGGGACGCAGCGCCAACTCCTGCGTTGCGACGTCGGCCTGGTCGAGCTCGAGGAGATCTTCCTCACCCACTTTCACGCAGACCACTACCTCGGCTTGCCGGGGATGCTCAAGACCTACTCGCTCCGGGGCCGGGAGCTTCCGCTCACGATCTACGGGCCGCTGGGGCTGCGCGAGCTCCTCGGAAGCCTGCGCCGGATCTTCGGACGGCTCTCGTACCCGTTCGAGACCGTGGAGCTCGAGCCCGGCGAGCGGCTCGAGCGAGAGGGGTACCGGCTGGAGACGTTCGCGGTCGACCACGGTGTGTCGGCCGTGGGGTACGCGCTCGTGGAAGCCGCCCGACCGGGTCGCTTCGACGTCGGGACGGCCGACCGGCTCGGCGTGCCGGACGGGCCTGCCCGCGGCCTTCTCCAGCGTGGCGAGCCGGTGACCCTCGCCGACGGGAAGCAGGTGACACCGGACGAGGTGCTCGGCCCGCCTCGCGCCGGGCGCAAGCTCGTCCTGACCGGAGACACCGCCCCCGCCGCGTCCGTTGTCGAAGCAGCGGACGGCGCGGACGTCTTGATCCACGAGGCGACGTTCCTCGCCGGCGAGCGTGACCGAGCCCGGGAGACCCGGCACTCGACCGCGGGCGAGGCTGCGCTGGCTGCCCGCGAGGCGGATGTCCGGCTCCTCGCGTTGACCCATGTGTCGACGCGCTACTTCGGCCACGAGGTGGTCGAGGAGGCGCGCGAGCTCTTCCCCGAAACGGTCGTGCCCCGGGACTTCGACGTGATCGAGATCCCGTTCCCGGAACGAGGCGCGCCCGGGCTCGTCCGCGCGGGAGCGCGCGCCTCCAGGACTCGAGTAGGCTCCGCGGAGCCGTGACGAGGCTCGTACAGGTAGCGGTTGCTGGCGACGTGGCCGAGGCCGAGCAGCTCCAGGCGCTGCTCTCGACGGCCGGCATCGAGTCGCACCTCGAGCCCGCGGTGGAGCACGACTCGGACACGCCGGACGATCCGCCGCTCAAGGTCTTGGTGTCGGAGTCCGAGGTCGACGACGCTCGGGACGCGATCGAAGCTCTCACGGACTTCGAAGACGAGCTACGCGACGCGTAGATCGGCTAGGCGCCTGTGGGCGCCCATTCGATGCGCGTGGAACCCACGAGCCCGTCGCTCTCGAGCTCGAATAGGCACGGGATCACCTCGCCGGCAGGCCGCAAGGAAGGCACAGCACCGGACCAGACGTCGCCTGGCTCCAGCTCGATGGTCTGCCAGGGGAATCCGTTCACACTCAGGTGGAGCGGAAACCCCTCCTTTCCGAGCAACGTGAGCTCGAGCGCGCCCGGGCCGCAGGGGTAGACGACGACCTTCGCTCGGCCGAAGTCGCCAACGGGTGTGAACCCCTCGGTACGCGAGACGAGGCGCAGCGGGCCGTCTATGCGCCACAGGCTCGAGCCTGGGGCAATATCCGTCGGCGTCGAGGATGCCACGCGCTCGCCCTCGAGCGCGATCGTCGACGGCATCAACACATACGGAGCGCGGACCTCGTCCCCAGTGACGTCGACGAGCGCTCCGCCGGAGCTGATCGAGACCGGCACTTGCGGCAGCGCTTGCGGTGGAACGCCATCGAGGCGGAGCAGCCGGTGGATCGAACGGTTCCAGAATGCGACGCGGGCGACCCAAGTCGACGGCTGCTCTCCCGTGTCGAGGAGGAGAACCGATGCGATGCCTGCTCGGTCGACCCAACGCCGGTCCGCTGCGCCGAAGTCACTGGCGCGCTCCAGGGCCGAGAGGCGATCGATCTCGCGGGCAGCTTGCACCGAGACGGCCACGAAGCCTAGGGCGACCACAGCCGCGGCGGCGACGAGCAGCCGACGTGGAAGCAGGACGAATACGCCGACCAAGCCGAGCCCGAGGACGAGCAGCGCTCCGCGGAAGACGATCTCGCCCCGGTCCGCAAGGCTGCCGAACGTCAAGAGTGTGAGCGCGTCGTGCGCGCTCGACACCGTCCCGACGCGCGATCGTGGCAGTGCGACGAGCAGTGCGGTCGCCGTTATGGCGAGGGGCACCACGACGACTGCGGGGCGAGGGCCACCCCGTGCGATCCAGAGGCAGAGACCGAGCAGGAGCGGCGGGAGCGCGGTCACGACG
>Ga0208612_1000836_pt1 | contig 12872 bp, 15 predicted proteins | sample AntDryMetagUQ889_FD_188089 | JGI IMG/M metagenome (GOLD analysis project Ga0208612, IMG submission 188089) | Polar desert microbial communities from Antarctic Dry Valleys - UQ889 (SPAdes) | ecosystem: Environmental > Terrestrial > Soil > Desert | place: Antarctic Dry Valleys | collected 2008-12-31 | reverse complement strand
GACGAAGTCCCCGCCGCCGGTGCAGACGATGTTCATGTCCGTGTCGGCCGATACGTCCTCGACGTACTCCAGGTCCAGCCGCGGTTCGCCGTCGACGACACCGACGCTGATCATGCCGTCTTGGGCTGCAGGTAGCGAACCGAAGCGCTGCCGGAACAGAACGGCATGCCCATCAGAATCAGGCATCCGACCGTCGTTGAGCAACTCGAGGGATCGGACCTCGTCGTCCGTCAGACCGAAGAGCTTGTTGTTAACCGCGATCCAGCGTCTGGCGGCCATAACAGGGTCGCCCCCGGCACCAACCGCCAGCACTCCACGGTGGTGGATCAGAGATGCAGGCGTTCCGAATCTGTTCCAGGACACTCGAGAGCCGAGCGCCCGAGCGAGGCGACGGCGAGTGGCGGTCGAGACCGAGTCGGGCCCGCGCCGATCCAGGTCGGGCAGACTCGAATGGACATCCAGGATGTCCCCCACCGCGTGGGCCGGAGGGGCCGCGACCAGCCCTCCAACCATGGTGAGGCCGAGGCACAGGGCAAGTAACCGGCGTGAGCTGATGAGGTGAGTTGGCATCTGATCCCCTTTCGTCCACAAAGGAATCTAACGCCCAAATCGGACTTGCCCGCCACGGAGGACTCTTACATAGGTGAGGGGCGACTCTCAGGGGACGCGTGGGGGTCCTCTTCGATGTCGGCCATGTCTCCCACGTCCACTGAGGCGGCGTCGGCGAAACAGAGAAGGGCTCGGGAGAGGTCCCGCCGCGGTGGATGCGCTCACAACGCCTGACGGTGGAAGAAGCGCTAGTCGATCACGATCGATGCCGCGCTCGCCCAGAGCAGGGAGGACTCGTTGGGCAGTATCGAGGCCGGCAAGGTCGCCGACCTCGTCATCCTGTCAGACGACCCCACTCAGGTAGCGCCCAAGTCTCTGGCGGAGATCACCGTCCTGACGACGATCGTCGATGGAACGGTCCAGTACTGCGCTAAGTCGGTCCCGGCGGACCTCCTGACGCTTTGTCCCTAAAGGCGTGAGACTGGGTCCCTCAGTAAGTCCGCCAAGTCCCTTGAGCAGCGCGGCCAGCTCACTCGCATTACGCTGTGCGTAGTCTGGTGTGGCAGTTGACTAGATCCGGATAAGCGCTGTGCTAAATGCCATTTCCGCAGGTCGCGGCTGAGCGTGGCTCGGTATTTATCAGTACTACGCGAGCGTCGATCAGCTCGCCTGAACGTAGGTGCGAAGAGCTTGGCGGATGACCTCCGAAACGCTCACACCATCCCTGGATGCACGAAGCAGCAACTCTTTCTTCAGTTCGGGATCTAGACGAACGGATTCCACGCTCGCCGGCCCAGATCCCATAGCTGGTCGACCCCCGGCGCGGCGACGCCTGATCTCGTCAAGGTCGTAACCAGCTTCAGCCTCGTCGGCGAGCCTTTCGACCATCTCGTCATCGACGGGGGTTCCGTCCTTCAGTTTTCCGTGGTCTTTGGACATCTCATTCGCCCCCCGGTAGATAGCGCCGGTACTTCTCTCGCATCTTCATCGCGTGGATGATGGCCGGTCCCTGCGGACGGTCGATGATGGCGAGCTCCAACAGATTCCCCGCTCGGTCCGGGCCGAGGACCAGGAACCGCAGCGGGTCATCCCCGACCTCCTCGATCACCAACGCGTGCTCCACACCATGCTGGATGTCCTCGTCGTCGATGCCTTGCCGGCGGCCCGACGGCAGGATCTCCACTCAATGAATCGTACTACGAAACTGCGTATGCCCACGAGCCCTGCTTCACTCTGGGCCCGAGAGACGACGCGCGAGCACGCCGACGGAAGGAAAATGAGAGGGATGCAGAACCTTCTGAGCAATGCCCGGCTCCGCTTGGCGATGATTGCGGTCTTGGTTCTGGTCGGTGTTGTGGGCCTGCTGCAGTTAACGCCCTCATGTAGTGATTGGCGTGCCTGGAAGGCTTCCAAACAGGGACCGGGCTATCACACCATGGAGTTGATCACCCCGCCGTTCTTCTGCATCGGCTCACGACAGTCATAGCGTTAGGACACGCTCGATCAGCAATAGGCGCGGCGTGTGCCTTGAGGAGGTCAGCTAGCTCACCCGCGTTCTGCTGCGCGTAGCTTCTGTAGCAGTTATCTAGATCAGGGTAAGCGGTGTGCTAGATCGCGTTTCCGCAGGCCGCTTGCTAAGCGGCAACCGATGTTTATCGCGACTATCCGGCGGCCTCTAGTTGCCGGACTTTCTTCCTCGGCCGGCTCTTAGCAAGGTCGTAGTTCGTCTGGGAGGTTGATCTAGAACTCAGGGGTTGTTCCCAGGGCTCCCGCAAGCAGCCGAGCCTCTACAGACGCGCGTCGCGGCGCGTCGCGGCAGTAACGATCGCTGCCAACACGATGGCCATCGCCACCATCGAGCCCACATGGAAGATCCATTCGGCAAGCAGTAGCCCCCCAAGGTCTTCTCCCTGGAAGGCATGACCCTCGCGGCGCGAGAGATGGCGTCCGGTGAGGGACTCGCCGTATCGGAACAAGAAGCGCGCGACGTGCTGTGGGCGACGAACGCAGGGGATCTCTGGCGATTGCTCGTTCAAGAGCGAGGGTGGGAGCCAGAGAGATTCGCCACTTGGTTAGCAGCCCTGTGGAAGCGGATGCTCCTTACCAGTCGCCATCAGTGACATCCGGATAAGCGCTGTGCTAGATGGCGCTTCGCAGGTCGTCCCTGAGCGAGGAGCGATATCTATCGTGACTACCGCGATCGCCTTCCGGACAAGCTCAGTGATCCGCCGAACGGAGATGCCGAGATGCGCGGCGAGCAGGCCGCAAATGCTTTTGATCCCGCTCGACTAGTTCCAGGGCTGCAGCGACATCCAGGGCACTACCCTGCCCGAGCAGTTCGGCCCACCTCTCCTCCCCAAGTGCTTCCTGAGCTTCATCTAGCCACCGGTCGATCAGGGCCCGCTCGAATGGAAGCATCTTCGACATCGAGCGCTCCCGCGTATGTCTAGCGACCCCGAGCACCAAGGCTGCTTGATCTATCCCACCGGCAGCAGCGGAGGCGGCGGCCAATCCTTCAAGGGTCTCTGCGATCCCATCTTGATCGTCAACTTCGTTGAAGCTGCGCAGGGATCGAAGGAACAAGTCGCTTGCTCTTCCTGCGTCGCCGCGTAGCAACTCCAGGTGGCCTCGGTAGGTTTGCGCACGTGCCTCGAAACGGTGGTCCCCCAGCCGGACGTACAGTTCGAGCGCTTGATCGAGCAACGAAGACGCTTCATCTAGTTGGCGGAGGTGCAATAGCCCTAGTGCAAGATTCAGCTTAGAGGTCGCCGCATACCAGCTGACTCCGCTGGCATCCGTGATCTCGGCACTGCGCTCAAGGGGAGTGAGCGCCGCCAGAAAATCACCTTCCGCCATGTGAACCATCGCCTGCACGGTCAAAGCGTTGCGCCGCATCAGCGATGCCTCGCCGTCGTCCGTGACCTCTAACAATTCCTCGCTGTAAAGGCGCGTAGACCTGAGATCATCTTGCTGGAAAGCCAACCAGCAAGCACCCCATAGTGCTTTGGCCCGCAGCTCTTGCGACCCCCCTACGGTTGCGCGGAGGGCTTGTTCCAACCACGTCCGCCCTTCGGAGAGATAGCCGGCAGCGCGCCAGAACTGCCAAACTGCTGCCGCCAGGCGCAACCCAATCTCCGGGTCGCCCTCCGTGAGCGACCATTCCAGAGCCGCCCGCAGATTGTCGCTTTCCGCGAGGAGTTCCTCGAAGGCCTCCTCCTGCGCGGAAGTTCCGAACTTCTCTTCTGTACGCTCCGCCAAGGAGAGGAAGTAGGAGGCATGAGATCGCAACAGGGGCGGCCCCTCCCCGTATCGATCTCGCTGCTCCCTCGCGAATTCAGCGATGACGTCCATCATGGAGTACCGCGGGATTTGGCTCTGTACTCCATTCAGCACTACCAAGCTCTTGTCGACAAGAGCGCCCAGCGTCTCGACAACATCTCCTTGAGCAGTGGGCCACGCATCTTGCGCGGCTTCAAAGGTCCAGCCGCCCCTGAAACCTGATAACGACCGGAATAGGGATCGCTCTCTTGAGTCAAGGAGGTCGTAGCTCCACCCGATCGCTCCTCGCATCGTCCTCTGACGCCGAGGCAAGTCTGCGGCTCCGTGGGTAAGCAGCGACAGTCGAGCGTCGAGTTGCTCGCGCAATTTCACCAATGGAAGGTGACGGACTCGGGACGCGGCAAGCTCGATGGCAAGCGGCAATCCTTCGAGTCGCCTGCAGATGTCCCCCAGCAAGACGGAAGCCTCCTCATCGATCACAAGATCTGCTTTCGCAGCTGTCGCCCTCTCGAGTAACAGGCGTCCTGCCGCCGAAGAACTCAAATCGGCCGAGCCGACCGGCGGCAGTCCGAGGGGAGGAAGGGCAACGACGTGTTCACCACGGATGCACAGTGGTTCGCGAGTAGTGACAAGCAAGGTGAGCCGGTCACAACCGGAAAGCAGGTCGGCCATCGACCCTGCGGCGGCGAGCACATGTTCGAAGGTGTCGAGCACCAGCAGGATCGCCGCCGTAGTCAGGTGCGCAGAAAGGTCTGCCACGGTCCGAGTTTCTGGTTCGATCAGCCCGATGGCCTCCGCGATCAGCGGCACGACTCGAGCAGGACTCTCGCAGGAGCTAAGCGGCACGAAAAACACCCCGTCTGGGTAGATGTCCCGGGCCGCCGCCGCTGCTTCCACTGCAAGTCTCGTCTTACCGATCCCACCTGGCCCTGTGAGGGAGATCGAACGGATCAACCCTTCGCGGAAGGCACCGAGAAGCATCTCCATCTCGCGCTCGCGTCCGATAAGGGCAGTTGGCGGAATCGGTACGCGGTTCCGCCCTGATGAGACAAGGCCCGGTCGCTGGACACCAGGCTCGGGTGCTCCAGCCCGGCCGCGGGCGACCAAGATGAAATCTTCTTTGTCGGTACCGCAGACCTCCAAGGCCTCAGCGAGCCTCTCCGCTGTGTCCCGGTAGACAAAGCGTCGCAGACCACGCTCGATATCACTGATCGTGCGCACGCTGATGCCGGCCCTCTCGGCCAGCTCCTCCTGAGTGAAACGGACGGAAAGCCTGCGCGTCCGGACCAACGCAGCCAGTGGCGCATCATTCGACATCGCCCCATCCTCCGCCATCAAAGCTCGGTGCCCAAGTCGGTGGGTAGGTCGGTATGGCCCCTGATCCATGGTTCAGCGATGCTGATGCGGTCAGAGAGACCCAACTAGGAGGAGGAGTCAAGTGGCCCTAGAGGTGATTCGTAGCTTCTATGAGGATGTGTTGGTTGGCGGCGATCTCGAAGCGCTGGATGAGATCGCAACCGCTGACTATCAGGAACATGATCCGCTCCCAGGTCAAGGCGAAGGGCGAAAAGGCCTAAAGGACCGCGTCACGATGTTGAAAGAAGGTCTTGCCGTCCACTTCACGATCGAGGACGTGATCCAGGCTGACGACAAGCTGGTGGTCAGGTGGACGAATTCAGGTACGCATGTCGGAGATTTCCTCGGAATCCCTCCGACCAACAGGAGTTTTTCGGTTGCAGGCATCGACATCTATCGCCTCGAAGACGGCAAGCTTGCCGAGCACTGGCACGTCATCGATCAGCTTGCAATGCTGCAACAACTCGGCCTTCTCCCCTCGCCTGATGGAGCAGAGGCGTGATCCATAGTCAATGAAGAAGGTCTTGCGTGGTCAGCCGAACCTCCTAGGACAAGGTTGGCCTGGTTAAAAGAGTCCACCAATCCCTTGGCGTGTGGCTGCGCGTAGTCTCTGTGGCAGTTGTCTAGATCCGGACTAGCGCTGTGCTAGATGGCGTTTTCCGCAGCTCGCCGCTGAGCGACAGTTCGATGTCTATCGCTACTAGCGAATAGTCCTGATTCAGCTCGCTCGGACGTAGCTGCGAAGGGCCTCGCGGATCACCTCGGAGACGCTGATCCCGTCCTTGGAGGCACGTAGGAGCGGCTCGCGCTTCAGCTCGGGGTCCAGTCGAACAGACTCCACGCTCGCCGGGACCCAAACCCGTGCGGGACGACCGCCAGCTCGGCGGCGTCTCGATCCGACGCCTTCGGCAGTGAGGGTGAACTTGTACTCTGCCATGATCAATCTCTAACTCTAATCCCGGCCTTCGAGCTGTTGCAGCAGGCTTGCTGTGTCGACGATCTCCCAAGCTTCCACGATCTTGGCGTCCCGAACGTGTGCGAACAATCCTTGATCGACGCGGAAGCTCCTTCCGTTGCCGTCGATGCCGGCGAAGCTTCCCAGGAGAGTCCCGGTCACTACGGCACGTGCAGCGATGGTCGATCCGCTTACAAGCACTTCTTGGATCTCGTGCCGTAGGTCGGGCATGGCGCGGAGCGCGTCTCTCCAAACCGCCTTCTCCGCCTCCGGCCCGTGTGTCGACAAGCCCATCGGCGCATGAACAACGACTTCAGGATCAAGGAACTCATCGAAGGCGTCTAAATCTCCTGCGTCCCCTGCCGCGAACCACCTCTCCAACAGCGAGTCTCCGCTCAAGAGTCCTCCTCAAGTCGATCCGTAACACTGTTCAACCACAGCATCCCCATTAGAAGTACTGGCCTGTTCATAGGGCACCATTCCACGCTCTATCCCATCCCGCTCGAAGTCCCGTGCGATTCGTGTTGAACCCTCCATCTGCATCTGCCCGCGGAATACGGAGTGAACGAGAGTTCGTTCGACCACGAAGACTTAGGTTCAAAGTGTGGGATGAACCTCTCGAATAACGCAGAACTCGTTGCCCGAGGGATCGGCCAGGATCGCCCACTCCAGCAACGGATCTCCATCGTCGGGATGAAACGCCGGTCCCTTCAAGACGCGCGCTCCGAGAGCGACGGCGGCGTCGCTGGCAGACGCGACATCATCCACGGTGATATCGAGGTGCCCGCGATTCTTTAGCTCGGTCTTCGGTTCCGGCACCAGCTGCAGGAGCAACGATGCGCCTCCCTTCTCGCCGAGCCGCGAATACTGCCCGTTGTATGCGGTGAATTGCAGGTCCCACCCGAGAATCGCCGTCCAGAAACGTTCCGCAGACTCTAGGTCGTTCACATCGAGAACGAAACTGCGGAACCTACCTATTGCCACCTTCTACTCCTTTATGCGACGACGTAGGCGGGGCTCCTTTATACCGGAGCCTTCCATCGATACACATTCGAGAGCATCGTCCTGTCCACCGAAGTGTTCATTCCGGCGCGACAACCGAAGCATCCGACCCGCTCAAGATGCCTGCAAGCTCGGTGGCGTTTCGTTGCGCGTAATCTCTGTAGCAGTTGTCTAGATGCGAATGAGCGCTGTGCTAGATCGACTTTTAGCAGGTCGCTGCTGAGCGTCGAGCGATATTTATCAGTACTAGCGTTTCCGTAGGCGTCCCGTTACCGAAGCCGCCTTGGTCCGAAGCGCTGTGCGCTAGTTGAGGCCGGCCCTGACTAAGGGTGGCAGCCAGGGACTTACTCCGTGAGGGCTGACTCCAGGATCCTTGCTTGGGGCTCACCGACAAGGGCTGGCGAATTCGCCGGGTTGGACCAAACGTTCGACTTCAGGAATCCTAGAAAGGACTCAGCAGACTCGACATCGTCGAAATCCAGCTCGACGACGACGTATCGATCATCGTCAACCGGCCTGTTGACTCGGTGTGCGCGAACACCTGCATGCCGGCGCGCCTCGCCGAACCGCCCAAACGCATCCGCCCACGTCTCGAAATCGCTAACCGGGTGCTCTATGTGTAGCGTCGCCACATCTCCTCCTTCCGTGGTCCCGACCTACAAGCTAGTGAGGAAGGGATGGTGATGGCTATCCCAGACATCTGGGATCTTGGGCGGCTGTCCTGGATACTCAGGGCATGAAGAAGAGTGGTCCCAGCCCCCGATGGATCGAGCGGATCGACCGCATCTGCCATGAGAGCGGAGACGCTCAAGGGCTGCGTGTTGCGTTGCTCGACGAGATCCGACAGGTCGTCACTTTCGACGCCCATGCCTGGCTACTCACCGACCCCGAGACCGAAGTCGGCTGCTCGCCTCTTGCAGAGGTTCCGTGGTTCTCCGAACTACCTCGTCAGATCCGACTGAAGTACCTGACCGAGGTGAATCGGTGGACTCATATCGAATCAGTGGCTCTGCTCTCATTGACGTCTGGTGGCAAGCTCGAACGCAGCCTCGTGTGGCGGGAACTACTCAAGGACTACGACGTCAGCGACGTGGCGTCGATCGTTTTCAGAGATCGCTACGGGTGTTGGGCATTCATGGAGCTCTGGCGCATCGGCGGCGAGCCCTTCGATGAGCAAGAGGCCGAGTCATTGAAGGCGATCGTTCCCCTGATCACAGGTGCACTACGCCGGGCTAATGCCTCAACGTTCCGTCCCGATCCATCTCTAGCGCTGGCCACGGGACCGGTCGTCTTGATGCTGTCGCCGGATCTTGAAGTCAAAGGTCAGACGCCAGACACCGAGAAGTACCTCCGGCTTCTGCTTCCATCCGACGACGCTCGGCGACCCGTCCCGGCCGCGGCCTACAACGTGGGGGCCCAACTTGCCGCGCTGGAAGCGGGGGTCGACCACCACCCGGCGAGGGCTCGTGTACATCTTGCAGATGGAATCTGGCTCACACTCCGGGCGGCGCGCATCGCCGAAGGCTCCGATCCAACCGGCGGGGATATAGCCGTGACGATCCAACGAAGCTCGCCGGGCGAACGTCTAGATGTTTTCGCTCGAGCGTCCGGGCTTACCCCGCGCGAGACCGAACTACTTACTCACCTGGCCACGGGCATCGACACCCGCAAGATAGCCACGAGGATGTCCGTGTCAGAGAACACCGTTCAAGATCATCTGAAGGCGATCTTCGACAAAACCGCCACGCGAAGTCGCAACTCCCTACTCGCACGAGCGATAGGAATTGAGACGTGAGTGCTCTGGTTACGAGGAGACCACTGGTGCGCCCTGACTTCTAAGCAGCTCCGCCAACTCGCTGGCATTCTGCTGCGCATAGTCGGAGTGACAGTTGTCTAGTTTCGGATGAGCGCTGTACTAGATCGCCTTTTCCCAGGTCGCCGCTGAGCGTCGGGCGATATTTATCAGGACTATCCCAGTCCCCGATCTACTCGCCTGAGTGCAACGTGCACGCCAAACGCTGGCATCGCGGATCCTGTCACATCACGCCGGCTCCTTTGGGCTCTCGGAGCCAGAGGGCTGTAGTAGGGGCCGATGCGGGATCGAACATCCCAAAGCCAGCACCGCAAGTAAGGAATAGTAGTAAACCGCAACCCAGGCCCCGCGGGGTCTAGTCAGGGCGAGCTCAGGTCCGCCAACCGCGGTCGCCGTGAGAGCCCAGACCGGTATGGCCGAAAAGGCGAGGGCCCCGGCGGCTAATCGTCCCCAGAGCGGGCCCCTGCTCGAAGCGGCATAGCCGCCGATCATGCCCAGCACGGGGACGCCGATCGTCCCCCCGCCGACCCCTGCTTCGAGCAACGTAGTCGGATCATCCAATCCCGTGAGGAGAACGCTGGCGAAAAGGAGCGGGGACAGAGCGAGCCACCGCCACCCCCGCCTTCCTCCGCTTCGTCGCACATGCTCCGCCCACGCGAGGAGCGCACCCACCGCCACACCCGGAAGCAGGATCCAACCGAAGGTGCCTGACCAAGTCACCTCGGTGCCCCTGCCCGCGATCTCCGCCATCAGACCGCGAAGCCCGGCCGCCCAGGTGAGCCCCAACAGAGCCCCGAGCGCAAGTAGCAAGGGGGCTGGGAGCCCTGCGCTAATCGAGCGTTCCCTTCCCCTGCTAGCCACCATCGGCGCCTATGTGATCGGGGTGTTCGCCAACGACACGACAGTCCCGACCGCCAAGGCTGCCGCAACGGCCGGCATGAACCAACCCGGGCGCACCCGGGCGCGCCACAGCGACCAGATGGCGACCAGCGCAAGCAGGATGCCGAACACGATGCTGCCAACGTGGCCCAAGTCGGTCAGCGGCCGCGCCTCTTCGCACACGGGCGGGCAGTAAACGATAGGGAAGCCGTTGGTCAGCGCCGCCCAGCCGGCTCCGAGGATTCCGGCGCTGGCCACCCCGCTGCCGTTGCCCCGAGCGCCCGCCATGAAGGACATCGCCCACCAGAGTTGGATGAGCGCAACGCCGACAAGCGTTGTCGCCTCGGTCAGACTCAGCGTCCCGTGCAGGTCGAACAGGCCGACGCCGAAGTCGATGATGATGTGCAGCACGCTGAAGAACATCGTCGCCAGGCCGACCCAGAGCCATACGGGCATCGGCCAGCGACCGGACCACGCGAGTTGTTCGCTTCCCATGAGATCTCCCCGGCCCCCCGATGTTAAGGGATGCTTGTAATTCAGGCATACCTTAGTATTTACTAGGCAGGGATGCAAGGGTCCGATAAGCACTCCGATGAGCTGAACACGGTCGCCATGCTTGGCCAGGCGTACAGCCTGCTGGGCTTCAAGATCGTCGAAGGCGTCGTGGGGACCGGGTTTCCGCAGAAGCCGAAGCACTCCGCGGTATTCGCTCAGATCGATCTGGAGGGTTCGCGACTCACCGACCTCGCCCGACGCGCGAACATCACCCCGCAGGCGATGGGTGAGCTAGTCGACGAACTGGAGCAACTGAGTTATGTGAGGCGGAAACCCGATCCCTCTGATCGCCGGGCGAAGTTGATAGTGCTGACTTCGAGGGGACAGGCCGCTATTGAGGCTGGGAAGCAGACGATCATTGGACTCGAGGCGCGGATCGACGAGATCCTCGGGAAGGAGGGACACCGCACCCTCCGCCGTCTACTTTCGAAGCTCCTCGCCGCGCGAGTTGAATGGCCACCGGCAGAGCCCGTCGGTTGAGGAACGCAATCAGCGCTCCTCAACGGTCACTTAGTGACCCCGAGAGCACCATTCGCTTTGAGGAGGTCTGCTAGCTCCTTAGCGTTCTGTTGCGCATAGCTGGAGTAGCAGTTGTTCATCAGGACGTGCGTCTCTTTCGCTTCGCCGGCCAGATCTCGGATCCGCGGCCTCCACTCTTTCAGCTCCTTGGTCGAGTACAGGTAGGCGAAGCGTCGCTGGACGGAGCCGCTCTCCCACTCTTCTGAGTTGTGGCCGTGGAAGCGCACGACCGCTAGGTCCGACGTGGCGGCAACGACCGGCGGTACCGAGCTCTTGAAGCCTTGCGGCATGTCGACGCATACGTAGGGCAGATCGTGACCCTCGAGGAACTCCAAGGTCTCGGCCCTGTTGTCTTCGTTCATCCAGGTCGGCTGGCGGAACTCGACGCATATCTTCATGGGGGCAGCGCGCTTGGCGCACTCGAGGATGTACTGCTTGTTGCTCTTGGAGATCGGGAACCAGTGAGGGAACTGGAACAAGAGCGCCCCGAGCTTTCCGGCCTCGTGCAACGGATCCAGCGCGGAGAGGAACCTGGCCCAGACCTCGTCGACCGTCTTGTCGTCCAGATCGGACAGGTACACGTTCTTCTTGTCGGTCTCGGGCCGGATGTCCTCGTAGAGAGCCTGCGGCTTCGTTGGGTGCTGCGTGAGCAACGAAAACGCCTTGACGTTGAAGGTGAACTCCTTCGGGGTGCGCTCGACCCAGAGCTCCGAGTTCTTCTCGCTGGGCGGGAAGTAATAGGTGGAGTCGACCTCGACCAACGGGAAATGCTCTGCGTAGAAGCGCAGCCGCTCCTCCGCCGAGTCGACGCCTTTCGGGTACCACCCGGACTGCAAGAGGCTCTTGTCGGTCCAGGAAGCGGTGCCTACGAGGATGTCGCCCATGCTGAGGTGGGATCATCCCCCACCGTCACGTCGGACCGAAGCGGAACCCGCGCGACCTCATGTCCCGCCTCTCGCATCAGGTCGTGGAACCAGATCGCATCCCGAAGAGCGCAGGCCCGGGGGTCGTTGTTGAAGAAGACGTAACTGTCGGCCTCCCTCCCCCACTTGGAGGTGAGTCGCTCGACCCAGGGAACCAGCGCCTTCTTCCGGTAGCAAGGGATCGGCTTGCCGTAGCCCTGGTGGAAGCGCAGGAAGGTCCAGTCCGCCGTCTTCCAGATCGGGGTGAGTGGCTGCTCGCCGCGGTCCGCCATGCACAGGGCCGCTTGATGCTTCTCGAGGACGGCTCGAACTTCGTCGTTCCACCACGACTCATGGCGGGGCTCGACTGCCACCCGCAGGCCCGGCGGGAAAGAGCGCAAGGTGCGATCCAGATTCTCCGGGTCGGACTTCAGCGTAGGCGGGAGCTGGATGAGGATCGGGCCGAGCTTCTCTTTCAGGTGTCGGACGTGCTTCATGAACCGGGCCACGGGTTCTTCAGGTTCTTGCAGCCTTCTGATGTGTGTGAGATAGCGGCTCACCTTCGCCGCGAACAGGAAGTCGTCCGGCATCTTCTCGTACCACTTGGCGAAGGTCTCCTCCTTGGGGAGCCGGTAGAACGTGACGTTCAGCTCGACGATCTGGAAGCGCTCGAAGTAGAAGTCGAGCCACTTCGTCTGGGCCGTTCCCTTCGGATAGAAGGTCTCCCGCCAGTGCGCGTATTGCCATCCGGAGGTTCCGAGATAGACGGTCACCCGCGATGTTTGCTTTCGGTTAGCACCATCTACGCGCCCTTCGCGTTCAGAGCCTTCTGCAGCTGATCTTTCGTCATACTCGAGCGCCCCTCGATCCCACGCCGCTTGGCCTCGCCGTAGAGCTGTGCTTTGGTACGGCCCTTCGGCCGGTTGGTCCCCGACCTCTGACCGCCGCGCTTGGATGACGTCATGTCGTCGATCGACGACTTGCTTGCTGTCTTCGACTGACCCTTCTGGGCCCGCTCCTTGTTGACGGTCGCGGCCGCGATCCGCTTGGCCGTCTTCGTCGG
>Ga0208612_1000835_pt1 | contig 12876 bp, 11 predicted proteins | sample AntDryMetagUQ889_FD_188089 | JGI IMG/M metagenome (GOLD analysis project Ga0208612, IMG submission 188089) | Polar desert microbial communities from Antarctic Dry Valleys - UQ889 (SPAdes) | ecosystem: Environmental > Terrestrial > Soil > Desert | place: Antarctic Dry Valleys | collected 2008-12-31 | reverse complement strand
GTCGCCCGGAGTGTAGGAAGGCCCGTGCGAATACCCGGGCGGTCCTCAGATCTCCCTGAGCATGCTTCCCCCGCAGGAGCGGCAGCGCAGGTTGGCGGTGTCGGACATCCGGGCGATGGTGGAGTGAGCGCCGCAGTCCGGACAGTCGGAGCGCAGCTCGAAGCGGCTGAGGCAGTAGACGCAGCGATAGCGCCCGGGGAGGTTGGTGGACAGCCGAAGCCAGGGCTCGCTGCACGCCGGGCATTCGGGCCCCGAGTCGACCATCGGCTCGAACCCGCTGGCCGAGTGGCGGGGCACCGAGCTCATCCCGTCGCCGCCAGGCCCGCGCCGCGGCCGCGGAGGTAGGAGGCGGCGTCCATCGGCCGACCGCCGGCCGGCCTGACCTCGAGGAGGTCGAGGGTGCCGTCGGGGGTGCCGAGGAGGAGATGCTCGCCTCGGGCCCGGAGCTCGCCGGTCGCCGGAGCATCGGGATCGCCGGTCTGAGCCCGGGCGCGCAGCACGCCCAGGCGCTCTCCGCCGTCGACCGTGACGTGAGTCCCGACGTGCGGGTTCAGCGCGCGCACGCGGCGCCCGAGGGCCACGGCGCCCTCCTCGGGGCGCAGCTCGCGCTCGGCGGGAGTGATCTTGGGAGCGAAGGTGACCCCCTCCCCCGGTTGCGCGCGGAAAGGTGGCCGCTCGTCGAGGGCGCGCGCCAGGAGGTGGCCGGCGAGGACCTCGAGGCGAGCCGAGAGAGATCCGAAGTCGTCGTCGGGGCCGATCGTCTCGGCGGCCTGCAGGCACACGGGACCGGCGTCGAGCTCGGCCACCGGACGCATGATCGCGACGCCGGTGCGCTCGTCACCAGCCGCGATCGCCCGCTCGATGGGCGCGGCCCCGCGCCAGCGCGGGAGCAGGGATGGGTGGACGTTCAGCATCGGGTGCTCGGAGAGCAGGGGCTCCTTGATGAGGGCGCCGAAGGCGCAGACACACACGGTTTCGGGGTCGGCGGCGGCGATCCTGCCCCGCGCGTCCGGCGCGTTCACCGACTCGGGCTGGTCCACCTCGATTCCGAGCTCCCGGGCCGCGTCGGCTACGGGCGGCGCAGCCAGGCGTCGTCCCCGGCCGTGCGGAGCGTCGGGGCGGGTGACGACGAGGGCCGGGCGGTGGTCTGAGGCCGCCAGCAGCCGCAGGACGGCGGCCGCGAACGGCGAGGTGCCGAGGTAGACGGTGCGCACGATGCGCTCCTCAGGCGCTTGATCGGAGGGCGCGCATCCGGGTCAGGCCGCGCGCTCGCCGCGCTCGGCCTCTCGCAGCGCGCGCATGGCCTGCTTGCGCTGCTCGCGGGTCGCGCGGTCGAGGATGAGCACGCCGTCGAGGTGGTCGATCTCGTGCTGGATGACCCGCGCCTCGAAGCCCGACGCCTCGATCAGCCGATCCTCCCCGGTCTCGTCGCGTCCGGCCACCCGCACGTGCACGGGGCGCTCGACATCGATCGTGATGCCCGGTATGGACAGGCACCCCTCCTCCATCTCCTCGGCGTCCGCGCTCGTCCACTCGACCTCCGGGTTCGCGAGCGCGACGATCGGCGCGCCCTCACCCGCGCGGTACACCAGGAGACGCTGCGAGACCCCGAGCTGAGGGGCCGCGAGGCCCACCCCGAGGGCGTCTGTCATCAGATCGCCCATCCGCTGCACCTGGGTCCGCAGGCGCTCGTCGAAGCGGTCGACGGGCGTCGCGCGGCTCTTGAGGACCGGGTCCCCGAGCCTGCGGAGGAAGGACAGGGCGGCGCGGCGCCGGGCCTCCACCTCAGGGTCGGGACCGGGCTCCTCGGGAGGGGGTCCTTCGGGGTCGACGCGGGGCTCGTCGGACACGGCAGCATTGAGTGTAAGCCGGGTCCGGGAGCGCCGTGGCGCCCGAGTCCTGCGCCCTAGTGCGGGTCCACGTCCACGGCCAGGGCCACACCGGCGCGCTTGCAGCTCGGGGCAGCAGCCTCCACCGCCTCGCGGACCGCGCGGAGGGATGCGATGCGCTCGGTCGACTTGACCATGATCTGAGCGCGGTGGCGGCCCCCCCGGCGGAAGAGGGGTGCCGGCCCGAGCACAGCCGTTTCCTCGCCGGTGGTGGCGGCCATCCGGTCGCGCAGGCGCTCGGCCACGTGGGTCTCCGGACCGGGCTCGGGTGAGGAGCAGACGACCCGGACGAGGTGGCCGAAGGGCGGGTAGCGCAGCGCGCGGCGGCGCTCGAGCTCCGATCGGACGAAGCCCTCGGAGTCGTGGGCGGCGGCGAGGCGGAGGGCGCGCGCGTCGGGGTCCACGGCCTGGACGACGACCCGGCCGCCGCGCGGCCCGCGTCCGCTGCGTCCGGCGAGCTGGGCGACGAGCGCGAACGTGCGCTCCTCGGCGCGGAAGTCGGGGAAGCGGAGAGTGGCGTCGGCGTCGAGCACCACGCCGAGCGTCACGTCGGGGAAGTCGTGGCCCTTGGCCACCATCTGGGTGCCGACGAGCACACCGGAGGGTGCGGCGTCGAAGCGCGCGAGCACCTCGGCGGGTCCGCTGCCGGAGTCGGCGTCGAGGCGCATGACCGGCAGGGGGGCAAGCGCCGCCGCGAGCTCCTCCTCGAGGCGCTCGGTGCCCGTCCCGTGCCGCGCGACCGACACCGAGCCGCAGTCCGGGCACGCACGCGGAACGCGCTCGCCGTGGCCGCAGTGGTGGCAGGAGAGGCGCCCGGCCGAGCGGTGGAGCACGAGCGACACGTCGCACTCCGGACACCCCCACACCCGACCGCAGGACCGGCAGGAGAGGAAGTTCGACCACCCGCGGCGGTTCAGCAGGACGATGGCCTTCTCGCCGCGGCGGCGTACGCGGTCGAGCGCCTCGCGCACGCGGGGGTGCAGCGGGCCGTCGGCCTCGAGCGCGCTCACGAGCTCGACCGGCGGCGGCGGGCCGCCGTCCACCCGGGTGGGCATGAGCGTCCGCGGCAGGTGCTCGACGCTCTCGGGCCGCGGCGTCGCGCTTCCGAGCACGAGCGCGGCGCCGGCCTCGCGGGCGCGGCGCTCGGCCACCCGGCGGGCGTCGTAGCGGGGGTCGGAGTCCTGCTTGTAGGAGGCGTCGTGCTCTTCGTCGACCACGATCAGCCCGAGGTCGGCGACCGGGGCGAACACCGCCGAGCGTGGCCCCACGCAGACCTTCGCGTCCCCCCGGCGCAGCCGCCGCCACTCCTCGTAGCGCTCGCCGGGACGAAGGCCGGAGTGAAGGACGGCCACCTGCGACCCGAAGCGCTCGCGAAAGCGCCCGGCGGTCTGGGGCGTGAGCGCGATCTCGGGCACGAGCACGATGGCCGAGCGCCCGCGCTCGAGCGCCGCGGCCACCGCGCGCAGGTACACCTCGGTCTTCCCCGACCCGGTGACGCCCTGGAGGAGCACGCGGCGGTCGGCTCCCGGCGGGGCGTCCAGGCGGGCGAGGGCGGCGGCCAGGGCGGCCTCCTGCGCCGTGGTCAGCGCCCGGCCCGCAGGCGCGGTGGCGCCCACGGAGACGGCCTCAGACACGGCCCGGGCGTATTCCTCGCTGGTCACGGTCACGAGGCCCCTGGCCTCGAGCGCTCGCACGGTGGCGTGCCCGGCTCCGGTGCGGCGCACGAGCGCGGCCGCGGGGACCGGACCCGCCCGCAGCGCGTCGAGCACCGCGAGCTGGCGGGTCCCGAGCCGCGCCGCGGGCTCCGCCATCCCGGTCGGCTTCCGGGGTCCGGCGCCCTCCCCCGCCGCGTCCGGGGTGAGCGCGACCACCAGCGCCCGGCGCGCGCCCACCGGCGCACGGCGCCCCGTGCCGGTGCCCGGGGGCAGGACCAGGGCCAGCCCGCGCGCGGGCGTGGAGCACCACTCCTCGGCGACCCAGAGGCCAAGGTGCACGAGCTCCGCGGGCACGTCCTGCTCGAGCGCGGCCACCGGCTCGGCCAGGCGCTCGGGGGCGATCTCCGTGGTCTCGGCCAGCTCGACCACCACTCCGAGCGTGCGCCGGGGGCCGAAGGGAACGAGCAGCACCGAGCCCACCTCGATGCCCTCCATCTCGGCCGGAACGCGGTAGTCGAACGGTCCGCGCAGCGCCCGCGCGGTGGTGAGCGGCTCGACCCGGGCGATCACCTGGATGCTCGATCCCGCGGCTGCGGAGTGCGGGGTCGCGGGTCGAGCATCTCTCGGAACGTAGGGACGGAGGCGGACGGCGCCCGGGTCGCGCGCCGGGCTCGGTACTTGTGGAAGACTGCCGCGGATGCTCGAGCTCCAGACGCTGCGCACCCTGGACCTGGAGGCCCCGTCGGCGCCCGGCCGCCCCGCCCACCTGGCGGCCGCGAGCGGCCTGCGGCGCAGCCAGGACTACATCTACGTGGTCGGGGACGACGAGCTGAACCTGGCCGTCTACGCGATGTCGGACCCTGGTCCGGGGAAGCTGGTGCGCCTCTTCGAGGGCGAGATGTCCTCCGACGAGGACGTCCAGCAGAAGCAGAAGCCCGACCTCGAGGCCATCACCCTGCTCCCGCCCTTCACGCGCAACCCGCACGGCGCCCTGCTCGCGCTCGGCTCGGGCACCGGGGAGACTCGCGAGAGCGGCTTCGTGTGGTCGCTCGGGCCCGAGGGCGAGCTCTACGGCTTCCCGCGGCTCGTGGACCTCTCGCCCCTCTACGACTTCCAGCAGCAGCACGTGGCCGACATGAACATCGAGGGCGTCGCGATCACCGGTGACCGCGTGGTGCTCGTGAACCGCGGCAACTCGAAGGAGGGCGAGAACGTGGCGATCTACCTCTCGCTCGAGGAGGTGACCGAGGCGCTGCTGAGCGACTTCAAGCTCGACGCCTCGGAGCTGCTCGAGGTGCAGTCCTACGACCTCGGCGAGAAGGACGGCATCCCGCTGGCCTTCTCGGATGTCGACGCCCTGCCCGACGGGCGCCTCGTGTTCACGGCCACCGCCGAGGGCATCCCCGGCACCGACCACGAGGACGAGGACGCCGGATCGGCCATCGGGGTGATCGACCAGAACGGCGAGGTGGCCTACTTCGAGATGATCGGCGACTCCGACATCGCCCTCGAGGGCGTGGACGCGCGGATCTCCGACGAGGACGACTCCATCGACGTGCTCCTCTGCCAGGACGCCGACGATCCCGACATCGCCTCGCCGCTCTACCGGGCCACGATCCCGATCAGCGGCGACCTCGAGGCGGGCACCGGCCGGATCCAGGAGTAGCCCGCCGCCGAGGCGGGCACCGGCAGGGTCGGGACCGGCGCGTCGCCCCGGCCGGGCGCTAGGCGGCCGAGGAGGGCACCAGCGCGTCGGCCCGCTTCACCCCGAAGCCCGCGTACAGCACGCCGACGTCCTTGCTCGTCTCGAGCTTGGTGCGCCGGCCCATCTCCCCGTGGGAGATCTCACCGCGCTTGCGCTGTCGCAGCGCGCCGATCAGCGACACCGGATTGCCGGCCGGCGACATGCCCACGACCTCCGCGTTAGCCATCCCGGAGCGCTCCATCAGGCGGTGGAGCTCGGGCGGCCTGATGAACATGTCCCAGTCGTGGAGATCGGGCTCCGTGAAGCTCGTCGCGCCCCACTCCTGGGCCAGCTTGATCATCACCAGCCAGCTCTTGCGCGTGCGGTTGATCGTGTCGTAGAAGTAGATCCCCCCGGGGGCGAGCACGCGCGCGGTCTCCGCGACGACCCGCCCGAGGTCGTCCACGTGCTCGAGCACGTCGCAGCAGTACACGATGTCGAAGGACCCCTCGGCGAAGGGCAGCTCCTCCCCAGAGGCCTTCTGGTACTCGATGTCGAGGCCGGTCTCGCGGGCATGGTCGCGCGCCGCGGCGATCGACTGCTCGGAGGGGTCCACACCGGTCACCCGGCAGCCGAGGCGGGCGAACTCCTCGGCGAGCAGACCCCCGCCGCAGCCGATGTCGAGCGTTCGCAGTCCCGTGGGATCGACCCCGAGCCGGTCGACGAGCACGCCGCGGAAGTAGCCGAAGCGCGTGGGGTTGACCCCGGTGCGCAGGCCGGCGAGCGGGGTGTGCTCGTCCCACCACCCGAGGCGGTCGTACATCGCGTTGTCGACGGGCACGGCCCCTGCCTCCTCATCCTCGAAGCCGCGCGCGGGACCCGCCGCAGGCTATCCGTGCAGCCCGCACTCCGTCTTATCGAAAGCCGCCCAGCGGCCCTCGCGGCCCGAGCCGGGCGTCGTGCAGTGCGTGCAGCCGATCGAGCCGTATCCGCGCTGGTGCAGGGCGTTGAAGGGGACGTCGTAGCGCTCGATGTAGTCCCAGACCTGCTCCTCGGACCAGTCGGCCAGCGGGTTCACCTTCCACAGGCCGTGGCGCTCGTCCCACCCGAGCTTGGGCGAGTCGGCGCGCTCCGACGACTGGTCGCGACGCACGCCCGCGACCCAGGCGTCGACGTGGGTCAGCGCCTCCCGCAGCGGGTCGACCTTGCGGATCGCGCAGCACGCGTCGGGGTCGCGACGCCAGAGCTCGTCACCGTGGACCGTGGCCTGCCGGGCGAGCGTCATCCCCTGGTAGACGTCGATCTCGATCCCGTAACGGCGCTCGACCTCCTGCCAGGTCTCGTAGGTCTCGGGGAACAGCACGCCGGTGTCGACCGTGAAGACGCGGACCTCGGGCTCGATCCGCAGGATCATGTCGAGGATGACCGAGGCCTCCTTCTGGAAGGAGCACGCCACGTAGAGGCGCGGGTGGAAGCGCTCGACGGCCTCCGCCAGCACCTCCTCGGCGGAGCCCTCCTCGACCTCGGAGCCGAAGGCGACGGTCATGTCGAGCCGCACATCGCTACGCCGCCGCCGCGACGGCCGCCTCGGCGGCGGCCGGAGCCAGCTGCTCGCTCCACCAGTCGGACTCCGTGCGCGCGGCGAACGCCGCGAAGGTCTCGCCCTCGTCGTGCATCTGCTCGTAGAGGGTGAGGATGCGCACCAGCGTCTCGTTCAGGTCCCAGTGGGGGATCTTGCGCGCCACGACGTCCCCGAACTTCGGCTCGGGGCCGAGGTGTCCTCCGATGCGGATGTCCATGGCCTCGACGAACTCGCCGTCCACCTTCTTGAGCACGCCCTCGATGCCGATGTCGGCGATCTGGTGCTGGGCGCACGAGGAGGAGCAGCCCGCGAAGTGCACGCGCAGGTCCTCGCCGTGGCCGTTGGCGACGATGTTGGCGTCGAGGAACCTCGCGATCTCGTGCGCACGCTCCTTGGTGTGGACCTTGGCCAGCCCGCAGAACTCCTTGCCGGTGCAGGTCTGAAGGCCGCGGGCGAACAGCGAGGGCTCCGGCGAGAGGTACTCGAGCAGCGGCTCCGCCAGCAGCTCGGGGACCCGCTCGTTCGGCACCCAGGGGATGACGACGTTCTGCTGGTGGGTGAGCCGGACCTCGCCGTCGCGGGTGCCGTACTCGCGCGCGAGGCGGACGACCTCGCGGAACTGCTCGCCGCGGATGCGCCCTACCGGCACGCACAGCCCGACCGCCGAATGCACGCCGTCGGCCTGCGGGGTGACGCCGATGTGGTCGTGGCCGCGCAGGTCCGGCGCGGTGTGGACGCCGCGGCGCAGCTCGTAGCCCACCCGCTCCTCGAGCTGGGCGCGAAACTCCTCGGGGCCGACCCGGTCGAGGAGGAACTTGAGCCGGGCCTTGCCGCGCGACTTGCGGTTCTCCTCGGAGTCGCGGAAGATCGCGGTGATCTGCTCGACCACGGCGGGGGCCTCGGCCTCATCCACCCAAACGTCGATCCAGCGGGCGAAGCGCGGGTGCGAGGAGAGCCCGCCCCCAACGCGGAGGTTGAACCCCGGCGTGCCGTCCTCGGCCAGCGCCCCGGAGAGCGCGACGTCGTTGATCAGGCCCCGGGCGCAGTCCTCGGTGCAGCCCGTCACCGAGATCTTGTACTTGCGCGGCAGGTTCGAGTAGGCGCGGTTGTCGAGCAGGCGGAGATGGATGGCCTCGGCCACCGCGTGGCCGTCGGCGATCTGGTCGTGGGCGATGCCGGCAAGGGTGCACCCCACCACGTTGCGGGTGATGTCCCCGCACGCGCCGCTCGAGGTCAGGCCCGTCTCCTCGAAGCGGCGGAAGATGCCCGGAATGGCGTCGAGGGTGATCCAGTGGTGCTGGACGCACTGGCGCGTGGTGCAGTCGAGGAAGCCCCGGCCCTGCTCGTCGGCGATGTCCGCGAACAGCTCGGCCTGGTCGCCGGTCAGCACGCCCTGCACGACCTTGGTGCGGAGCATGAAGTGGCCGTCACCGGTGTTGTGGGCGTAGAGCCCGTACCACTTGAGGCGGGCGACGTCCTGCTCGTCGAGGGTCTCCCAGCCGTCGCGGGATGCACGCTCGAGGGCCCCGTAGACGTCCAGCCCGTCCTTCTCGGCCTTCATCTTCTCGAACTTGTTCATGGCCCCCGTCCCGCGTCGGTCGAGTCCCCGCCCGGATGCCCCGGTCGCGGCATGGCGAGCGGGGAAAACTAGCAAAAGCCGGTCGGGTATGTGGCTATTGGATTGGGGGGACCGGGCTCGGCCGGACCGCCGAGCCCGCGCCCGCCCGCGCTCGGAGAGCGCTACGCCGTAGCCCCGGCGGCGCTTCCCGCCGCGCTCTTCAGTTCCTCGGCACGGTCGGTCCGCTCCCAGGTGAAGTCCTCGTCCTCGCGGCCGAAGTGGCCGTAGGCCGCGGTCTTCACGTAGATCGGCCGGTGCAGGTCGAGGTAGGAGCGGAAGGCGCCGGGGCGCAGGTCGAAGTGCTCGCGGACGAGCTCGCTGATCTGGTGGTCGGGGATGCGACCGGAGCCGAAGGTGTCGACCATCACAGAAATGGGCTCCGACACGCCGATCGCGTAGGCCACCTGGATCTCGCATCGCTCCGCGAGGCCGGCGGCCACGATGTTCTTGGCCACGTAGCGCGCCGCGTAGGCGGCCGAGCGGTCGACCTTCGAGGGGTCCTTGCCCGAGAACGCGCCGCCACCGTGGCGGGCCATGCCGCCGTAGGTGTCGACGATGATCTTGCGCCCGGTCAGCCCGCAGTCGCCCATCGGGCCGCCGACCTCGAACTTGCCGGTCGGGTTCACGAGCATGCTCTCGCGCAGCGACTCGGCGTCGTAGAGCTCGGCGGGGAGGACGGGCTCGACCACGTGCTCCCAGAGGTCGGGCCTGATCTGCGAGTCGGTGTCGACGCCCGGCGCGTGCTGGCTCGAGATCAGGATCCGCTCGATCGCCACCGGCTTGTGGTCCTGGTAGCGAACGGTGACCTGTGTCTTGCCGTCGGGGCGCAGGTACTCCATCGACCCGTCGCGGCGCGCCTCGGCCATCTGCTTGGCCAACCGATGGGCGAGGGCGATGGGGAGCGGCATGAGCTCGGGCGTGTCGTTGGTCGCGTAGCCGAACATCATCCCCTGGTCGCCGGCGCCGGCCACCCCGTGGTCGTCGTCGCTCGAGCCCGAGCCGCTGCGCGTCTCGTGGGAGCGCTCCACGCCCTGGGCGATGTCGGCCGACTGCTTGTCGACCGCCGTGATCACCGCGCAGGTGTCGCAGTCGAAGCCGAAGGATGCGTCGTCGTAGCCGATGCGGCGGATCGTCTCGCGCGCGATGTCCTGGAAGTCGAGAACGGCGTTGGCGGTGATCTCGCCCGAGATCACGACGAGCCCGGTGTTGACGAGCGTCTCGCAGGCCACGCGGCCGTTCGGGTCCTCGGCCATGACCGCGTCGAGCACGGAGTCCGAGATCTGGTCGGCGATCTTGTCGGGATGGCCCTCGGTGACCGACTCCGAGGTGAAGAGGTACTCGTTCCGGGACAGGCTCTCGTTGGCGTTCATCGGGGCGCGCGTCGCTCCTTGCTGGCGGAAATAGGCCCGCGGAGCTTATTACCGGGAGCGCGTGCGGTCGCTTCGCGGCTCGCGGCCGCGGAAGTCGATCGAGAGCGGCACGCCGTCGAGCGCGTAGCGCTCGCGCAGGCGGTTCTCGATGAAGTAGGCGTAGTCGCGGGTCAGCCGGCTGCGGTCCGACACCTGGATCGCGAAGCGCGGCGGCCGCGTCTCGAACTGGGCCATGTAGTAGAGGCGAAGGCGCCGGCCGCGCACGAGCGGGGGCTCACGCTGGGCCTGGACGTCGGCCAGGAAGCGGTTGAGCTCGGGGGTCGGGAGGCGGTCGGCGGCGCGATCGGCCAGCGCGAGGCACTCGAGCAGGAGGCGCCGCACCCCCCGGCCGGTATGCGCCGAGGCGGTGAGCACCCGCGGGCGCAGGCGCAGCTTCCCGCGGGCACGCCCGCGCAGGTCCTCGAGGTCGACGTCCTCCGGCGCGGCGTCCCACTTGTTCAGCGCGATCAGCGTGGCGCAGCCGCTCTTCATCGCCAGGTCGCCGACCCTCAGGTCGTCGGCCGTGATGCCGGCGGAGGCGTCGGCCACCAGCAGTGCCACGTCGGCGCGCTCGGCGGCGCGCTCGGAGCGAAGCTGCGCGTAGTAGTCGACGTCCCCGGGCAGGCGGGCGCGGCGGCGCAGGCCGGCGGTGTCGACGAGCACGAGCGGGCGGCCGTCGACCTCGAGGGCGGTGTCGATCGCGTCGCGGGTGGTGCCGGGAAGGTCGGAGACGATCACCCGCTCCTCCCCCAGGATGCGGTTGACCAGCGAGGACTTGCCGACGTTCGGGCGGCCGATGACCGCGAGGCGCGGCGGCGGCTCCGGCGCGTCGGTCGCGAGGGCCCCCGCGGCCTCGAGGCCGGCGGTCACCCGGTCGAGCAGGTCGCCGGTCCCGATGCCCTGGGCGGCCGACACCGGCACCGGGTCCCCGAGCCCCAGGCCGTAGAAGTCGGTGGCCGCGGGCGCCGCCGCGCCCGAGTCGAGCTTGTTGACGGCCACCACGACCGGCACGCGCGCGCGCCGGAGCTCGCGGGCGAACTCGTCGTCACCCGGTCGTAGGCCCGCCCGGCCGTCGACCACCAGCACCGCGGCCGCGGCATCGGCCAGCGCGCGGCGCGCCTGGGCCTGCACCGCCCGCGAGAGGTCGTCCTCCTCGGCAAGATCGACCCCGCCGGTGTCCACGAGCACCAGCGCCCGCCCGTTCCACTCGGTCTCGATCTCCTTGCGGTCGCGGGTGACGCCCGACTCCTCGTGCACCACGGCCTCGCGGCTCTGGGCCAGGCGGTTGACAAGGGTCGACTTGCCGACGTTCGGGAAGCCGAGGATGGCGATCTTGGGCGGGGTCACCCGACCAAAGCTAGGTTGCGACTGCGGAGCGCGCAGGGCGACCGCGATCCGGCGGGCCGGCGCTACTCCGACCGATCGCGCGCCAGCGCCACGATCCGCTCCACCACCTGGTCGACGTCGAGCCCGGTGGTGTCGAGGTCGACCGCATCGTCGGCGGCGCGCAGCGGCGAGTGCTCGCGCGAGCGGTCCTGCTCGTCGCGCAGCGTCTGGTCCATCAGGACGGTCTCCGGGTCCACCCCGATCTCGGCCGCCCTTCGGCGGGCCCGCTCCTCCGGCGAGGCGGTGAGGAAGACCTTGAGCGCGGCGTCGGGCGCCACCACGGTGCCGATGTCGCGGCCCTCGGCCACCCAGTCGCCGCTCGACATGAGCTCGCGTTGCCTGTCGACCAGGGCGTGGCGCACCTCGGGGTCGGTGGCGATCCGCGAGGCGGTCTCGGAGGCCTCCGGCGTGCGGATGGCCTCGGTCACGTCCCGCCCCTCGACCCTCACCCGCCGGCCGAGCTCGATGTCGAGCTCTCGGGCGCGATCGGCGGCGGGCCCGCCCCGCTCAAGGAAGGCCAGGGCCGTGGCACGGTACATCGCACCCGAGTCGAGGTAGGTGAACCCGAGCGCCTCCGCGGACGCCCGGGCCACCGTGCTCTTCCCCGCGCCGGCGGGCCCGTCGATCGCCACGACCATCGGCGCGAGGGTAGGCGCCGGCCCCAGCGGCACGAGATCAGCCCCCGGCCAACGCCCCCAGGTCCCGCTCGAACGTCGGATAGGAGACCGCCGCTGCCTCCATCCCCTCGACCTCGACGCCCTCCTCGGACGCCAGCCCGGCCACCGCGCCGAGCATGGCCATGCGGTGATCGCCGTGGGCGTCGATGCGCCCCCCGGCGAGACGGCCCTCGCCGCGGACCACGAACCCGTCGTCGGTGCCCTCGATGTCGGCGCCGAGCCCCCGGAGTCCCTCGACCACCGCGGCGATGCGGTCGGTCTCCTTCACGCGCAGCTCACGCGCTCCGCGCACCACGGTCTCGCCCTCGGCGAAGGCGCCGAGCAGGGCCACGAGCGGCAGCTCGTCGATGGCCAGGGGCACCTCGTCGGCCTCGACCACGGTGCCCTCCAGCGGGGCGGCGGCCACGTCGAGGTCCCCGAACGGCTCCTCGTCGGTCACGGTCCCGGGCTCCTCGAGGTCGGCCAGCACCACCGCCCCCATCCGCTGGGCGATCCGCAGGAAGCCGGTGCGCGTCCAGTTGAGCCCGACGTCGCGCACCACCACGCGGGAGCCCGGCGTGATGCACGCCGCGGCCACCAGGAACGCCGCCGAGGAGGGATCGCCCGGCACGGTGACGTCGTCACCGCCGATCTCCAGCTCGTCCATGGTGGAGAGCCGGGCGGTCGTGCCGTCGCGCTCCATGGGCACTCCGGCACGCGACAGCAGCCGCTCGGTGTGGTCGCGACTCGGGAACGGCTCGGTGACCGAGGTCTCGCCGGAGGCCAGCAGGCCGGCGAAGAGCAGGCACGACTTCACCTGCGCGCTCGCCACCTCGAGCGTATGGCTCACGCCCTGAAGGGCGTTGCCGTGCACGGTCAGCGGCGGGTGACGCCCGTCGGCGGTGTGGATGACCGCGCCCATCCGACGCAGCGGCTCGGCCACCCGGTCCACCGGACGCGTGCGGATGGAGGCGTCGCCGTCGAGGGTCCACACCCC
>Ga0208612_1000834_pt1 | contig 12879 bp, 16 predicted proteins | sample AntDryMetagUQ889_FD_188089 | JGI IMG/M metagenome (GOLD analysis project Ga0208612, IMG submission 188089) | Polar desert microbial communities from Antarctic Dry Valleys - UQ889 (SPAdes) | ecosystem: Environmental > Terrestrial > Soil > Desert | place: Antarctic Dry Valleys | collected 2008-12-31 | reverse complement strand
CCGATGGAGCCGGTCGAGCCCAGGATCGCGACGCCGGTCACCCCACCAGCGCCCTCAGACACGCCCCGCCACCAGCAGCGCGTAGCCCGCGAGCACAGGCGCAGCGAACAGGAACGAGTCGATCCGGTCGAGGACCCCGCCGTGGCCGGGCACCACGAACCCCGACTCCTTGCGGCCGGCGGACCGCTTCAGCATCGACTCGGCGAGGTCGCCCGCCTGCGCGGCAAGGCCGACGAGCGGGCCGATGACCAGCGGATGCCAGGGATCCAGACCGATGAGCGCGCAGCCGATACCGGCCCCCAGCGTGGCCACCACGAGGCCGCCGGCCAGACCCTCGACGGTCTTCGACGGGCTGATGTGATCGATGAGCTGCCGCCGGCCCATCCAGCGCCCGGTGAGATAGGCGCCGGTGTCGTACCCCCACACCACGAGCAGCAGGGTGGCCGCCCATGCCAGCCCCGACGGCACGCCGAATGGCCCGACCGCAGTCGTCGCCGATCCGCCGGGCGGGGCGAGGTGCGCCACGATGGAGAGCATCGGCAGCAGCACGCCGATGTACACGACTCCGAACGAGCTCATCGCCCATGTGATGACCCCGGCGCGCGGCTCGGCGCGCGTGAAGCCGCCGGCGGCGAGCAGGAGCAGCGATGCGATGAGCGTGGCGGTGACCAGGCCCGGTGGGTCGAGCGCGTCGAGGAGCATGGCCAGCGGTCCCCCCACGCTCTCGTCATTGGCCACGGCCAGGCCCGCCCCGGTGAGCGCCAGGCCCGCGAAGATGGTGAGCACCTGTGGCGGCTCGAAGCCCGCCGCGTCGAGCAGCGACACGACCTCCACCAGCGCCAGGAAGGCCACCACGCCGATGAGCAGCGAGAACCACGGCTCGCCAAGCACCACCACGGCGACGGTCAGCGGTGCGAGGATCGCGGCGGACAGCACGCGCGTTCGAAGCATTCGGCTCAGCCCCCGAACCGTCGTTCGCGGCGCACGAACTCGGCGAGCGCCGCGTCGAAGTCGGCCTCGTCGAAGTCCGGCCAGAACTTGTCGGAGAAGATCAACTCGGCATAGGCCGCCTGCCACAGCAGGAAGTTGCTCGTGCGCTGGTCCCCTCCCGTGCGGATGAGGAGGTCCACGTCCGGCTGGCCGGCGGTGTAGAGGTGCTCGCCGAAGTGCGCCTCGTCGATGGCATTCGGGTCCGTCCTGGCCGCCACGAGGGCGCGTGTGGCATCGACGATCTCCGCGCGCCCCGAGTAGTTGAAGCAGATGTTCAGCGCCAGCCGTGTTCCGTGACTCGTGCGGTCCTCGGCCGTCCGGATCGAGCGCTGGACATCGGCCGGTGCCTCGTGCAGGCGACCGATGATGTGCACGCGCACGCCCTCCTCGATGAGCTCATCGGTGTACTGGCGGACCGCTCCGTCGATGAGGCCGAACAGCCCGGTGACCTCGTCGCTTGGCCTGCCCCAGTTCTCGGTGCTGAATGTGTACACGCTCAGCGTCTCCACGCGACGATCGCGGGCCCGGCGGACGATGGGGCGGATGGCCTCGATGCCCTGGACGTGGCCCGCCAGCACCGGCAGGCCGCGCTGCCGCGCCCAGCGCCGGTTGCCGTCGGCGATGATGGCGACGTGCCGGGGTCGGACTTCGTCCGGCACCGGCTCAGACCTCCAGGATCTCGGCTTCCTTGCGCTCCACGCGCGCGTCGACGCCCTCGATCTGGCGGTCGGTGACACGCTGGAGGGACTCGAGCTCGCGACGCTCCTCATCCTCGGAGAGGTCGCCATCCCGCAGGCCCTTCTTCAGGGCGTCGCCCGCCTCTCGACGGTGGTTGCGGACCTCCACTCGTGCCTGCTCGGCACGGCGACGGACCTGCTTGACGAGCTCGTGGCGACGATCCTCGGTGAGTGGCGGCACGTTGAGCCGCACGACCGTGCCGTCGACGTTCGGGGTAATGCCGATGTCGCTGCGGGTGATCGCCTTCTCGATCGCCGACAGGACCGATCGGTCCCATGGCTGGATGACGATGAGGTGCGCGTCGGGGGTGCTGATCCCCGCCACCTGGTTGAGCGGCGTCTGGGTGCCGTAGTACTCGACGGTGATGCGGTCGACGAGCGCCGTCGATGCCCGCCCGGTGCGGATTCCGGCGAAATCGCGCTCCATCGCCTCGATGGCACGCTGCATCTTCGGCTCGACTGCGGCGATGGCCTCGTGCATCAGTGACTCACCTCTGCGGAGATCAATGTCCCGATCCGCTCGCCTCGCACGGCGCGGGCGATGTTGCCCGGAGTCGTCATGTCGAACACCACGATCGGCATGTCATTGTCCATCGCCAGGCTGACGGCCGTGGCGTCGAGCGCCTGGAGGCGGTTACTCAGCAGCTCGGTGTAACCGATGCGGCTGTAGCGCTGCGCCCCGGGGTGCTTCTCGGGGTCGGCATCGTACACCCCGTCCACGCGCGTGGCCTTGAGGATGACCTGCGCGTGGATCTCCACGGCACGCAGCGTGGCTGCCGTATCGGTCGTGAAGTACGGGTTGCCGGTGCCGGCCACCATCACCACCACCCGGCCCTTCTCGAGGTGCCGGACGGCGCGGCGCCGAATGTACGGCTCGGCGATCTCGTTCATGGCAATGGCGCTCATCACGCGCGTCGGGCAGTCGGCCTGCTCGAGGGCATCCTGGATGGCGAGGCCATTCATGACCGTCGCCAGCATCCCCATGTAGTCCCCGGTCGAGCGGTCCATCCCCCGCGCGCTGGCGGCGAGGCCGCGGAAGATATTGCCGCCTCCGACCACGATGGCGATCTCCGTCCGGTCATCCTTGGCCTCGGCAACCTGCAGCGCGATGTTGCGGACGACTCCCGGATCGATCCCGTACTCGGCCTCGCCCATGAGCGCCTCGCCCGAGAGCTTCAGCAGGACTCGGCGCGGCGCGGCGGTGTCGTTCGCGGCGTCCGCGCCAGGCACCGTCAGGCCGCCTCCGCGTCCGCTCCGGATGTCTCCCCCACGCCCATGCGCACGAAGCGCGCGACCCGGATGTTCTCGCCCAGCAGGGCGATCTTGTCGGTTATCAGCTCCCCGATCTTGCGATCCGTATCGCGGTACGGCTGCTCGAGCAGGCATACAGACTCGAGCCACTTGTTGAGCTTGCCCTCGACGATCATCGGAATGCGATCGGCCGGACGGCCGTCGCGCTCCGCGTCGATCGCGAAGAGCCGCTTCTGCTCCTCGATCGCGTCTGCGGGAACGTCGTCGCGGCTGACGTACAGCGGGGCCATGCCCGCCACCTGGACGGCGAGGTCGCGCGCCAGCTGCTGGAAGTCGTCGGTGCGCGCCACGAAGTCGGTTTCGCAGTTGAGCTCCAGCAGGACCCCCAGGCGCGAGCCGTGGTGAATGTAGCTGGTGATGACACCCTCGCGGGCTGCTCGCCCGGCCTTCTTGGCGGCGGTGGCGAGTCCCTTCTCGCGGAGCCAGACGGCGGCCTTCTCGTAGTCGCCTCCCGACTCCTCGAGCGCGCGCTTGCAATCCATGATGCCGGCGCCGGTCTTCTCCCGGAGCTTCTTCACATCCTCTGGCTTGATCGTCAACGTGTTCGTCATATCCCTTCCGTATTTCCGCCCCGTTACGGGTGCGGCTCCTTCACATGTTCTTCGACGAGGCGCTCGTGCTCGCGATCCGGATCGTGGTCAGGCTCGCCCTCCTCGATCAGCGCGGCGCGGCGGGCGCGCGCCCGCCGCTCCTCCTCCTCGTCGTCCTCCGGTTCGGGCTCGAAGACGAGCGCCTCTCCGGCCGCCAGCGCGGCCGTGTAGTCGGCCTCGGGGCCGAGTGACGACTCGTCGACCGGCGGCATCGCCTCCGCCTGCTCGAACTCCTCGTCGAGCCGCGCCTGGCGCTCCTGCTGGGCCCCGAGGGCCGCATCGGCGACGAGTGTGCAGATGAGGCGCACGGACCGGATCGCGTCGTCGTTGGCGGGGATCACCCAGTCGATGAGATCCGGGTCGCAGTTCGTATCCGTCATCGCCACGATCGGGATCTCGAGGCGTCGGGCCTCGCTCACCGCGATCGCCTCGCGGTGCGGGTCGACGATGAAGACGGCGCCCGGCACCCGGCGCATCTTGCGGATGCCGCCGAGCACGCCGTTGAGCTTGTTGATCTCCTCGGTGAGCTTCGATGCCTCTTTCTTCGTGAGGCGCTCGAACTCGCCGGCGTCGCGCCGCGCCTCGAGTGCGTCGAGGCGCTGGATGCGTCGCTTGATGGTCGTGAAGTTCGTCAGCATTCCGCCCAGCCAGCGGCTGTTGACGTAGTGCTGGCCAGACCGCGTGGCCGACTCGGCGATAGACTCCTGGGCCTGCTTCTTCGTGCCGACGAAGAGGATGCTGTCGCCGCGGCGAATCGTCTCGCGCACGAACTCGAGCCCCGCCTCGAGGCGCTCGACCGTCTGGCCGAGGTCGATGATGTGGATCCCGTTGCGCTCGGTGAAGATGTACTCGCGCATCTTCGGGTTCCAGCGACGGGTCTGATGCCCGAAGTGGACCCCGGCCTCGAGCAGCTGCTTCATGGTCGTGGCAGCCACGTATGCGTACCTCCGGTTGTTCCTCCGCCCGACGTCGCCTCCCTGGGTCCACCGTCGCGTCCGGACGGCACCGATGACCAGCAGGGATCAGAGGGGCGTGTGTGATGGGAAAACTGCCCGCGCAGCGGCGCTGAGCACGAGAAGCATACCAGAGGCCCGGCCCGATCATCGGCCCACCTCGGCTGGACACCGCGCCCAGTACCGGCTGCGTACCCAAGTACCACCGCGAAGTATGCGCTCGTACCTTGACCTCTCGCGAATCGCTCCTAGCATCCGCCCCGCGTCGTGGGCACCCGGTTGCGCCGACGGCCACTGCGTCGATTGCACCCTCGATCAACCAGCCCAGGAGCGAACCATTGCCCGTTCTCCGCACCCTCGCACCAGCTGCCTGCCTTGCCTTTGCGCTCGCTGCCGGACCCCTGTTCAGCGCGTCCGCGCTCGCCTCTGACGAGGTCGTCGTCCGGCCGGGCGACACCCTCACCGGGATCTCCAAGCGCCATGGCGTGACGATCTCGGCGATCGTCGCCGCGAACGCGCTGGCCGACCCGAACCGCATCTTCGCCGGCCAACGCCTTCGCATCTCCTCGGCTCCGCCTCCGACCCCTGCGCCTCCTCCTGCCGTCGTCCCCTCGCAGGCAGCGGGCAGCCATACGGTTGCGCGTGGCGACAACCTGTGGAGCATCGCGCGCTTCTATGGCATCTCGCTCTCGGCGCTCGTGGCGGCCAACGGCATCAGCAACGCCAGCCGCATCCAGCCGGGCAGGCAGCTCATCCTTCCCGGTGCCGCTCCGGCGGCTCCCGCGGCTCCCGCGGCTCCCGCGGTACCGTCGGCACCAACTCCCGCTGCCGCTCCGGCGGCTCCCGCGGCACCGGCCGCTCCGTCGGCACCAACCCCCGCTGCCGCTCCGGCTCCGGCCGCTCCGCCCACCGCACCTGCCATGTCGGCCTGGATGGCGGCGGCGGTCGCCCAGCGGGACGCCATGCGGCAGCTCATCGCCGAGGAGGCGATGGCCGCGGGAGTTCCCGTCGCGCTGGTGCTCGCCGTCGCATGGCAGGAGTCCGGCTGGCGCCAGAACGTCGTGAGCAGCGCGGGCGCCGTCGGCGTCATGCAGCTCATGCCGGGCACCGCGCGTTGGGTCGGCGAGACCATGCTCGGGCGCGCGGTGGACATCAACGACGCGCGCGACAACGTGCGGGCTGGCGTCCGTCTGCTGGCCCACTACCTCGTCCGCTACGGCGGCAACCGCGATCTCGTCCTGGCCGCGTACTACCAGGGACAGGGCGCTGCCGACCGGCATGGCGTCTACCCGGTCACCCGGGCCTACATCGCCTCGGTCAACGCCCTCGAGGGCATGTTCGGCGGCTGACCCACGTCATCCGCCGATGCCGGGAACGCGACGCAGCCGGAGCTGATGCCCGCCCGGCAGCGGCCGAACCGCAACGAGGTCCACGCGCAGACCGCTGTGCGGCACCCCGGCGCTGGTCGAGAAGGCGGCGAGGCTACGGCCGATGCGGTGAGCACGCCGCGCATCCACCGTCTCCTCGGGCGCGCCGGCGCGATTCGAACGGCGCGCGCGGACCTCGACACCGACCAGGACCCGCCGCGGGTCGAGCAGGATGAGGTCGACCTCACCACCCGCAGCGGACCGATGACGGCGGGCGAGCACGGTCCAGCCACGAGCTTCGAGCCACGTCGCCGCAGCAGCCTCGGCGTCGTACCCGAGTCGATGGCGCGGGTCGGTCATCGGCGGCTCCGTTCGGGAGGCGAGCACATGCCACTGGCGTCAGCTCGGCTCGAGCGTCTCCTCGTCGAGCACCACGAACTCGAGATCGAGCGGCAGCTGCTCTCCCGCCAGCAGCTGGCGGATCGGAGCGAACGAGCGGCGATGCCATTCGCAGGGCCCATCGGCCACGAGCGCGTCGAAGTGGCGGCGCGTGCCGTAGCCCTTGTTTCGCGCGAAGCCATAGCCCGGATACCGTCGATCGAACTCGTCGCAGATCCGGTCGCGCGTCACCTTGGCGACGATGCTGGCCGCCGCGATGGAGGCACTGATCGCGTCGCCGTGGATGATGGAGCGCTGGGGCAGGCCGATCTCCCTCAGGCTGAGCGCGTCGATGAGCAGGTGATCTGCGGCCAGCGGCAGGCGTTCGAGCGCCTGGTGCATTGCGTGCTTGGTCGCCTGGTAGATGTTGACCCGATCGATGAGCTCGACCTCCACGCAGCCCACGCCAATGGCGTCGGCACGGTCGACGATCTGGGCGTAGAGCGCCTCGCGTCGTGCCCGCGGCAGCATCTTGCTGTCCCGCAGGCCCTTGATCCGATGCCGCTCGGGCAGGATCACCGCGGCCGCCACCACCGGACCGGCCAGGCACCCGCGGCCGACCTCGTCAAGACCCGCGACGCGGCGAAAACCGGCGAGGCGGAGCTCGCGCTCGTTGCGCATGTGGGCATCCCGGACCCGGAGGGGCCGGCGCCGTGCGGTGCGTTGAGGCGCCGCCGGGCTGGGGCTGAGCATGCCCCTAGTTTGCGCGACGCTCCCGCAGCGTGGCGGCCTTTCCGACGCGGTTGCGCAGGAAGTAGAGCTGCGCCCGTCGGGCGACGCCGTGGCGGACCACCTCGATCTTGTCGATACGCGGCGCGTGGACCATGAATGTGCGCTCCACGCCGACGCCGCTGGCGATGCGCCGAACGGTGATCTGCCGGTTGAGGCCGCCCCCGCGCATGCGCATGACGGTGCCCTCGAAGACCTGGATCCGTTCACGGGTGCCCTCGACCACCTTCACCGAGACGCGCACGGTATCGCCAGGAGCGATCTCCGGTACGTCGCTGCGGAGCTGCTCGCGCTCGAGCTCCTTGATGGCGTTCATGGTGAGGGACCTCGGTTGGCGCCGGCTTACCGGCGGCTTACTGGCTGGACTGCGTTGCGACGCGCGAACGCGACCGCGCAGGCGGCCGCGATCGGCGCAGTATAGCAGTGGCCCACGTGGACGGCCACTACCCGGGGGTGTCCTCGAGCTCCGCCAGGATCGCCCGGTCGTCGTCAGTCAGCGATGCCGCCGGCAGCAGGTCGGGCCGTCGCGCGAGCGTGCGGCGCAGCGACTCGCGCCGCCGCCAGCGGTCCACCTCGCCATGGTGTCCCGACAGCAGCACCGATGGAACCGCGAGGTCGCGGAACGTCTCCGGTCGCGTGTACTGCGGATGCTCGAGCAGGCCGGATGCGAACGAGTCCGCTGAGCTTGAGGCGTCGGCGATGACTCCGGGGATGAGCCGAACGACGGCATCGATCAGGACGAGGGCCGGGAGCTCGCCACCGGTGAGGACGTAGTCGCCGATGCTCACCTCGCGGTCGACGAGGGATCGCACTCGCTCATCGATGCCCTCGTACCTGCCGGCCACCAGCGCGAGGTGCGGCAGCGAGGAGAGCTCGCGCGCGAGCGCATCGGTCAATCGCTCGCCGGCCGGATCGAGGAGGATCACCGTGGCACCTGCTTCGCGCAGGGGCTCGACGGCCGTGAACAGCGGCTCGGGACGCATCACCATTCCCGCTCCCCCGCCGTACGGATAATCGTCCACTGATCGGTGCCGGCCGATGCCGTGCTCACGCAGGTCGTGGACGCCGAAGCTCACCAGGCCGCTGGCCGCGGCGCGGCCGATGATGGACGTCCGCAGTGGCACGTCCACGAGCTCCGGAAAGATCGTCACGAGGTCGATGCGCACTCGTCAGCCGACCTCTTCGGCCTCGTCGGCGGCCACCACCATCACCCCGGCCTCGAGGTCGATGCGCAGGACCGCCGAGCGGAGCGCAGGGACGAGCCGCTCGCCGGCCGGCCCGACGACGCGATAGACCTCGTTCGCACCGGCACGAAAGATCTCGACGAGCTCGCCGACCTCCGTGCCCCCGGGCTCTTCGACGCGCAGCCCGACGAGGTCGTCCCAGTAGAATTCGTCGGCGGCCAGCGGGTGCGCGGGTCCTTCGAGGTAGCGGTTCGCCAGCCCCTCGGCCGCCTCGCGCGTGGTGACGCCGTCGAGGTAGAGAACGGTCACTCGGCCCCCCGACTCCAGGCGCGCGATACGCGTCGGCGCCGCCGCGTCGTCGATCCAGACCTCCGCTCCGGGAGCCACCCGCTCGGGGAAGTCGGTCAGCAGCTCGACGCGTACGCCGCCCTTGAGCCCCTTGGCGCCCAGCACCCGGGCGATCGCGAGCCGGCGCTCACTCTGCGTCGTTGACGATCTCCAGCTCGACGCGACGCCCGTCCTTGGAGGCCATGGCTCGCAGGAGGTCGCGCAGCGCGTTGGCGATTCGCCCGTCGCGGCCGATGACGCGTCCCATGTCCTCCTGATCGACGCCCAGGGTCAGGACCGTCTCGTCCTCGTCGTCTTCGACTTCCACCCACACGGCGTCAGGCTTGTCGACCAGCGAGCGCGCGACGTACTCGAGGAACTCCTTCACGCCTCCGGCTCCTTGGACTTCTCGGCCTCGGCGGGCTGATCCGCCTCGGCGGGCTGATCGGCGGCAACGGGCTCATCGGCTGCTGCGGCCACGGGCTCTTCGGCGGCTGCGGGCTCTTCGGCTTTGATCGCCTCGGGCGCATCGGCCGGTGCGGTTACCGCGGGCTCGGTGGCCGGCTCAGCGGTGCCTGCCTCGGCGACGGGCTCATCGGCTGCGGGCTTCTCTTCGGCCTTCGCCTTCGCCTTCGCGGAGGCCTTCGGCTTGGAAGATGCCTTTGCGCGCGTCGGCCGCTTGGGCTTTTCGGTAAGCGGCGATGCTGCCTCCCGCTCGGCCTGTGCCATCAGCCGGACCACCGTGTCGGAGGGCTGCGCCCCCTTGCCGATCCATGCGCTGATCCTCTCGGACTCGAGGTGCACGGTGGCGGGCTCGGTGAGTGGGTCGTAGAAGCCAAGGATCTCGAGCGCCCTGCCGTCGCGGGAGCGGCGCTTGTCGATGGCGATGACCCGGTATGCGGGGCGCTTCGTGGCGCCGACGCGGGTCAGTCGGATTCGAACTGCCAAGGTGCGTTTCCTACTTTCGTCTTTGAGCTGGTCGTGTACTGGCGCGCTGCCGCCCTAATCGACGGTGAGCACGACGTGAATTTCCAAGTGATCACCGCCGTCGGGCAGGGTGACCGCGAATGCGCCGAGTTGCGCAAGGATATCGCGCGCATCGGCCGGGAGCCCGTCGGCAATCCCCAGCAGCTCCAGTAGGACGGCGGGATCCATGTAGATCTCGTTCCCGTTGCGCTCCCCGGCGAGCTCGAACGCGGCGCGGTACGCGTCCAGCGACGCCAACGTGTCGCCGCTCTCGGCGGCGTCCAGTACCGCCTCAACGGCCTCCGTCTCGAGACCGAGGACAATCACCTCGCCGGAGATCGCGTAGGCAAGGGACGCGATTCCGGCCAGCCCGACGCTGACGAGTTCGCCGTCCCCGCGCTCGGTGCGGTCCACGGAGGCACCTGAGCCCGCGAGAAGGTCGGTGAGCTCCTCGAGACGGAACGTGGCAACGTCCATGTCGTCCGGTCGAAGCAGGAGCAGACCGCTCGGTGCATCGCTGTCAAGGCCGCGCAGCGCCAGCCCCGCCTCGCCGCGCATCAGCTCCGTGAGCAGATCGTCGAGGTCGATGCCGAGCCCGAACGCAAGGAGGCCGCGCACGGACTGCAAGGTTCCGGTGAGACCCTCAGCCGCAGGTGCGTCCGCCAGGATCGACTCGGCCGAGAAGAGCAGCTCGGCGCCGTCGAAGGCTGAGATGGCGAGCTGCGTGTCGGCCGGCATCCAGCCGGCGAGGGTCGCAGACTCGGGGCTCTCGGCCGCTCCCGATGCCGATCCGGCAGCCTCCGCCGTCGCAGTGCCAGATCGACCGCGCACCACGAGCCCCTCCGGGTCTGCAACCAGGGCGCCGACGGCGAATGGGTAGCGAGAGCCCTCACCGAGGAACGCCTTGAGGTCGATATACCCCGCGGCGAGGCGGTCCGTTGGCAGGGTGGCCATGGCCTCCGCAAAGTCGCTCCGGTCCGCCAACGATTCCGCGCCGCCATGAACGTCTATTACCGACTGCACCGCCGCGGCATCCGCAGCCACGACGAGCGTCTCCGCGACGAACGCGTACGCCACCGTCTCGGCCGAACGGATCTCGACGCCATCGTGCGTCGAGCTGACGAAGGGCTCGTCGTGCCGTCCCTCGAGCCGCCCCATGGCCTCGTCGGCCGCGGCGCGGTCCCCCACTGCCACGAAGAGCATCGGAGACGCTTCCGGCCCGGCGGGCAGCGCTGCCGCAATCTGGTCGCCGAGCCATGGCTTGAGATCGGCCCGGTAGTCGAGCCCCGCCTGGGCAGCCAGGTTCTGGGCCAGCGCATCGACCTTGTCGTCGAGCGTGGAGGCATCCGCGAAGCCCGGAATCCGAGAGGCGAGCTGGGCGATGGCCATGTCCTGTGCAGACGACGGCTGGAGTGAGACGATGAGATACAGGGCCGTGTCCGCCGGGGCGAGCTCGCCGGCGGCATCGGCGGCACCGTTGAACAGGAGGAGGTGGCCGGCGAGATAAACGGCCGCGGTCAGGCCGAGCAGCGTGGTGAGAGCGATGACGAGCCGGTGCATGTGACCTAGCGGCCGAGCAGGGCGCCGAGGCCCGGACCGATGCCCGGCATCTTCCCGCCCTGGAGCATCTTCATCATCCGCTGCATCTCGACGAACTGCTTGAGAAGCCGATTGACTTCTGCCGGCGAGGTCCCGCTGCCGGTCGCGATCCGCCGGCGACGGCTGGCCTTGATGATCTCCGGGCGGCGTCGCTCGTCGGGGGTCATCGAGTCGATGATCGCCTCGATGCGCTTGAGCTGGCCCGAGTCCACGGCCTCCTGGGCCGCACCGGCCATCTGGCCAGCCCCGGGGACCAACTGGAGCAGCTGGCCGATGGGACCCATCTTCTTGACCTGGAGGAGCTGCGATCGGAAGTCCTCGAGGGTGAAGCGGTTCTGCATGAGGCGCTCGGCGGCGCGCTCGGCCTCCTCGGTGTCGACCGTCTCCTGCACCCGCTCGACGAAGCTGAGGATGTCGCCCATGCCGAGGATGCGCTGCGCAAGCCGATCAGGATGGAACGGTTCGAGGCCGTCGGTCCGCTCGCCGGTGCCGAGGAAGGCGACGGGCAGCCCGGTCGCGGCCCGGATGCTCAGTGCCGCCCCGCCGCGGGCGTCGCCGTCCATCTTGGTGAGCACGAGGCCGCTCACCGGCAGCCGACCGTGGAACGCCTCGGCCACGCGCACCGACTCCTGCCCGGTCATGCCGTCGACCACGAGCAGCGTCTCCGACGGCGTCACGCGGCCCGAGATGCGCACGAGCTCGTCCATCATCGCCTCGTCCACGTGGAGGCGCCCTGCGGTGTCGACGATGAGCACGTCCAGGACGCGCTGCCTGGCGACCTCGAGCCCGGAGCGAGCGACCTCGAGCGCGGGGGTGCCCACCGGCCGGCTGTGGACCTCGACGCCTATCTGGTCGCCGAGCTGGACGAGCTGATCCACCGCCGCGGGGCGATAGACGTCTGCGGCCACGAGCAGCGGCCGTCGTCCCTCGCGGCGCAGGCGCACCGCCAGCTTGGCCGCGGTGGTCGTCTTGCCCGACCCCTGGAGGCCGACCATGAGGATGACGGACGGCCGTCCGTCGAGCTTCAGCTGGTGACGCTCCCCGCCCAGGACCGTCACGAGCTCGTCGTGGACGAGCTTTACGATCTGCTGGCCGGGGTTGAGCCCCGTCAGCAGGTCGCTGCCGATGGCGCGCGATCGGACTCCCGCGACGAAGTCCTTGACCACCTTGAAGTTGACGTCGGCCTCGAGCAGGGCGAGACGAATCTCGCGCAGCGCGGCGTCAAGATCGGCCTCGGTGATCTTCGCCTTCCCACGCAGGCGGCCGGTGATCGCCTGGAGGCGCGCGGACAGGGACTCGAACATTGATTGACCGATGCGGAATGAGGCCGATGCGCGGGGTGGGGCTGCCGCCGCTCCCCCGGGCAAACGGCTGTCCATTCTAGGCGTGGCCGGGGCGAGCGGCAATGCCGGTCAGCCGGCGAGCAGCCACTCGGTGAACGCCTCCGGATCAAAGGGAGCCAGCGCGTCGAGCTCCTCCCCCACCCCGGCGAACACGATGGGGACCCCGAGCCGCTCCACGACGGCCAGCGCCACCCCGCCCTTTGCGGTGCCGTCGAGCTTGGTGAGGACGATGCCGGTCACTCCGATTTCGCGGCTGAATGCCTCCGCCTGGAGAAGGCCGTTCTGTCCGGTCGTGGCGTCGAGCACCAGCACGACGTGGCGCGGCTGGCCCGGCAGCCGCCGCTC
>Ga0208612_1000833_pt1 | contig 12892 bp, 11 predicted proteins | sample AntDryMetagUQ889_FD_188089 | JGI IMG/M metagenome (GOLD analysis project Ga0208612, IMG submission 188089) | Polar desert microbial communities from Antarctic Dry Valleys - UQ889 (SPAdes) | ecosystem: Environmental > Terrestrial > Soil > Desert | place: Antarctic Dry Valleys | collected 2008-12-31 | reverse complement strand
AGATAACGCGCGGATGGAACAAGAATGAGCGAGCCACCGAGCTTTGCGAAGAAGTCGAGCAAGCCCGCGAGCCCTTTAAGACATGGCTACTTTCCTGGGTTCCGCGCGAGATGAACAGAGGCGCCGACAAGCTTGTCGATCAAGCCTTCAGAGGGCCAACGCGGCCATCAAACCTGTGATCGCTCGCCGCCGAACCGAGCACGGCTCTGGCCTCGGCCATCACCGCTGGGTCGTCGAACGCACCTTCGCCTGGCTTCGGTCAGGGGTGTTGTAGACAGACTTGAGCCAGTACGCCATCGAGGGCTGCAATCTAACCGCGCCGGCGGCCAGCAGGTCCGCTTCTCGACCTTCAACGCGTCGCTGAATCGGAACGCCGACGGAGAGCTCATCAGGGACGGTCGCGCTACATCTACGACGACGAGGGCCGCTACGGCGGCCTCGAGCCAGGCGAGCGCTTCGTGATCGCCGGTGACCAGAACTCCGACCCGCTCGACGGCGACAGCATCCCGGGGGCGATCCAGCAGCTGCTCGACCACCCGCGGGTGAACACCGACCTCACCCCGGCGAGCGAGGGGGCGGTCGAGCAGGCCGCGGCGCAGGGCGGGGCCAATGCCGGCCACCGCGGCAACCCCGCCTTCGACACCGCCGACTTCGCCGACAACACACCCGGCAACCTGCGCGCAGACTACGTGCTGCCGCGCAGGGGGCTGCGGATAGAGGGCGCGCGCGTCTTCTGGCCGAGGAGCACAAGTCCGCTGTTCCGGCTCGTGGGCACCTTCCCGTTCCCGAGCTCCGACCACCGCCTCGTATGGGTCGACGTGCGCGTGCCGCGGAGCCGCTGAACGGCAGGCGGGCCGGTCAGCGCTCCCACGACGGGACCTCGAGGTCGTCGAAGGGGTTGGAGCGCGGGCTAGCGCCGGGCGCGAACCGCCGCCCGGGTGCGGCGGGGCTCTGACCCGGCTGCTCGTCGGCGACCTCGTCCGTAGCCCGTCCTGCTGCCCGTGAGCTCAGAGGGTTCGGTGGGTCGGCCGCATCCGGGCCGGCGCCCACGCGCAGGTCGGCCTGCATGCGCTTGTGGGCCGTCGCTACGTCGCGCAGGATGCGCTCGGCCTGGGCTTGGAGCGAGCGGCCGAGCTGCTGCAGCCCACCGGAGAGGGCACGCGCCTCGGCGAGCACCTCGGCGGCGGCCTTCTCGGCGGCTGCTCCGCGTCCCTGTACCGCGCGCGCGGTCCGCTCCCTGATCTGCGCCGACTCCGCCATCGCCTCGGCCAGCAGGCCCTCGGCGTCGCGCTTGGCGTCCCGGGTGAGCAGGATCGCCTGCTTGCGCGCCGCCGCGAGCTCCTGCTCGACCTCGCGCTGCGAGGAAGCGCGGATCTCCTCACCCTCGCGCTCGACCCGCTCGCGCAGGTCCGCCAGCTCTAGCCGGGCCTCCTGGCGAATCTGCTCGGCGGCCTCCTGGGCGGCCGTCACGATCTGCTCGACCTGACGCGCGGCGAGCTCGGAGGCACGCATGGGGGGCGGGGCACTCATCCCCGTCCGATTCTCCCAAAGCGCGCGGCAGAACCACCGGCGGGCGCCGTGCCCGCGCGACGGCAGCCGCACTGGCGGGGCGGCGGTCGAGCTCACTCGGTCGCGCGCCAGTCCGTCCCCGCGCGCCATCGCTCGCGGCGGTCGTATCCTACGGCCCGCCGTGGACCGCTACGACCCCCAGCAGATCGAGCCCAAGTGGCAGCGGGTATGGGCCGAGGAGCGCACCTGGGAGGTCTCGAACGACGCTGGCGACGAGCGCCCCACCTACTACGTGCTCGAGATGCTCCCCTACTCCTCGGGCGAGCCGCACCTCGGCCACCTCAAGAACTACGCGGTCGGGGACGCCGTCGCCCACCTGCGCCGCCGCAGCGGCTACCGCGTTCTGCATCCGATGGGCTACGACGCGTTCGGCCTGAACGCCGAGAACCACGCGATCAAGACTGGCCAGCACCCGCGCGAGTCGACCGAGGACTCGATCGCCGAGTTCCGTCGCCAGTTCCGCGCCTGGGGGATCTCGATCGACTGGAGCCGCGAGCTCGCGACCCACGAGCCGGACTACTACCGCTGGACGCAGTGGATCTTCCTGCGCCTGTTCGAGCGCCGGCTCGCCTACCGCAAGGAGGCCGCGGTCAAGTGGTGCCCCCGGGACCAGACGGTGCTCGCCAACGAGCAGGTGATCGACGGCGCGTGCGAGCGCTGCGGCACGCCCGTGGAGGTGCGCCAACTCGAGCAGTGGTTCTTCAAGATCACCGAGTACGCGGACCGCCTGCTCGAGGACATGCGCCAGATCGAGTGGCCGGCGAACGTCCTGACGATGCAGGAGAACTGGATCGGGCGCTCGCAGGGCGCCGAGGTGAGCTTCCGCTGCGAGCAGCTCGGCATCGACTACCCGGTCTTCACGACGCGGCCCGACACGCTCTTCGGCGCGACCTTCTTCGTGATGGCACCCGAGCACCCCGACGTCTTTCGCATGAGCGACGCGCCGGAGGTGCACGACTACGTCGCCCGCGCGCTCACCGAGCCGGCGCAGGAGCGGGGTGCCGAGCACAAGCAGAAGACCGGCGTGGCGCTCGGACGCACCGTCACGAACCCCGTCAACGGCGAGCAGATCCCTGTCTATGTCGCCGACTACGTGCTGATGGAGTACGGCACCGGCGCGATCATGGCCGTGCCGGGCCACGACCTCCGCGACCACGCCTTCGCGGAGGCCTTCGGGCTGCCGATCCGGCGCGTGATCGAGGGCGAGGAGCTCCCCTACACCGGCGACGGGCCGATGACGGCCAGCGGGCGCTTCGACGGGGTGCACAACCGCGAGGGCTACGAGCAGATCCTCGACTGGCTCGAGTCCGAGGGCAAGGGCGAGCGGGCGGTGAGCTACCGCCTGCACGACTGGCTGCTCTCGCGCCAGCGCTACTGGGGCTGCCCGATACCGATCGTGCACTGCGAGCGCTGCGGGCTCGTCCCGGTGGGAGACGACCAGCTTCCGGTCGAGCTGCCAGACGTCGAGGACTACGCGCCGAAGGGGCGCTCGCCGCTCGCCGCGGCCGAGGACTGGGTGCGCACGGACTGTCCGGGCTGCGGCGGCGAGGCGGAGCGCGAGACCGACACGATGGACACCTTCGTCGACTCCTCGTGGTACTTCCTGCGCTACTGCGACGCGCGCAACCGCGAGGCCCCCTGGGACCGCGAGGTGCTGCGCGCGTGGATGCCGGTCGACCAGTACATCGGCGGGGTCGAGCACGCGATCCTGCACCTGATGTACGCGCGCTTCTTTGTCAAGGCGCTCGCGGACATGGAGCTGCTCGACGTGCAGGAGCCCTTCGCGCGGCTGTTCACCCAGGGGATGGTCACGCGCGAGGGGGCGAAGATGTCGAAGACCAAGGGCAACACGGTCAGCCCGACCGAGCTCGTGGAGCGCTACGGCGCGGACACGCTGCGCTGCTACATCCTCTACGTGGGACACCCCGCCGAGGGTGGCGACTGGTCGGACGAGGGGATCGACGGCCTGCATCGCTTCCTCTCGCGGCTCTGGGTCGCTGCCGCGGAGGCGGCGGGCGGCGCCTCGGAGCCCGAGGGCGAGCCGAGCGACCTGCTGCGCAAGGCGCACTGGGCGATCGACAAGGTCACGCGCGACCTCGGCGAGCGGTTTGCGACCCACACCTCGATCGCCGCAGTGATCGAGCTCGTGAACGAGGTCTACAGGGAGCGCGAGAGCGCCGATCCCTCGCAGGTGCGATTCGCCCTCGCAACGGCGGCGTCGCTCGTCTTCCCCTTCGCCCCTCACCTGGGCAGCGAGGTCTACGAGCGGCTTACCGGGCGGCGCGTGTGGGAGGAGCCCTGGCCGCGGGCCGACCCCGCGCTGCTCGTCGCCGAGACCTTCCAGCTTGTCGTGCAGATGAACGGCAAGCTCGTCGACCGCCTCGAGGTGCCGGCGGGCATCGAGCGCGTCGAGCAGGAGCGGATCGCCCGCGCCTCGGAGCGGCTCACCGCCCGGCTCGACGGTGCGGAGATCGTCAAGGCCGTGGTCGTGCCGGGCAAGCTCGTGAACTTCGTCGTCCGGTGACGGGCAGGCACCGGACCATCCTGGTCGTGCGGTGACGGGCGGGCGACGGCCCACCCTGGTTGTCCGGTGACGGGCAGGCGCCGGCCTACGCTCGCCGCGGGTCGCGACCGCCGCAATCTGCTCGCGACCGACCGGGCCGCCCGGGCACACGTGGCGGTCGTGGGCCCCAGCGTGGCCAGCGCGGACGAGCTCAAGGCGGCCGAGGAGGTCGGCCGCCGGGTCGGCGAGCGGCGCGCGGTGCTCGTTTGCGGCGGGCTCGGCGGCGCGATGGAAGCCGCCTGCCGGGGAGCCAAGGCGACCGGGGGCGCGACGCTCGGGATCCTTCCGGGCTCGGACCGCGCCGAAGCCAACGGGCACGTCGACATCGCGGTGGCTACCGGGCTCGGGGAGGCCCGCAACGCGATCGTGGTCGGCACCGCGGATGTCGTGATCGCCGTCGGCGGCGCCTATGGGACGCTGTCGGAGATTGCACTGGCTCTGGCCGTCGGCAAGCAGGTCGTCGGCCTCGGCACCTGGGAGCTTGCGAAGGGCGGCGAGGGGGTGGAGGACATCGTGCGCGCCGCCACACCGGCAGAGGCTGTGGAGCTCGCGCTCGGTGTCCCGCGCTCGCATGACCCCGGGTAGGTGGCCGGAGCGCCTCCAAGCAGGGAGACCCAGCTTCTCGGCAAGTGATCGAGGTGGTGTGCCGACCGGCGATCGGGGAAGAGACAGCCAATGAAACGGGTACACGTACGAGTACACGGACACGTTCAGGGCGTCTTCTTCCGAGACACCGTGAGCAGCGAGGCGGCGCAGCGCGGCGTCGCCGGCTGGGTGCGCAACGCTCCAGACGACTCGGTGGAGGCGGTCTTCGAGGGCGAGCCGGACGCCGTCGAGGCGATGGTCGAGCTCTGCGAGCGCGGGCCGAGCGCAGCTCGGGTCGAGCGGCTCGACGCCGACGAGGAGGAGCCGGAGGGGCTCTCGGGCTTCGAGGTGCGCTGAGGCCCGATGTCCACGCCGACCGCCTCCGTCATGGTTCCCACGCGCAACCGGGCCGGCTACCTCGCCGTCACACTGGCCTCGCTCGCCACCCAGCGCCTCGACGCCCCGTACGAGGTGCTGGTCGTGGATGACGGCTCGACCGATGGGACGCCCGCGGTGGCAGAGCGCTCCGGCTTCGCCTACACACGCCACCGCCGCCAGCGCGGGCCGAACGCCGCGCGCAACACGGGCATAGCTGCCTCCCGCGCACCGCTCATCGCCCTGGTCGACGACGACGTGCGCGCGCCGTGCGGCTGGCTTGCAGCGCTGCTCGAGGGCGCCGAGCGCCACGCCTGGGCAGATGTCCTCGGCGGGCCCATCCGAGCGAGCCTCGAGGGCCCGGCGCCCGGGGCCTGTGGGCGCGAGTCGCCTCCGCTCACGACCCTCGACCTCGGCGTCGATGACCGCGAGACGGACTTCGTCTGGAGCGCCAACATGGCGATGCGACGCGGCGCCGTCGAGCGGCTGGGGGGCTTCGACGAGGACGTGCCGATCTACGGCGACGAGGAGGAGTGGCTCGCGCGGTTGCATGCCGTCGGCGGCCGCGTGGCCTACATCGCGGCGGCCGGTCTCGAGCACCGACGCGCCGGAGCCGACGCCCGCCTGCGGGCCCTCGCCCGAGCGGAGTACCGCCGCGGCCGCGCCGCACGCGCGAGCGACCTGCGCAAGGGCGGTGCGCCGACCCCTACCCGAGAGCTGCGCAACCTCGCCGGGGCCGGCTGGCACACCGTACGGCGGCGCTGCCCGCAGGGGCTGATCATGGGCGCTCACTCGGCAGGGCGCCTGACCGAGGCGCTCCGCAGCGCGTGAGCGTTCGGCGGCCCGATGGGCAGCTACCTGCCTCCGCTCTGCGCAATAGCGGCGCTCGTGCGGGGCGGTGCGGGTTACCGTCCCCGCGGACGGCCACGAGATGCTGCTGGTCAGCGCAGATTTGATAGCGGCACCACTCCGCTGCGCAGCGACAGCGACCCCCTCCGCTTCGTAACACGATCGTTACCGCAAGCGTGGCGAGCCGTCACGCTTCGCATACCCGTGTAACGGCGCCGGCCCTACCGTCGCGGGATGCCTGAGCGCACGAAGTGGCAGCTGGTCGCCTGGGCCGTCGCGGCGGTCCTGCTGGTGGTGGTGGCGGTTCGCATCGTGGGGCCCGGAGGAGGCGCGGCGGGAGCCCCGCCGGTGCGGGTCGAAGGGGCGGGGGGTACGGGGTCGGGCGCGCGGGGAGCTCCCGCCTCCTCGGGCGAGGGCCTCTACGTGCACGTGGCGGGGGAGGTTCGCCGGCCTGGCCTCTTCCGCCTGCCCAAGGGCTCGCGGCTGGCCGTGGCGCTCAAGCGGGCGGGCGGTCCCACCCGCCGCGCGGAGCTGGCGGCGGTCAACCTGGCCCAACCGCTCGAGGATGGCCAGCAGGTGGTAGTCCCGCCAGCCGGCGCCGCGGGCGCCGCCGGACCTGCGGCTGCGGCGGGCGCTGGGGTCCCGACGGATGGGGCGGCGACGGGTTCGACGGCGGCGGGCGCGCCCACTCTGAGCCTCGCCACGGCGACCCTCGAGCAGCTCGAGCAGCTAGACGGCATCGGTCCCACGCTCGCGCAGCGGATCCTCGACTACCGCGACGAGAACGGCGGCTTCCGGTCCGTCGACGAGCTGCAGGAGGTAGAGGGCATTGGCGAGAAGCGCTTCGCTTCGCTCAAGGAGGCGGTGCGGCCCTGATGCGGGCGTGCGGAGGCGGTGCGGCCTGATGCGGGCGTGCGAAGGTGACCGAGGCTCCGGCTGCCACGCGTGAGGCCGCCCTCGTCGGGCACCCCCGCCACCTGGCGCTCGGCGCCGCGGCAGCGGGCCTCGCCCTCGCCCCGGCGCCGCTTGAGGCCGCCCTGGTTGCGGCTGCGGCGCTTGCCGCCATCGGCGCCCTGGCAACGTCGGCGCTGCCCCGAATTGCCCCACTGGCAAGATCGGCAGTGCCCCGAACCGGCGCGCTGGCAACGTCGCGACTGCCCCGAATCGCCCCGCGTGCCGCCATCGGCGCGCTCGCCCCCGGGGCGCTGTCGCGCATCGCCCTGCTCGCCGCCGGGGCGCTCCTCGCCGGTGCCTTCGCGGGCGATGCTCGCCTGGCCTCGATCGACTCCGCGGGCGGGGACCTGCTGCGTGGCGATCGCGTCGAGGGCCGCGCGCACCTGCTCGGAGCGCCGCGGCCTGGGCCCTTCGGGCAGAGCGTCGAGGTCCGGATGGCCTCGGGCACCGCGCGCGGCGCCCGCCTCCTCGCTCGCCTGCCCCGGGACGGAGGGCTGCCGGCGGAAGCTGGCCCGGGCCTCGAGCTGGCGCTCACCGGGACGCTCAGGACCGTGGCGCGGCCCTCGCGCGACTCGGCGCGAGGCCCGCCATCCGCCGCACCGCCCCCCGCGCCCGCTGCGGCCCCTCGGCCGCACCGCGGGCGGCCGTTCGACCTGCGCGCCCACCTACGGCGCAAGGCGATCGCGGCGGAGCTCGCGGTCGAGCGGGCGCTGCCCACGGGCGGGCGCCGCGGCGGGATCCCCGGAGCCCTCGACGGCGCCCGGCGTCGCGCCGAGCGCGGGATCGCGTCCGGGTTGCCTGCGCACGTGGCCGCGCTCGCCCGGGGCATGGTGCTCGGCCAAGACGAGGAGATCGACCCCGCCGTCCGCGACGACTTCCGGGCCTCCGGGCTCGCGCACGTACTTGCCGTCAGCGGGCAGAACGTGATGCTCCTGGCCGCCCTCGCGCTCCCGCTCCTGGCTGCCGCCGGTCTGCCCTCCGGGGCCCGCATCGCAGCGACGGTCCTCCTGATCGTCGCGTACGTGCCGCTCGCCGGGGCAGGCCCTTCGCTCCAGCGCGCCGGCGTCATGGGCGCTGCCTCGCTCGTGGCGCTCGCGGCGTCTCGTCCAGCCTCGCGTTGGTATGCGCTGCTGCTCGCCGCGTGCGTGACGCTTGCGCTCAACCCGCGCGCGACCGCGGATCCGGGCTGGCAGCTCTCGTTCGCGGCGGTCGCGGGCATCCTGTTGCTGGGACCTCCGCTGAGGGCCGCGCTCGGCGCCTTGCCGAGGGCGCTGGCCGAGGGAGTGGCCGTCACCGTGGCCGCGACGCTCGTGACGGCCCCCCTGCTGGCACACCACTTCGGAGCCGTGTCGCTCGCGGCTCTCCCCGCCAATGTGCTCGCCCTCCCGCTCGTCGCGCCGATCATGTGGCTCGGCATGCTGCGGGCGGCGCTCGGCCAGCTCGCGCCGCTGGCGGGACCGCCAGCCGCCGCCGCGGACGCTCTCGGTGAGCTGCTCGGCGCGGCGCTCGAGCCGCTGGTGAGGGCCCTGTCGGTGCTCGCTTCCTCGTTCGCGGGCCTTCCGGGGAGCCAGGTCGCGCTGCCTCTGTCCTCGGCGGTCTCGGTCGCGCTCGCCTACGCCGCGCTCGCGGGCGGCGCCCTCCTGACCCGCCGGCTCGCCGCCCGCACCCACACGCACAGGGCGCCGCTCGCCGCCACGTGGCGGCGGATGCCGCGGCGGCGCCGGGCGGCGGCGGTATTCGCGCTCGCGGCGCTGGCCGCCCTGGTGCTCGCCCGGGCCACGGCGCCACCGCTGCCCCCGCGGGCGCTCACCGTCTCCTTCCTCGACGTCGGCCAGGGAGACGCCACGCTGATCCAGCACCCCGACGGCAGTACGGTGCTCTTCGACGGGGGACCGCCCGAGGGCCGGGCGGCGCGTCTCCTGCGCCGGGCCGGAGTCAGGCGCCTGTCGGCGCTCGTGATGACCCACGCCTCACGCGACCACCACGGCGGGCTGGCAGAGGTCGTCGAGCGCTATCCGATCGACCTGCTGCTCGACGGCGGCGACGGCACCGCGGACCGCGACTTCCGCGCCACCGCGGCCGCCGCGGAGCGCCACGGGGCCCGCCGTATCGCAGCGACCGCGCCGATGACCCTGCGCGCGGGCAGCCTCCTGATCCAGATCCTCTCGCCGGCGCCCCGACCGTCCGGTCCCGCTCCCGAGGACCCCAACCCGCGCGCCGTCGTGGCTGCTGTGAGCGCCGGCGAGTTCGACCTGCTGCTCTCCGCCGACGCCGAGAGCCCGTCGCTGGTTCCGCTCGCGCTACCCGACGTCGAGGCGATCAAGGTGCCCCACCACGGCAGCGCCGACCCGGGCCTTCCCGAGATCCTCGACCGGCTGCGCCCCGAGGTCGCGGCGATCGAGGTCGGGGCGAGCAACGGCTATGGCCACCCGACGCCGAGCACGCTCGCCGCGCTGCGCGCCGCGGATGTCGACACCTACCGCACCGACCGCGACGGAACGGTGCGCCTGACCGTCGCGGGCGGCGAGATGCGGGTGGTGACCGAGCGCGGGTGAGCGCAAATGAAGCTTGACACAAGCTCGGTCTCGACCTAGATTGGCACTTGCCTCTTTGAGGAGTAAGCGAGAGGCCCGCGTCCCTGGGATGAGGGCTTTCAGCCGCTTCGCTGAGGGCCAATCGAGCCTGACCATGACGGCGCGGGCGCAAGTGCCTAAGGACGGTCGGCTTGGAGGTTAATTGTGAACGCTTTCGGTGGTATGTCCGGCGAGCTGGATGGGTCATCGCCGCAGGAGACGACCGGGCGGTATCTCGTCCTGTTCGAGCAGTCGGCGGTCAAGGCCGGTGCCAAGGCGCTGGCCAAGGCGGCTGGTGTCAAGGTCTCGAGTACGGCCGACACCGAGGCCGGCGTGTTCAGCGCCGAGCAGCTCGAGCAGAATGAGAGCGTTCTGTTCGAGGAGCTCGGCGTGGCGGTCGTGACCGCCGAGCCCGACCAGCTGCAGGCACTCTCCGCGAGCGACGAGGACCAGGCCAACATCCTCGCGATCGAGGAGGAGCGGGTCGTCTACGCGCTCGCCGCGGTCGAGGTCCCGCCGGCTTCGACGCTGTCGGCCGACTACCTCAGGGGCTATCGGGACGCGGTGCTGAGCCTGACCGCCACGATGGAGCCGGGCAGCGCGGTGATGGCGCCCGCGGCGCCGCTCACCTGGGACGAGACTCAGGCGACGTGGGGTCTGCAGGCCACCAAGGTCATTGGCTCAGCCCGTACCGGCAAGGGCGTCCGAGTCGCCGTGCTCGACACGGGGTTGGACCTCAAGCATCCCGACTTCGCCCGCCGCTCGATCACGAGCGAGTCGTTCATCGCGGGTCAGGAAGCCCAGGACGGGCACGGTCACGGAACCCACTGCATCGGTACCGCGCTGGGAGCGCTCCATCCAGGGACGCTGCCGCGCTACGGCATCGCATACGCCGGGCGGATCTTCGCGGGCAAGGTCTTGAGCAACCAGGGAAGCGGCGCGGATGCAGGCATCCTGAACGGCATCCAGTGGGCGGTCAAGAACAAGTGTCGGGTCGTGTCGATGTCGCTCGGCGCCGCTGCCAGCCCGGGACAGTCGTTCTCGGCGGTGTTCGAGAGCGCGGCGTCTCGGGCGATGGCCGCGGGCACGCTGATCATCGCCGCGGCCGGCAACGACAGCCGCCGCAGCGCTGGGTTGCCGCCGCGGCCGGTCTCGCATCCCGCGAACTGCCCCTCGATCATGGCCGTCGCGGCACTCGACGATCAGCTCAGGGTCGCCTCATTCAGCAACGCCGGGGTCAACCCCAAGGGCGGCCAAGTCGACATCGCGGGCCCGGGCGTACGGGTCCTCTCGAGCTGGCCCCGACCGACCCTCTACAACACGATCAACGGCACCAGCATGGCGACGCCTCACGTCGCCGGCTGTGCGGCGCTGCACGCCGAGGCAAACCCCAAGGCGACCGCCGCGGAGCTGTGGGCGATCCTGACCCGCACGGCGCAAAGGCTGCCCTTGCTGGCCTCGGACGTGGGCAGCGGGCTCGTCCAGGCGCCCTGAGCGCGACAGGTCGGTCGGAGCGAGGGAGGTGGCCCATCGACGCTGAGGGCGAGAGGAGCGAGGTTGCCGCTGAGGGCGAGAGGAGCGAGATCGATCCCGCGCCGGGGAGGACCGAGGTCCTCGTTTCGGTCGAGGGGGAGCAGCTCGACCGCCTCAGCGCGGTCGCCGAGGAGCTGCGTTCGGCCGGCATGGAGGTGGGCGCGGTCATGGATGACCTCGGCGTGGTCAGCGGGTCGGTCGCCCCGGAGAAGATCGGGCAACTGGCGGCGGTGAGCGGGGTCGCGAGCGTCGAGGCCTCGCGCGAGGTCAGCATACCTCCGCCAGACTCGCCCGTGCAGTGAGCACCACAGCCGCACGCCGTCGCGAGTGATCGCCGCCTGAGTCGCCATGTGGCCCGTCCTCGAGCAGATCGTCGACAAGCTCCGCCACGACGACTACAACCCGATCCACGCGCTCGACGGTTGGCTGCTGGATCGACCCCAACTTCGCCGACCTCAGCATCCTCGAGGCCAACTCGAACGACGACCACCCGCCGTCGGACATCCGCGCGGGTCAGGAGCTCGTGATGATGGTCTTCCGCGCGCTGGCCGAGAGCCCGTGCTGGAAGAACACGATGCTCGTCGTCGTCTACGACGAGCACGGCGGCTTCTACGACCATCAGGCGCCGGACCCTCCGCCGGAGAACGACCCCCAGTTCCCGACCTACGGCGTGCGGGTGCCGGCCTTCGTGGTGTCGCCCTTCGTCGACCGCTGCACGGTCTCACACCGCACGTTCGACCACACCTCGATCACCCGCACGATCCTCGAGCGCTTCGGCGTCGAGGGCGCGGTCGACAGGATGGCGGCGAACGCGCCACGCGTCGGCGAGGCTGCGCATCTCGGCTGGCTGCTGACGCGCGATCCCGGGCCCGATGCAGCACCGCCAGACTACGCCCAGGCGAACGCGATGCTCGACCACTGGCGCACCGGCGCGCCGAGCGGCGGTCCGCCGCCTCTCCCGAGCTGGCCCGGCGCAGCCGTCAGGACGAGCAGTGGGAGCCCGCCAACATCAAGGGCTTCGCCGCCGAGTTCCTTGAGGCGTCGCCCAAGCTGCGCGAGCTAGGGCTGCCGGCGGGCCATCCCTGAAGCACGAGGCTTTCCGCGGAGGCTTTCCGCGGTTGGGTTCTCACGGTTTTGCTCGGCTCACTCTCCGCGCACTGACCTGCTTTCTCTCCGCGCGGTGACCGGCTCACTCTCCGCGCACTGACAGATATGAGCAAGAAGTTGCCTGGGGGGCAACGCGTTTGCGCGTGACGCAACCTCGTGCTCGTAAGTGCCAGCATCCCTGTAAGCACCACCAACCATCCGGCGCGCCGCTCGCAGTTCGCCTGGCACCGGTCCAGCCCGCTCCCGACGCTTCGTCTCGCGCCGCCAAGAGTCGACGTGTCGTCGCCGGCCAGCCCTAGGATGCTCGAACGGTGGCCGACCTCAAGCCCGTCTACCTCGTCCACGGCGACGATGATGCGAAGATCGACGAGTGGCGCGGTCGCCTGCGTCGCCGCGCCGAGGCCGAGCACGGTCCGGGCGGCCTCGAGCTCTTCGACGCGGCGAGCGCTTTGCCTGCGGACGTCGCCGCGTCGCTCGCTGCGCTCACCTTCGCCACCGGCACGCGTTACCTGCTGGCAGAGGACGCGGGGACCTGGAAGGCCGCGAGCCTCGGGCCGCTGCTGGACGCGCTCGGCACGATGCCGCCGGAGGCGATACTCGTGCTGGTGGTGCGCGGCAAGTCGCCGGCGGCCCTCGTCAAGGCCGTCAAGGCGGCTGGCGGGGAGGTGCGCGAGCACGCGGCGCCCAAGCCGTGGGAGCTGCCCAAGTGGGTAGCAGCCCGTGCGGCCGAGCACGGCCTCCGCCTCGACGCGGAGGCCGCGAGGACGCTCGTGGCCGTGGCGGG
>Ga0208612_1000832_pt1 | contig 12892 bp, 12 predicted proteins | sample AntDryMetagUQ889_FD_188089 | JGI IMG/M metagenome (GOLD analysis project Ga0208612, IMG submission 188089) | Polar desert microbial communities from Antarctic Dry Valleys - UQ889 (SPAdes) | ecosystem: Environmental > Terrestrial > Soil > Desert | place: Antarctic Dry Valleys | collected 2008-12-31 | reverse complement strand
TCGACCTCACCCGGGATGGGCATCACGAGGTTCTTCTCGAAGACCACCACGTCGCCCCCCTTAGGGCCACCCAACCGGTAGGAGACCTTTTCGACGAGTACGCGGTCGCCCTCGACCAGCGTCGGTTCCATCGAGGCCGAAGGGATGTAGAAGGCCTGCAGCAGGAACGTCTTGATCAGCAACGCCACCACGAAGGCGACGACGATGAGGACGGGCAGCTCGCGCAGGAAGGAGTGCTTCTTGGGCGCCTCGCCGGTCGGGCCGTCGGGAGGGCCGGTCGCTTCCAGAGGAGGAGGAGGCGGGGCCGCAGGGGGCCGTTCGTAACCTGGTTGTTCCGACACCTCTAGGGGTCGCGCCGCTCTTTGACCTTCGCCTTCTTGCCGACGCGAGAGCGCAGGTAGTAGAGCTTCGCCCGCCGCACGTCACCGCGCGTCGAGATATCGATCTTGGCGATCATCGGAGAGTGGATCGGGAACGTCCTCTCGACGCCTACACCGAAGGAGATCTTCCGAACGGTGAAGGTCTCGGAGAGCTGGCTGCCCCGGCGACGGATCACGATGCCTTCGAAGACCTGGACGCGCTCGCGCTCGCCCTCGACGACGCGAACGTGCACCTTGACGGTGTCGCCCGCCCGGAAGTCGGGAAGGTCGTCTCTGAGATACGGCCTCTCGACCAGATCGGTCCGGTTCATCTCTGTCGTCTCCTCTTCGTGTCGCGGCGGTGAAGCCTTTACTCAGTTCTCGTAGCCCGGACGGGATTCGAACCCGTGATCTCCGCCCGTGAACGGGGCCGGCGTTCCCGACGCCCTCCCAGCCACAGGTGAAGCCTGCGCCTTTCACACCGACTCGTACATCTAACTCGTACATCTAACTTGCGTAGCCCGGACGGGATTCGAACCCGTGATCTCCGCCCGTGAACGGGGCCGGCGTTCCCGACGCCCTCAGGTGAAGCCTGCGCCTCTCACACCGACCTCGTACATCTCACTTGCGTAGCCCGGACGGGATTCGAACCCGTGATCTCCGCCCGTGAACGGGGCCGGCGTTCCCGACGCCCTCCCCAGCCACAGGTGAAGCCTGCGCCTTTCACACCGACTCGTAGATCTAACTTGCGTAGCCCGGACGGGATTCGAACCCGTGATCTCCGCCTTGAGAGGGCGGCGTCCTTGGCCAACTAGACTACCGGGCCATTGTTGGCGAACAGCTGGGGCGCCTGGATTCGAACCAGGACTAGCGGTACCAGAAACCGCCGGGCTGCCAGGTTACCCCACGCCCCAAGGGCAGCCGAGAGGATACCAGCGCCTATTTGACCCCTGCCGCGCGGAGCCTGACGAGTGTCTCCTCCCGCCCCAGGAGCTCGATCGACTCGAAGAGTGGCGGAGAGATCAACGTCCCGGTCACCGCCGCTCGAACGGGCTGAAAGGCCTTCTTGGGTTTCAGGTCGCGCTCATCGGCCAGCGCCCTCATCGCTTCTTCTATCGCTGTCGTCGTCCACTTCTCCAACGAGTCCAAACGGTCGGCGACCTCGCCGAGGTACTCCCCTTGCCCTTCAAGGATCTTGGCGGCCTTCTCGTTGGGAGAGACCGCTCCGAACAGGAAGCGCACCATCTCCGGTGCCTCGGTCAGACGCTTCATCCGTTCGGTCAGCAGAGGTGTGACGCCCTTCAAGATCTCGAGGCCTTCTGGGGTGTCGGCCGGCAGGCCTTCGCGAAGACAGAACGGCACCAGCGCCTCCGCGATCGCGATCGGGTCCGACTCTCGGATGTAGTGACCGTTGAGCCACTCGAGCTTCGCGACGTCGAAAGCAGCGGGGTTCTTCCCGACCCGCTCGAGCGAGAAACGCTCGATCAGATCGTCTACCGAAAAGATGTTCGTCTTGTCGTCGAAGGACCACCCCAGCAGGGCCAGGTAGTTGACCATGGCCTCAGGGAGGAAGCCCTGATCGCGATAGGCGCGCACCGCCACGTCGCCCCACCTCTTGGACAGCGGTCTGCCCTTCTCGTCGACCAACAAAGGAAGGTGCGCGAAGACGGGAAGGTCTTCTCGGCCCAGAGCCTCTCGAACGAGGATCTGACGGGCAGTCGACGCGACCAGGTCGTTCCCGCGGATGATGTGCGTGATCTCCATCTCTAAGTCGTCCACTGTGACCGCCAGCATGTAGGTGGGCGAGCCGTCCGAACGCTGGATCACGAAGTCCGGAGTGAGACCTAGGTCGGTGGACATGTCCCCAAGAACCTCATCCCGGAAGGTGACCGTGCGGCCCTCCGGAACGCGGAAGCGCACCGAAGGGGTGCGACCTTCGGCTTCGAAGGTGGCTACCTGGTCTGCGGGCAGGTTGCGGCAGCGTCCGCTATACCCGGGAGAACGTTTCTCGGCCTGGGCCTGGGTGCGCTCCGCCTCGAGCTCCTCGCGGGTGCAGTAACAGCGATAGGCCGACCCGGAAGCGATGAGCTTGTCGGCCGCGACGGAGTAGCGCTCGAACCTCTCGCTCTGGCGATAAGACGTTGCCGGTCCGCCGACCTCCGGCCCCTCGTCCCACTCCAGCCCCAACCAGCGCATGTCTTCCAGGACGGCTTGGTAGTTCTCCTCGGTTGCGCGTTTCGCATCGGTGTCGGCGATGCGCAGCACGAACGACCCCCCGTGATGACGAGCGAAGAGCCAGTTGAACAACGCCGTCCGGGCGTTGCCGACATGGATCGACCCGCTGGGGGCCGGCTCGATGCGTGTCTTCACAGGGAGAGATGCCACCCACCGACCCTACCGGTCGCCTTTGGGCCCAGCGACCCAAACGTCTACGTAGAAGTCTCTATGGCTGCGGGCGGCCTCCCCACGCACGATGGACCTTCAGTCGAAGGGGGCAACGTGATCCGATCTAGCGAAGAGTTGGGGGCTTATGCCCTCGACGCTCAAGGCAAAGTGCTGCTGGCCAGCCCGGTCGCGGAGTCGCTATCGGGCTGGGACTTCTCGGACCTGCGCCACCATCACTACTTGGAGTACGTACCTCCCGAGTTGGCGTCGCAGGTCAAGGAGAACTTCGAACGCGCCATGAACGGAGAGCGGATCGAAGGTGCGGTGCAGATCGTGACCGCGGACGGAAGCCAGGTCGGTATCGGATTCACCGTGCAGCCCGACAAAGACGCAGGGGAAACCGTGATCGGAGTGTCGGGAACCGTTTGGCTGGACTAGATCTGGACGTCGTCCGTGCCGTGATAGAGCCTCCTGCAGGGTTTCTGGGCTAAGCGCCCTCTACGGGGTTCCCGACCTCTTGCCAGGCTTTGATGCCGCCATCCAAGTGAGCAACGTTCGTGTAACCCATCTGCTTGAGGGTGGCCGCACCCAACGCAGAGCGGCCCCCGGACGCGCAGTGGAGGATGATCCGGCGTTCGGGGTCGAACTCTTCCTTGTGGTACGGGAGTGACGGGTCCGCGTAGAACTCGAGCATGCCGCTCGGCGCATGGATCGATCCGGGGATCGAGGCCGCTTCCCGCTCTTGCGGCTCGCGGACGTCGACCAGCACGGCGCCGCCGCTGGACAGCTCGGCGGCGACCTGCTCGGGGGTCAGGTTCTCGACGTTCTGCTTGGCCTCACCAACGAGGTCCATCGCGCCTTACTCACAGCAACCTCCTTCGATCGCAGCAGCTACGCCCCGGAAGGGAAATCTAGCCAGTCCAGGTACTTCTCATCCTTGCCTCGGCAGATGTCAGCGTACTTCGCCTGAAGAGTCTGAGTGATGGGGCCCGGCTCGAACGTGCGTCCGTCTACTTCACGTATCGGGATGATCTCCGTGGCGCTGCCACACAGGAAGAGCTCCTCGGCCGTGTAGACGTCCGTGCGGGTGAGGGAGGTCTCGATGATGGGCATCTGCTGATCCCGCGCTATCTGGATCACCGAGGCGCGGGTGATACCGGGCAACGGGCCGTCGACCAGAGGTGGTGTGAGCAGCTCTCCGTCGCGGACGAGAAAGAGGTTCTGACCGGTTGCCTCCGCGACGCGTCCATGAGGGTTCAACATCAGCGCTTCGTCGAAGCCAGCCTGGGTGGCCTCGAGCTTGGCCATCGATGCGTTGATGTACGCGCCCGTGGCCTTGGCGCTCGGGGGAATGATGTTTGGGTCCCCACGCCGCCAGGACGAGAACGTCACACGCACACCTTTCGTGACGGCGTCATCGCCGAGATACGCGCCCCATGACCACACCGCGATCGCGACTTCGACGGGGTTGGCGGCCGGGTTGACCCCCATCTCTCCACCGAAACCGCGATAGGCCAGCGGGCGTACGTAACACTCCTTGAGGTCGTTCGCCTCGATCACGTCGAAGGCGCCCTGCATCAACTCGTCAACGCTGTGGGGGATCTCCATCTGGAAGATGCGCGCGGAGCGCTCCATGCGCTCCATGTGCTCGCGCAGGCGAAAGACCGCGGGACCGCGGGAGGTCTCGTAGCACCTGAGACCTTCGAAAACGCCCGAGCCGTAGTGAAGCGCGTGCGTCAGTACGTGAACGGTCGCGTCTTTCCAGTCGACGAGCTTCCCGTTCATCCATACCTTGTCGACGGGATCGATCGGCATGCCCGCTCCTTTTCCTTGGGTCGGCCGAGCCTACTCGCCCAACACGATGGAGCGAGCGTCCCTTAGGTCCGCTTCTTCCTTGATCGAGTTCAGTACGGCATCCGGTATGGCGGAGTCGACGGCTACACACATGAGGGCTTCGCCACCTTCGCTCTGACGTGCAACCTGCATGTTCGCGATGTTTACGCCCGCCTTTCCCAGCAAGGTTCCGACGATGCCGACGATGCCAGGCCGGTCTTCGTATCGGAAGAACACCATGATGGGGGCGAACGCCATGTCCAGGTCGTAGCCGTACACACGCACCAGTCGTTCGGTGTCGCGCTTGCCGACCAAAACTCCCGCGACGGACACGGTCTCGGTGCCAGCAGCACGCACCTCGACGAGGTTGACGTAGTCCAACGACTGAGACGATTTGGTCTCCTCAACAGAGATCCCGCGTTCCTTCGCCATCAACGGCGCGTTCACGAAGGTCACCGGTTCGTGGACGACCGAAGAGAACGCGCCCTTGAGCCCCGAAAGGGTGACTGCCCGCGTGTCGTGCTCCGCGATGCCGCCGTGGTACTCGAACCGCAGAGATTCGAGGCCGCCGCCCGTCAGGGCCACGGCGACGCGACCGAGACGCTCCGCAAGCTGTAGGTAGGGGCGAACCGTTTCTGAGATGTCCGCGCCGACGTCGACGTTGACGGCGTAGGGAACGAACTCCCCACGCAGCGCGAGCAACACCTGTTCCGCGATCGCAAGACCAGCCTTGTCTTGGGCCTCGGCCGTCGATGCACCCAGGTGCGGAGTGACCACGACGTTCGGGAACTTGAAAAGGGGATGCTCTGTGACGGGCTCGTTCTCGAAGACGTCGATCGCGGCCCCTGCGACGCGTCCGCTCTCGAGTCCTTCCGCCAGAGCTGCCTCATCGATCAATCCGCCGCGAGCGGTATTGACGATGCGAACGCCGGCGCGCGCCTGGTCCAGCTCCCTCTTCCCCACCAGACCCACCGTTTCCGGGGTGCGGGGCATGTGGATCGTGATGAAGTCCGAACGAGCGCAGAGCTCCCCGACCTCCTCGACGAGCGATACGCCCATCTGTTGAGCGCGGTTCGGGGCTACGTAGGGGTCGTAAGCAACGATGCGCATCCCGAAGGCACTGGCTCTCTGGGCCACCAGGGTGCCCACCCGTCCGAGACCGATGATGCCGAGCGTCTTGCCGTGCAGCTCCACGCCCTGCCACTTCTCGCGCTCCCAGGAGCCGGACACGAGTGCGCTGTGGGCCTGCGGAACGTTGCGCGCCTGAGCAAGCAGCAACGCCATCGTGTGCTCGGCAGCCGACAGGACGTTGGACTGGGGCGCATTGACTACCAAGACACCGTGACGGGTAGCGGCATCGACATCGACGTTGTCGAGACCGATCCCAGCGCGTCCCACCACCTTGAGGTTCTCGCCGCGCTCGATGATGTCTGCGGTGACCTTCGTGGCCGAGCGCACGACTAAGGCGTCGTAAGCGGGGATCGCTTCAGCGAGTTCCTGAGGCGTCAACCCCGTACGGACGTCGACGTCGAGATGCTCGCGCAGGCGCTCGATGCCTGCGCCGGAGAGCTTCTCTGAGACCAATACCTTCATGGGGGAACTTTACAAGTCGGTTCTTCGCGTCCCTCCGGCGTTTCAGTCATCCTCACCGGCCCTCGTGGAGCCGGGGATGCACTCAGAGGTCCTAGAGGTCGACGCTGCCTCGGCGGACGCGGAGGTTGACCAGGAGTCGGTTACCCGAAACCCTCGCGCCGCTGTAGCGAACGCCGGCCAGGGTGTCCGGCAGAGTCAAGCCGAAGGGCTCCAGCGGCGGGGCGCTGAACGTTACGGTGCCGCTCCGGTCGACGGAGACATCTTCGACCTTCGCCGACATCCCCTGCACGGTCACCGTCGCTGTCTCATCCAAGGCGATCTCGCCCTTGATGCCTTCCCGCTGTAAGGCCGCGTTGAGAGAGCCTTCGGAGATCGAAGCGCGTCCGGTTCCCCCGTCAACGGTCACCGCTCCCGTGTTCTTCAACAGATCGCCCAACGAGAACGCGACATCGCGCAACCCCACGTGGACATCGTTCACGGCCAGCCCGCCGCGCTCGATGCTGTCGATCGAGACCTCGACCTCGTTGAAACCACCGCCCAACAGCTGGGGAAGGAACAGGGCACCTGTGACGTCGACCTCCAGCCCCTCGGCGTTCTCAACCGAAGATGCCAGCCGCTCCTCGATCCGCTTCTCGGCGGTGTTCTCGGCGATCGTGTCAGCGACGAAGAAGGCGACAGCCAGTACGACCACAAGGAACACAAGGAACTTCACGGTTAGGCCAGCGCCTCCACCACGTGATCGATGCAACGGGTTAGAGCCTCCACATCGGAAGGCTCGATCGCGGGATACATCGCGATGCGGAGCTGGTTGCGACCCAGCTTCCGATATGGCTCCGTATCGACGATCCCGTTAGAGCGGAGGACCTTCGCGACTTCGGCGGCGTCCACTCCGTCGCCGAGGTCGATCGTGCCCACGACGTTGCTGCGCATCGCCGGGTCCTTCACGAACGGGACCGCGACCTTGGATGCGTCGGCCCAGCTGTAGAGGATCTCGGCCGACCTGTCGCAGCGCGAGCAAGACCACTCGAGGCCCCCCTGCCCCAAGATCCAGTCCAACTGCTCGAGCATCAAGAAGATCGTTGCAAGCGCTGGAGTGTTGTAGGTCTGATCCTTGAGTGAGTTGTCCCTCGCGATCTCCAGGTTCAGCGACGGGGGGATGTAGCGCTCGGAGCCCGCTACCTCAGCGATACGTTCCAACGCCGCGGGCGAACACAACGCGATCCAGAGTCCGCCCTCGGACGCGAAGCCTTTCTGTGGGGCGAAGTAATAGACGTCGAAGTTCTTGGGATCCACGCGCAGACCCGCAGCAGCAGAGGTCCCGTCCACGACGGTGAGACCGCGGGGTGATGGCCGTCGTACGGGCATCGAGACGCCCGTCGAGGTCTCGTTGTGCGTGAGTGCGTAGAGGTCGATGTCCTCGTGCGGCTCTGCTATCGGATGCGTGCCGGGTTCGGACTCGACGATCCTCGGCTCGGCAAGGTGGGGTGCCATCGAGGCCGCCTGCGCGCACTTGGACGAGAACTCACCGAAGACCAGGTGCTCGGAACGCTTCTTGATCAACCCGAAGACCATCGCGTCCCAGAAAGAGGTGGAGCCTCCGTTCCCGAGGACGACCTCGTACCCGTCGGGGAGCTGGAAGAGGTCCCTGAGGCCGCTGCGGAGACGAGCGACGGTGTCTCTCACTGTGGCCTGCCGGTGACTCGTGCCCAGGTAGCCCTGTGCGGCCCTGCCCAGCGCCGCGACGGCCTCCGGGCGCACCTTGGACGGCCCCGACCCGAACCGGCCATCCGAGGGCAACAACTCTCTCGGGATCACGATGCCTCGCTGGCTTTCCATGGGACTCCTGTTCGAAGAATTAGGGTGCGAATCATGCCCCACCAGCGTCTCTCAGCCCGAGCCAGTGCGATCACGGAATCGTCCACGCTGGCGATCGACGCGAAGGCCAAGGCTCTCAAGGCCGCCGGCGAGAGCGTGATCGGATTCGGGGCCGGAGAGCCCGACTTCCCCACCCCGCAGCACATCGTGGAGGCCGCCGCCGAGGCCGCCAGACACCCGCTGTATCACAAGTACACACCGGCTCCGGGGCTACCGGAGCTGAGAGCCGCTATCGCCACGAAGACGAAACGCGACTCCGGCCTCGACGTCACTGCGCAACAGGTGCTGGTCAGCAACGGCGGCAAGCACGCGCTCTTCAATGCATTCCTGTCGGTGATCGATCCCGGCGACGAGGTCCTGGTGCCCGCTCCCTACTGGGTCAGCTATCCAGAGATGATCAAGCTGGCAGACGGCGTGGTCGTGGAGCTCCCCACCACCGAGGAGACGGGCTTCCAGGTCACGATCGACCAATTGGATGCAGCCGTCACGGAACGCACCAAGATGTTGTTGTTCGTGTCCCCCTCCAACCCGACCGGCGCCGTTTATCCGCAACACCAGGTCGAGGCGATCGGGCGGTGGGCGGCCGAACGCGGGATCTGGGTCATCACGGATGAGATCTACGAGCACCTCGTCTACGGGGACACCCGTTTCAGCTCCATGCCCGTCTTGGTGCCGGAGTTGGCCGACCGGTGCATCGTCATCAACGGAGTTGCGAAGACGTACGCCATGACTGGCTGGCGCGTCGGCTGGATGATCGCGCCGGTGGACGTCGTCAAGGTGGCTACCTCGTTGCAATCTCACGCCACCTCGAATGTCTCGAACGTCGCACAAGCTGCAGCTCTAGCCGCCGTGACGGGCGACCTATCAGCCGTCGCCGAGATGCGCGAAGCCTTCGACCGCCGGCGCCAGACCATGCACAAGCTGCTGAACGACATCCCCGGCGTGAGTTCCTACGAGCCTCAGGGCGCGTTCTATTGCTTCCCATCCTTCAAGGAACTCTTGGGCACGACGATCCGTGGACAACGGGTGGAGAGCGCGCACCAGCTGGCGGAGATCGTCTTGGAAGAGGTGAAGGTGGCGATGGTCCCCGGGGAGGGTTTTGGCGCGCCGGGTTACGCGCGGCTGAGCTACGCGCTCGGGGACGACGACCTGATCGAAGGACTCACCCGGATCGGGGATCTTCTGTCCGAGTAGCGGCGCGTGCCTGGGCGGACGCGATCAGCTCGCGCACCGCGTGCTCGTCGCCTGATCGCAATAGCTCCAAGGGGTCCGGCTTACCGTTGACGATCTCCTCGAAGAACACCTTGCGGTCCCCGTAGGTCGGCAAGGTGGCCTTCGCCCAGTCACGCACTGCGTCCAATAGGACGGCAAGCTCCACGTATTCGGGCCCGAACATCGCCGCCGCCTCCCGTTTCATGCGCTTGGCAAGGGCGGGGCTGGCTCCAGCCGTGGAGATGGCGACCGTGAGGAAGTCATTGCGAACTATCGCCGGCAAGATGAAATTGCAGAGGTGCGGCACATCGACGACGTTCACCAGCATCGAACGCTCCTCAGCCTCGCGGTAGATGTGGGTGTTGAGCTCGGTTTCCGAGGTAGCTGCTATGACCAGCATGCACCCGTCCAGATCGCTGCTTTCATAGGCCCGCTCCTGGAGTTCGACACGACCCTCGGTGGCTAGCTCCGTCACGGGAGCGATGGCGTTGAGAGCGACGACAGTTACGTGCGCTCCGCAGACCAAAAGCCCCTCGATCTTCTCCAGAGCTATCGGCCCGGCCCCCACGACCAGAACCCGTCGTCCGGTCAGGTTGAGACACGCGATGTAGAGATCTGCATTGAGCATGGCCGCGAGGTTAGTCCCGGACGCGAAGGCGCCCCCGGTCAACCCGGGGGCGCCGTTCAGAAGATCGAGTTGCTACTTCTTGGGCAGGCCCGAGATGTTGAAGGCGTCGAAGCCGTGGGAGAAGTCGTTCGTGTAGACCGTGTCGCCCTTCTCGGCCCAGAGGATCGAGTAGGTGCTGGCGTTCTCGCTCTTGCCCCAGGCGACCTCGGTCGGGGACATGGGGTTGCTCACGTCCAGAACGCTCCATCCCCCCGTGAACCAGGTGACCCCCAGGTTGCGGGTGCCCGGCTGCCAGTCGAGCCCGTGGCTAAGGCACCACGACGGAGCCCAGCCCGGGAAGGTGCCGACGTTCGCACCGCCACCCCCGCCTCGCGGAGCCGCCATGCTGCCCTGCGGGATCGGCGTCGCCGGGTTGGAGATGTCGTAGATCCAGACTCTGCCGGTCGGCGACTGTCCGGTGTTGCAGTCATGTGCGGCGAAAGCCTCGTCGTCGATCGCGAGCACGTTGCCATCGGAGCTCACGACGCCGTAGTGCGAGTACTGGATCAAGGGGTTGAAGATGCGGCCGACCACGACCGGCTTCATGGGGTCGGACATGTCCCAGATCTGGGTCTCGCCGGTGCCGACGGCTCCGGCACAGATGCCCAGCTTCTTGTCCTTCGTCATGAGGAAGGAGACGTCGTGGCAGTCCATCACACCGGTGGCCTCGCCGGCGACCTTCGGGTTGCGGGGGTCCTTCACGTCGACGATGGTCACGTTCCGGCTCGCGCTGCCCGTGAGGTTGCCCACGGCCATGTAGATCAGGCTCGTTCCCGGAACCGGCTTGTGCGTGTGGCCCGACCCCGTGTTGACCATCCCCAGGATCTTCGGCTTACGGGGGTTGCTGACATCGATCGTCATGAGTCCGGTACCGGCGGTCGGCGCGCACTTGTTGGTCGCGAAGGACATCGTCACGAGACCCGGCTTGACCACTTCGACGTCGTTGTCGTTACCGGGGCAGTGCAGGAAACCGACCTCTTTGGGCGTCTTGCCGGAGACATCGATGATGTGCAGGCCGCCCTCGTCCGGCTTGGTGCCTCGGCTGGGGCTCGGGGCGGCACCGTTGAGCTCACCCGTATAGATGTACTTGCCGCTTCTGGCCAACTCGGTCCCGCCGTCGTAGGCGATGTTGTCGAGCAGCTTCACGTTCTTGCTGGTCTCTACCTTCGGCTGCTTGGCTTTCTCGCCCGCGCCGGCAACCATGTTCGGCGCGATCAGGGCACCCGCGACGAGCGCGGAGGCCATCAGCGTGCGGATCGTTCTCATGTCTCGTCCTCCTAGTGGGTGCCTGTGTAGCGGTTAGATACGACGGAGAGCGTTCGCTCCCTGCTTCAGTGGCGCTTTCCTTCTTTGAGTCCCTTGACCGTGAAGACATCCAGCCCCTTGACCCGGTCGTTGGCCCAGATGCGGCCGTCGTACCAGTAGGCGGACCAGTAGTTCGTGATGTCGTCGCCGGTGCCCATGTAGTGAGCGACCTCGGTCGGGAGCGTCGGGTTGCTGAAGTCGATGACGCTCATCCCACCCGAGTACCAGGAGGCGACCATCGTGTACGTCCCCGGGATGAAGTTGAAGAGGTGAGCGCTGCACCAGGTGTTGCGGTTGTAGTTCGAAGAACCCGCGGGAAGCTGTCCACGCTGCGGACCCCACGAGCCGACCAGAGCAGGCTGGGGGATCGAGATGTCGTAGACCCACAGTGCGCCCGTCGGGCCGCCGGAGCAGTCGTTGCCGGCGATCGCCTCGTCACCGACAACCGCGTACTTGCCATCATGGGTGAAGGCGAACGAGTGGGGGAACTGGGCCGGAACTGGGATGTGCGCGGTCGTGACGGGAGCGAGCGGATCGGATACGTCCCACAACTGGGCCTCTCCGGCACCGGCGCAGCCGGCGATCTTGGTCTTGCCGCTTACGTAGAACTCGAGGTCGTGACAGCCGATCGGCCCGTTGGGCTTGAAGGTCGCGGCGATCTCGGGCTTGCTGGGGTTGCTGACGTCGATGATCTGCTCGGTACCGCCGCCGTTGGCCAGGCCACCCGGGGAGGCGTAGATGATCGGCTTGCCGGGGTAGGTCGTAAGGGTGTGCGTGCCGCCGGGGGTCTCCACCGAGCCGAGGAGCTTCGGACGCTTCGGGTCCTTGACGTCGATCAGCTTGACGCCGGCACCGGGGCCTCCGCATTGCGAAGAGTGGTAGCCAAGGGCGATAAGGCCCGGCTTGACCACGGCCACGTCGTTCTGCGCGCCCGGGCAGTGGAAGAAACCGATCTTCTTAGGCACGGCACTGGAGGCGTCGATGATGTGGACGCCACCGTCTACGCCCTGCTGCATCGCGTAGACGTACTTGCCGGAGAAGGCGATATCGGTGCCGCCCGCGAAGAAGTCTTTCTCCTTGTTCTCGTAGGGGAAGGACGCGATCATCTTCACGTTCTCGCTGGCATCGGCCTCCGGGGCGGGACGCGCTTGAGCTACGGGAGCCAGCAGAGCGGCCATCAGGCCGATCGAGAGAGCTAGTGCCAGGCGGCGGTTCATCTGAGGTGTCCCCTTTGATCGTTTTTCGTTATGGGGAAGATTCGCCCCGCTCGGCCCGCCTCCTGCACCCCCCAGTGACCCCCTTCACGCCCCGCGCTCGCCCCGACCGCTTTCCTTTCCCCATGGCTCTCGCTCAGCGCGTCCCCAGGGGAAGAGAAAGCCCCGACACCATCTGCGCACGGATCGCGGCCCGGCAACTGGGCCTTATCAGCCGGGCCCAAGCGTTGGAGACCGGCCTGAGCAGTGCTGGGATCTCGAGGCGCGTTCAAGCCGGACTGCTGTCTCAAATGTTGCCCAGGGTCTACCGCTCCACCGCCGTGGCCTGCTCATGGGAACAACGAGCTCTGGCGGCCACGATGTGGTGCGGCGATGGCGCCGTCGTGTCCCACTCCAGCGCAGGCGCACTGTGGCGACTTGACGGCATCAAGGAGGGCGTGATCACGGTG
>Ga0208612_1000831_pt1 | contig 12896 bp, 12 predicted proteins | sample AntDryMetagUQ889_FD_188089 | JGI IMG/M metagenome (GOLD analysis project Ga0208612, IMG submission 188089) | Polar desert microbial communities from Antarctic Dry Valleys - UQ889 (SPAdes) | ecosystem: Environmental > Terrestrial > Soil > Desert | place: Antarctic Dry Valleys | collected 2008-12-31 | reverse complement strand
ATGGTCCGTTGGGCACTGCCCGGCGAGGCCCGGCGCCAGGAGAGCACCACGCGGACGGCGTCCGCGCCCAGCTGCCGGGACTCCCGAAGCGCGACCTCGGCGCTGCGTGGTGTGAGGCCGAGGAACACGGCGTCGTCCTCGATGATCGAGAACTGCCGCGGCCCCGCGCTCGCCCCGGCGGGTGCCAGCGCCAGCACGGCCATCGCGGTAGCCGCCATCATGAGGATCCGTCCGGCGCGCATCACCTGGAAAACACCATCCCGGTGCCTCCGATTCCCTTGTCCGGTCGCTCCTAGGGCTTCTCGCGGTACTTGATCTGCCGGCCTGCGGTGGCCGTCCGGCTGGAAAACGTCTCACCGTTGGGGCTCGGCCAGCTGAAGCGATACCGCAGGGCCGCCGCGCTGCCGCGCTTGAGGCGGATGCGGAAGTAGCCCGAGCGATTGGTGGCCGGACTGCCCACCCGCTTGGCCTTGGCGCCCCGGCGTCCGGCGAACAGGGCGACGCGGGTTCGCTTGGTGGCCGGTCGGACCTGGCCGAAGACCTCGACCTCGTTGGCCGATAGGCGAGAGACGACCAGCGGCATGCGGTAGGCGCCCCAGGCGGGCTTGAGCTTTCCGTCGAGGTGGCGCAGGCCGGTGTTGTAGACGTCCTCGCGGGGAAGCTCGGGCACATCGTAGAGCTCGAACTGGGAGACCGCCTTGACGCGCGGATCGCCGAAGAAGAGGCGGTCGGACTCGTTGATGGCCCTCGCCTGGCTGTTCAGGTTCAGTCCGTATCTGCGGTCGGGGGGGTTGGACTGGAAGCCGAACTCGGTGATCCAGATGCCCCTGCCCCTGGGGATGCGCTTGTGCCTCTCGGCCGTTCGCAGCACCCGGGTGGCGCGGCTGAGGTAGGCCATGGACATGGAGTCGCTGGTGAACGAGCGGGTGAAGACGTTCCCGGCCGCGTCCTTGTTGTACGGGTGGACGGCCAGCCCGCCGATCGGCAGCGCCTTGGGCTTCGAGCAGCCCTGCGCCTTCTTGAGCCGGCCCCTGTAGGGCTTGCCCTTCTCGTTCAGGCACAGCGCCGAATAGAGCGTGTCGACGGGCGAGGAGATGGCGGCGGTCTCACCGAAGAGCACCCGCCGGCGTGCGCGCGGGTCGGCGCTCGTGATGCCCCGGTAGCCCGCGGTCCAGAGCTCGCGCAGCTGCTTGCCGCCCAGGTCGACGGTGCCGTAGCTCGTCCGCTTGCGCTGGGGGTACAGGTAGTGCTCGAGGTTGGGCTCGTTCCACAGCGAGTAGGTGTCGACCTTGCCCCGGTAGCGCGCGGCCACGGCGCGGGAGAACTGGCCGTACTTGGTGGCGTTGGGCTTCCACATGCACGACTCGGCCAGGTTGCGGTAGCCCCCGATGCGGTGGGGGCACTTGCTGGGCTGGTTGGATGCCCAGTAGGGGATCGCGCCGCCGCCAAGGGAGAGGATGACCTTCAGCCCATGGCGCCGCGCCCGCTCCACGAAGGAGTCGTAGATGGCCCAGTCGTAGCCCGCGGAGTTGGGATCGGCCGGGTCGAAGCCAGGTGGAACGGTGCGTTCCTTGGCGTTGGGGCTCACGCGCGACCACACCACGAAGACGCGGACGGCATCGGCGCCCAGGTACTTGACCTCGGCCATCGCCTTGTCCGGGTCGTGCTTGGTGAGGCCGAGCAGCACGGCGTCGTCCTCGAAGATCGAGATCTGGCGGGATCCGGCGCTGGCGGCGGAGGGCAGGGCGGCGAGGGCGGCCAGGACGACGAGCAGCGGCAGGAGTAGACGGTTCATTCGGCTCACTTGGAAGGGGTCAACACGGGAGACGGGCACAAGTTGCGAGACCGCAGGCTACATCTCCTGGGGCGCGGACACCCCCAGTAGCCCGAGCGACCGGGCGATTACCCTGCGTGTGGCCTCGCTCAGCGCGATCCTCAGTTCCTCGTCCCCTCCTTCCTCGGCGGCTCCCACCACCTTGCAGTCGCGGTAGAACGCCGAGAAGTCCTGCGCCACCTCGGTCACGTAGCTGGTCATCCGGTGGGGCGCGCGACGGCCGGCGGCCTCCCGGACCTCGGCGCCGAAGCCCCCCAGGCGCCTGACAAGCGCGCGGGCCGATGGGTGCAGCCGCTCGGGGCTCCGCGCCACATCCGCAGCCAGGGCCTCGCGCACCCGCCCATCCCCCGCCCGGCGCAGGATGCTGGCGATCCGGGCGTGGGCGTACTGGGCGTAGTAGACCGGGTTGTCCTGGCTCTGGCGCCGGGCCAGGTCCAGGTCCAGGTCCAGGGTGGTGTCGTGGCTGCGCTGGAGCAGGAACCAGCGGGTGGCGTCCACGCCGATGTCGTCCAGCAGGTCGTCGAGCGCGACGATCGCGCCGGCGCGCTTGGACATCTGCGCGCGCACGCCGGCCTCGAGCAGGTTGACGAGCTGCATGATCACCACCTCCAGACCACCGGAGGCGCCGCCCAGCGCCTCCCAGACCGCGGTGACGCGCGCCACGTAGCCGTGATGGTCGGCGCCCAGCACATCGATGGCGCGGTCATAGCCGCGTTCGCGCTTGTCCTCGTGGTAGGCGATGTCGGCGGCGAAGTACGTCAGCTCGCCGCTGGAGCGCACCAAGACGCGGTCCTTGTCGTCGCCGAAGGTCGTGGTGCGCAGCCAGGTGGCGCCGTCCTGGCGGTAGACGTGACCACGCTCCCCGAGCCGCTCGATCGCCGCCGCGACCGCGCCGCGCTCGTGGCTCTCGCTCTCGCGGGCGAAGCGGTCCATGTGCACACCGAAGCGCTTCAGCGTCGCTTCGATCTCCTCGAGCATCAGCTCCACGCCCCGCCCGGCCAGCTCTGACGCGTCGAGCCGGGCGGCGTTGTGGATCCGCTCAGAAAGGTCGGTCACGTATTCGCCGCGGTAGCCGTCCTCCGGGGGTTCCTCCCCCCGCGCGCGCGCGCCGATCGAAGCCCCGAAGCGCTCGATCTGGGTCCCGTGGTCGTTGACGTAGTACTCGCGCTCGACCTCGTGACCGGCCATCTCGAGCACGCGGCTCAGCGAGTCGCCATACGCGGCGTGGCGGGCCGAGGCCACCGTGATCGGTCCCGTCGGGTTGGCGCTGACGAACTCCACGTTCACGCGCTCCCCGCCCGTGCCGCGCCCGTAGTCATCGCCGGCTTCGATCACCCCCGCGATCGACCGCGTGTACCAGGAGTCGGACATGAACAAGTTCAGGAAGCCGGGGCCGGCCACCTCGGCGCGCTCGAGGTCGTCACCAAGCCGGTCGGTGAGCGCTTCTCCGAGCCGCTCGGCTATCTGCCGCGGCTGCTCGCCCAGCGAACGGGTGAGCAGCATGGCGGCGTTGGTCGAGTAGTCGCCGAGCTCGGGCTTGGGCGGGCGCTCGAGCGAGGGAGGCTGGATGGGGCCTTCGACCAGGGTGCTGGAGGCCTCGGCGACCTGCTGGGCGAGCTCTGCGGCGGGATCGACCATGCAGCCCGCAATCTAGGCCGTTGCGACCGATCAGTAGTGGTAGGGCTCCCGGGCCAGGATCTTGTGCCCCCGGTAGAGCTGCTCGAGCAGCACCACGCGGGCCAGCTGGTGGGGCAGCGTCATCGGTCCCAGCGACAGCGACATGTCGCCGCGGGCCTGCTTGTGGCCCCTGGGGCCGCCCACCACGAAGCAGAGGTCCATGCCCGACTGCCGCCGCTGCTCGAGGAATGCCGAGAAGCCCTCGGAGTCGTAGGCCTCCCCGCCGGCGTCGAGCAGGACGTTGAAGCTGCGCTCGGGGATCCTGCGGGGCACCTGGTCATCGTCCTTGAGCTCCACGAGCTCCACGCGGGCGTGGCCGGCAAGCAGCTTCTTGTAGTGCTGGACGTCGTCGGCGTAGGGCGGGCGCAGCCGGCCCACGGCCAGCACGACGATCCTCATCAGGCGGCCTGCGCGAACGGTGCGATACTGCGCACCGTGGCAGAGCAAGGAGACGAGAAGCAGTACGACATCCACGCCGATCCCGAGGTCATGGCCGGCCACTACGCGAACTTCGCGAACGTGAGCCATTCCGACTACGAGTTCACCGTGACCTTCGCGCGCGTGGACCACGAGGTCGAGGAGGAGGCCGTGCCCGGCGTGGTCGTATCCCGGATCAACCTCTCTCCCCGCTTCATGCGCGAGCTGATCGACGCGATGCAGGACAACTTCTCCAAGTGGCAGACGCGGGAGGGCATCAAGAACCTCCCCGAGCTGGACGACGACTCGAGCCGCTGAGGGCGTCGGCACGGCCGTCGCCCTTCTTCCAGGCCTCCCCGAAGCCGATCCGCTGCTTTGTGGTCGGATGGGTGCCGAACAGCAGCTGGAAGGCCGCGGGCGGGTCGGGATCGCCCAGGTTTCGCACGGCCAGGCTGCGCTCCAGTGCGATGAAGGCCTTCGGGTCATCGGTCAGCCTTAGCGCGAACGCATCGGCGTGGGCCTCTACCGGACGGGACAGGGCGTTGCTCCCGCTCATCAGGCCGAAGCTCACCAGGCCCAGCGCCAGGGCCAGCGCGGGTAGTGCCGCGGGCACGCCGCGAGCGCGGGTGATCCGCTCGGTCACCAGCTGGACCAGCCACGCTCCCGGGAACGCCACGATCAGCACCCAGGTCAGCCCGCGCGAAAGGTCTGAGTCGTGCACATGGCCGAGCTCGTGGGCCACCACGCTGCGTACCTGGTCGGGCGGGAAGTCGTCGATCAGGTTGTCGTAGATCACCACCCGCTTGGTGTGGCCCAAGCCGATCACGTAGGCGTTGATCGCCGTGGTCCGCCGGCTGGCGTCCACCCGGTAGACCTGACCCACGTCAACCCCGGCCCGGTCGGCGAGCCTGAGCACCTCGCCGCGCAGCGGTCCCCGGGGCAGCGGCTCGAACTTGTTGAACAGCGGGTCGATCAGCACCGGCGACAGGTAGATGCTGAGCACCGCCAGGCCGACCACCACGCCGCCGCCGGGAATCCACCAGCGGCGCGGGAACCGGCTGGTCAGCCCTACGGCCAGGAGGCCCCCGACGGCCGCGAAGAAGAGGCCGATCGCGCCCGACTTGGCCACATCGCCGAGCCAGGGACCCAGCGACTGGGTGGAGAGGCCATAGTCCACGGCGCGCTCGTGTGCCCACCACGCCAGCGGCAGCCCGGTGACCGTCAACACCAGCGAGATCACTGCCCCGGCCACCGCGCCACCCCGCAGGGGACGTCTCTCCAGGCGCGACAGCACGGCCCGGAAGCGCCCCGGGGGCCGGAGCGCGAGCACCCCGAGGACCATCCCTGACAGGACCAGTTGCCCGATGCCGATCACCCGCTGGAGATCGCGGAAGTCCGTCGCCCGTTCGAGCTGGGCGGGCCTGAAGTAGGCTGTGACGTCTACCGCGGCCGGATCGATCAGGCCGTCCCTCGGGCGGAGGATGAGAGTGGCCGCCCCGGCCGCGACCACCGTCGCCACCAGGGCGAGCGGTAGGCGCAAGCGAGAACCTGCCATTTCCCGGACAGTAACGGTGACACCCTGAGAATCGCGGTGCTTTCAGACGTGCACGGGAACCTCCCCGCCCTGCGGGCCGTGCTGGACGACGTAGACGGGGCCCAGACCCAGGCGCTCTGGTGTCTGGGCGACCTGGTGGGCTACGGCGCCCAGCCGGACGAGTGCGTCCGCGCGGTCTCGGAGCGCTGCGACGTGTGCCTGGCGGGGAACCACGACTTGGGCGTGATCGACGACATCGACATCGCAGACTTCTCCCCCCACGCGGCCCGGGCGGCCCGTTGGACGCGCGACCACGCGGATCGCTCGACGCTCGAGTTCCTGCGGAGCCTGGACCCGAGCGACGATGGCGAGGTGATCGGGCTCTACCACGCCAGCCCGCGCGATCCGGTGTGGGAGTACGTGCTGTCCGGGTCCCAGGCCGCCGAGTGCATGGACTTCATGCCGCCGCGGGTCGCAGCGATCGGCCACAGCCACGTGGCCCTTCGCTTTACGCGTACGAACGGCCGCATGGAGGGCGAGGCGGTGGCCGGCGGCACCCGTCTCGACCTCTCGGAGGGCGACTGGCTGGTAAACCCCGGCAGCGTGGGCCAACCTCGAGACGGAGACCCCCGGGCCGCCTGGCTACTCCTGGACGTGGAACGGTGGACCGCCGAGTGGCGCCGGGTGGAGTATCCGGTCGCCGACGCGGCCGCGGCAATCGATGAGGCAGGGCTTCCCACCAGCCTGGGCGAACGGCTCTACCTGGGACAGTGACCATCCGCCTCCGACACTCACCAGCGGTCCTCGGGGCCGTCGCCGCGCTCGCCCTCGCCGGGTGCGGAGGCTCCGAGGAGCCAAAGGGGGCCCAGCTGCCCCGGTCCTCGGTGAGCGAGCTCAACCAGCGCCTGGACGAGATCCAGCGGCGCTACGACGACGCGAAGCGCAACGACAACCCCGGCGCCTGCGACGACATCCAGCAGGACTCCTTCGGGGCCGTCAGCCGAGCCATCGACGCCCTCCCCGAGGATGTGGACACAAAGCTGCGCGATGCGGTCACCCAGAGCTTCGCCAACCTGCAACAGCTCACCGACGATGGCTGCAAGGACGTCCAGGAGAAGACCGAAACCGAGACCACCCCGACCGAGACGCCCCCACCCGTCACGCCCCCGCCTGTCACGACTCCGCCCCAGACCACCCCGACCGAGACCACCCCGCCCGAGACCACGCCCGAGAAGCCGAAGAAGCCGCCGAAGCAGCCCAAGAGCAACGACAACGGGGGCTCCGGCCCACAGAGCGGTGACGGCGGCGGCACCCAGGCGCCCTCCCCGGGCGGGGGCCAGGGCGACTGATGGCCGCGCCGAGCGAGATCGCCGGGCGCTATAGCCTGGAGCGGCGGCTGGGCGCCGGGGGGATGTCGACCGTGTTCCTGGCCACCGACACCGTGCTCGAGCGCCCGGTGGCCATCAAGCTGCTGGCCGAGCACCTGGCCGAGGACGAGGACTTCGTCGCCCGCTTCCGCCGCGAGGCGCTGGCCGCGGCCCGCCTCCAGCACCCCAACGTGGTGCAGGTGTTCGACTCGGGCGAGGACCCGGGCTCGCACCGCCACTACATCGTCATGGAGTACGTCGACGGGCCCTCGGCGGCGGACCTGCTGCGAGACGAGAAGCAGCTGGACCTGGAGGAGGCGATGCGGATCGTCCGCGACGCCTGTCACGGCCTCGACTACGCGCACCGAGCAGGCGTCGTGCATCGTGACGTCAAGCCCGGAAACCTGCTGGTCTCGAGCGACTCGGGCTCCACCAAGCTGGCCGACTTCGGCATCGCCAAGGCCGCCGAGCAGACCCGCCTGACCGAGGTGGGCTCGGTGCTGGGGACCGCCGCCTACCTGTCGCCCGAACAGGCCCGCGGTCAGGAGGCCGGGCCGCCGTCGGACATCTACTCGCTGGGCGTGTGCGCCTACCAGTTCCTGGCCGGCCGCCTGCCGCACGAGTACGCCTCGCTCACCGAGCTGGCGCTCAAGCAGCAGGAGGAGACCGTGGAGCCGGTCACCGTCCACCGGCCCGAGGTGCCGGCGGAGCTCGATCGGGCCATCCGGGTGTGCCTGGCCCGCGAGCCCTACGCGCGCTACCCCTCCACGCTGGAGATGGCCCAGGCGCTGGACGCCGGCCTCCACGGCGAGGTGACCGACTCCACCCGCATGCTGGCCGCCACCGCCGAGCCGCTCGACGACATGGACGCAACCCGTGCGCTCGGACAGACCGACGCCACGCGGGCCCTGCGCAGGCGCACCACGACCCAGGCGCCGGTCGCGCCCCGGTCCGGGGCGTACCCGCAGACGGGTCGCGACGCGGGGCCGACCAAGCAGGAGAAGCGGGCCAAGCGGCGCAAGCAACTGAGCCTGCTGTTCGCGATGCTGGCGGTGGCGGCCGTGATAGCGGCGGCGGTGGTGCTCGCGCAGAACTCGCCGAGTCCGACCCCGGGGCCGGATCCGGTGGAACGCGGCGATGTCCAGCAGCAGGTGAGCGGCATCAAGCAGTTCCTCAGGGAGAACACGCGCTAGGTAGGTCCGGGCGGGCGGTGGTCGCCTTTAGCCGAGAAAGGGCTCGGCCCCGGCGAGCACGCGCTCAGCATGGGTCTCCCACTCCCCCGCCGCGATCGCGGCCCGGATACCCGTCATCAGCTCCGCCATGAACGTGAGGTTGTGCAGGGTGAGCAGGCGGGCGCCGGTGAGCTCTTTGCCACGGGCGAGGTAGTGCAGATAGCCGCGCGTGTGCTGCGTGCACGCCGGGCACGGGCAGCCGGCCACGATCGGCTCGCGGCTGTCGCGTGAGTCGCCCTTGGTCAGATCCAGACGCCAGCGGCGCTCCGGGTCCTTCACCAGCGCGGTGCCGTGACGAGCCAGGCGAGTGGGGGTGGCGCAGTCGAAGGTGTCGATCCCCACGCCCACCGCGTTCACGATGTCGTCCACGTCACCGATGCCGAGCAGGTGTCGCGGCGGCGGATCGGGCAGCCCGCGCAAGGACCAGGCCACCACCTCGTTCATCTGCTGCTTGTCCTCGCCCAGCGACCCACCGATGGCGATGCCGCCGACCCCGGAGCCGGCGATGTAGGCGACCGACTCCGCTCGCAGGTCCTCGTGGACTCCACCCTGGACGATCCCGTAGAGCGCCTGGCCGGCGGGCGCGTGCTCGCCACACCACGCAACGCACCGATCGAGCCAGCGGTGGGTGCGGTGCATCGAGCGCTCGGTGTAGGCGCGATCGACGTTGAACGGCGTGCACTCGTCGAAGGCCAGCGCGATGTCGGACCCCAGCGCGGCCTGGATCTCCATCGAGGCCTCGGGTCCCATGAACCGCTCGGAGCCGTCGGTATAGGCCGTGAACCGGACCCCTTCCTCCTCGATCGAGAGGATGCGGCTCTGGGAGGCGCCTCGGCGGCGTTTGACCTCCTCCGCCACCGACCCGTGGCCCATCGAGAAGACCTGGAAGCCGCCTGAATCGGTGATGATCGGGGCGCTCCATCCCATGAACTCGTGCAGACCGCCCATCGCCGCGATGTGCGCGTGGCCCGGGGTGATGAACAGGTGGAAGGTGTTGCCCAGCACCATCTCGTAGCCCAGGGCCGCCACCTCGGCCGCCCCGAGGCCGCGCACCGAGCCGTTGGAGGCCAGCGGCACGAAGGCCGGCGTCTGAACCGTGCCGTGTGGAAGCGAGAGCGTGCCCGCGCGGGCGGCAGCGTCGCGGTGGCGGATCTCGAAGTGGGCCATGGCGGCCCGGCCGCTACCCGGCGTGCAGGAGGCTCTGCCCGGTCATCTGAGCAGGCTGATCCTGGCCCAGCAGGTCGAGCACGGTCGGCGCGACATCGGCCAGGACGCCGCCGTCGCGCAGCGGGCCCACGTCGGGGGTCACCGTTAGCGGTACCGGGTTCAGCGAGTGAGCGGTGTTCGGGGAGCCGTCGGGCTCGAGCATGTGGTCGGCGTTGCCGTGGTCGGCGGTCACGATGCAGGCGCCACCCGAGGCGTGCACCGCCTCCAGGACCTGGCCCAGGCACTCGTCGACGGTCTCTATCGCCTTCACGGCCGCCTCGATCACGCCGGTGTGGCCGACCATGTCGGCGTTGGCGAAGTTGATGATCCCGAAGGCGTAGTCCCCCCCCTGCCATCGCTCCGCGAACGTCGCGGCAGCGGCGCGGGCGCTCATCTCGGGCTTGTGGTCATAGGTGGGCACGTCGCGCGGCGAGTCCACCAGGAAGCGCTGCTCGCCGCTGTGCTCGGACTCCTCGCCGCCGTTGAAGAAGTAGGTCACGTGGGCGTACTTCTCGGTCTCGGCCACGTGCAGCTGGCCAAGCCCCCGCTCGGAGAGCACGGACGCCAGCGTGACCTGCGGGCGCTCAGGCGGAAAGGCCACGGGGAAGTCCCACTCCTCGCGGTACTGGGTGAGGGTGGCGAAGCGCAGGTCGAGCTCGTCGGTGAGCTTCTCGGTGAGCTGGCGGGTGCGGTCGGGGCGGAAGTTGAGGAACAGGACCGAATCGCCCGCGCGGATCGCGCCCTCCTCGCCCACCAGGCTCGGCTCGATGAACTCGTCCGTCTCGTCGCGCCCGTAGGCCGCCTGGACCGCCGCGACCGCCGTGTCGTGGTGCCCGCCCCCGGCCTCGCCCCCCACCAGGGCATCGAAGGCGGCCCGGGTGCGCTCCTCACGGTGGTCGCGATCCATCGCGTAGTAGCGCCCCGTCACGTCGGCCACGCGGCCGCCGTGCTCGGAGAGCCAGCCCTCCACGGTCTCCAGATAGCCAGCGCCGGAGTGGGGCAACGTGTCGCGGCCATCCGTGAAGGCGTGCAGCACGACATCGGGCACCTGCTCACGCGCGGCGAGCTCGATGCACGCCTTGAGGTGGTCCATGCTGGCGTGCACGCCGCCCTCGGAGACCAGGCCAAGCAGGTGCAGCCGCCCGGACTCGCGCGCCGCGGCGCAGGCCTCCCTCAGCACCTCGTCGTCGAAGAACCGTCCGTCCTCCACGGCGTCGTCGATCCGCTTGAGATCTTGCACGACGACCTGGCCCGCGCCCAGGTTCAGGTGGCCCACCTCGGAGTTGCCCATCTGTCCCTCGGGCAGCCCCACGGATGGCCCCTGGGCCGTGAGCCGGGTGTGCGGGTGGCTCTCCCACAGATCGTCGAAGACCGGGGTGTGGGCCTGAGACACGGCGTTGCCGGGTCCGGGCTCGGCCAGGCCCCAGCCGTCGAGGATGATCAGGCAGACCCTCGGGAAGGTCTTGGTCCGGTGCTCGCCCGACCGACGGTCGGGCTGCGCTCCTCCCCCGGTGGTCTTCATCCAGCCGCAGCCACGATGCGGGCGAAGCCGTCGGGGTCGAGGCTGCCCCCGCCCACGAGCGCGCCGTCCACGTCGGGCTGGGCCATGATCTCGGAGGCGTTATCGGGCTTGACCGATCCGCCGTAGAGCACCCGGACCCTCTGCGCCGCCTCCTCCGAGCGCCCGCCGACCAGCGCGCGGACGAAGCCGATCGCCTCCTGCGCCTCCTCGGGGGTCGCCACGTGACCGGTGCCGATCGCCCAGATGGGCTCGTAGGCCACGGTCACCTCGGCCAGCCGGTCGTCGGCGACGTCCTCCAGGGCCTCACCGATCTGGTTGCGCAGCTTGCGCTCCATGTCGCCCGCCTCGCGCTCCTCCTCGGTCTCTCCCACGCACAGGATCGGGTCCAGCCCGGCCGCCAGTGCCGCCGGCACCTTCTCCTTCAGCGCGCGGTCGGTCTCGCCGTTGTGCTCGCGGCGCTCGGAGTGGCCGAGCACGACGGCGTGGGCGCCCAGCTCCAGCAGCATCGCGGCGGAGATCTCACCGGTGAAGGCGCCCGACTCCTCCGCGCTCATGTTCTGGGCACCGAGGATCACGCTCGCGTCCCCGAGCGCCCCCGCGACCGTCTCCAGCGCCGTGTAGGGCACGAACAACCCCACGTCGGCCGCCCGGCGAGAGGGGTCGGGAAGCAGCTCAAGCAGCCGGTCGCAGTACTCGGCCGCCTGGGCGCGAGTTCCCCACAGCTTCCAGTTCCCGGCTATATAGGGGCGGCGCGAAGCGGCCGGCTCGGCCGGCTGCGCGGGGTTGGGATCGCCCTCAGGCATCGTCGAGGGCGTCCACCCCGGGGAGGGCCTTGCCCTCGAGCAACTCGAGGGCGGCACCGCCGCCGGTGGAGAGGTGATCGACGCGGTCGGCCAATCCGAACTCGGCCAGCGCGGACGCGGAGTCGCCGCCGCCCACCACTGTCGTCCCATCGGCCTCGGCCACGGCCTGCGCCACCGCGCGTGTGCCGGACGCGAAGGGCTCCATCTCGAAGGCCCCCATCGGACCGTTCCAGAACACGGTGCCGGCCTGCGCGATCTCGTGCTCGTAGGCGTCGCAGGTCTGCGGCCCCACGTCCAGGCCCATCCAGCCGTCGGGCACATCGGTGCCCTCCAGCTGCTGCTGCTCGGCGTCGGCGGCGAAGGAGTCGCCCAGGACGAGGTCCGTAGGCAGCAGGAGCTTTGCGGTGTCGCCGCCCGACGCCTTGTCCAGCGCTTTGCGGGCCAGGTCGATGCCCTCCTCCTCGACCAGCGAGTCGCCGGTGGGATTGCCCTGAGCCCGGAAGAACGAGAAGCACATCGCCCCGCCGATGAGCAGCGAGTCGGCCACGTCCAGGAAGCGGTCGATCAGGGCGATCTTGTCCGACACCTTGGCCCCCCCCAGGATCACCACCAGCGGCCGCTGCGGCGCCTCGACGATCTGTCGCAGCGTGAGCACTTCGCGCTCGAGCAGCAGCCCGACCGCAGAGGGCAGGCGGTCGGCCACCCCAGCCGTGCTGGCGTGGGCGCGGTGGGCCGCGCCGAAGGCGTCGTCCACGTAGATGTCGGCCAGCGAGGCCAGCTTCTCGGCCAGCTCCGGGTCGTTCTCGGTCTCGCCCGGTTCCCAACGGGTGTTCTCCAGCACCAGCACGCCGCCGGGCTCGAGCGCGTCGGCCTTGGCCCGGGCGTCCTCACCCACCACGTCGGACGCCTGCTCCACCGGCGCGCCCAGCAACTCGGACAGCCGGTCGGAGGCGGGGGCAAGCGAGGTCTCGGGCTCGCGATCCTTGGGCCGACCCAGGTGAGAGCACAGGATCAGCCGAGCGCCGGCGTCGCGCAGCAGCTCGATGGTGGGCAGCGCCCCCCGGATGCGCGAGTCGTCGGTCACGACGCCGTCGTCGTCCAACGGGACGTTGAAGTCGACTCGCACCAGCACGCGTTCGCCGCCGCTCAGGTCCAGTTCGCGGACCGTCTTCTTCCCGAGCTCGGGTTCGGTTGCCTCGGCCACTGGTTTAGGCGACCGGTGCGCCGAGGCCGGTGAGGACGCGTTCGGTGAGGTCGACGACGCGGTGGGAGTAGCCCCACTCGTTGTCATACCAGACGAGCAC
>Ga0208612_1000830_pt1 | contig 12906 bp, 16 predicted proteins | sample AntDryMetagUQ889_FD_188089 | JGI IMG/M metagenome (GOLD analysis project Ga0208612, IMG submission 188089) | Polar desert microbial communities from Antarctic Dry Valleys - UQ889 (SPAdes) | ecosystem: Environmental > Terrestrial > Soil > Desert | place: Antarctic Dry Valleys | collected 2008-12-31 | reverse complement strand
CGCGAGCGTGCGCGGCCCTTGTACTTCTCGCGAGGGTCCTCGCCGAGCGCGAACGCCATCTCGTCGGTCCGAAGAGGCTCGAGCAGCCCGCGAAGGCGCTTCAGCATCTCGTCAGTGAAGCCGGTTCCGACGCCGCCCGCGTAGACGAGGCGCTGCGCGTTTCCCGTTTCGGCCGCTTCTGTCAGCGTGCGATCCCAGTAGCCGACGAGGAGCGAGCCGATCGAGCCGGTGCGCCCGCCCTCGCCCGGCATATAGGCGCCCACGACCAGCTCCTGGCGAAGGCGAGCCCGGATCTTGAGCCAGTCGGCGCTTCGCCTGCCAGGCCGGTAGGGGCTTCCGAGTCGCTTGCAGACGATCCCCTCGAGGCCTTGCGCGCGTGCCGCGTCGAGGAATGCGGGCCCGTCGCCGATCCGGTGCGCGGGCGCTCGCCAGTGCTCGGCGTCCAGCGCAAGCCCTGCCAAGAGCTCGCGCCGGCGTTCGTACGGCTCGGCAATCAGCGACTCCGAGTCGAGGTGGACGAGGTCGAAGGCGACATAGCTCACCGGCACCTCCTGCGAGCGGCGGCGGATCGTCTCGGGCCGGGTCAGTCCCATCCGCCTTTGAAGGGTCTGAAAGCTGGGTCGGCCGGCGGCGTCGAACGCCACGACCTCGCCGTCGAGGATGGCACTCCGCCCATCGAGCGCTTCAGCGAGGCCGACAAGCTCGGGGTATCGGTGGCTCGCGTCCTCGCCGCGCCGCGAGGAGATGCGGACTTCTCCGCCCTCGACGAACGCGAGCGCCCGCACGCCGTCCCACTTGATCTCGAACGCCCAGTCCTCGCTGCCGGGCGGCACCGTTGCTGGAGTTGCCAGCATCGGCTGCAGGTTGCGGGGGAAGGGATCGGCCACACCCGCATTATCGGCCTCGCCTTGCCTCGACGAGTGAAGCCTCGAGGTCGCTATGCAACCGAAATCCTTCAAGCGACCTTTCGGAGGTCGATTTGCGACCAGTGCGCTGCGATCAGCAGCACCAACCGGCGACCTCTGGAAATCGTTCGTCGCCCTTATCGTCGGAGTCGAACTGCCGCGCAACATCTGCGACCGCTGTGACCCGGCGGTCTTCGGTGTTGACGAAAAGCCACTGGTCCGCTTCGGGCCAGGGGAGGAGGATCCAGTCTCCATCGGGAGAGAAAACGGGCGGGCCGAAGCGTGCGTCCGCGGTCGCCTTACCGCTCGAATAGAGCCGCGTTGAGCGGCCAAACTTGCTCACAAGCGTGAGCTCTGTTCCCTGCGAGCCCGCCGACACGACCGCGACCGAGCTTCCGTCGGGCGCTATCGCAGCGTGGTCGACCTCGGTCGCGATTGGTCCCTTGAGCAGAGCCTCGCCCCGAGTGTCTTGAATCGCCGCGAAATCTCCGGCGGCCACGAGCAGGCGCTCTCCGTCGCCTGACCACTCAATTGACTCGACCGGCATCGAGTAGGGCTCAGTCCGCCAATAGATGCGACCTGAGTCTGTAGCGACGGTTACCACCCGGTTCTCGGGATCGACGTAGCTCAGTCGGTGAATCGCGCTTGCCGGATCGGACTCGGGTTGCCAGGCCGGCGCCACGCTAGCCGCGGGACCCACGGTGCTGCCGGTCGCCCCGTCACCGGTCACCACGCGCAGCTCACCGCCCGCGACGTATGCGACCCGGAACCCTTCGTCCGTTGACCAATCGAGCGCCTCGATCGGAGCGCCGCCCTCCACCGACCAGCGAAACACGCCGGCGGGGTCGACTGCGCGTAGCTCGGGGCCGTCAGATACCCCGACGAAGAGGCCATTTGGCGACCACGTGGCCTCGTCGAAATCGCCGAGACGCCGCTTCGAGCCATCTTCACGAAGGATCCAGACACCCTCGGAGTTTTCGACTAGGAGGGAGCCTGAGGTAGGGAGTGTCCAGAGCCTTCGCTCGGCATCGTCTTCGCCCAGGTCCACGCGGTCAGTGATCCACTCGCCGACGTCAGCGCCGGCTGGGGTCAGGGCGAATCCAGCAATCAGGCCTGCCGCTGCAAGGATCACCGCGCTTCGGAGCATTGATCGGCGGGAAGCCGTCGAGTCCTGCTCGCGCTCGTCGAACGCCGCGACGACGACCTGGCGCGCACGCTCTTCGGCGCGGCGCTCATCCGGCACTTCCACCCGGCCGAGCGCTTCACGACCTCTCCGCTCATCGCCTCTCCGGCGGCTCATGATTCGTGCTCCACCATTCCCGCCAAAATGTCCAGCCCACGGCGAACGCGGGAATTCACCGTGCCGCGGGGCAACTCGAGCAGCTCTGCGATCTCGCCGGGTGTGTACTCGAGCACGTAGCGCATCACCACAACTGCCCGGTGCTCCGGGCTGAGCGCGGCAAGTGCGGCGATGACCCGCCCTGAGTCCACTTGGGCAGCCAGGTCTGGATCCATCGATGCGCGATCGAACCCTCCGGCAGCGTCTCCCGAGACTTCCCGCTTAGCCGAGCGAGCCCGGGTCCAGTCGATCGCCCTGTTGACGACGATGCGGTGAAGCCAGGGACCGAATGGCCTTCGCCGGTCGAAGCGATCGAGTGACCGGATGGCTGAGATGAACGCTTCTTGCGCGATGTCCTCTGCCGCAGCCGCGTCGTGGACGACGAGATAGGCCGCGCGGTGCGCGGGCTTCCAGTGCCGGCGAAAGAGCTCCTCCATCGCTTCACCCGAGCCACTCTGGGCGGCGCGGACCAGCGCTGCCTCCCGCCGCCGCCCGAATCCGGGCGCGGTTGGTTCGAGCTTTCTCAGCTCTCCGGCTTCCATGACGTTGGCAGAGTCTCCCGCGATACCCCTCTTACGTCCAGTGGGACTCAGGAGGTCCCCCTGGCTATTTGAGCGTCAGCGCCTTCGCCTGATGACTACGCCAGCAAGCGCCAACACAACGAGCCCTCCACCGGCGAGGCCGGCCGGAGACAATCCCGCTTCGTCATTCGAGTGACCAGGCGAGGATGTTGGCTCGGTCGCTTCGCCCGGCTCACGCGCCTCGAATGTGGCCGTGTCCACGACCGCGCGAGGCATGCCTCTGCGGTCTGACAACTCGATTTCCGCGCCATCCTCACCTATCTCGAGCCGTGCGCTATAGGTGTCCTTGGGCTTGATCATCGGTACGTCAATGCACACGGTCGCGCCCTCGTCGACATCCAGTGCGTGGATAAACGGATCCGCGCCACCGCCGTCGTAGAGCGTGTACTCCCAGCGCCCATCGGAGCTGGTCACTCGGGTCTGTGGCAGGCCCCGCATGTCATCTGGCTCTTCCTCCGAGTCGAGGATCGGATCCGGATCAAGCTCTTGCGTTGCTACATCGAAGGAGCGGACCCGGTAGGCACCCGGATCGCGACGATCCGTGTACTCAACGAGGTACATCGTGTCACCGTCAGGAGAGAGCGCGTCGAAGCTGAAGTCTCCCTGGAGACTGATGACGGCCGGCCTCTTCCGAAGCCGACTGGTGTCGTAGATCTGAAACTCAGTCGTCTCACGGGGGAACGTCCGTCTGGGATTGATCAGCGCGAGTGTGGTCCCGTCATGCGAGATCCCACTTGCTGTGCCGTCGACTGCCACTGCCGGGATCGTGAATGTCCCGTCTGAAGCCGCGTGGTCGAGGAGTTTGCCGCCATCGAGCGAGATGCGCATTACGACCGTCTTGTCACCGGCTCCGATCGAGACGAAACGGCTCTTGTCGTCGGGCGCAATCACTCCCTCGCCAAGCGTGTAGTCGACCGGGACTGGCAACCCGTCAGCCGATGCGCTTTGGGGACTGGCGAGTGCGAATGTGAGCGCGAAGGACAGAAAAACAAGGCGGCTTCTCATCTGGACTCCCTTGAGTGAGGACACGCCGTATACGGAGGGCCTGCCACCGGAGGTCCATGCGCCCCCTATCTCCGACAGACAGGTTTATGGGACGCTTCTGGTTAAAGCGCGGTCGTATCGCTGCCGTGCAATCCTTTGCTCGTGAGCTGGCTAGCGAGTCTCAGACAACGCATCGACAGATTCGTGGACAGGGTGGACGGCCGGATCGATAAGCCCGCGAAGTCCCGCAGCACCCTTACCTCGGGAAGCGAGCAGATGATCGATGATGACTTGGCCAAAGAGAAAGGGCGTAGCACCTCGAATCGGCGGTCAGGGTTCGGGCGCGGGATCTAGACGGCTAACTCTGGCTTAGCGACCGTCAAATACATTCCGCGTCGTGCGCATCTTCAGCGGAATTCAGCCCACCGGGCGCAAGCACCTCGGCAACTACATCGGGGCGATCTCGCAGTACGTGGAGAGCCAGGAGCGGGGGGAGGGGATCTTCTGCATCGTCGACCTCCATGCGATCTCGGTCGCCTACGACCCCATCGAGCTTCGCGAGCGCCTCTACGACACAACCGCGATTCTGATCGCGGCCGGGCTCGACCCCGAGCGCTGCACCCTCTTTCGCCAGTCCGACGTGCGCGAGCACACAGAGCTGTGCTGGCTCCTCTCAGCGGTGACGTCGCACGGCGATCTCAACCGTATGACCCAGTTCAAGGACAAGTCGGCAAGGCAGCGCGAGCTTGTCTCCTCTGCCCTCTTCTTCTATCCGGTCCTTCAGGCCGCTGACGTGCTCGCCTATCGCGGCGAGGAGGTGCCGATCGGCGAGGACCAGCGCCAGCACATCGAGCTCATGCGCGAGATTGCCAGGCGCTTCAACGAGCGCTTCGGCGAGGGCACCCTGGTCGAGCCCCACCACCGCATCCCCGAGGTCGGCGCTCGGATCATGGACCTCCAGGACCCGACGTCCAAGATGTCCACGACCAGCGGCTCCGAGCAGGGGACCGTCTACGTCCTCGACGAGCCGAACCGAATCACGAAGAAGATCAAGAGCGCGATGACCGACTCGGGGTCGGGCGTCCACCGCGGCCCCGGCAAAGAGGGCGTCGCGAACCTGATCGACATCCTGGCAGCGGTTCGTGGCTCGACGCCGGACGCGGTCGAGTCCGAGTTCGAGGGCTCGGGCTACGGAGACTTCAAGGGCGCGGTTGCCGACGCCGTGGCCGACTACCTGGCGCCCACTCGCGAGCGCTACGCGGAGCTTCGCCCGGACGAGGCCGAGCTCGAGCGCCTCCTCGGCCAAGGAAGAGACAAGGCGCGCGAAATCGCCGCGAGAACCCTCGCCGATGTGCGGGCGGTTATGGGAGTAGGACCAAAACCATGAAGCCGCACCTGCTTCTCGCGCCGCCGTTCAGCGTCGCGTTCTTCAGATGAGAGGCCGCAGCCCGGCCCTCAACGAGGAGGTCTTTGCCCGCGAGGCGGGGGCCACCGACGAGGTGATGACGATCCCGGATGTTGTCCGCGCCTGCGTCGCGCTCTTGACGATCCTGATCATTACCGGCGCTCTCGGCTGGTATCTGATCGGCGATCCGGGCGCACAGGTGAGCGTCCCCGTCTGGTTCTACATCGCTCTGTTCGGCGCGCTCGCCATCGGCATCGTCACGGTCTTCAAGCCGAACATCGCGCCGTTCACGGCGCCCGCCTATGCCGCGCTCGAAGGCGTCGTGGTCGGGGCCATCTCGCGGATCTTCGAGTTCGAGTTCGAAGGGATCGTGCTGCAGGCCGTCGGCCTGACGATCGGAGTCTTCGCCGTGCTGCTTTCGCTTTATGCGTCGCGCTGAACATCATCCTGAGCTTCTTCGGCGCCGAAGTCCCCTTTATCCACGACACGGGGCCGATCGGGATCATCATCAGCCTGGTCATCGTCACGGTCGCCGCCCTCAACCTCGTTCTCGACTTCGACTTCATCGAGCAGGCAGTGACCGACCGCGCTCCGCGCTCGATGCGCTGGTACGCGGCGTTCGGCCTCCTGGTCACGATCGTCTGGCTCTACCTCGAGCTCTTGCGGCTGCTCGCAAAGCTCCGCAGCAACTAAGCGGTCTACTCGGAGATCAGCTCGCCCTGAGTCACGACCGTGCCGTTGAACGGCAGCGTTCTGATCCCGTCCTCGCCGCAACGCTCGATCGCCTCCGGCGTCGGAAAGAAGGTCGCTCTGGCCTCGGCCGTCGATCCGGCCGCGCCCGCGATCTGCGCCACCACGGAGTTCAGAACGTGCTCGAGCGAGATCGTCGTCCGAAGCTGGACCCGATGGCCGCGGATCACGCGAGGCTTGAAGACCTGCCCCTTTTTTCGCTTCAGAAGGATGAGCTTGCCGCGAAGGCCATCGGCGGTCGAGTTCTGGCAGGAAACCTGGCCTGTGCTCTTGACGACCACGCGGAACGGCCGCGTCTTCGAGGCGAGGGTTCTCTCGCCGATCCTGATTGTGCCGGCGCAGGTCGTGAGGCGGTCAGCGGTCCTGAAGGCGAACGGGTTCTCCATCACCTCCGTCGTCACGCGGTCGCGGAAGATCACGTCGCCGTAGACGTCGCAGCGGCCGTCGAAGGCCATCTCGGGGCGCGCGGCATCCGCCGGTGCCGCCAGCGCGAGCGCCGCCAGCGTCGCCATCCCCAAAGCGCCTCCCCTCTTCATGGGCCATCCTAAGCCTGCCGGGCAAGAGCACGCGTCAGTCCTCTTCCCGAACCTGCCCATAGTTGATCGACGCCACGATGATGACGCCGCCCAAGACGTTGCCGAGGACGGCCGGGGCCAGCCACGCCAATGTCTCACCGAGCGCGAGCTCGCCATCGAGGAGCGCGCAGAACGCCGTGACCGTCGTCGCGATGCAATGGTCGAGGCTCGCAAGCGAGACGAAGAACGTCAGCGACCAGATCACCGCAACCCGCCCGGTTACGGTGTCGCATCCCTCGACCAGCCACGCGACCGTTGCGAGCAGGAAGCCCGTGATAACGGCGCTCCAGAACGTGTCGATAAACGAGCCCTCGGTGTACTTGACTCCATTCGAGACCAGCTCCGCCTGGACTGGCTCGGCCAGCGCACCCGTCAGGATCACGAGCATCGCGAAGAGGAACGCGCCGGCGAGGTTGGTCGCGAACACGATCGCCCAGAGGCGGCCGGTGCGGCTGAGGTACTCCTTGTGCCGGAGCGAGAGCATCACTGGGTAGAGCGTGTTCTCGGTGAAGAACTGGGAGCGGCCGATGATCACTGCCACGTAGCCGATGGGGTACAGGAGCGCGGCGATGAACGCCGTCGATTGGACCTCGGGCGTGAGTGAAGCCGTGGTCAGCGCGACCGCGAGGGCCGAGAGGCCGATGGTGAAGCCCGCGAAAAGGCCTGAGTAGACGAGGCTTCCCTCGGGCCGCCCCAGCTCTTCGGCCGTGTCCTCGCAGATCCGCTCGTAGATATCGAGCGCGTGCGGGCGAGACGATTCTTCCTGGCGCCTCTCAGCCACGCACGGCACCCTAGAGGGAATACTCGGACGCCTTCGCGTCCACATGCTTCTTTCGGGGATACCCTGATCAGATCCCCGTCGGCCCGTCCTGCGGCGAGGCTACGCTGCGCCTCGTGCCGGTAGCTGACTTGGATCTTGAGCTCGACGTCTTCGCGGGCCCGTTCGACCTCCTCATGGCCGTGGTCCTTCGTGAGGGCGTGAACCTGGCCGAGGTAGAGCTTGGGGAGGTCGTTGTCGCCTACATCGAGCACCTCGACGAACAGGGAGACCTCGACCTGGAGTCCGCGACCGAGTTCCTCGTCCTGATCGCGGCGCTGCTCGAGCTCAAATCGCGCCTCCTCCTTCCTGTGGAGGAGAGCGACGAGGAGATGCCCGCGCCCGAAGAGGCCGCCGAGGAGCTACTCGCCCGCATGCTCGAGTACCGCCGCTACCACGACGCGGCTGGATACATGCAGTCGCTTTTCGAGGCGGGGCGTGACCACCACTACCGCCGGGCGCCGCTTCCGCCAGAGCTCCGGCGCGTCTCGATCGAGGCTGCGCGGCCCGTTTACGCCGGCGATCGGTTGGCCGAAGCTATTGGCGGCCTGCTGCGCGTGCCAGAGCCTCCCGACACGTCGCACATTCGCCCGACTGTCTCGATCGAGCGCCGCCTTGGAGTGCTCCGCGACCTCCTTCGACGCCGCACCGCGATCGACTTCGACGCCGCCTTCGGCACAGAAGACCGCCTGACCCAGGCCGTGACGATCTTCGCCCTGCTCGAGATGCACAAGCGCGGAGAGGCAAGCTGGGACCAGTCCGAGCTCTTCGGGCCAATAACGATCACGCCGCTCGAGAGGGCGGCCGAGACGGAGGAGGTCGCATGACGGACGCACCCCAGCTAGAGCGCGTGATTGAAGCGCTCCTCTATCTCTCGCCGACCCCCGTGTCGGTCACCGAGTTGATCGAGGCGACCGATGCGACCGAGGCGCAGATCGAGCGGGCGCTCGATGGCCTCTCGGGTTCCTTTGCTGAGGGCAACCGTGGTCTCGTCCTTCGCAACGTTGCAGGAGGCTGGACGCTCGCCACCGATCCGATCGCCGCCGATGCCGCCCGAAAGCTCCTCGCCAAGCCGAAGACGCCGCCCCTCACCCAAGCCCAGGCCGAGACGCTCTCGATCGTCGCCTACCTCCAGCCTGTCTCGCGGCCCGAGATCAGTCGCATCCGCGGCGTCGCCGGCGAGTCCGCGGTGATCACGCTGACCGAGCGTGGCCTGATCGAGGAGTCGGGTCGCTCGCGCTTCGGCGCCTCCGTTTATCGCACGACGGAACTCTTCGAGCGCGTCTTCGGCCTCGCGGGCCTCGACGACCTGCCTGACCCGGCACGCTTCGATCCGACGCCAGAGGTCGAAGGCGAGCTACGCGATCGCCTCCACAAGGCCGGCGAGGCGCGAGCCGGCCAGCCGGGCTAGACATCAGTTCACATTTCCCTCGGCCGTCCACCAGATGAGAACCGGCACGATCAAGATCGCCGTGGTTGTAATCACGGCGAGCGTTCCGGCCACAAGCTGACCCCGCGTGCGATCCGCGCGGCGTACGTTGAGAGCGAGCCAGGCGAGCGCGGGGAGGAGGTTCACTCCCAGCCACGCGGCCGTGGCGGCGCCGGTCGAGCCGCCGCCGTCGTCGAACTCCGGAAGAAGGACGAAGCGGTCGACGAGGAGCGCACCCATGAGCAAAAGGCCGACGAACACGGGCACAGTGTGCCCGCAGGGACCACAGCAGTCGCGAGAGTTGCAAAAGTCGCGCATCGGCGGCATAACCGGGCGCTCGCCGAGTTGTACCGTCGCCCCATGCGCCTCGCCAAGTATCTAGCCCACGCGGGCATCGCGTCTCGGCGCCGCTCCGAGGTGCTGATCGCTTCGGGCGTCGTGACCGTCGGTGGCGAGGTCGTGACCGACCCGGCGCGCGACGTCGGCGAGTCAAGCGGCGTCGAGGTTGAGGGCGAGCCGGTGCGACCCGAGCCGCGCGAGGTGTGGATCCTCAACAAGCCGCTGGATGTCATCTCGACGGCGCGGGAGCCGGGCAAGCGCCATGCCGTGACGGACCTGGTTTCCTCGCAGCGCCGCCTCTATCCAGTCGGCCGGCTCGACGCTGACTCGACGGGGCTCATCCTGCTGACGAACGACGGCGAGCTCGCGAACCGGCTCACTCACCCCCGCTACGGAGTCGAGCGCACCTACCGCGCGACTCTCCGAAAGCCGCCAACCGACGCCCAGATCGCGCGTCTGCGCTCAGGCGTAGACCTCGACGACGGCCTCACGCGCAGGGCGAAGGTCCGCCGATCCGGCAAGCGCGGTCTCGAGATCACGCTGCGCGAGGGACGCAACCGTCAGATCCGCCGCATGGCCGAGGCGGTAGGGAACGAGGTCGTCTCGCTCAAGCGCGTCGGGTTCGGCTCGTTGTCCTTGAACAGGCTTCCCGAGGGCGACGCACGCAAGCTCGGCGCGGACCAAATAGACGCGCTTTGGCAGGATTCGGGTCGCGATGAATGAGCGCATGTGGGCAATACGTGGCGCGGCGCAGGCCGACGCCAACGACGAGGACTCGATCCTCGGGGCGACGCGCGCGCTCATTTCCGAGCTGATGGAGCGAAACGAGCTTCGGCCCGAGAGCTTCATCTCGGTCATCTTCACCTGCACCGACGACTTGGACGCGCAGTTCCCTGCGGTTGCGGCGCGCGAGCTTGGGTTCGGGGAGGTCCCGCTCCTTTGCAATCGCGAGATGGATGTGCCGGGAGCGATGGAGCGTGTAATTCGCCTGCTCGCTCACTACCACGCGTCCGCCGACCACTCTCCGCAGCACGTGTACCTGGGCGAGACGAAGAAGCTTCGCGCCGACCTCCACTCCGCCCAATGACGATGCGCTTCTCTAAACGACTGGACGAGATCCCCGGCTACAAGGCGGGCGTTCCCGCCGGCAAGGCGCCCGAGGCGATCGCCGCCGAAGACATCGCGCAGCTCGCCTCGAACGAGTCGCCCTGGGGCCCGCACCCCGACGTCGTGGCCGCGATCGAGCGGACGGCCGGCGCGATGAACCGCTACCCCGACCCGGGCGCGACGCTCCTTCGCCGCCGCATCGCCGAGCGCCACGACGCCGACCCGGCCTCGATCGCGGTCTCGAACGGAAGCTGCGAGCTCCTCCTCGCCGCCGCGCAGGCTCTGTGCGAGGAGGGCGACGAGGTCCTGTTCGCCTGGCCGTCCTTCTCGATCTATCCCTATATGGCGCCGCTCTCGGGCGCGCGTGAGATTCGCGTTCCGCTGAATGACGCCTACGAGCACGACCTCGACGCGATGCTCGCTGAGATCACGGCTGCAACACAGCTCGTAGTCGTCTGCAACCCGAACAACCCGACCTCGACCCACATCCCGATCGCCCGCATCGCCGAGTTTGTCGATGCCGTGCCCGATCACGTCTGCGTGCTCCTCGACGAGGCCTACGCCGAGTACCAGCTCCACGACGATCCGGAGGAGTCGATCGACCTTTGGCGCCGAAGCCAGAATCTCGTCGTGCTCAGGACGTTCTCGAAGTGCTACGGACTCGCGGGGCTCCGCGTCGGATACGCGCTCAGCTCGGCGCGCCTTCGCTCGGCATTCGACGCGGTGCGCCAGCCGTTCAGCGTGAACGCACTCGCCCAGGCCGCCGGCGCCGAGGCGATCCGCCACCAAGACGACGTGGCCCAGCGAGTCGAGCGCACGATCGTCGAGCGCGTCTTCGTCGAGGAAAGCGTTCGCGATCTTGGCCTCGAGACACCAGACTCACATGCGAACTTCTCGTGGATCGACCTCGGCGATGCCGACGAGCGCGAGATAGTCTCGGCGCTCGGTGAGAAGGGCGTGGTCGTCCGGCCCGGCACTCCGCTCGGCGGCCCGGGCCACATCCGCGTCTCCTATGGGACGCGCGAGCAAAACCAACGCTTCGTCGATGGATTGGCTGCGGCGCTTCATTAGATGCTGATTTCAAGTATGCCGCTTTTGCACGGGGTATCATCAGCTAGGGAACTGTCCCTGGATCTTTCTCCCTCCCTTCCGTCCTTCGGCAGACACTGACCTTCGAGGGGGCGGAGAGACGACGGATCCATGACCCAGACAGACGACGGATCCAGGACCCAGACCCTTGAGGGCGAACACCTCACCGAAGCGATCTCGGCGGCGATGGTCGAACTATATGCCGACTTCTATGGGCACGAACGCACCACTGCGACGACCTACATCAACGACAACGTCGTGGTCTGCGTCTTGGAGGACATCCTCACCCTCGCCGAGGCGACCCAGATCTCCGATGGCCAGAGCGCTCAGGTAATCGACGGACGGGTTGCCTTTCAAGAAGGCATCGAGGACGAGTTCACCGCCGCTATCGAGCGCTTGACCGATCGCTCTGTGACCGCGTTTCTCAGCGCCAACCAGACGAACCCCGGCGTCGCCTGCGAGCTCTTCTTTCTGGAAGCCTCGCCAAGCCCATGAGTCCTTCAGTCATGTCCAGCCCCAAAGCTCAGGACAAAGTGAGTGACGAGAACCTCATGTGTTGCGTGAGGGACACCGCGGATCTTGAGGCCTACGGCCGTCTATACGACCGCCACGCGAGCCGCGCATACCGCGTCGCTCGCTCGGTTTGCGGCGATGTCCAGCGCTCGGAGGAGGCGGTTCAGGACGGCTTCCTTGCGGTGTGGCGCGGGCGATCCAGGTCCCGGCCCATGAGTGGCTCCGGCTCTTTTCGAGCGTGGTCGATGACGCTCGTCAGGCGTGCGGCAATCGACATCCTGCGTCGCGAGAGCGCTGACTGCCGTCCTTCCCTCCGTGCCCCGCAAGACGACGCTCCCGACGTAACACCCGGGGCTTCTCCGGAGCACGACGTGATCGCCCGCGACGAGGCCGCGACCCTGCGCGAGACCTTGGCGCGGCTACCAGCCGCCCAGGCGGAGGTCATCGGGCTTGCGTTCTTCGGCGAGTTGAGCCATTCGGAGGTTGCCGCACACCTCGCCTTGCCACTGGGCACCGTCAAGGGCCGGATGCGGCTGGGGCTGGAGAAGCTCCGCGTCGATTTGCCGGACAACAGTTCAGCCGTCATTGAGAACTCGAATCGCCTCAGCTCCGGAGCCGTATCCGCCGACGCCTCGACGAACTGGCCGGACATTTCGTCTGCCGCCTCGCCCTCGGGCGAGGCCTAAAGGGCGGCTGGCTGCTCGCAGCCCGCCCGCCAAGTCGGGCCATCGGATAGCACTTCGGGAGGGAGCTCTTAGAGCCGCCGGGTTGTCGGAGTGACGCAGAGGAAAAGAAGCGGCGACCTCCGCTTCGCATCGAAAGTGGGGCTGGGGAGACAAACTAGTTCGGATCGGTTGGCGCAACGATGACCGGGTAGTGGGATCGAATGATCCTCCTCGCCGCGGTGACAGGCAACAGCTTCATCTTGCTCGGCGTGCTCGTGGTGTTGGTGTTTGCCGTCGCGTACGGGCTTTTCAAGGTGAAGGGCAGCGGCATCAGCCGTACCCCCACAGGCAAGGGTGAAGGCAATGCGGGGGCAGTTGGGCGCACGGAGGAAAGTGCCAAAGACCAAG
>Ga0208612_1000829_pt1 | contig 12916 bp, 14 predicted proteins | sample AntDryMetagUQ889_FD_188089 | JGI IMG/M metagenome (GOLD analysis project Ga0208612, IMG submission 188089) | Polar desert microbial communities from Antarctic Dry Valleys - UQ889 (SPAdes) | ecosystem: Environmental > Terrestrial > Soil > Desert | place: Antarctic Dry Valleys | collected 2008-12-31 | reverse complement strand
CTCATCGGAACGCGTCCTCGACGTGCTCGATGTCGACCAGGCGTCCCCCGGCGGTGATCGTCACCCCGATGGCGTCGAACCGGATCCCCGCTGTACCCGGGGACTCGCGTTCGGAGAGCCACCGCCGGGCCATGCGTCGAACGCGCCGCCGCTTGTCGGGGCCGATCCCCTCGAGCGCCGTCGGGCCACCTCTCGAGCCGGCGACCCTCGTCTTGACCTCGCAGAAGACGAGAGCCGAGCGGTTCGCGGCCACGAGGTCGAGCTCGCCCTCCCGCGTGCGGAAGTTGCGCTCGAGGATGCGATAGCCGCCGGCTCGCATGAGCGTCTCGGCATGACGCTCGCCTGCGGCCCCGATGGCCCTACGGGGGTCGTCGAACACGAAGCGCACGCTACGGGGCGAACGCCGACGCGAGGGTCACGAGCGTGACGTAACCGACTCGGTTGCGCAACGGTCTCGTGACAGGCGTCCGGGTCGGCGCCCGGTGACCGCAGGGCACCGGACCGGCCGCGGAGTGCGACGCGCGGTCTTGTAACCCACCCGTGCGTTCTTCGTCGCTCTCCGCACCCACACGGAAGGCCGCGAGCCGTAGCTTCCGACCTCGTGTTCGCGAGCGTCGCCACCTTCGCCCTCGAGGGCGTGGACAGCCACGAGGTCACGGTCGAGGTCGACCTGCGGCGCGGTCTGCCGGCCTTCACCGTGGTCGGCCTCCCCGACGCATCCGTGCGCGAGGCCCGCGAGCGGGTCCGCGCTGCGCTGCTCAACTCCGGGTGCGAGTTCCCGCTCAAGCGGGTGACCGCGAATCTCGCGCCTGCGCACATCCGCAAGGCCGGCCCGTCGTTCGATCTCGCGCTCGCCCTCGGGGTCCTCGCCGCCAGCCAGCAGGTTCCGCGAGAGGAGCTGAGCCGCTACGCGGTGTGCGGCGAGCTCTCGCTCGGGGGTGCGCTGCGTCCAGTGCTGGGAAGCCTGGCGATGGCCCTCGGCGCTCGTCGCGCGGGGTACGCGAGGCTCGTGGTCGCCGTCGAGGACGCCGGGGAGGCGGCTCTGGTCGATGGCCTCGAGGTGCTCGGCGTGCCCAGCCTCGACCGGCTCGTCGACCTGCTCTGCGGACGCTGGCGTCCGAGCGCGGATGGTCCGGACCGACCGCGGGCATCGAGGGAGGAGCCGGAGCCGGACCTCGCCGACGTCCGAGGCCAGCTCGATGCGCGTCGTGCGCTCGAGATCGCCGCCGCCGGCGGGCACAACCTCCTCATGACCGGCGCGCCGGGAGTGGGCAAGACGATGCTCGCCCGCCGTCTGCCCGGCGTCCTCCCGCCGCCGAGCTTCGACGAGGCGGTCGAGATCACGCGTGTCCGAAGCGTCGCGGGGCTGAGTCCGGGCGGGCTCGCGGAGCGCCGTCCCTTTCGAGCACCTCACCACACGATCTCGCCCTCGGGCCTCATCGGTGGCGGGGCGACGCCCCGTCCCGGTGAGATCTCCCTTGCCCACCACGGCGTCCTGTTCCTCGACGAGCTCGCCGAGTTCTCCCGGCCGTCGCTCGAAGCGCTCCGGGCGCCGCTCGAGGCCGGACAGGTCGAGATCATGCGCGGGCAGCGGACCATCTCCTTCCCCGCGGACGTGATGCTCGTCGGGGCGTGCAACGACTGTCCCTGCGGGCGCCTGGCGCCGCACTGCCGATGCACGGACTCAGACCGAGCTCGCTACGCCCGGCGTCTCAGCGCCCCGCTCCTCGACCGCATCGACATCCTCTGCGAGCTGGACGCTCCGGAGTTCTCGACGCCGACGGCGTACGGCGCCGTGACCAGCCCACCCGGTGAGGCCTCGGAGCCCGTCCGCGCACGGGTGAGGGAGGCGCGCGAGCGTCAAGGACGCCGCCTCGAGGGCACCGGAGCGGGCTGCAACGCGGCCATGGACGCCCGGCTCAGCCGGACCCACCTCCGCCTTAGCCCCGGGGCGCGATCGGTGCTCTCACAGGCGCAGGCCGCCGGGGGCCTGAACGGGCGCGGTCACGACCGCGTGCTGCGTCTCGCACGCACGATCGCGGATCTCGGCGCATCCTCTCGAGTCGAGGGCGAGCACGTCGACGAGGCCTTCGGGTATCGATTGGGCTCATCGGCTCGGGCGGCGGCATGACCGATTCGTGTGCGACCTGCCTGCGACGGAGCCATCTGCTCGGCCACCTCGCTCCGAGGATCGCCGACCTTCTGGCTAGGAAGCACAGACGAGTGGTGCCCGGGATGCTCGGTCTCGACGACGAGGAGCTCATCGCGGCGGTCGCGGGAGCCCACGCGGGCGAAGCACATCGGTTCCTGGAGACCTTCGATGCCAGCGTCGCGCGTCGCGAGCTCGAGCGCATGGGCGTTCACGCGGCATGCGCTCACGGGTCTGCGTATCCCGTGCGGCTGCGAGACCTCCGCGATCCACCCGCGACGCTCTTCTGGGTCGGGTCTGACGAGCGACTGGCGTCCCTCACACGGGAGCCTGCCGTGGCGGTGGTCGGCGCGCGGCGCGCCTCGCAGTACGGGCTCGAGGTCGGATACTCGCTGGGCCGAGGTCTCGGAGCCTCGGGCATCACGGTGGTCAGCGGCATGGCCCTCGGCGTGGATGCCGCCGCCCACCGGGGCGCGCTGGACGCGGGCGGGCCGGCGCTCGCGGTGCTCGCCTGCGGTCCGGAGCTCGCCTACCCGCGGGTCAACCGTGGGCTCCACGGTCGGCTGGTCGGGACGGGGGCCGTGGTATCCGAGCACCCGCCGGGCCAGCGTGCCCTGAGGTGGAGCTTTCCCGCTCGCAACCGCATCATGGCCGCGCTCGTCGAATTGGTGGTGGTGGTCGAGGCCGCCGAGCATTCGGGCTCGTTGATCACGGCCGACCTCGCGAGCGAGCTCGGGCGGAGCGTGGCCGCGGTGCCCGGGCGCATCACTCATCGCGGTACCGCGGGAAGCAATCGTCTGCTCAGGGAGGGCGCGATGCTGACGCGTGGCACGGAAGATGTGCTCGACGAGCTGTTCGGTCCCGGCGCGAGAGCGGGTCCGGATACGCCCGACCCAGCGCTCGAAACGCTCGGTTCCAGCGAGCGGAGCGTGCTCGAGCAGGTGGAGGCCGGGCGCGGGGGGCCCGACGCGCTCGGCCTCGAGCTGCGGCTCTCGGCGGCGGCCGTCCGTGCCGCCCTCGGCCGGCTCGAGGCGGTGGGCCTCGTGGTCCGCGGGGCGCTGGGAGCGTACGAGCGGACGGCTCGATGACGCGCACGTTGTCCCGGTCCCCGTGCGAGCTGCCCGCCGGTCTCCGCGAGCCGGGCGATACGCCCCTCTCACGGCACCGCGCTCGTATGCTCGGGCCTGCCGCGCCGGCCACGCGCGCTCTCCGCCGTCGGCCCCGCGCGCATCCGCCGCATGACACACCCGCCCGACACGACACCTCCGCGCGTCCTCTCGATCGCAGGGTCGGACTCCGGCGGCGGAGCCGGGATACAGGCCGACCTGAAGGCGATCGCGCGGTGCGGGGGCCACGGTATGACGGCGCTCACCGCTGTCACTGCGCAGAACACGGTCGGCGTGCGCTCCGTGTTCGCCCTGCCCGCCGAGGCGGTGCTCGATCAGGTCCGGGCGGTCGTCGAGGACATCGGGGTCGACGCGGTCAAGATCGGCATGCTGGGCAGTGCCGAGACCATCGCGGCGGTCGGCCGAGCACTCGACCTGACCGCCGGGGCGCCGGTCGTGCTCGATCCGGTGATGGTCGCCGAGAGCGGCGCGCGGCTCCTCGATCCGGAGGCCGAGGGTGCGCTGCGTGAGCTCCTCCTTCCACGGGCGACCGTGGTCACGCCGAACCTCGAGGAGGCCCGCGTGCTGGCTGAGCGCACCGCGACAGCCGGCGGCGACGACGCCGAGGCGCTGGCCCGGGCGGTGCACCGCCTCGGCCCGCGGTCGGTCGTGGTCACCGGGGGCCACCGAGAGGAGGCGGCGGACGTCTTCTTCGACGGCGAGCGCCTCGAGTCGATCGCCGGCGAGCGCCATCCCGCAGGGGCGGCGCACGGCTCGGGGTGCACGCACTCGTCCGCGCTCGCCACCTTCCTCGCGCGCGGGCTCGACCCGCTCGAGGCGGCCCGAGGGGCAAAGTCGGTGGCCTCCGATGCGGTGCGGCACGGCCTCCGAGGCCTCGGACGGGGGGCTGGACCGGTCGATGCCCTCGGCGTGCTCGAATGGGCGCCGGGGCGCGTCTCGCGTCTGGCATAATCGCCGTCCACCCGCGTGAGGCCGTCGCCCTAACGACGGCCTGCGCTTTCGCGCACAGGGAGCCAGCCATCAAGTTCCTTCGAATGAAGCCGGGCCACGGTGAGATCCTCCTCGCGGAGGGCGATCCCGCCGTGCTCGAGGACGAGGAGCGCCTCGTCGAGGAGTTCCGCCGGCAGCTCGACCAGGGGATGTGGGCCGCCGCCCCCACCGTCGATCCGGACACCGGTCGGCGGGAGGCCCAGCTCGTACGCGAGTACGCGGAGATCCCCGAGGAGGCGGATCGGGTGATCTTCTTCCCCCGCGCCGCCGGAGGTTGAGTGCTCTCCGCAGTCACGCCTCCGGCCCGTCCGATCGTCGACGTTCTCGGCGGGAGGCACTAGTGAGAGGCCCGATGTCGCTCGCCGTCCGTCCGTGGATCACCGCGCCCGGCGGTGCGGCCGCTCCGCGCCGGGCCGGACGCACGCGCTGAGGCCTCCGTGGTGCTCGCCCTACTGGCCCTCGGCCTGGTAGCCACCGCGCTCCTGCTCTCCGTCCTCCTGCACGCCGGGGCACGCGGCAAGGCGCGTCGCGCGCGGTCGCGGCATCGCCGGCGTGGGCGCGCCGGGTTCGAGCCGGGCGATCCCGGCCGTGAGCGCCGAGCCGAGCAGCGGGCCCGCGAGCTGCTGCGCTCCTGCGTGAACGACGAGGAGTGGGCCATGTACCGCGACCTCGGGTTCATCAGCGTGCCGGGCCGGCTCGCCGGCGCTCGGACGCTCGACGGGGAGCCCTCCCGTGCGGACCGGCGCGGGAGCGAGCCTCCCTACGCGTACCTCATCTACCCGCACAAGCCGATCGTCGCCTACGTGCCCCAGACCCGCCGCCTCCTCAGCGAGTACTGCGTGGAGTTCCCGGACCTGACCGGCGCCATCTCCGACACCCGTCTGCCGGACTCCGACGACGTCCTCGCCAAGTGGATGGCGGTGACCGGGGACGAGTCGCGGCTGCTGCGCAACGCGAACATGCACCTCCCGGGTCGGCAGGTGGACCCCGCGCGCATCCGGCGCGATCTCTGGCGCCTCGCCGAGTGGGAGCGCCAGCGCGGGGGCCCCGACTCCGCCGAGCTCTCCTCGCGGTGACGCGGGCCGCCCTCCACGGCGCGTCGAGCGACGCGGCCGCCCCGCGGTGATCACCGACGTTCGGCGGCGCAGTCGGACCATCCTCGAGGGGCCCGACCGCGCTCCTGCCCGTGCGTACCTGAAGGGAATCGGATTCGACGATGAGGCGCTCGCGCGCCCGATAGTCGGCATCGCGAACACCTGGACGGAGACCATGCCGTGCAACTTCCATCTGCGCCGGCTGGCCGAGCGGGTGAAGGACGGGGTCCGCGCTGCCGGCGCCACGCCCATGGAGTACAACACGATCGCGGTCTCCGACGGCATCACGATGGGCACCGAGGGCATGAAGGCCTCGCTGGTATCGCGCGAGGTGATCGCAGACTCGATCGAGCTCGTGGCCCGCGGCCACCTCTTCGACGCCGTGGTGGCGCTGTCGGGGTGCGACAAGACGCTCCCGGGCTGCGTGATGGCGCTCGCCCGCCTCGACGTGCCGAGCTTGATGCTCTACGGAGGATCGATCGCGCCGGGGCGCTTCCAGGGGCGCGAGGTGACGATCCAGGACGTCTTCGAGGGCGTCGGCGCGCACGCCGCCGAGACCATGTCCGACGCCGAGCTGGCCGAGCTCGAGGACAATGCCTCTCCCGGCGCCGGCGCGTGCGGCGGCCAGTTCACGGCCAACACGATGGCCACCGCCTTCGAGGTCCTCGGGATCTCCCCGATGGGCAGCGGAATGGTGCCGGCCGAGGACGGGAGGAAGGGGCAGGTGGCCGAGGACTGCGGGCGGCTCGTGGTCGAGATGCTCGAACGCGATCTGCGCCCGAGCGCGGTGATCACCCGGGGATCGCTCGAGAACGCGATCGCCTCGGTGGCCGCATCGGGCGGCTCGACCAACGCCGTGCTGCACCTCATCGCGCTCGCCCGCGAGGCGGAGGTGCCGCTGTCCATCGACGACTTCGACCGGGTGAGCTCGGCCACGCCCCTGCTGGCCGATCTGAAGCCGGGCGGGCGCTTCGTGGCCACCGACCTCTACCGGGCGGGAGGGGTGCGGCTGATCGCCAAGCGGCTGTTGGACGCCGGCATCCTGCACGCGGAGGAGATGACCGTCACCGGCCGCACCATCGGGGAGGAGGCCGCGAGCGCCGAGGAGCGCGAGGGTCAGGAGGTGGTCCGTCCGCTCGAGCGCCCGCTGAAGGCCACCGGTGGACTGGCCGTGCTGCGCGGCAACCTGGCTCCCGAGGGATGCGTGGTGAAGGTGGCCGGCCACGAGCGGCTCGACCACCGCGGCCCGGCACGGGTCTTCGAGTCCGAGGAGGACGCCTTCGCCGCGGTCAAGGCGCGTTCGATCGTCGAGGGAGACGTCGTGGTCATCCGCAACGAGGGACCGGCCGGCGGCCCCGGGATGCGCGAGATGCTCGGAGTGACCGCGGCGCTCGTGGGGGAGGGGCTCGGCGAGTCGGTCGCGCTGCTCACCGACGGGCGCTTCTCCGGAGCCACGCGCGGGCTGATGGCGGGCCACGTGGCCCCCGAGGCGTTTCGCGGCGGCCCGATCGCCGGGGTGCGCGACGGGGACACGATCGTCTTCGACATCACCGGACGGGAGCTCCGCGTCGAGCTCTCCGATGACGAGCTGCGGGCGCGCGTCGACGCCTACTCGCCCCCGCCTGCGAGCTACCGTTCCGGTGTGCTCGCCAAGTACTCACGCCACGTGAGCTCCGCCGCCGAGGGCGCGGTCACCTCCTAGCGGAGCCCATTGAACCTCAGCGCCCCCCTCCTCCTGGGCCTGCTGGTGGCGCTGGGCTCCGCCGCGCTGTATTCGTCGGGGGCGGCGCTCCAGGCCCTCGAGGCCCGCAACACGCCGGACCGCGAGGCGCTCCACGCCTCACTGCTCAGGGACCTGGCCTCCCGCCCGCGCTGGCTGCTCGGCACCGCCGCCGTGCTCGTGGGATGGTCGCTCCAAGCCGGCGCCCTCCTCCTCGCGCCCGTCACCGTGGTGCAGCCGACCCTGGCCGCGGGCCTCGTGATCCTGCTCGCCGTCGGCGCCCGGGTGCTCGGGGAGCCGGTCGGGCGCCGCGAAGTGCTCGCCGTGCTCGCCATCTTCGTGGGCGTCGCCGGGCTGGCGGCCAGCGCCCCGCTGCCCTCGACCGAGCGGGCTGATCCGCAGGTGCTGGCCATCGCCATGGCCGGACTCGCCCTCGTGGCCCTCACCCCCTATCTGCTGCGCTCTAGCGGGCGTCCGCTCGGCGGCCTCGTCATAGCCAGCGGCGGGCTTGCCTACGCGGTATGCGGGCTGTCCACGTCCTTCGCCGGAGACGCGCTGCCCAACGCCCAGTGGCTGGTGATCCTCTTCTGGCTCGGCGTGACCGTCGCGGCCGCGCTCATAGGCCTGGTCAGCGAGATGACGGCCTTCCAGCACGGGGCGGTCACCCACGTCTTCCCGGTCATGCTCGTCATCCAGATGCTGGTGGCCGTGCTGCTGATGCCGGTGCTCGGCGTCGAGAGCTGGGGGGCCACGCCGCTGAACGGAGTGGCCCTCGCCGCCTCGATCGCGGTGGTGGCCGGAGGGGCCGCCGCGCTGGTGGGCACCCCGGCGGTGGGAGCCGCGCTCGCCACGAGCCGGGGCACTGACCGCGAGTAGGGGTAGGGGTAGGGGTGCCTCGGCGTCCGGCCGAGTAGGAGTAGGGGCGCGCGCCTGGGCGCCCGGCCGGCTACTTCTGCGCCAGCTGCGGCTCTTCCAGGTCCACCTCGCCGGCCTGCTGGCGGGCGCGGCGCTTGGGGAAGAGCGTGGGGAAGGGGACCTCGCTGATCATCAGCATGGTGAGGAAGGTGGCGACCACGAGGGCGAGATCGGCGGGGGGCGCCACCGCGGCGACGATCGCCGCGGTCACTCCGGCCAGCGGTATCGGCAGCCCGACGTAGCGGCGAGGGCTCGCCACCAGCGGGAAGCGGGCCAGGCGCCACGCACCGCAGAGGACGAAGCCCAGGCACACCGCGATCCCCGCGATGTGGATCTCGTGCAGCAGGGAGAGGTAGAGCATCATCGCGGGCGCCGCTCCGAAGGTGAGCATGTCGGCGAGGGAGTCGAGGTCCGCGCCGAAGCCCTGGTCATCGCGGTCACCGTGCCTGGCGGCGATCCCGTCGACCGCATCGAGTCCGGCCCCGAGGCCGACGAGGCCGGCCGCCCAGCCGAACTCACCCTGGGAGGCGAGGATCAGACCCAGGAAGCCGCATACGAGGTTCCCGCTCGTCAGGGCGTTGGCTGGGCTGATGAAGGCACTTCTCACCGCTGCTCCTCTCGTAGATACCGCGCGAGGACGGTCACCCCGGCGCGCACCCGCTCGCCGCGCCGGGCGATGACCTCGACCCGCTCGCGAGGCACGAGGACGTCGGCTCTCGAACCGAAGTGGATCAAGCCGACTCTCTCACCTGCCGCCACGGTATCGGAGATCCGCCGCCAAGGCGTAATACGGCGCGCAACGCTCCCCGCGACCTGGACCAGCACGACGCGTCCCGCGGGACCGTCGATGGCGAGGCGTCGGCGGCGATTCTCCTCCGCCCCCCGCAGGAAGGCCGGCCGGAGCGACCCCTCCAGGTCCTCCTCGAGCACGATCCGTCCGGAGACCGGGCTCCGGGTCACGTGCACGTCGAGCACGGATAGGAAGGTGGTAACCCGCATCGCCTTCTCGTCCTCCAGCCACTCCTCGGCGGCCGGGCCGACGTCGGTGATCACCCCGTCGGCGGGGGCGTAGATCGCGTCCTCGTCGGCGCTCGGCGGGCGCTCGGGGTCACGGAAGAAGAAGAGGCACACCAGCGCGGTCGTCCCGGCCAGCCACCCGGCCCGCCGTCCCGCGGCCAGCAGGGCGAGGTCCCCCAGGATCGCGAGGCCCACGTAGCGGCGTGACTCGCGGAGGGCGCGCCAGCTCACGCTCCGGCGCCGTCCGCGCCGTCGCGGCACGCGAACAGCACGGCCGGTGGCACGTTCAGTGGCGAGAGGCGCCGGGTGACCGACGAGAAGCGCCGGCGAAGGTCCGCCCCGACCAGCGGTGAGTACTGGAGGACGAGAAAGGTTCCTCCGGGGGCGAGCGCACGTCTGGCCTCGTCGAGGATGGTCTGGCGCACTCCCCCCGGCAGGCTGGTGAACGGAAGTCCCGAGACGATCACGTCGGCACGCGCGCCGTCGAGGTGCTCGCACAGCCGCTCCGCGGACCCGGCGAGCACGCTCACGCGCGGGTCGTCGAGCTCGTCGCGCAGGGCCGAAGCCAGGCCGGGGTCGAGCTCGACGGCGAGCAGCCGAGCGTCGGCCGGCAGCCGGGGCACGATCTCGCGGGTGTAGACGCCCGTTCCCGCTCCGAGCTCGGCGACGCAGCGCACGTCGTCGAAGCTCGCCATGTCGAGGAGGTCGCGGACCGCCCGCCTCGAGGTCGGCAGCACCGCGCCGACCCGGCGCGGGTGGGCCAGGAAGGAGCGCAGGAAGCGCCGTCTCTCGCGGGAGGCGCTCATGCCGCCCGCACTCCGGAGCGCTCCGGACCGGCACCGTTCGAAGACGCCTCCGCGGACAGCGAGCGCGCGTCGATGCGACCCCCCTGGCCCGTTCCCTCAGCCAGGAAGGCGAGCAGCTCGCGGTTGAACTCCGTCGCCCGCTCGAGCTGGGGCGCGTGGCCGGTGTCCTCGAGGAGCACCTTGCGCGCGTCCGGGATCCGGCGCTCAAACTCGTCGGCGTCCGCCACGGGAACGAGCATGTCCTTCTCGCCCCAGAGGAGCAGGGCCGGGCAGGAGATCTCCTCGAGCCGGTCACGGAAGTCGTAGAGCAGCACCGCGTCGAGGGCGTCCAGGTAGCCGGGCTTGCCGAGCGCCTTCATCACCTCGTGGACGAGGTCCGGCGCGATCAGCGTGGGGTGACGGACGACGGGCGCCAGGGCGAGATGGCGCAGCCGGGGACGCACCACGAAGTCCCGGCGCTGGGTGATCTTGAAGAACCCGGCGGCCGTCGTGGCGCGCGCGGCGGTCACGGTGGGACGGCGATAGGCGCTGGTGACCGATATTCCGGCCGCCGCGGCCAGCACGATCCGCTCGGCGCGCTCGGGGTAGGAGATCGCCATCTCCGCGACGATGAAGCCGCCCATCGAGTTGCCGACCAGCGCGACCGGGCCGAGGCCGAGCTTCTCGCACAGCTCCTCGACTATGCGGGCGTAGTTCGAGATCGATATGCGGTCGGCGGGCATCTCGGACTCGCCGAAGCCAGGCAGGTCGAGTGCGATCGTCCGGCGCTCGCGGGCGAGCGCGGGCAGGGTCTCGAGCCAGTTCTGCCAGTTCGCGCCCAGTCCGTGTACGAGCACCACCGGCGGCCCCTCGCCCGAGCCCATCTCGACGTAGGTGACCGAGCGCCCGGCCAGGCGGATGGTCCTCAGGTGCTCGGACCATTCGGTGGCGCGCCAGTCCGGCTCGGCGGTGACGCCGTAGTCTCCGGGGGCGTGACGGGCGGCCCGGGGGGTGGCGGGAGGCACCTTCGACGGGTAGACCCGTTCGAGCCCCGAGGAGATCAGCCCCTTCGCCATGGGCGCGTACCGTACAGGGATGAGTCGGATCGGCCTCGACATCGACTCGACCCTGCACCATTACTGGGACCTCCTCGAGTCCATCGCCGAGCGGCGCTTCGGTGTCTCGCTGCCCTACGAGAGCCAGCACGATTGGGGTATCACCGAGCTCCAGCCCGACCAGCTGCGAGCCTGCGTGGAGGAGACCCACTCCGAGCACAACATCCTCGGGGCCGAGCCCTATGCCGGTGCGGTCGAGGCCGTACGCGGGTGGCACGCGGCCGGCCACTTCGTCCACGTGACGAGCCACCGCGCGCCGCACACCGAGGAGGCCACCGCCCGTTGGCTGCGGTCGATCGGCCTGCCCTACGACGACCTGCGCTGCTCCTACGACAAGGTCTCACGCTGCGTCGAGCTCGGGATCGACGTGCTGGTGGACGACTCGCCGGTCAACCTGGCCGCGGCGCGCGAGCGCGGGATGCTCGGGGCGACGATCGTCCACCCGTGGAACCGCCGCCTCGTGGCCCACGATCCCGGCGTCGTGGGGGCGGGCGACTGGATCGAGCTGCGCCGGCGGGTCGAGCCGCTCCTCGCCCCCGGGGCCGAGCCGCTCCGCGCGCCGAGCGAGCACGGGCGCACATGAGCTCTCGCCGGGTGCTGATCACCGGAGTCTCCTCCTACTGGGGGGGCCGACTCGCGGAGGCGCTCGAGGAGCGTCCGGAGATCGAGGCCATCGTGGGCGTGGACTCCGAGGACCCCACGCGCGAGCTGCGCCGCACCGAGTTCGTCCGCGTGGGCACCCAGCACGCGCTCCTGCGCCGCATCGTGCTGGCCGCCGAGATCGACACGGTGGTCGACTCCCGCCTGATCGTGGACTCCGCGGCGGCGCCGCCCCCCCGGGCGCACGAGAACAACGTGATCGGGACCATGAACATCACGGCGGCCTGCTCGGGACGCGACTCGCCGGTGCGCAAGCTGGTCTTCAAGTCCTCGGGGCACTTCTACGGCTGCGAGCAGGACGATCCCGCCTTCTTCGCGGAGTCGATGGGCCGCCCGCACCCGCCGCGGACGTCGATCGAGCACGACCTCGTCGAGGCCGAGGCCGCCGTGGCGGAGTTCGCCGAGCGCAACCCCGGGGTCTGCGTGACCGTGGAGCGCTTCTCGAACGTGCTCGGGCCCGACGTGAGGACCTCCCACACCCGGCTCTTCGGCCTTCCGGCCGTCCCCATGGTGCTCGGGTTCGACCCCCGGTGCCAGTACGTGCACGAGGACGACGTCGTCGCGGCCCTCGCCCACGCGGTGGAGCACGACCTGCCGGGCATCTACAACGTGGCCGCCGACGGCGTGCTCGCCCTGTCCGAGGTGGTGGCCCTGCTCGGCAAGCGCCCGGTGCCCGTGCCCCCGGTGGGCACCCGCATCGCCCTCGGCGCGCTGGCTGCGCTCGGAGTGCGCGTACCGCCGGAGATGCGGCACCAGCTTCTGTTCGGGCGCGGGCTCGACAACCGGCCCTTGAAGGCCACCGGGTTCCGGTATCGCTACACGACCCGGGAGACGGTGGTCGACTTCGCCGACCGCATGCGCCTGGCGCCGATCCTCCGTGGCGCCGAGGAGCCATTCCACTTCGAGCAGGAGGTGGAGGACTTCCTGCGCCGGAGTCCGAACGTCCGCCGCCGCGACGCTGCGGAGTCCGCCCTCTCGGAGGAGGAGGTCGCGGCCCTGCGCCGGTTGCTGGGCGAGCGGGCGGAGAACGGGGGCCCCGATGCGATCGGAGAGGCACCCTCGGATGCGGCTTCCGGGCCGTCGGTCGAGGACTCGGGCCTCGAGCGCTACGACGACCTCGAGCCTCGGGAGATCGTCGCCATGCTCGGTGCGCTCGAGACCGCCGACCTCGCCACGCTAGGCCAGCACGAGCGCTCCCACGGCGCTCGCCCGGAGGTGGTCTCGGCCATCGAGGCGGCGCTCGAGCGCCGCTCCTGAGGATCCTCCCGGGCCGAGTCGGCTCTCGTCGGCGGACCTGCACCCTCCAGGGGGCGACGCTACTAGGATGAGAGCTGGATGCGGAGG
>Ga0208612_1000827_pt1 | contig 12927 bp, 12 predicted proteins | sample AntDryMetagUQ889_FD_188089 | JGI IMG/M metagenome (GOLD analysis project Ga0208612, IMG submission 188089) | Polar desert microbial communities from Antarctic Dry Valleys - UQ889 (SPAdes) | ecosystem: Environmental > Terrestrial > Soil > Desert | place: Antarctic Dry Valleys | collected 2008-12-31 | reverse complement strand
CGATGACGGGCGCTGTGCTGCGATCACGTCCACCGGCCGCCGCTGCCCGAACGCTTCGCTCGAGAGCTCTCGCCACTGCGGCCTGCCGCAGCACCAGTCGCTTGCCCGCTTCGGCACGAACAACGTGAGCGTTCTCGCCACCTTGACCGAGGACGAAGTGAACGTCCTCGCCAATCCCGACGCGGGTGATGCCGACGTTTCCGAGCTGGTCGCCAAGGCCGAGGCTGCGTCCGGCGAGGGCGAGGCCGATGGCGCCGAGGCGCGCGAAGATGAAGCCGAGCCGACTGCGGGAGAGGGGTCAGACCCCGCGCATGGCGAGGCAGACACAAGCGGCGAGGCAGAGGGGTCAGACCCCGGCGACGCGGTGCCTCAAATTGCCGATACCGAGGATCCGCAGGACGCAGAGATCGCGGAAGCGCCCGGATCGGAAGAGGCTGTCGAGGACGCCGCCGCCGACGCTGAAGCTGCGGATGAGAACGATTCTGAAGCACCTGAGCCAGAGGAGGACGCGCCAGCCTGATGGCCAAGAAGCGCGTTCACGAGATCGCCAAGGAGCGAGGCCTCTCATCCAAGGAGGTAATCGAAAAGCTGAACGCCGCAGGCGTCGAGGTAAAGGCAGCTGCGTCGAGCGTCGAGGAGGAAGTCGCGACAAAGGCGCTCGAAGGCGGGGCCGCCGCTGCGCCCCCTGCCGAGTCCGCGCCTGCCCCGGCTGCCGCGCCCGCTGCGACCAAGGCCCCGCCTGCCGCCGCGCCCGTGTCCGATGGCGCCGCGAAGGTCCGTCCCGTTCGCCCCGTGGGCGACGGCGGCTCAGCACCCGCTTCGGGAGGCGCCTCCGGTAAGCGCCGCCGTGTCGTGATCGACTCGCAGGCCTCGCGCCGCGATTCCATGGGGCCGCCGCCGCCCCAGCGCCCGCCACGCCGCCGCGGAGGCCGCCGGCGCAGGCCCCTTCTCGAAGAGCCGCCTGTTTCCGCACCGGTCGAGACCGAGATCCCCGTCATCAAGATTCCGTCGGGCGCGACCGTCAAGGAGGTCGCCGAGACGCTCGGGCTCTCCAGCGCCGAGGTCATCAAGACGCTGATGAAGCTTGGCGAGATGGCGACGCTCACGCAGACCCTGCCCGATGACACCGTGGTCGTCTTGGCCGAGGCGCTCGACCGCAAGGCAGAGATGGTCAGCGCGGCCGAAGAGGAGGCCGAGGAGGTCGTCTTCGAGGACTCTGACGCGGAGCTCAAATACCGCCCGCCGGTCGTCACGATCATGGGCCACGTCGATCACGGCAAGACCTCGCTTCTCGACGCGATCCGCGAGACCGAGGTCGTCGCCGGAGAGGCCGGTGGGATCACCCAGCACATCGGCGCCTACCAGGTCCACTCGGGCGAGAAGACGATCAGCTTCATCGACACGCCTGGCCACGCCGCGTTCACCGCGATGCGTGCCCGCGGCGCCGACGTCACCGACATCGTGGTCGTGGTCGTCGCTGCCGACGACGGCGTGATGCCGCAGACGGTCGAGGCGATCGACCACGCGCGCGCCGCTGACGTGCCGATCATCGTCGCGGTCAACAAGATCGACCTCGAGACTGCCAACGTCGACAAGGTGAAGGGTGAGCTCGCAAACCAGGGCCTCCAGCCCGAGGACTGGGGTGGCGACACCATCTTCAACAACGTCTCCGCGAAGTCCAAGACGGGCCTCGACGAGCTGCTCGAGAGCATCTTGTTGGTCGCCGAGGTCGAGGAGCTTCGCGCGAACCCGGACGCCGATGCCTCCGGCTCGGTGATCGAGTCACACCTCGATCCCGGGCGCGGCCCCGTGGTGACGATTCTGATCCAGCGCGGCACGCTCAACATCGGCGACTCGGTGGTCGCGGGCTCCCAGTGGGGCAAGGTGCGCGCGATGCTGAGCCATACGGGCGAACGGGTCCAGACCGCCGGTCCGGGCGATCCGATCGAGGTGCTCGGCTTCGACGGTGTCTGCGAGGCGGGCGAGAGGGTCGAGGTCGTCGAGAACGACCGCCGCGCTCGCCATCTCGCCGGTCAGCGGGCCCACCGCTTAAAGACCGAGACGATCGCCCGGCGCGGCACGCGGAAGCTCACGCTCGACGAGGTCTTCGCGAAGGCCCAAGAAGGCGTCATCAAGGAGCTCAACATCGTGCTGAAAGCCGATGTCTCGGGCTCGCTCGAGGCGCTTCAGGACGAGCTTGCAAAGGTGCCGCAAGAGCAGGTCCGCATCAACGTGATCCGCGCTGCTGCGGGTGGAATCAACGAGTCCGACGTGATGCTCGCCTCGGCCTCCGATGCGATCGTCATCGGCTTCAACGTGCGACCGCTGGTCGATGCGCGCCGCGCGGCCGAGTCCGAAGGCGTCGAGATCCGCTCCTACTCGGTGATTTACAAGGTGACCGAGGAGCTCCGCGCAGCGATGGAGGGCATGCTGGACTCGGTTGAGGTCGAGGACATCCTGGGCCAGGCGGAGATCAAGCAGACATTCCGCGCCTCGCGCGTCGGCATGATCGCCGGCTGCGAGGTCGTAGACGGCGTCGTTCGCCGAAACGCCGAGGTGCGCCTGGTGCGAGACGGAACAGTTGCGTGGACGGGCCGGATCGGCTCGCTTCGCCGCTTCTCAGACGACGTGCAGGAGGTCACCGAGGGCCAGGAGTGCGGAATCGTGCTCGAGGGCTTCGCCGACGTCAAGGCCGACGACATGCTCGAGGTCTTCTCGACGCGCCAGGTCGAGCAGACGCTCGACTCCTAGCCCGAACGGGTGGCCGGCCCTTTCGTCTGCCTGGTCGAGGCCCGGCTTCACTTCGGCGAGTCGCACGGTCTGAAGGAGAAGCGGAAGCACCTGAAGTCGATCAAGGAGCAGGTCCGACACCGCTTCAAGGCGGCTGTTTTTGAGACCGACGGCCACGACACCTGGCAGAGCTCGACGCTCCTGATCGCGCTGGTCGGCGACGGATCCGTGGACGACCGCGCCGACGAGGTCTGCCGCTTCGTCGAGAGCCGCTGCCCCGACGGCTGCACGTTCGATCGCGACCTGCGAAGCCTCGAGGACATCCGCGGCTGAGCGGCTAGCCAGAAAGTCGTCTGACTCCCGCTATTCGGTCGCCAGCGTGATCGAGCGGTTCGAAAAGGCGAACCGTGAGCGAAACGCCGAACTCCTCTGTGGAGTCCTTCTCGTCAAAGCCCTCCGACTTCTTCGGAGGTCCTAGCAGAAGAGAGGGGTGCCGAACCGACCCTGAGCTCCTGCCACATCGCGAACTCGCCGAGGTTGTGAGCGCAGATAAATACGACCTCGTCGTCAAACGGGTTTCAATCGACCCCAAGACGGACCGATTTGACCCTGACGCAATTGCGACGGTGGAGATCGATTCTCGAGAGCTGGTACGGACATCCGTCGGGTACGGCAACGCGGGCGTTTCGTACGAGCTTCGGGACGAAGATGGGGCCTCGCTGGCCCGTTTTAACGTGGGGCGACTCGGCGGCTACTACCACCTGGTTCACCGAGCCGTCTGCGAGAAGGACCTCAAGACCCACTTCGGATAGCCAATCTTCGCCGAGAGTTATCTGACGGGACTATGTGTCCCGCGAAATCACTCTCGGTGAAATCGTCGCTCGCCTGGGGTCGCGCGCGGCGCGTCAGGCGTCGCCTACTTCGAGGCGTCGCCTATATCCTCAGCCGACCATGGCCACCGACCGTATGAGGCGGGTCAACGGCGTGATTAGAGAGGTGCTCTCGGAGTCGATTTCGACAGAGCTCGAGGACCCTCGGATCGGCTTCGTGACCGTTACCGCCGTAGAGACCAGCCCGGACCTCCGCTCGGCCAGAGTGTTCGTCTCCGTGCTCGGATCTGACGAGGAGAAGGCTGCGACACTCGACGCGCTCGCATCGGCGCACGGTGTCCTTCAGTCCGCCGTCGCGGCGCAGACTCACATGAAGCGCACGCCCACGCTCACCTTCCACTACGACGACACACCCGAGCGATCAGAGCGGCTACAACGACTTCTCGACGAATGACGACCTCGACGAAGACAAGCCCCGATCTGGAAGCTGTCGCCGCGGCGATCGCGGAGCGCGAGCGCTTCCTCCTGACCACCCACGAGGGCCCGGACGGCGACGCGCTCGGGTCGCTTTTGGCGACGCACCGGATCCTCGGCCAGCTCGGCAAGGACTCGGTGATGTTCCTTGACGCCAAGGAGTTTCCGCTGCCGCTGGAGTACCGCTTCTTGCCGCTCACAGACGTCTTTCACGAGGGCCCCGCGGACGTCGAGGCAAGGACGCTCCTCTTCCTCGACTGCGGGAACATCGACCGCATGCCGGTCGACTTCCTTCAGCGCGAGGGCACGGACATCATCAACATCGACCACCACCACGACAACACGATGTTCGGCGGTGTCAATCATGTCGATGTCGATGCCTCCTCGACGGCCGAGATCGTCTTTCGCCTCGCCAAGCATGTAGGGGTAGAGCTCACCCCCGAGATCGCGACAGCTCTCTACGTCGGCCTGATCACCGATACGGGCAAGTTCATGTACGAGAACACGGACCCCGCCTCGCACCGGATGGCAGCGGAGCTGATCGAGGCGGGCGTCAGCGTCGACGAGATCTACCGGCGCTTGTACGAGCGAGTTCCGATCGAGAAGGCAAAGCTCGTCGGCCGCGCGATGGAGAACATCGAGCGCTTCGACTCGGACCGCCTCGCACTCACCTACGTCGGGAAGGCCGACTACGAGGCGACGGGCTCGTCCGAGCACCTGACCGAAGGCATCATCGACAACGTCCGCGCGCTCGAGGGAACCCTCGTCGCGGGCGTCATCCGCGACAAGCCCGACGGTGGCCGCGCCGCCCGCAAGGTCAGCCTGCGCTCGTCCGATGGCTCGGTCGACGTGTCCGTGATCGCGCGCGAGCAGGGCGGGGGAGGGCACAAGCGCGCCGCCGGCTTCGGCACCGACATGCCGTATCCCGAGATCGTGGAGTTCGTCCGGGCCGAGGTCGCAAAGCAGCTTGACTGAGGCGGCGAGCGAAGCTCGAAGACGAAGCTCCGGCGAGGAGCCGGCTTGACCGACGAGCTCGCGGGCACGGGGCTCGTCGTGCTCGCCGACAAGCCCACGGGCCCGACATCGCACGACATCGTCGCCCGCGCCCGCCGCGAGCACGGAGTGAAGCGCGTCGGCCACGCGGGAACGCTCGATCCGTTCGCAACGGGCCTCCTGATCGTCCTGATCGGACGGGAGGCAACGCGCGAGCAGGCCCGCTTCATGGCGCTGCGAAAGACCTATCGCGTGACGGCGCGCTTCGGCGCCATTTCGACCACTGGCGATCGCGACGGCGAGATCACCGAGACTCAGAAGACGCAGCCGCTCGACGTCGAGCTCCCGACCGGCGAGGTGCGACAGCGCCCGCCCGCCTACTCGGCCGTGAAGGTCGGCGGCGTCCGCGCATACAAGCGAGCGCGCCGAGGCGAGGACCTCGAGATGCCAGAGCGCATCGTCAGCGTCCACCGCTTCGAGGAGTTGTGGCGCGACGGGGAGCGCGCCGAGTACGAGATCGAGTGCTCTTCGGGCACCTACGTCCGCAGTCTGATCGCCGATCTGGGAGACGCCTACTGCGAGGATTTACGGCGAACCGCCATCGGCCCGTTCACCTCTGAGGAGGCGAAAGACACGCCGCCGATGCCCCTCGCCGACGCCCTTACCCGCGCCGATGCCTTCGAGCATGCGAAAGTTGCCCGCCCATGACGATGGAAGTCACGCAGCTATCCGACGCCGAGCCGCGCCCCCGCAAGGTCGCGATCGGCACCTTCGACGGCGTTCATGTGGGCCACCGCAAGGTGATCGAGGGCTCGGACACCGTCCTTACCTTCGAGCCTCACCCGGTGAAGGTCATCCATCCGGAGGCCGCGCCCAAGCTGATCATGGGCTTCGGGGCCAAGCGCGACGTGATCGCCGGACTAGGCGTCTCTGAGCTCGTCGTCATCCCGTTCAACGAGGACTTCTCGAAGATCACGGCCGAGGAGTTCATCGACGACATCCTCGTCTCGAAGCTCGGCGCGACACACGTCTCGGTCGGCGAGAACTTCCGCTTCGGCGCCAAGGCCAAGGGCGACCAGCGGATGCTCGAGGTACGTGAGGAGTTCGAGACGCGGATTGTCCCATTGGTCGAGGCCGACGGCGAGACGATCTCATCCACGCGCATCCGCGCGCTTGTTCTCGCCGGTGACGTGGACGGAGCCATGCATGCGCTGGGCGCGCCGTTCCTGCTCGAGGGCGAGGTGGTCGAAGGCGACAAGCGCGGCCGCGAACTCGGCTTTCCCACCGCCAACATCGTCCCCGACGACGATCTCGTCTGCCCTGGTCACGGCGTCTACGCCGGTTTCGCCAACGGCCGCCCGGCCGCGATCCATATAGGCGTCCGCCCGATGTTCGAGACGGGCCGCGGCGTTCTCATCGAGCCGCACCTGATCGACTTCGAGGGCGATCTCTATGGCAAGAACCTCCGGCTTGCCTTCGTCGCCCGCCTGCGCGGGGAGAAGCGCTTCCCCTCCGTTGAGGACCTGATCTCTCAGGTGCACCGAGACGTCGACGAGGCGCGGGAGATCTGTGCCGGATTCCGCGGCCCGCAGCACCCGTCCGGCTAACCTTCGCGGCCGCAGATGACCCTCACTCAGGAAAAGAAGCAGGAGCTTGTCGAGCGCTTTGGTCGCTCGGAGAACGACACAGGCTCCGTCGAGGTCCAGGTCGCGCTCTTGACCGAGCGGATCAACGGTCTCACCGAGCACCTGCGCGAGCACTCGAAGGACCACCACTCGCGCCGCGGCCTCCTGATGCTGGTCGGCCAGCGCCGCCGCCTTCTGCGCTACCTCGAGAATTCGGACCTCGACCGCTACCGCCAGGTAGTGGCCGACCTCGGCCTGCGCCGCTAGTCCCTTTAGACGCGCTTAGTCAGCCCGCCGGGCCTACGATCAGCCGCAGGCCGCCGTCGTACTCGGTGGCTTCCCGTGCCGGCGCGCGGGCGCGGTCCCACGCGCCCGACTCAAGGTCGTCGGCGAGGCGGCGTGCGCCCTCCTCTTCGAGGGTGGGATCCATGCGAGCAAAGCCCGAGCAGTTCGCTCGGACCTCGGGATCGAGGAGGAGCTCGGGACGCCCGCGTAGCGTCTCGATGAAGAGGTCGGCGCAATCGCCCGGGACCGGGACCGTCGAGATCTCGGCGTCGCCCATCCAGCCGGCGATCGTCGCGGGCGACGGAAACTCCCGGTCGAGCTCGATCAGCGCCGGCCAGTATTCGCGGGTCCAGGCGTCCTCCATGTTGAGCGGGTCGAGCGTGAGCACCACGACTCGATCGCGCGCGACTCGCTGCATCTCGGCGACCCCGCGCGGCTGATCCGTCCAGTGGTGAATGGTGATGACGGCCATCGCGGCGTCAACGCTGGAATCGCCGAGGGGGAGGTCCTCCGCCGGAGCGATGAGCGCCGGGCGATCGGCGGGCCGTTGGTCGGCCATCGTGCGCGAAGGCTCGACCGCAATCACCTCGATGTCCGGCGGCTCGTACGACCCGGACCCTGCGCCGACGTTCACGACCGAGCGCGCAGCGCCCAGCGCTCGCCAAAGATGGGCCGCAATGCCAGGCTCGGTCTGTCGCGTTCGGGCATAGCCGGCGCCGAACGCCTCATAGCGCTGGCCGGGGGCGTCGCTCACTTCTCGGACGGTATCGCCGGCGCGCGCCCAAGCGCCTCGAAGCGCGCGCGCCCGACGAGATCGAGACGCAGGTCACAAGCCCCGGGGGCTCCCTTGTACCCTCACTCGCGATCCAAGATCAAAGCCATCGGGCCGCCAGAGGGCGCCCTCAGGAGGAAAAACGAATACATGAGCATGTTTGACGTGAACCGCGTCTCGGTTCAGATCGGCGAAAGCGAGATCTCGTTCGAGACCGGAAAGCTGGCGCGACAGGCGTCAGGAGCAGTTGTTGTGCAGTCGGGGGACACCATGGTCCTCGCCACCGCGACCGTCGGAAATCTTCGCGACGTCGACTTCCTGCCGCTGACGGTGGATGTCGAGGAGCGCCACTACGCCGTGGGAAAGATCCCCGGCTCCTTCTTTCGCCGTGAGGCACGTGCCGGCGAGAAGGCAACCCTGACCGCGCGCATGATCGACCGCCCGGTCCGCCCGCTCTTTCCCAAGGGCTGGCACTACGAGACTCAGCTTGTCTGCCAGACGATGTCTGCAGAGCACGATCACCCCTACGACATCCTTGCGATGAACGGCTCCTCCGCCGCGATCGCGGTCTCAGACATCCCGCTTCCCAAGCACGTCGGCGCGGTTCGCGTCGGCAAGCTCGACGGCGACTTCGTCGTCAACCCGGGTGAGGACACCTGGGAGGACCTCGAGATGGACCTGGTCGTATCCGGCACCGACGAGGCCATCCTCATGGTCGAGTGCGGCGCGGACTACGTGACCGAGGCCGAGGTGCTCGACGCGCTCGACATCGCCCACGGAGAGATCAAGAAGCTCTGCGCCGCGTTCGACGAGTTGGCTCAAAAGGCCGGCAAGCCGAAGCGCGAGGTCGAGGTTCCGTCGATCGATGAGGAGCTGATCGAGTCGATCAAGGGCTCCCACGGCTCCAAGCTCGACGAGGCCACGCAGGTTCCCGAGAAGCTCGCCCGCCAGGACGCGATCAAGGCCGTCGAAGCGGACGTCCTCGAGAGCTATGCCCAGGCAGGCCAAGGCGAGGAGGACAACCCCGAGCGGCGCGCCGAGGTCGAAAAGGCCTTCGCGAAGTTCGAGAAGGACATGATCCGCCACCGCATCGCAGTCGAGAAGAAGCGGCCCGACGGTCGTGCTCAGGATGAGATCCGGCCGATCGAGACCGAGGTCGACATCGCCCCGCGCGTGCACGGCTCGGCGCTCTTTACCCGCGGTGAGACCCAGATCCTCTCCAACGTGGCGCTGGGCACCACCCGCATGGACATGAAGGTCGACAACCTGGGTCTCCAGGAGAAGAAGACCTTCTTCCACCACTACAACTTCCCACCGTTCTCGGTGGGCGAGGCCGGCTTCATGCGCGGCCCGAAGCGCCGCGACATCGGTCACGGCGCGCTGGCCGAGCGGGCGCTTTCGCCGACCATCCCCGGTGAGGAAGAGTTCCCGTACGTGGTGCGCGTCGTCTCGGAGACGCTCGAGTCGAACGGCTCGTCGTCGATGGGCTCGGTCTGCGCTTCGTCGATGGCCCTCCAAGCCGCCGGCGTTCCCGTCGAGGCTCCCGTCGCGGGAGTAGCGATGGGGCTGATCAAGGAAGGCGACGACTACATCGTCCTGACCGACATCGCCGGCGTCGAGGACCACCTCGGTGACATGGACTTCAAGGTCGCCGGCTCGAAGGACGGCATCACCGCCCTTCAGATGGACATCAAGATCACCGGTGTCACCTTCGAGATCCTGCGCGACGCGCTCGAGCAGGCTCGCCAGGGCCGCCTCTTCATCCTCGACAAGATGGCCGAGGCGATCGAGGCTCCACGCGAGCAGATGTCAGAGCACGCGCCGCGCATCGAGACGATCCAGATCGACACCGAGAAGATCGGCGCTGTGATCGGCAAGGGCGGCGAGACGATCCGCGGCATGCAGGAGGAGTTCGAGGCCGAGATCGACATCGACGACGATGGCTCGATTCGCGTTTATGCGCCCACCGGCGCCCAGGTCGACGGGTGCATCGCTCGCATCGAGGCGATGACCCGCGACGCCAAGATCGGCGACACGTTCAAGGGCAAGGTCGTAAAGACGACCACCTTCGGCGCCTTCGTCGAGCTGGTCAAGGGCACTGACGGCCTGCTTCACATCTCGAACGTGAAGCCGGGCGAGCGGGTTGACACCGTCGAGGACGTCCTGTCCCAAGGCGAAGAGATCGACGTGACCGTGGTCGAGGTCGACCGCGAGCGCGGCCGGATCGGCCTGCGGCTCTCCGAGGATCCCTCGGTTGCCGGCAAGACGCCCGAGGAGCTGGCCACGGTCGGCGCGGGCTCGGGCGGCGGCGGCGGCAATCGCAGCGGCGGTGGCGGCCGAGGTGGTCGCGACGGCGGGCGTGACCGCGGCGGCCGCGGCGGCCGTGAAGGCGGTCGCGACCGGGGTGGACGCGAGGGAGGCCGGGAGCGCCTCTAGGCGCTCTCCGGACAACCAACGGCACTCATGCTGGTTTCGCGCCTTACGTCGCTCATCAGGTAACCCTTGGCCACCTTGCCGGAGAACGTCGAGCTGACAACGCTTCCGAGCGGTGTACGGGTCGTGACCGAGGTCGTTCCCTCGGTCCGATCCGTTGCCCTCGGGCTTTGGGTGCGCACCGGCTCTCGCGACGAGGGCTCAGGCCAGGAAGGCCTGTCGCATTTTCTCGAGCACCTGCTCTTCAAAGGCACGGAGCGCTTCTCGGCGATCGAGATCTCCGAGCGCTTCGACGGCATGGGCGCCGCGGCGAACGCCGCGACCTCCAAGGAGTCGACGCACATCCACGCGCGCTTCCTCGACGAGCACACGGAGGACGCGTTCGACCTGATGGCCGAGATGATGCTCGGCCCGACCTTCCCGGACATCGACTCAGAGCGCGAGGTCGTGCTCGAGGAGATCGCGATGTACGAGGACGAGCCGTCTGATCGCGTCCACGACTTTCTCGCACAAGCCGTTTACGGTGACCACGCGCTCGGCCGCCGTGTCCTCGGCGAGGCAGAGGTCATCGCCGACACCCCGGTGCCGAAGATCGCGGACTACCACCGCAGTCGCTATGTCGCCGACAGCCTGGTCGTCGGCGCGTCCGGGCACCTGGACCACGCCCAGATCGTCTCGCTCGCCGAGCGGTTCGTATCGCCCGCCGAGGGCAACGTGCCCACGGTGAACGGCGGCGCGCCCAAGCGCGAGCCGCGGGTCCGCTTCAACCGCAAGGACACCGAGCAGTACCACATCTGCTTCGGGGCACCTGGCATCGCCCGCGACGACGAGCGCCGCTTCGCCCTCGCCGTGATCGACTCGGCTTTCGGCGGCTCGGTGTCTTCGCGCCTCTTTCGCGAGGTACGCGAGAAGCGCGGCCTCGCCTACGCCGTCGGCTCTTACGCCGAGCAGTACATCGACCGCGGCTCGGTCGCGACCTACGTCGGCACGCGCTCAGACAACGTCGCCGAGGCATGCGAGATCATCGGCCGCGAGCTCGCCTCGCTCTCGGGCGAAGGCGTGCGCGGCGAGGAGCTCGAGCGCGCCAAGGAGCACGTCAAGGGCCGCATGGTCCTCGGCATGGAGTCCACGGCCGCCCGGATGGCTCGCATCGCACGGGCGACCCTCTTCGGCCTCGAGATCCTCTCGCTCGACGAGATGATCGCCAAGGTCGACTCGGTGTCCGAGGACGATGTCGCCGAGCTCGCCGCCGAGCTGTACTCGCCAGACGGCTTCAGCGCCGCCTGCATCGGCAAGGACGAGGCGTGCTTCCAGAAGGCCGTCGGCGCCGTTTCGGAGCAGCTAGCAACGTGATCCGGGTTGGGGTGGCCGGCGCGGCCGGCCGGATGGGGGCCACAACCTGCGAGGCGGTCGAGTCGGCTGACGACCTTACGCTTGCAGCTCGCATCGACCCAGAGCTGGATGTCGAGCTTCCAGACGTCCTGGGCGAAGTCGACGTCGTCGTCGATTTCACGACGCCCGACTCTGCGCCCGGCAACGTGCGCGCGGCGGTTGACGCCGGCGTCCACATCGTCGTCGGAACCTCTGGATTCGACCACGGCCCCCTTCGCGAGGTGGCCGAGGGCGGGGGAGACGGGAACGTCTTGGTCGTGCCCAACTTCGCGATCGGAGCGGTCCTCATGATGCGCTTTGCCGCCGAGGCCGCCAAGCACATGCCCGAGATCGAGATCATCGAGCTCCACCACGACGGGAAGCTCGACGCGCCGTCCGGCACGGCCAAGCGCACCGCGGACCTGATCGGCGAGGCGGGCGGCCACGTCCACGAGCCGATCCACTCGGTTCGCCTGCCGGGGCTTGTCGCCCACCAGGAAGTGCTCCTAGGCGGGCAGGGTCAGACGCTTTCAATCCGGCACGACTCCATCGACCGCACCTCGTTCATGCCGGGCGTGCTCCTCGCGGTGCGGGGGGTAGGCTCGCTGCCCAATTCCTTCACCCTTGGACTGGAGGCTCTTCTTGACTGATCTCTCCCGCATGGACGCGACCGCACAGGCCGAGCTCGTACGCTCGGGCGAGGCGAGCCCCTCCGAGCTGGTCGACGCCGCGATCGCTCGCGTCGAGAAGCTGAACCCCGAAATCAACGCGGTCATCCACGAGCTGTTCGACGATGCGCGAGAGGCTGCCAACGGGGACATCCCGGACGGCCCGTTCAAGGGCGTCCCGTTCGTCTTGAAAGACCTTGGCGCGACAATGGCCGGGCAGCCGTTCCACCTAGGGATGAAGCTTTTGAAGGAAGCCGACTTCCGTGCGCCGATGGACACCTACCTGGCGCAGCGCTTCCGCGACGCGGGGCTGATCACGATCGGGAAGACCAACACGCCCGAGCTCGGCATCCTGCCCACGACCGAGCCCGACGCCTACGGAGCCACTCTGAACCCGTGGAACCTCGATCATTCGGCCGGCGGGTCCAGCGGCGGCTCGGCCGCGGCGGTCGCGGCCGGGATGGTGCCGATGGCGCACGCGAACGACGGCGGCGGCTCCATCCGGATCCCAGCGGCGCAGAACGGCCTCGTCGGTCTCAAGCCCACGCGTCAGCGCATCAGCGAGGGTCCACTTGTCGGCGACAACCTCTCCGGTCTGACCGCGGAGCTGGTCGTCTCGAAGTCGGTGCGAGACACGGCGGGAATACTCGAAGCCGTGCACGGCCCCGCGCCTGGCGACCCATACTGGGCGCCGCCGCCTGCCCGCCTTTACTCCGAGGAGCTCGACGCCGATCCCAAGGGACTTC
>Ga0208612_1000825_pt1 | contig 12936 bp, 11 predicted proteins | sample AntDryMetagUQ889_FD_188089 | JGI IMG/M metagenome (GOLD analysis project Ga0208612, IMG submission 188089) | Polar desert microbial communities from Antarctic Dry Valleys - UQ889 (SPAdes) | ecosystem: Environmental > Terrestrial > Soil > Desert | place: Antarctic Dry Valleys | collected 2008-12-31 | reverse complement strand
GGCGACGACACCGTCGACGGCGGACCCGGGGGCGACACCATGATCGGCGACGAGGGCAACGACATCCTGCGCGGCGGTCGCGGCAACGACCGCCTCGACGGCGGCCCCGGCCAGGACCGCCTCGACGGCAGCTCGGGCGAGGATGAGCTGCAGGGGGGCGACGACAACGACGAGGTCGTCGGCGGGCCCGGCGTCGACACGTTGCAGGGAGGCGCCGGCGACGACTCGATCCGTGCCGCCGACGACAGCGCCGACGTCGTCGAGTGCGGCGACGGCAGCGACACGGTCATGGGCGGCGACGACGCCGACCGGGTCGGGGGCGGCGCGGACAACGACATCGTGTCCGGCGGCAGCGGGGCCGACGCGCTGTCGGGCGGCAGCGGCGACGACAGCCTCGACGGCGCCGCGGCGGCGGTGCTGCTCGACGGCAACGACACGATCGACGGCGACGCCGGGTTCGACACGGTTTCCTACGCGTCTTCCGCCGACCCCGTCAACGTTTCGCTTGCCGATGGGTCCGCCCGTGGCAGCGGTCAGGACCGGCTTGTCAACGTCGAGGCCGCTGTGGGTAGCCAAGGAGACGACACCCTCCTGGGTGACCCGGGACGCAATTCGCTGGCCGGAGGCGACGGGAACGACGTCTTGGATGGCGGCGCGGGCACGGACCGCGCCGACTACAGCGCGGCGGGTCACAAGATGGTCATCAACCTTGCGGGGCGGGCCGCCACCGGCGAGGGCGAGGACTCACTCTTGAACATCGAAGACGTCCTCGGCAGCCCGCGCAACGACTTCATCATCGGAGACGGCGAGTCCAACGAGCTACATGGCGGACAGAGTGGAAACGACACGCTGCGCGGGCTCGACGGCAACGACCGTCTGGTCGGTGGACGTGACGAGCTCGACCGTCGCGGTCAACCCGTGTACGTCGACGACGACGTTTTGATCGGGGGCGCAGGCGACGACTTCCTCGATGGCGTCTTCGGGTCCGACACCGCCGACTTCGGCTCTGCCGCCGTGGGGGTCACGGCCGACCTGGGAACCGGCCAGGCTGTGGGCGAAGGTTCAGACCGCCTGGTTGCGATCGAGAACCTGTCCGGGTCCGGTTATGACGACGTCTTGTCGGGAGACCCGCAGAACAACGTCCTGGAAGGCCGGGCCGGCGACGACGCTCTGATGGGTGCCGCGGGAGACGACCTCTTCATCGGTGGCACGGGTGACGACCGTTACGACGGTGGTGAGGGCAGGGACACGATCGACTTCGGCCGCTCGCGCACCTCGATCTCCGCCGATCTCACGACCGGCGCGATCACCGGCGAAGGCAGCGACCAGGTCACCGGCGTCGAGGATCTCTTGGGCTCGACCAAGGCCGACACCTTCGTCGGCGACGAGGGCTCGAACTACCTCAACGGCCGCACCAGTCCTGACACGATCTCTGGAGCGGGAGACGACGACGTCATCGTGGGTCTCAAGGGCGAGGACGTGCTCGATGGCGGCGAGGGCGACGACATGCTCTACGACGGAGACCACAACGACACCGTGGCCGGGGGCCCCGGTAACGATTACCTGCGTACAGGGATCGGCGACGACGACTTTGACGGGGGCGAGGGGATGGACACGCTCGAGTTCGCGGATGCGGACCGGGGCATGTCGGTGGACATGATTGCGGGAACCACCTCGACGTTCGGCACGCAGGGGAGCGACACCGTTACCGCTCTGGAGAACGTCCTCGGCACTACCGAGACTGATGAGCTCACCGGAGACGATGCCCAGAACTACTTCATCGGTTACGGAGGGGTCGACGAGTTCTATGGAGGCGGTGGGAACGACCTGCTCGAGCCGCTGGGCGGCGCCGACATCACCGATGGGGAAGAGGGCGAAGATGTCGCGGTCTACGCGGCGGCGCCCCGCCCGGTGATCGTCGACCTGGCCTCCGCATTCGCGACCGGCCATGGCTCCGACACCCTGTTGTCGCTCGAAGACGTGCTGGGCTCGCGGTGGCCCGACATCTTCCGCGGGATGGAAGGAACCAACGTGTTCCTCGGCGGCGACGCCGGAGACATCCTGGAGGGCGTTGCGGGCGACGACCACCTCGACGGTGAGGCGGGCTTCGACACGCTCGACGGCGGCGACGGCACGGATGCCTGCATCGACGGCGAGAGCCTGTTGGACTGCGAAAGCCAAACCGGTCCGTACGAGGCCCAGGCACAGGAGATGCGCGCCCGCTTCACGACGTTCCGCGCCCTGATGGCCAAGTGGACCGCGATGGAGACGGCGATGATCGGAGCCCCCTCGTTCCCCTATATGCCCCGCCGTTGTGGGATCACGCATGCATGCGTGGTGCCGACCCCGTAAGAGGGCGTTGAGGGGGCCGCCGTTCGGACTAGTCGCTAGTAGTCCTAAAGGACTAGTCATTTGATGCCGAAGCTCTATCCGGAGCGGTTGCTCCAACGAAACGGCAAACCTGCGGTGACGCAGGGACGCAAAGCCACGGGCCTCACCAGAGGCAGCCGGGTTACCGAAAGGAGAGCTACATGCTCCAGAAGATCCGGTCGGTTGCGGGCGGGGTCATCTTCCTTCTGCTCTGCGCAGGCGGCGCCCTCGCGATGCCTGCTTCCTTCACTGCCGAGCCCGAAGAGGAAGTGTCTTCCACGCTGGCCGACCTTCCTGAAGATCTTGAGCTCGAAGACGCGACCCTCGCCGTCGAGGGCGAGACCACGGACGTCACCGTTCCCGACGAGAACGAGGATGGGTCCGAGGGCGACGACTCGGAGAAGCCCGAGAACCACGGCAAGGCCGTTTCGACCGCCGCACATTGTGACCTGAAGGGCCGGGCCAAGGGTCAGCTGGTGAGCTCGATCGCACGGGACAAGTCAGCGACCGCGACGACCGCTCAGGCGGCTTGCGACGCAGCGATCGCCGCACAAGAGGCGGCGCCGGCCAAGGCCAAGGCGGCCAAGCTCGCCAAGCCAGCGCATGTAGCGAAGCCGCCCAAGGCTCCTAGGGCACCGAAGGCACCGAAGGGCGAGGAGACCGAGGCCGCAGAGACCGAGGCCGCAGAGGTCTCGACGGACTCCACGGAGACCTCGGGGCCGCCCGCTCACGCAGGTCCCCCCGCCGACAAGGGGAACGGCAAGAAGCCTTAGCTCTGCGACGAGACGAGACGATTGGGGACCCGGTGCGAGCCGGGTCCCTGTCGCGTCTCGCAGATTGATCTACGCTTCGACCGGGGCGAGGGAGAAAGGATCGGCCGTGGCCCAATCGGAGGTTGCACAGGCGGAGGTCGGACAGGCTCCCCTAGAGCGCGTATCGGCCGCGACCACACTGGGCGACGAGTGGCGTTTCTTCCGGTCACATCCGAACCCCAGATTGATCGCCGGCGCGTGGGCGCTCGTCGCCGTTGCACGCATCGCTCTCGGCGGATGGAGATGGTGGGATCTCGCGATAGTCGGGATACTCATCGCTCTCGAGCCCTTCGTGGAGTGGGTCATCCACGTCTTCATCCTTCATTGGAAACCCAAAGAGCTGTTCGGAAAGAAGCGCGATCCGTTGCTGGCGCGCAAGCACCGCGCTCATCACAAAGACCCGCGCAAGACCGAGTGGATATTCGTCCCCCGTCCCGCTCTGATGAGGGTCATTCCGATCAGCGCCCTGCTCTATCTCCTCCTGATCCCCGATGTCAGGTTGGCGACAACGACGATGCTCACCGCGCTGACGATCCTGTTCGTCTACGAATGGACCCACTACCTGATCCACTCCCGTTACAAGCCGAAGTCGCGTCTGTATCGCTTCATATGGAGAGCGCATCGCTTGCACCACTTCAAGAACGAGAAGTACTGGTTCGGCGTGACGATGCATGCGGGAGACTTCGTGCTGGGAACCTTCCCGGACAAGGACGAGGTAGAGACGTCGCCGACCTGCAAAACCTTGGGGGTCGCCGAGCAGGTGTGACCCCGCTGTTGATGGGTATCGCAGCCTCAGGTTGTTCCCCGTTGCGAACCCGTAGGAGGCCTGGCTTGTGAAGTGGCGACGACAGCGTCGAAGCGGCGATCTGATCGACCGTCGCGGCGCGCGTCCGTCCGGCGGAGGCATGAGCGGCATGCCCATGGCCGGAAAGATGGGCATCCCGGGTCTCCTGATACTTGGGCTGCTCTTCTTCCTGGGCAACATGGGCGATGATGGCGGCACCAGCGGCGGGTCAGGTCTCGACGACATCTTGGGCCAGTTGAATCAGCCGCAAGGAGAGGCCGGCTCCGACCCGCTGCCTCCCGAGGCCGACCCCGACGCCAAGCTCGTCGATTTCATGTCTTACGTGTTGGACGACGTACAGAACTTCTGGGAGGACACGTTCGCGGGTTCGGACCGCGAATATGAGCGCGCCGAGCTGGTCTTGTTCGAGGCCTCCACGCAGTCCGGTTGTGGGGGAGCGACCGAGAACATCGGTCCTCACTATTGCCCTCCCGACCAAAGGGTCTATATCGACCTCGCCTTCTTCCGGGAGCTGCGTGACAGGTACGGCGCGCCGGGTGATTTCGCGCAGGCCTACGTGCTCGCTCACGAGATCGGTCACCACGTCCAGCACCTTCTGGGCTTCGACCGTCGGGTCAACGAGGCCAGCGCAGAGGATCGCAACGAGATGTCGATCCGCTTGGAGCTTCAGGCGGACTGCTTCTCGGGCGTGTGGGCCTTCACGGTCTTCCAGGCGGGGGACCTGCAAGAGGGCGACCTGGAAGAGGGTTTGGGCGCGGCGGAAGCGGTGGGCGACGATCGGCTGCAGAAACAGGGGGGAGGCCAGGTGAACCAGGAGACCTGGACCCACGGGTCGTCCGAGCAAAGGATGCGTTGGTTCCGGGCCGGCTTCGAAGACGGCGATCCGAACTCCTGCGACTCCTTCTCCGCCGACACTCTCTAGCTGCCGCATGCGCGTCGCGGTCGTCGGACACGTCGAGTGGGTGACGTTCATGATGGTCGACCACCTCCCCCAGGAGGGCGAGATCATCCACGCCACCGACTGGTGGGAGGAGCCGGGGGGCGGGGGCGCCGGCGCGGCCGTGCAGTTGGCCAAGCTCGCCGGGGAAGCCGACTTCTTCACTGCCCTCGGCGACGACAAGGAAGCCGGCCGCACGCGAGACATCCTGGAGGCACAGGGAGTGCACGTTCACGCCGCGGTGAGAGCGGATGCAACGCGGCGCGCGGTCACACACGTGGACGCGACGGGAGAGCGAACGATCACAGTGCTGGGCACGCGCCTCGAGGCCACGGGAGCAGACCCCCTTCCGTGGGAGCTCCTCGAGCAGGCGGACGCCGTCTATTTCACCGCAGGCGACGAAGGAGCGCTGCAGCGGGCTCGGGCCGCCCGCTCGCTCACCGTGACCTCTCGCGTTCTTGCGTTCCTGAAAGAGACGGGCGTTTCCTTGGACGCGCTCGTAGGCAGCGCCGCGGATCCGTCCGAGCTGTACGTCGAGGGCGACCTGGTGCCGGAGCCCCACCTCGTTGTTAGGACCAACGGCGCGCTGGGCGGCACCCACGTCACCAAGGGAAGAGGGCCGGTCCCGTACGAGCCCGTGAGCCCCCCGGGTCCCGTCGTCGATCGCTACGGCGCCGGCGACAGCTTCGCGGCGGGTCTCGCCTACGGCTTGGGCAAGGGATGGGGCCCAGAGGAAGCCGTGCGCTTCGCTGCCCGTTGCGGCGCGCACGCGGTGTCCGGGCGCGGTCCCTACGAAGGCCAACTGAGGCTATGACGGCCGTGTTCCAGTGTTCCAGTGCGAACGTGCGCGGGGGTTCTGAGGTTCCGTAGGTCGATTGGTGGAACAGCCGTCGCTCGGTCTCATAGCCCAGTTAGGGTTCCGCCAGACCGGCGCTCAGTGGGACGAGCGAGACGGAGAGGAACTGGTGTTCGAGACCGAGGCGCAGCCATGATCCCTTCGTCCGCGCGTGAGGTGCTGGAGTCGGCGGCGCTTGCTCATGTCGCCACGATCGACGCAGACGGTTCCCCTTACGTGACGCTTGCCTGGGTTGGCGTGGACGGGGAGCACATAGTGATGGCGACTCTGTTCGACCAGCGCAAATTGAAGAACCTCCGGCGAGACCCGCGGGTCACTATCTCGCTGGAGACCTCGAAGGTCAACGACTGGGGCCTCCACGAGTATCTCGTCGTCTATGGACGCGCCGAGGTCGTCGAAGGCGGTGCCCCCGAGCTCCTGCAACAGCTCGCTCACACCTACCTCGGTCCCGAAGTCGTCTTCCCGGCGATGCCCGACCCTCCTCCCGGCTACCTGACGCGGGTGACGGTCGACCGCTTGGCGGGCGTCGGTCCCTGGGCCGCCAGATAGGGCCGCTACGCCGCCGGGACCTCAGAGTCGGGTGTGCTGGCCGCAGGCACCTCTCTTTCATCCTGCCGTGCGCATAGTCAATACCCTGCTGGCGGCTGGCCTCAGGGAGGACGCCCGGCAGCTCGAGCCCAGGTGAAGTACACTTTTCTGAGTTAGAACGTGAGTTCGGTTGTGCCACCGCCTTCCTTGCCTCGTTCGTGATCGTGCAAGGGAGGTGTTTTTCTATGGCAACTGGAACAGTCAAGTGGTTCAACGACGCTAAGGGGTACGGGTTCATCACCCCCGAGGATGGTTCGAAGGACCTCTTCGTCCACCACACCAACATCCAGGCCGAGGGCTTTAAGTCTCTGGCCGAGGGTGCCAAGGTGGAGTTCGAGTCGCGCGCTGGGGCTAAAGGTCCCGAGGCGACTAACGTCAAGACAATGTCTGAATAGTCAGGACGCGTAGTGAGAAGGGCCGTGGCGTTATGCCGCGGCCCTTCTGCTTTCTAGGGAGCCAGGGTGACCGCGATCCGCACTACGTCCTTGCGTGATCCGTCCTCGGGCGAGCCCCACCACACCTCGAGCGTTCCGTGCTGTTCCCGGTCGATCTCGAACTCCAGGTCGTGCCTGAAGTCGCCGCGGCAACCCGTGCCACAGGTGGCGGTGGTGAAAGCGTGCGCGAGTCTGTTGCCTTCGGAATCGAGCAATCGCATCTGCACTGTCGCCTCGAAGACGTTGGCCGTGCCTTCCACCGTGACCGGGCTCGAGACCCGGTCCCCCATGGCCGGTTCGGTGACCAGTATCGAGGGCAGCTGGTCTTGCCAGTCACGTCTGGTCTGCGGTCCGGACAGCAGCAGGCCGTGCCCGGGGGTTCTCTTCAGCGGCTCCCCCTCGATCGCGAACAGGACGCCGTCGACGGTGGGGAACTGGGTCAGCGTGTAGACGACCTGGGCGACCGAGAGAAGTTCTCCGGTGCTGCCGCTTCCCGTGCCGAACCCCTCCGACAGGTCGACCGTTGCGACGCCATCGCTGATCGTGAGATTGCGGAGTTCGATCCCGGGCGGGATCGCGGTCGCCACCCCGGCGTTGGACTCGAACTCATTGGGGCGCGCCAGCAGCTCTTCCATCGCAGCCCGCCCGACCGCAGGCGTTCCGGGAACGGTGCGGCTGGCGACGAAGAGCCGGTCGCCGAGGGTGAACCACATCTCGAGCTCCCGCTCTGCCGGAGTGGGGGCCGGCGTCTCGCTAGGCGACTCCTGTGGGGCGGAAGAGGGCGAGGTCGAAACGCTCTTGGAGGGGGACGGACCGCTGGTCTCTGCAGCGGTCGTGTCTGGCTCGGATGCACAAGCAACGAAGAGAAGCGTGAGGGCGAGGGACGCACAGGTCTTTTTCATATCGCTATAGACGCCGCAGATGCGATTCGGTTGCCTGCCATCTGGTGAGCAGCGCGTCACGCCGGATGACTTGCGACCGGGGGGCCACCCCGGGCTCCCGGTCGCCCGAGAAAGCCGCTACTTGGACTTCTTCTCTTTCTTGGTGGCGCGCTTCTCTTTGAGGCTCTTCTTCGCTTCCTTCTTCTCGGACTTTCCGCCCTTGTCTTTCGACGCCATGTGGGTTCCTCCGCTCGCTAGGTTCTCTTCCGGCCCATCATCGAGGGAAACGTGCTCACTGCCAACCCCCTCGGATGCATCCTGCTTCATCGGGATCGATCTGACCTTGTATGCGCGTACCGGCCCTACCCCTTTCAGTTTGGTGCGACCCAGGTGGCTGGTTTCGACCTCGACCTTCAGGGAGCTCAGGAGCTCCTCCGACACGAGAACAGTCCCGGGCCGTGCGAACCCGGTCAGCCGTGCCGCCACGTTGATGGGTCTCCCGAAGTAGTCACCACCCAACGCGCGGACCTCGCCGAAGTCCAGTCCCGCCCTGGCCTCCGGCAGGTCGGGATTCGTGGCAGCGCCGTCGACGATCGCGGTGGCCGCGGCCAACGCTGCGTCCGACGAAGAGGCAACGAACATCACGGCGTCGCCGAGCACTTTGACGACCTGGGCCCCCGAACCGACGCAACTTTCCACGACCATCGTCTCGAACTGGGCGATGAGATCCTCGAGGTCGTCGCCTTCGATGTCGTTGCTCAGTCGCGAGAAACCCACGAGGTCGGCGAAGCCCGCGGCCACGATCTCGGCGCGCCCTGCACGGTCGGAGGCACTCACCTGTTGCAGCGCGACTGCCAGGTGCCGCCGATGGATCGTCCGAAGTTGGGTGTCCAAGAGCTCGAGCAGCTCAGGGACGACGGTGGTTAAACGCTCATCTAGTTCTTCCCCGGTCAGCCCCGCGGCCATCAGAGGATCGACGAAGGTCTCGCTGAACAAACGGACCTCGGCGAAAGCGACCCGGGAAAGCGCGTAGCCGTAGGTGCGGGCAACGGTGAGGATGTCGTTGCCCTCGTAGCCCTGGGCGAGCAGGAACTTCAGGGTCTTAGCGACCTCGAGATCGCGCTCGTCGAACTCGACCTCATCGTCTTCAACCTGTGGCAACCCCAAAGCCCGCAGCACGCGTCTGAAGAAGGCGAGGTCGAGGCCCGCTTCGGCGGCCAGCTGTACCGCCGTGAAGCGCGGTTCGGGCCGGAAACGTTGCGGGTCGATCGGCATCGCAGAACCGTACAGGTGACAGGGTGCCGTTATCGGCTACCGCGGACTGCGATACCGGAGGCGCCAGGGCTCGTACCTCTCTATTGCCACAAAGGTGTGGCCCCGGTCATGAGGCGATCTGGATGGAGAGCCGAGGCATATGAACGAGTGAGCCCCGCTAGGGACCGGGGCTCACCTCCGGCCCCCGCCCCGGCTCGGCCCTCCCGGGAACCGCAAAGCCGGTCATGGGCCCGGGGAGGAAGCGGCGCTTCGACGCCGTACCCCTTCAGGTATGCGTCGCTTCCTTCCCATCCTCTTGCTGCTGGCCCTCCCTCTGCCGGCGTTCGCCGCCACCCCTCGCTTCGAGATCGGCGCGGGCGAGGCCGTCTTCTGGACCGGCCCGTTCGTCGAGAGCTCCAACGGCAAGAGCTGGACCTACCACCTAGAGGTGACCGAGCCGGGGTACCGATTGCGCATCGCTATCGACCACCCCGAGGCGGGAGACAATTTCGCCGTCCGGATCGAGAGCCCCGAGGGCGACGTCTCCAACCTCAGCTCAGGCAGCGGCCTCTACTCGGCCGAGTTCCTCAAAGGGGAGCCCGCACAGGGCCGCTGGGTGATCAGGGTCACCGCCGCGAGGGTCACGGATTCCGCCTTCCGCGTACGGGCGAAGCTCGAGGCCCGGCCCCCCTCTCTCGGCACGCGCAAGGGGCCGGTCCTGCCGAACTTCCAGGTGCTCCCCCCGCATGAGGCCTCTTTCCTCATGCCGGTAAGCAACGGGACGACGCCGGACGATCAGATCGGCGTCGACGTACTCGGCAGACAGTCTTGCCACCCCGAAGAACACGCGGAGGAACAAGCGGTCCGGTGCCTGCGCTTCGGCTTCGGCATCCGCAACACGGGCCTCGGTCCCCTCGATCTGTTCGCCGTCGGTCCCCAGTTCCAAGATCGCGACCTGATCCAGCGCATACAGCTAGCCGAGGGCGGCTACATCGAGCGCGATGCCGGTATGGCGCGCTTCCACAAGACCCACGGTCACTACCACCACCACGACGCGGTCGCGTTGCAACTCTTCAAGGTGGTAGACGAACGCGCAGGAAAGCTCGAGGCCGCGGGAGACAAACACTTCAAGGGCTTCGCGCACCGCGATGAGTTGTTGCGCGACTGGGACACCTTCTATCCGACCTGGAACAAGGCGGGGTTCGGGTTGCTGTCGGGCTGGGCAGACATCTACGAGTGGGACCGTCCCGGCAACTTCATCGATTTCGGTTTGAACACGGACGGGCGCTACGTGGTGCGGATGTGGGCGGACCCCGTCAAGGGTGTGCGGGAATCGAACGAGCGCGACAACGTCGGCTACACCTATCTCGAGGTCGCCGGTGGCGCGGTGAAGCTGCTCGAGGCCGGGCGCGGCACCGACCCCTGGGACCCGTGCAAGATCGAGATGGGCTTCGGCGGTCACCCCGACCCGGCAAGGCCGTCCCGGCCGGCGACGTGCCCCCCCGACACCGTCTAGGACCTCTCCGCCGAGGGTAGACATCTCCTTGTCCACCCACGTGAAAGGAGCTTCGTGAGCGTTTCCAGATTACTGGCGCGCGAAGACTCCACGCGGTGGCTGCGTCGCGCCGAGGTGATGCACCTCGCTATGGGCAACAGCGGCGGACCGCACGTGACGCCCGCGCTCTTCGCGTGGATCGGCGGACGCCTCTGGTTCGCGACCGCGCGTCGAACCCTCAACCATCTTCTGGCGGGGGATGGAGACCGAGACCCGACCGCTGGAGTAACCGGCCCTAGACGGCGGGCGAGGCGGGATCCTGCGCGTAGACCGCTGAGCAGCGGTGTTCTGCCCAGGAGTGGTTTCCTTCGAGGACGTTCTTGAGGGCCGAGCGGAGTGCGGCGATGTCCGCGTCGCTCAGGTGGGCAGAGAATGCCCGATCGACAGATGTCGCCATAACCGGCTTCGCGCTCTCGACGACCGTGCGTCCTTGGTCGCTGAGGCGGGCGTGGATCACGCGGCGATCCCGCTCGGACGACTCGCGCGAGACGAGCCCCCTCTTCTCCAAACGGTCGACCAGTCGGGTGATCCCGCTCTTGCTGAGAAGCAACAGCTCCGAGAGGTCGTACATGCGGAGCTGGCCATCCTGGGCATGGGCGAGGCGCAGCAGCACCTCGTGCTCGGCCAACGAGAGGCCGCAGGCGGCGTCCAGGTCTGCTTCGATCTTGGCGCTCACCACCGCGTAGGTTTGCAACAGGTTCAACCAGGCTTGGAAGCGCTCATGCGGCAGGATCCCCCCCACGCATCTCTCCATCGCACTATCCTACCGAAAAGTTGACCAGACAACCACTTTGAGAGGAGATGCATGGGCATAGAGGTCACACCAGAAGCGGCGGCCGTGCTACGTCGATCACTGGAGCTTGCACACGTCGATCCCGCAGCCGGCGGCGGCGTGCGTTTGCGTGCGGCCAAGGCCTTGGGTGGCGGCACCGATGTCCAGGTCGAGCTGGCCGAGGGACCATCCTCCGAAGACGTGGTGGTGGAACAAGACGGCGTGCGGGTGTTCGTGGACAGCTCCGTCACCAAGCTCTACCCGGACGCGATCGTTGCGCTCGAACCCCAACACGACACCGTGGTCGTGCGCCCCGCCGGGGGTTGATCGTCCTACGCGGGTTGCGTACCCGTAGGCTCCGGCCGGGCTTAAGGGCTATCGAGGAGACAAAAAGGTGTCGGAACGGGGGGTGCGGGACGAGGGCGTCAGCCTTCCGGAAGAAGGCTTGACCCTTCCCGAGACCCCCAACGAGCGATACCGGCGTCTCATCGAACAGTCCGAGGTAGGCCTCTTCCAGTCGCGGACTGACGGCTCCATAGCGTGGCTCAATAGCGCCGCAGCACGCCTGTTCGGATTCTCGAGCCCAGCCGAGTTCCTGGGAGAGGTCGACGACGTGCGCAAATTCTATGTCGACCCCTCCCAGCGGGAGGAGTTGGTCTCCCTGCTGGAGCGGCGGGGCGGCGTAACGGGTTTCGAGTACGAGATGCGACGAACCGACGGCGCGCGGAGACGGCTCTCCATCACAGCTAGGGCGGTGACGGATCGGGCGGGTGTCCTTCAGGGATTCGAGGGCACATTCGTGGACGTCACCGAGCGGAGGTTGGCCGAGGCCGCCACGCTGGCGATGTCGTCGAACCTGGAGCCGACCGAGGCCGTGGCGCGGTTCGCGGACGTTCTGGGCCGAACGGTCCCCTTCCGCCAGTTGAGCCTGATCGTCGTAGAGGACGACCGCTACCGGCGGGTGGTCAGCATCAGCGGGGACGTCCACCACGAGCCCCTCCCCAAGGACGAGTGGCGCCCGCTGGAAGAGCATCCGGTCGGCGCCGTGGTGAAGGCGGCGGAGCCCGTGGTGGTCCAAGACACCTCGAAGAAGGCCTGGCCGTACGACGCTACCCTGGCCGCGGCCGGCATCGCCGCCTACGCGATCTTTCCTCTGGCGGATGCCTCCGGGGTCTTCGCCTCCTTCAGCGTGGGGACTTCACAGAAGAACGCTTTCACGGAAGAGGTCCTGTCTCTGCTCAGCGCGCAGCTGACCGCAGTCACGACCGCCGTGAAGAACATCCTGCTGTTCGAGAACCAGCGCGAGCTGGTGAAGCGACTCGAGGAAGTAGCGCGGCTCAAGAACGAATTCCTGGCTTCGGCCTCCCACGACCTCCGTAATCCCGTCTCGGTCATCTGCGGAGTTACGGAGGTCCTCGAGTCACGCTGGGGCCAGATCGACGAAGAGCGCAAACTGTCGATGTTGCGATCACTGGTCCGCAGCTCGCATACGGTCCAGCAGCTATTACAACGAGACTTCGATCTGGCGTTGATCGAACTGGGTGAGCTGCGTTACGAGATCGAGCCATTCGATCTCGCGGCGTTGATCCGAGACATCTCGGACGGCCTGGAGCAGTCCGACACCGAGCACGTCTTCAAAGTGGACATCGAGGATGGTCTGCCGGCCGCCTTG
>Ga0208612_1000824_pt1 | contig 12936 bp, 16 predicted proteins | sample AntDryMetagUQ889_FD_188089 | JGI IMG/M metagenome (GOLD analysis project Ga0208612, IMG submission 188089) | Polar desert microbial communities from Antarctic Dry Valleys - UQ889 (SPAdes) | ecosystem: Environmental > Terrestrial > Soil > Desert | place: Antarctic Dry Valleys | collected 2008-12-31 | reverse complement strand
CCGCAGGGCGGCCCGGGGCCAGCGCCTCGATGTGCCCTCGGGGACGGCCGTGCGCTTCGAGCCGGGCGTGGAGCGCGAGATAGCCCTCGTCCCCCTCGGTGGCGACCGGATCGTCCCCGGCCTGCGCGCCGAGACGGGAGGGCCGCTCGATGGGTGATATCGAGCGCAGGAGGTACGCCCAGCTCTACGGACCCACGAAGGGCGACCGTGTTCGGCTGGGCGACACCGACCTGCTGATCGAGGTCGAGGAGGACCGTTGCGCGGGCGGGGACGAGGCGGTGTTCGGCGGGGGCAAGGTGATCCGCGAGTCGATGGGCCAGTCGCGCGCCACCCGGGCCGACGGCGCCCCCGACACCGTCATCACCGGTGCCCTGGTGCTGGACCACTGGGGTGTGGTGAAGGCCGACGTGGGGATCCGGGACGGGCGCATCACCGGCCTCGGGAAGGCGGGAAACCCCGACACCATGGACGGCGTCGACCCCGAGCTGGTCATCGGTCCGTCCACCGAGATCGTTGCCGGCAACGGCAAGATCCTGACGGCGGGCGCCATCGACTGCCACGTCCACCTCATCTGCCCCCAGATCCTCGAGGAGGCACTGGGCTCGGGCATCACCACCGTGATCGGCGGGGGCACCGGGCCCGCCGAGGGCACCAAGGCCACCACCGTGACCCCGGGCGCATGGCACCTGGCGCGGATGCTCGAGGCCCTCGACCCGTGGCCGGTGAACGTGGCCCTCCTGGGCAAGGGCAACACCGTCTCCGCCGAGGCGATGTGGGAGCAGCTACGAGCCGGCGCCTCGGGGTTCAAGCTCCACGAGGACTGGGGATCCACGCCGGCAGCCATCGACGCCTGCCTCCGGGTGGCCGACGATGCCGGCGTGCAGGTTGCCCTGCACAGCGACACCCTCAACGAGGCCGGTTTCGTGGAGGACACGCTGGCCGCCATCGCTGAGCGGACCATTCACGCCTACCACACCGAGGGAGCGGGCGGCGGCCACGCGCCGGACATCATCACCGTTGCGGCGCAGGCCAACGTGCTCCCTTCGTCCACCAACCCCACCCGCCCCCACACGGTGAACACCATCGACGAGCACCTCGACATGTTGATGGTGTGCCACCACCTGAACCCGGCCGTTCCCGAGGACCTGGCCTTCGCCGAGAGCCGCATCCGGCCGAGCACCATCGCCGCCGAGGACGTCCTCCACGACATGGGCGCCATCTCCATGATCGGCTCCGACTCCCAGGCCATGGGCCGGGTTGGGGAGGTCGTCCTGCGCACCTGGCAGACGGCCCACGTCATGAAGCGCCGCCGCGGGGCGTTGCCGGGTGACGGCGTCGGGGACCGTCCCGCCGACAATCACCGGGCCCGTCGGTACGTGGCCAAGTACACGATCTGCCCCGCGGTGTCCCACGGGCTCGACGGCGAGATCGGGTCGGTGGCGGCAGGGAAGCTCGCCGATCTGGTGCTGTGGGACCCCGCCTTCTTCGCCGTGCGCCCGCACCTGGTGATCAAGGGCGGCATGGTGGCGTGGGCGGCCATGGGTGACGCCAACGCCTCCATCCCCACGCCCGAGCCGGTGCTGCCCCGGCCCATGTTCGGCGCCTCCGGCCGCGCCGCAGCGGCGACGAGCCTGGCCTTCGTTGCCCCGGCCGCCGTCGAGGCCGAGCTGGCCGAGTCGCTCCGCGTCGAGCGCTCCCTCGTGGCGGTGAAGGACGTGCGCCGCCTGGCCAAGGCGGACATGCCCGAGAACGGCGCCCTGCCGGATATCGCCGTGGACCCGGACACCTTCACCGTGCGCATCGACGGTGAGGCCGTGGAGCCGGCGCCGGCCGTGGAGTTGCCACTGGCCCAGCGTTACTTCCTCTTCTGATGGGCAGGGACCTCGCCGGGATGGCGTCTCTGCTGGTGCTGGCCGACGGGCGGTTTCCCTCCGGCGGTCACGCCCATTCCGGCGGCGTGGAGGCAGCTGTGGCCGACGGACGGGTACAGGAGCCGCACGACCTGCGTGCCTTCCTGGTGGGCCGGTTGCACACCGCCGGAGCAGTGGCGGCGGCCATGGCCGCCGCGGGTTGCGGCCTGGCGCGCCGCGATCCAGCCGCCCAGGCCGGGGACTGGTGTGCTCTCGACGCCGAGGCTGACGTCCGCATCACCGCACCCGCGCTCCGTGCCACCTCCCGTCGCCAGGGACGCCAGTTGCTGCGCGCCGGCCGGGCGGCGTGGCCCTGCGACTTGCTGGATGGCCTGGTGGCCGCCGTGCCTGCCGGTGCCCACCACCCGGCGGCGCTGGGAGCGGTGGCCTCGGCCGGCGGCATGGCGCCCGAAGCGGCGGCCATGGCTGCTGCGTACGACTCCGTGTGTGGCCCGGCCATGGCGGCCGTTCGCCTGCTAGGCCTGGACCCCTTCACCGTGCACTCGTTGCTGGCCGACCTGGCGCCGGCCATGGAGGCGGTGGCGGCCGAGGCGACACGTCGGGCGGAAGGTCCGCTCGGGGAGCTCCCCGCCATGACCGCCCCGCTCCTCGACATCTCGGCCGAGACACACGCCAACTCGGAGGTGCGCCTCTTTGCCTCGTGACGGCGCGGCGAGGGCCGTTCGAGTGGGTGTCGGCGGTCCTGTCGGTAGCGGGAAGACGGCCCTGGTGGCCGCCCTGTGCCGGGCGCTGGCCGGTGAGCTGGCCGTGGCCGTCGTCACCAACGACATCTACACCACCGAGGACGCCGACTTCCTGCGCCGGGCCGGGGTCCTCGAACCCGAGCGCATCACCGCCGTGGAGACGGGGTGTTGCCCGCACACCGCCATCCGGGACGACATCTCCGCCAACCTGGAGGCCATCGAGGAGCTCGAAGCGCGCCTCGGACCCCTGGACCTGGTGCTGGTGGAGAGTGGAGGCGACAACCTGACGGCCACCTTCAGCCGGGGCCTGGTGGACCACCAGGTGTTCGTCGTCGACGTTGCCGGCGGCGACAAGGTGCCGCGCAAGGGAGGGCCCGGGGTCAGCATCTCCGACCTCCTCGTGATCAACAAGACCGACCTGGCTCCAATGGTGGGAGCCGACCTCGAGATCATGGGCCGCGACGCGGCGGAGAAACGAGGCACCCGCCCGGTGATCTTCACCTCGCTACGCGATGACCCTGGCGTGCCGGCCGTGGTCGAGTGGGTCCACTCCTTGCTGGCCGTCACCGCATCCGGGTGAGGGCCCACGCTCGCGTGTCGGCGGCCCTCGATGCTCAGGGCCGCACGCGGGTCGAGTCATTGCGGTCGGCAGCGCCACTGGTCCTGCGGGCGACACCCGAAGCCGTCTACATGGTGGGCGGGGCAGCCGGACCGATCGGTGGCGACGACCTCCGGCTCGACATCGAGGTGGGACCGGGAGCCTCCCTCACCATGCGATCGGCAGCCGCCGCTGTGGCCCTGCCGGGGCCGAGAGGGGAGGCGTCCACCCTGGTGGTCCGGGCCCGGGTGGGGGAGGGTGGAACGCTGCGGTGGCTCCCCGAACAGTCGGTTGCCGCTCGGGGCTGCCGTCACGAGGTCCGAACCGAAGTGACGCTCGCGCCCGGCAGCCGTCTGGCGTGGCGAGAGGAGCTGCTGCTCGGAAGACACGGAGAGGAGCCGGGGTGTTGGCGGGCACGATCGCTCATCGACCTGCACGGCCGCCCGCTGTGGCGCCACGAGCTGCGCCTGGGCGACGACACGCCCGGCTGGGACGGCCCGGCGGTGCTCGGCCGCAGCCGGGCCGTTGGTTCGCTCCTCGTGGTCGACCCGGCGTGGGCCGGTGAAGGGCCGGAGCCAATGGTCCTGTCCGGCACGGCGGCCGTTCTTCCCTTGGGCGGACCGGCTGTGGTGGTCAGCGCCCTGGCCGACGACGCCCCGGCCCTGCGTGAGTGTTTGGAGGAGGGATGGCGCGGTGCACGAACGGCTGACGAAGCCGCCTACGGTTAGGGGATGGACTGGAACATCAAGCTTCCCGAGCCCGAGATCGAAGAGGGGCTGGTCAAGTGCAGCTTCTGCAACAGCTCGCAGATCCCCGAGGACAAGGCGTTCGCCCGGCCCGATGTCGTCATCTGCCAAGGGTGCGTGGCGTTGCTCACCGTCCAGGTGGAGAGCTCGCCGGAGACCCCGATCGACCCCGACGCAGGGATTGAGCCGGAGAACCCTCGCACATGCAACTTCTGCCAGCGTCAGCAGGAGTTCGACGGCGCCATCTTCGCCGCCAACGAGAGGAACCTCTACGTGTGCTTCGACTGCGTGACCGGTTTCTCCGAGGCCATCGATCAGGGCGTGAGCTGACGTCGCTCCTGCCGTAGCGCCGGCTCCTGTGGACGCCCGGTCCCTGGTGGGCGAGCGCAACCTGGTGGCGCTTGCCGTTCGCCACCTGACCACCGACGCCCTGGGTGAGCTTCCTTTCGAGGCTCTGGGTCCGACCAAGTCCCTCCTCAAGCGCTTCTTCTCCGCCCAGCCCTGGGTTCCTTCCGACGAGCTGGACCTGGCCGATGCGGTAGGGCCGGGTCAGGGATGGTGGCGTCACCCGCTCGACCAGGACCTCATCCTCGCGTTCGGGTGGGTCGACGGTCGCTTCATGATCGAGGTGACGTCGACTTCGACGTCGACATCGACGACTGAAGCGGCGGGTTCGGTCGACGGCCCTTCTCCGCCGGCACTGGCCTTCGACGGGCCAGTGACCCCGGAAGCAACGCCCAATCCGCGCACGATCATGTTCCGCACCGGCGCCATACATGAAGGCCAGAGCCGCTCCTACAAGGCGGGGCAGCCCGTCGACGATGAGCGCGTGGCTCGGCTGCTGCACCGCTTCGCCGACATCGACGACGTGATGGTGGCCACCGACTTCGTGGCCGTCACCCTGCGCCGGCCCGACCGGTGGGAGGCCCTGCTGGGTCCGGTGCTCGACGTGGTGACCGAGGAGCTCGCCGGCGAGAGCCCACTCGCCGGCCCCGTCGATGACCGGATCCAGCCACCGATCGAGCCCGTCGCCCCCGGCGCTGGCCAGCCTCGCCCTCGTGACCGCCCCCCCAGCCGCCTGGAGCGGGCCTGGCAGGAGCTCGGCCCTCTCCGTCCCGAGCGCGCGGAGGACCTGGAGCGCATCCGAGCCGCGGCATCCGGCGTGGACGCCGCCCACCGCCAGGTGGCGGCCAATCTCCTACGCCAGGCCGATCCCGAGGTGGCCCGGATCGAGTGGTCGCGGCTGGTGGCCGACGGGAGCCGCCTGGTCCGGAGGGCGGCGCTCGACGCCATGGTCGACGTGGGCCGGGAGGGCCTTCGTGGCCTTCTGGAGGCCGCATTGGGCGACGACGACGCCTGGGTGCGCTGGAAGGCGGTGAGGGGGCTGTCGGAGCTGGGCCCGGCTGCCAGCCGTGGACCCATCCAGGCGCTGCTGTCGGACCGGGACTTCCGGGTTCGTCAGGAGGCCCGGGCGGCGCTTGAGCACGACTCGAAGGCGCCCGGGTGAGATCGAGGGTCGGCGGGGCCGATCAGACGTCGAGCGTGGTGGCCACGAGCTCGAAGGCGTCACCGACGGTGCGCGCGTCCTCGGGCTCGAAGTCGGGGAGCTTCACCGAGAACGCATCGTTCAGGGCCAGGGTGATCTCGATCACGGCCAGGCTGTCGGCGCCGAGGTCCTTGTCCCAGAGTGCCGAGGGGACGACCCGTTCCTGCTCCACGTCGAGCACTTCGGCCACGCACTCCTGGAAGGTCTTGTAGGCGCTCTCTCGGTCCACGGGCGTCACTGTATCCCCCGTCATGCTTTCTGGAGTTGGGCCGCCAGGCGATTGGTGGTCCGGCGCGGGGGAGCGCCGGAGCCCGACCGCTACGCTCGGCGCCCATGCGACCCGACGAGCTGCTCCCACATCGGCCGCCGTTCCTGTTCGTCGACGAGATCGTCGACGTGGTCCCCGGCGAGTCGGCCACGGGCCGTTGGCACCTCACCGGCGAGGAGGCCTTCTTCGCCGGCCACTTTCCCTGCCGGCCCACGCTGCCGGGGGTGCTCATGGTGGAGGCCATCGCCCAGCTCGGTGGTATTGCCCTCCTGGCCCACGACTCCTACCGCGGCAAGCTGCCCCTGTTCGCCGGCATCGACAAGGCCCGGTTCCGTCGCCAGGCCGTGCCCGGCGACACCCTGGACATGGAGGTCACCCTTCACCACATGGGCAACAGCGCGGGAAAGGGTTCCGGCCGGGCCCTGATCGGCGGCGTCGTGGCCTGCCAGGCCGACATGTTCTTCGCCCTCGTCCCCTACGAGACGTGCGAAGCCCCCGAGGACGACGCCACGCGGTAGGACAGGTGGGTGACACCGGTCCCCTCGATCACGCGGGGACCGTCCAGCTCCACCGGGGTAGCGGTGAGGTTGTCGAAGAATCGGATCCCGTCGCCGAGGAGTACGGGCACCACGTTCACCACGATCTCATCGAGCAGCCCGGCATTGAGACACTGCTGGGCGATGTTCGCACTGGCGATGGCGACCAGTCCCTGACCGGCGATGCCCTCGCCTTTGCCACCGCGCTCTCGATGTCGTCGTGACGAAGGTGAAGGGAGCATCGTCTCGCGGCCAGCCGTCGGGGACGGTGTGGGTGACCACGAAAAAAAAGGGGCACCCCCGTGGGGTGGTTGCCGTCCCAATCTTGGGGCAGTCGAACAGGCGGCGGCCGCAGACGAGCGCGCCGACATCGACATCTTCGCTACGACCGTTGCCATCTCGACGCCAGTGAGCGCTGCGGGTCGCGGCCGACGAAGGCGATGAGCCTGGTCTGTTCGTCGGCATCGTCAGGAACCGGCACTCGGGCGCCGTACTGCCCGCTTGGCGGAGGAGCTCATCGAGTGGCTCCATGCCCTCGACGAACCGGTGCACCTCGTCGGGGTCGAGGGACTCGTCGAGGCCGGTGGCTCGGGCCAGGTCCCAGGTGTGGACGAGGACGTCCCAGGTGCAGATGCGGTCGATGGTCTGCTCCAATGAGGCGCGGCCCATTGGGGTATCGCGCTGGCGGCGGGCGGTGTCGGGATCGTCGAGAGCGGCCTGGATCGCCCCGTCGACCACTGCCCACGCCCCGACCGGGTCTTCGTCGACTGATGGGATCGGCGGCACGTCGATGCCCCACGTTCCGAAGAAGAAGGCCGGCAGCCACTCCACGAGATGACCCACGACATCTCGGGCTGCCCAACCCTCGCACGGCGCAGGGTTGGCCCATGCGTCGTCGGGAACGGCCCCGACCCGTTGGGTGAACTGCCCCGCCACCTTCCGGTAACGCTCGGAGATCTCGCTCATGATCATCGCTCCTTTGCTCGTTCCATCTTCCTCCGAGTCCGACGATGAGTGACGCCACAACTCATCGGGCTCGAGACCAGGAAGCCCGGTGTGATGGGAGTGAGACGATGCGGTCATGGAGCTGGGTCAAGGCCTCGAGCCGTGAGTGATGAAACCCTGAGCCGGCGCGCACTCGGCCGGGCGACGTTGGAGCGCCAACTGCTGCTCCGTCGGTCGGACATGGCGCTGCTCGATGCCGTGGGCCACCTGGTCGGGATGCAGGCCCAGATGCCCATGAAACCCTACGTCGGGCTGTGGTCCCGACTGGATCGGTTCCAGCCCGAGCGACCGCGCAACGGCAAGGCGCTGCGTTCCGCCCTGAGGGAGCGCTTCCCCGACCACGACGCAGCCGCGCTGGCCTATGCCTGCCGGAACAGGCTGGCGCTGGTCCAGGTCCCGCCGCGGGGGCTCTGGGGCCGGAGCGCCCAGGTGACCTCGACGAGGGCACTGCCCGTTCTGGGCGCGGTCTGTCACGCTCCAGCGTGAGATTTCGCCACCAGAACGGCGGTCAGGCCAGAACGGCGGTTAGGTCAGGCCCGGCGGAAGACCAGAGTGGCGTTGTGGCCGCCGAAGCCGAAGCTGTTGCTGATGACGACGTCGACGGCGGACTCCCGTGCGGTGTTGGGCACGTAGTCCAGGTCGCAGTCGGGGTCGGGGGTCTCGTAGTTGATGGTGGGGGGAAGGATCCCCGTCTCCAGCACCTTGAGGCAGGCGAAGGCCTCGACGGCACCGGCGGCACCGATGAGGTGGCCGGTCATGGACTTGGTGGACGACACGGGCACCTCGGTGCCGAAGACGGTCTTCACCGCACCGCTCTCGATGCGGTCGTTGGGCGGGGTGGCGGTGCCGTGGGCGTTGATGTAGCCGACGTCGGAGGCGTCGATGCGGGCGTCGGCCAGGGCCATGCGCATCGACTGGATGGCCCCCGTGCCCTTGGGGTGGGGAGCCGTCATGTGGTGGGCATCGCAGGTGGCGCCGTAGCCGAGCATCTCACCCAGGATGGGAGCGCCCCTCGCCATGGCCGACTCCCGCTCCTCGATCACCAGGGTGGCCGCTCCCTCGGCGGCCACGAAGCCGTCCCGGTTGGCATCGAAGGGACGCGACGCCCGCTCGGGATCGTCGTTGCGCTCGGAGAGGGCCTTGAGGGCGGAGAAGCCGGCCACGCCGATAGGGGTGATCATGGACTCCGAGCCACCGCAGACCATGGCGTCGGCCCGGCCGAGGCGGATCTGGTCGTAGGCGTCGCCGATGGCGTGGGCGGAGGCGGCGCAGGCGGTGACGGTGCAGCTGTTCGGGCCCTGGAGGCCGTGCTCCAGGGCGATCTCGCCGGCCGCCATGTTGGGGATCATCATGGGACACAGGTACGGGCTCACCCATTCGGGCCCACGGTCGGCGAGCACGTGGATCTGCTCCTCCAGGGTGGACAGCCCGCCGATGCCGCTGCCGTAGACCACGCCCACGCGGTGGGGCGCTCCCGAGGCGTCGAGGCCGCTGCTCTCCATGGCCTCTCGGGTGGCCACCAGGGCGAGCTGGGCGAAGCGGTCGAGGTGGCGGGCTCGGCGCTTGCCGAAGATGGCAGCGCCGTCGAAGTCCTTCACCTCGCCGGCGATGCGAACGGCGTGGTTGGATGCGTCGAACAGGGTGATCTTGGACACGCCGGACCGGCCCGCCACCAGGGCGTCCCAGGCCTGGTCCGCACCGTTGCCCACCGGGCTCACCACACCCACCCCGGTTACCACCACACGCCGCTCGTCACCAGCCAACGCCTCTCCCTTCGCCAGGCGAATCCTACGTGGGAGCCGGATCGTCAGGGGATGGGCCGGCTGGGGTGGGGTCGTCGGGCACCGGACGACCACCGCTCATCCGCAACACCCGGTCGGCCAGGCGACGGGCGAGGGAGACGTGCTGCTCCACGAGCAGCACGGCCACGCCCGTGGCCGCCAGCTCCACGAACAGCTCTCCGCACTCGGCGACGAGCGGCGGCGAGAGCCCGGCCGAGGGCTCGTCGAGCATCAACACCCCCGGCCCGCTGGAAAGGACCCGGCCCAGAGCCAGCAGCTGCTGTTGACCGCCGGACAGGGTGGCGGCGGGAAGGTCCGCCTTGGTGGCGAGGACGGGAAATCGTTCGAGCCAGGCGTCCCGGCGCGCCCGGGTGGCCTCGAGGTCGGGGCGCCCCACGGCCAGCTCCACGGCTTCGAGGTTCTCCCGAACGGTGAGGGATGGGAACACCCGGCGCGTCTGGGGCAGCAGACGCAGTCCGAGCGTTGCCAAACGCTCCGCTGCCAGCCCGTCCACCCGTCGCCCATCCATGTGGATCGTCCCCCGGCGGGGCCGGAGGAGGCCGGCGATGGCCCACAGCATGGTGGACTTCCCCGACCCGTTGCCTCCCAGGAGGCCGACGATCTCACCGGCGCTCACCTCGAGGTCGGCGCCCCGGACCAGCGTCGTAGTGCCCCAGCCGGCGTCCAGTCCCCGGATCTCCAGACGGGCGTTTCCATTGGCCGCCACCGGTCAGCGTCCGCCTTCGGGGCGGGCCGTGTCGCCGTCGTCGCCCACGATCGACCCCTCCGCCATCTTCAGCACTCGGTCGGAAAGCGCCTCCACCAAGCGGGTGTCGTGCTCGACAAGCAGGACGCCCATGCCCGACTCCCGTCGCCGCCGCACCATGGCGACCAGACCCTCCAGCTGGTCGGGGTCCACGCCCGCACCGGGCTCGTCGAGCACGAGGTAGGCGGGCGCGGCGGCGAAGGCCCGTGCCAGTTCCACCCGGCGGCGCTGACCGTGGGACAGGGCGCCCACCGCCCGAGGCGCAAAGTCGGCCATGCCCACCTCCTCGAGCGCGGCCATGGCCGCCTCCCGCAGGGTCGCTTCCCGCCGACGGAAGGCCGGTAGCCGGAGCCACGCCGCAGCCAGTGACGGGCGGACGCTGCGCTGGGCCCCCACCAGCACGTTGTCCAGGGCAGAGAGTCCTTCGAACAGCCTCAGGGCCTGGTAGGTGCGCACCACGCCGGCCCGGGCGAAGCGGGCGCTCGGGGCGCCGGTGAGGTCGAGGCCGTCGATAGCCACCCGACCCTTGGTTGGTGACACCGCGCCGCTGGCCAGGTTGACCAGCGTCGTCTTCCCCGAACCGTTGGCGCCCACCAGCCCCACCACCTCGCCCGGCTCCAGTCGCAGCGACACATCCCTCACGGCGCGCACGCCGGCGAAGTCCTTCTCCACCGCATCCAACGTGAGCGCCCTCACGGCGACGGCCCTCACGGCGGCGGCCTCACGGGAACGCGGCCGGGCGGATCCCGAGCCGGTCCCGCGTCCGCGCCACGGCGAGGCCGGGGAGCCCGAGGCGGGTGGCGACGACGGCCAACACCAGCACCCCGGTCAGCCCCTCCGACACCGTCCCGTAGGGAGAGAGCCAATCGGTGATGGCCGCGGCGAGGGCGGCAGCGACCACGGTGCGCCCGATGCGGGCCTCGCCGGCGGCCAGCACCACGAGTATCACGATCACCGTCTGACCCAGGCCGAACGAAACGGAGGAGACGAAGCGGTCCTGCACGGCGTACAGGGCGCCGGCCAGCCCGGCCATCCCCGAGCCCACGGCGAAGGCCAGCAGGCGCAGGCGGCCGGCGTGCACGCCGTAGGCCCGGGCCGCAACGTGGTCGTCGCGCACGGCCAACCACGCCCGGCCGAGGGGCGAGGCCCGGAGCGCGAGGACGGCCAGCAGGCTGGCAAGGGCCAAGGACAAAGCCACCACGTAGAGGCCGCGATCGTCCAACGAGGCGCCCAGCACCGATACCGCCGGGATACCGGCGATGCCGTCCGAACCCTGGGTGAACCGCTCGGTGTTGAGGTAGAGCGACTGGAGGATCTCTCCTGCGCCCAGGGTCACCAGGGCCAGCACGTCACCGCCCACGCGAAGGCCGGGCAGCCCGACCACAGTGCCCACCAACGCCGCCAGCAGGACGGCCGGCGCCAGGGCGGCCCAGAACGACCACTCGTAGGTGGTGAGGAGGTTGGCGACCGTGTAGGCACCGATGCCCTGGAGCGCGGCATGGGCTACCGACAGCTGGCCCGAGAACCCGTAGATGATCTGGTAGCCGAGGGCGAGGACCACCCCCACCGCCGCCGTGGTCCCGAGACCGAAACCCCGCCGGCCGCCTATGTACGCCGGCAGGGCCGCGACCACAACGAGGGCGGCCGCACCGGCCCAGCGGCGTACAGGGGGGCGCAGCCAGGCGCGGTCAGCGATCGAGGGGAATTTCCTTCACCTCGGTGGGTCCGGTTTGCTCATAGCTGGTGGTGAACTCGGGCTTGCCCGCCTTGATGGTGAAGACGTAGAGACGCCCACCGATGCGGGAGCCGTCGGGGCCGAAGCGCAACGCGCCCACACCCGTGTCGGCGATGTCGATCCGGCGCAGGGCGTCGGCCAGGTCCTCCCGGCCCTTGGCCCCGGCAGCCAGTGCCTCCCCAACGGCTCGCACGCCCTCGTAGGCGAACACCGCCGGGTCGGGGACGACGGACTCGCCCGTGGCCTTGGTGTAGCTGTCGCGCAGCGACTTGGTGGCGGCCGTCTGGCGGGGCGCGTAGGTGGGCGTGTTGCCAACCACACCGTTGGCCAGGGGTCCGGCGGCGGTGAGGAACTGGTCGTTGTTGGTGATGCCACCCGGGTCGTAGACGGGAACCTTGAGGCCGATCTCGTCGGCCTGCTTGACGATGGTGGCGTCGCTCGTCGCCAGTCCCACCATCACCAGCGAGTCCGGGTTGGCGGCCTTGATCTTGGCCAGCTGGGTGCGGAAGTCGGTGTCAGTGCTGGCGAAGGACTCCTTGGCCGCCGGGGTGACGCCCTGGGTCTTCAGCCGTGAGACCACCAGGTCGGCGATGCCGTCGCCGTAGGTACCGGTGAGGTTGATGATCCCCGGGCGCTTCTTGCCCGCCTTGAGCAGCTCATCGGTGACCGAGAAGGAGTAGGCGGGGAACGTGGGCGGGACCACGAACACGCTCTTCTTGCCCTTGGCCACCTCGAGGATCTTGGGCGACGAGGCGTACGCCGAGAGGAAGGGGAAGCCCGCTTCGCTGGCAACCGGCGCCATGGCCACCGAGACGTCGGAGATGCCGGACCCGACGAAGGCGGTGATCGACTGGTCGTCGACGATGGTGCGGATGTTGGCCGCCCCCCGGGCCGGCATGCCCGCGTCGTCGAACTCCTTGAACTCGATCTTGGCGCCCTTCATGGGGCCGTCCTTCACCCCGCCGGCGCCGTTGATCTCGTCGGCCGCCACCTTGGCACCGGCGCGGATCTTGTCGCCCGTGGCCTTTGACGTACCCGAGAAGGGACCGCCCAGCGCGATGGTGACGGGGCGCGCCTCGGTGGCGGGTGGAGACTGAGCCTGGCCACCCTTGTCAGCGCTGTCTTCGCCGTCACTCCCACAAGCCCCTGCCACGAGGGACACGGCGGCGAGCAGGAGTGCGATTCGCTTCTTCATCCTTGGTTTCCTTTCTCGGTCTCCCGATCCTCACACCAGCCTCAGCCGGTTCCCGGCGAGGAGTCGCCGTGGCACCAATAGCAGCACGGCGATGAGTAGGAAGAAGGTGACGACGTCCTTGAACCTCGTGGAAAGGTAGCCGGACA
>Ga0208612_1000823_pt1 | contig 12938 bp, 11 predicted proteins | sample AntDryMetagUQ889_FD_188089 | JGI IMG/M metagenome (GOLD analysis project Ga0208612, IMG submission 188089) | Polar desert microbial communities from Antarctic Dry Valleys - UQ889 (SPAdes) | ecosystem: Environmental > Terrestrial > Soil > Desert | place: Antarctic Dry Valleys | collected 2008-12-31 | reverse complement strand
CGAAGCCCGTGCGGGCCGTCTTGGCCGCGTACATCGCGGTGTCGGCGTGGTTGAGCAGCACGTCGACGCGGTTGCCGTGCTCGGGATAGACGGCGACGCCGACGCTCGCTTCAACCTCGAGGGCCAGCCCTCCCAGCACGAACGGCTCCTCGAAGGTCCGGACGATCCGCTCGGCAGCGGTGGCCACCGCTGCTTCGTCGGGCAGGCCCGGCAGCAGGATGGCGAACTCATCGCCGCCGAGCCGCGCGACCGTGTCCTGGTCGCGCAGCACCGTGCGCAGTCGGGGGCCGACCCGCTTGAGCAGCAGATCGCCGTTGTAGTGACCGAGCGTGTCGTTGATCTCCTTGAAGCGATCGACGTCCATGAGCATCACCGCCACGAGCCCCGGGCCACGCTTGCCGGCGATGAGCGCGCGGTCGAGGAGGTCGCGGAAGGTCATCCGGTTGGGCAGGTCGGTGAGCGGGTCCAGTTGAGCCTCCTTCAGGGGGGCCGCCCCACCGGCCCGGCCTCGCATGGCCAGGGACCCCGCTACGAGCATCCCCACCCACGCAAGCGTCAGCGCCGCCACGATGGGCAACAGCCCGCCCCAAGAGGGGAAGTCGGCGCGATCGGCGACGCTCTCCCAAGGGCGGCGAACCTCGAAGGCGCCGACCGCCGGACCCGCCGGCGTGGCGCGGAGAGGCATGATGGTCGCAAGCTGATCGCGTGCCTGTCCTCCACGGCCGGCGTCCGCGACCCGGACCGAATCGACCCTCCCGCGCAGCCCACCCCCGAGCGCTTGCGATATGGCCGCGGAGGAACGGGTGAGCCGGCGACCGCCCGAGTAAACCAGCTCTCCGTCGCGGTTCCAAAGCCTCACGGATCCTGCTCGAGCTGACGCGACGTCTCCGAGGGCGCGATCGAGGGTGCGGACCGCGCGGCGGGGCACTCTGCCCGCGGCGAGACCGCTCGGCGGCTGAGCCGAGCTCAGGCGGGCGGCGAGCGCAGCCTCGTGAGCGGAGGTCGCCCGCTCGAGCGCAGCGGCCCGCTCCTCCACCGCGAAGACGACGCCTACCAGTGCCAAGAGCACCCCCGTCAGGATGGCCAGCTGCGTCCGGGGGTTCAGACGCGGAAACGAGAGCCGACGCATGTGGTCCCCTCCTTGACCGTGCTGCTCATCGCCCGTCTCAGCGTCGCCGCCCGGCGATCATCGGTATGCGGAAATCGAAGCGGGTACGGCGCACGGTCTGCTTCGAGCGCTTGCCCGACGTACGGGTGCGGCTCTCCGAGCTCGTCGCGCTCGAGCGGGCCGAGGGATCGCGGCTGTCGAGCTTCCGGCGGACGGCGATGAGCTTAAGGTGGTACTCCCGGGGCGGGGGGCCGAAGTAGTGATCATCCTGGTCCCTCTTCGGCCGCAGGTAGACGATCGAGCAGTCGATCTTGTTCGGCACGCAGTTTCCCTCTCCGCGCTGGCCGATGGCCTGATTTACGAGGAAAGCCGACTCGTTCTCTCGCGTCTGACCGAGGTAGACCACCACCGGGTTGCCCTTCCTCGGCAGTGAGTCGAGCGCGCGCACGTCGCGGTAGCGACGCTCGTTCCCGATGCGCCCGAAGTCAACCTCCGCGGCGTACTCGTAGAACTTGGGGTCGGCCGGCGAGGGAACGGGTGGGGATGGTGTGCCGCCGGAGCCCGAGCCGCCGGAGCCGGAGCTCGGCTCGCGTGACGAACCCGAGCCTGAGCCGCCGCCGCCGCCCGAGCCGGATCCTCCCGCGGCGGACCCACCACCCGCAGCGGTCGATCCGGTCCCGGAGTCGATTCCAGGGTCGCTCCCCAGACCAGCCTCAGCGCCCGCACCGGCGTCGGGGGTGACCCCGACTTCCGCGGAGCCCGGGGTGCTTGGCCGCTCGGCGAGCGAGCGGAATGGATCCTTCGAATTGAAGGAGCCGAGCTTGGAGCTGCCCGCTATCCCGCTCCCGTCGAGGCTCACGATTGGAAGTGAGGCCCCCGAGCCACCCGCGGCGACCGGCGGCTTCGCACTCTCGGGCGTGCTCTTCAGGAGCAGCACCGGGACCGCGACGAGCGCGATCGCCAGCAGGGCCGCGATCGGCCATAGACGCTTTTCGCGAAGGTCGTGCCAGAGGTCGAGGACGGAGTTCTTCATCATTGCTCCTACGGATTGGCGATGCCGGGCGCGGCGGTCGTGGGCGTGGGCGAGGAATCGGAGCTCGCCTGGCTCGAGGCGGAGGGGCTCGGGGCGCTCGGGCCGGCGGGCGAGGCGCCGCCCGTGACGCCCTGCTGCTCGGGGGACAGGAAGACGCGCGCCTTGATCGCGGCCTCGATCTTGGGGAAGCTCTCGCCGCTGCCGAAGCTGAAGGAGTCGATCGTCATCAGCCGGCCGCGTACCTTGAGGTCCTGATTGGCCACGAGCACGAAGCGCTTGAGGTCGTGAAAGAAGTCGGCGAGGTCGAAGAAGCTGCCGGTGAACCCGAGCTCGAGCGGGACGGTGTCGAGGCCGGGCACGCCTTCGGCGCCTGAGCTCGACGCCGCGGCGGAGCCGCCACCCACGGGCACGCTGCCGCTCTTGGCCGGCGTCGAGGTCTGCGAGTCAGTCTCAGGCGTGGCGTTCTCGCTGGCCGCGGTCGACTGCTCGGATCCGGCCGCCGCGTTGTTGGCCTTCTCGGCGTTCTGACCCGGACCACTCTGGGCCGCGGCGCCGCCCGCCGCCGTAGGCTGGGCCGAGGACGAGCCCGCAGCAGCCCCGCCGCTCGATGGCGCGGGGCCCGCCGCGGCGATGCGAGCGCCAGGCGTGATCTTGGTGAAATTGATCCCCGTGCCGCGCGCCGCGCGCTCGAGCTGGACGAGCACGCTCGGCATGTCGACCTGGGTCGGCACCGCCTTGCCGAGTCGAACCACGGTGGTGTAGTCGGCGGTGAAGCTCTGCTTGGCGATGCGCAGCTGCTGCTCACGCGCAACGGCCTGGTCGCGGCGCTCGCGTTGCTGCTCGAGCGCCTGAGCGGCCTTGACCGCCTCCGCGCGCTTCGGCTTCATGACGAAGAAGACGAAAGCACCGACGAGCACGAGCGGGATGAGCACCATGGCGATCTTCTTGTCGCGGTCGCTGAGAGTCATGACCCACCTCCGAGCGAGCGCGGCACCGAGCCGCCGTCGAGCGTCGGGTCGGGCGTCGCGACCAGCGTCACGCTGACCTCGAACTGGTAGTTGGGTCGGCCGCGCTTCTCGCCGCAGCCGTCAGGGGCGGCGGCCGGCGCCGCGGCGGCGGCACCGGAGCCGCCGGAAGGGGCAGGTGCCGCAGGAGCGGGCGTCGCGGCGGCGTCCGCCTCGCCCCGCTCGGAGCTGACGAGCTCGACATCTTGGGCCTGCTGCACGCGGCGCAGCCGCACCATCGTCTCGGCGACGCCCTCCTGCGACGGCGCGCAGCCGTTGAGCTTGAGGCTTGGCCCTGTAGCCCCGGCTGCGCCTGCGCTCGAGCTGGAGCTCGAGCTCGAGCTCGAGCTCGACGAGCTGCTCGAGCCTCCGCTGCTCGACGGCGCCTCTTCTCCCGTCGCGGTCGCCTTGAGCTCGGTGATCCAGACGCCCGTCGGCAGCACGCGTGCGAGCTCGAGCGACATGCGCTCCCAGTCGAAGCGCCCCGCCGCGAGCTGCGTGACGGAGGCCGTCCGGGTCTCCTTCATCTCCTGGAAGGCGCCGAACTGAGCCAGTGCTCCGGCGCGCTGCTCCGCGGCCATCGTCTCGGACTTGAGCTGCTCGGTATCGGCCTTGCGCGTGGTCACCTGGTTCGCGGTCACCACGTAGAGGACGACGGCCAGGAGCATGGCCCCGAGCACGCCCAGCAGGATGCTGCCGCTCGAGCCGGTGTCCTTGCGCTCCCGCGGGCGAAGATTCTCGGGGAGAAGGTTGACCGGCCTCATGCCGCCGCCCCCAGCGCGAGGCCCGCCGCCACGGTATGGCGGTAGGGGTTCTCCTGCGTCGCGAGGTCACCGATGTCAAGCCCTCCGAGCGGCTCGGAGACGGCAACCGGCAGCCCGATCATCGCGCTCAACTCTTCTGCGAGCCCCTCGCGCACGGCGCCGGGGCCCGACAGCCGGACGGTCTCCACCATCGGAGCGTCAGCTTGGGTCGCGTAGAAGTCGATCGACATACGGATCTCCTCGGCGAGGGCGGCACCGACGTGCTCGCCCTCCTCCTCCAGGCTCGTGGAGAGCGGGCGCGTGAACAGGCATGTGTGCGCGAGGGCGATCGCCAGATTGGTCGTGCCGCCGAGGTGGCAGAGCACGTTCGCGCCCTCATCGGGCGCCGAGCGCATGGTCAGGGTCCTGACGAGGGCGAAGGCGCTGAGGTCGATGCCCTCGGGTCGCAGGCCGGCGCGGCGGACGGCCTCGATGAAGCGGTCGACCATCGATGAACGTGCGGCCACGACGACCGCTCGAAGCACCGGGCGGCCTTCGGCGCTCATGGTCTCGCCGACAACCTGGTGGTCGAGGATCGCCTCGTCGAGCGGCATCGCGATCGCCTCCGCGGCCTGGAAGCGCACCGCGGCATCGAGCGCTTTCGGATCGTCGAGCTTCGGCACCTCGAGGTAGCGCACGACGATCTGCTGGTTCGAGACCCCGAGACGCACCCGCCGGGGCAGGCCGTTGTCCTTGAAGAATCGCTGGAGGCTCTCGCTGAGGGCCTCCGAGTTGACGACCTCGCCCTCGTTGACGATGCCCGGCGCGAGCTCGGTACTGACCGCGCGCACGACAGCTCCGGCTTCGACCTGCACGGCGGCCAGAAAGGCGCTGTCGACGTCGAGGCCGACCGTACCGTGGGAACGCTTGCTCTTGGGGGGCTTGGAGGATTTCATGGCGGTGCTCTCCCCTGTATCGGCCGCTGGCCCTGAGGCTTGAGGCCCTGGGCGGGCCAAATGCCTCAGGACAGGAAGGTGCGCGAGTAGAGCTCGATCAGCTCAGGCCCGGCGAGCAGCCCGATGCAGCCGCCGAGAGCCAGAAAGGGGCCGAACGGAAGGCCGCGCTTGCGCGCCGACGCCCCCTGCCGCACCATCACCGCTATGCCCACCGCGCTTCCGCCGAGAAAGGCCACGGCCAGGGCCGGCACCACCGACAAGCCGAGGTACAGCCCCATGACGCCGGCGAGCTTCACGTCGCCCATACCCATGCCGCCGGGGTAGGCCAGGGCCGCCGTGAGCAGGAAGGCGAATGCCCCGGCGCCCGCGATCAGGTTCTCGGGCAGCTGATCGGGATGGATCATGGCCGTCACGGCGACGGCGAGCCCGGCCGCCGGAAGCAGGATCCGGTTGGGGATGATGCGGTGCTCGAGATCGATGCCCGCGACCGCCACCAGCATCGCCATCATGGGAAGCTCGAGGGCCAGGTCGATGTCCAGGCCGCGTACCAGCACCACGGCGACGAACAGCAGCGCCGTTAGAAGCTCGACGGCGGGGTAACCCCTCGAAATGCTCTCCCCGCAACCTCGGCAACGTCCGCGCAGGGCGATCCAGGACAGGACGGGAACGTTGTCGCGCGGGCTGATCGGCGTTCCGCAGCCCGTGCACCGGGACGCGGGGAAGGCCAGCGACTCCCGCCGTGGAAGGCGATATATGACGACGTTGAGAAAGGAGCCGATCAGGGCTCCCAACAGGCCGACTGAGATCATCACCGCCTCGCCCTCCCTCTTCGCTCGATACTGACCCCTCATCAATCGACAGCTTCGGCGCCGGTCTTGAGTCGCCGCAATGGCGGTGACCGGCCTCCTCGACTAGTTCGGGCCGAGCTCGCGAAAGGTCCCTGGCAGCAGCTCCGCGCTCCCGTAGCCCTTCACGAGGTTGAAGACGTTGACGTCGTAGACCACGTTGAGGCCACTCGAGCCGGCGAACACGCCCCCCGCCCCGTCCACAGCCACGGCTCCGGTTATCAGCGAGGTGCCCTGGGTGGTCACCACAACACCGGTGCTGTTCTGCGCGTTGACCGCATACACGAGTCCGTAGAACACGAAGTTCCCGCCCAGCGAGAGTGTGCCGTTGTTGATCACGAACATGCCCGGGGAGGTCGCCGTGTTGGCCGAACCGCCGGTGTATGAGCAGTTGCCGTTCTCCACGAAGACCAGGGCGCCGCCCGGGTTAGCGGGACAGGAGGCGTAGTACGTGCCGTTCGCGCGCGCCAGGCCGCGCAGGGTCTCGAGATCGTCGACTGCGAGGGCGGGTCCACCGGTGTAGCCGGTATAGGTCGTGTCGGGCGAGACCTGCCCGTCAGGGTACGTCTTGCACGGAAAATCGGCCGGCGGGTTGCAGCGGAGGGAGATGTTGCCGGCCTGCCCGCTGTTTCCCTTGGTGTCGACAATGACCTTGTTGCCGTTGTTGGTCGTCGCGAAGAACCCCGCGGTCACCGTGTTCCTCGGGAAGGGCAGGGGCTTCTGCTGAGCCTGCACCTGACTGAGCAGCCGGCGGGTTTTTCCCTTCACGGTCGCCTCCGCCCGCACCCAGAGCTTGCCGTCGCCGTTGGCGTCGTAGGCCGGCTGCCCGGCGGCGAGCGCGGTGGTGTAGAAGTCAGTCACCGAGCCCCCGTTGTCCTGCACCCGGGTCGACCATTCGTAGCCTCCGGCGTAATCGGGCTCGGTGTAGCTCTGCGAGAGAGTCTCCTGCGATGGGCATCGGGTGGGTTGCGCTGCGCTGGGGCAGGTCGGGGACGGCGTCGAGGCCTTGGGCCAGTCCCGCGAAAGCTCACGGATCTGGGCCTGGAGCACCGCCTCGCCGACGTTGAAGCCGGACTCGCCGACCCGTTCCTCGCGCGAGGTCCTGAAGCCGTTGTCCGCCCACGACATGGTCGCGAGGCCCAATCCGAGCATCACGCCGGTCACCATGATTGCCGTGACGAGCGCGTTCCCGCTCTCGTCGCTGCGTCGCACCTTCATTGGACCACCACCGTCTGGGTCGGGGAAGTGCTCTTGAGGCCGCCGGTATCCTCGACCGTGAGCGCGAAGCTGTGTGAACCCAAGGTCGCGGGCTGGTAGTCGACCACCTGGGCGTTGACATAGCTGGGGCAAGGCAGCCCGTCGCAGGTCCAGGAGTACTTGAGCGTCTGTCCCTCGGGGTCGCTCGAGCCGCCGGCGTTGAGAAGCACATGGCCGCCGGCCTGTGGCGTAGCAGTGAAGGAGGCGACCGGAGTCCGGTTTCGGTTGCGGAGGCGCACGCTCGTGTTCAACGTGGATTCGCGCGGCACCCGGTCGATGTTGGTATCGACGAGTAGCTCGACTCCGATGCCCGTGAGCTGCGTCAGATTCGCGGTGTCGTAGCTGAAGATCGCCGGGTTGGCCCCGTTGCGCTGAACGGCGTGGTTGACGACGCCCTCGGCGACGATTCCCTGGGAGCCGTAGGAGTTGTGCGGGCAGGCGTTGGCCACCGCCAGGGCGGGGCGTGGGCCGACCCAGGTCTCCACCTGGCGCCACAGCCGTCCGGTCTTAGGGTTCGACTGGTCGAGGCAGATGCGGATCCGCCGCACGCGCGCCGAGTTCAGGCCGCCGCCGGCTCCCTGCGGGTCGACGCTGTCGAAGACGAGCTCGTAGGGCCCCGCGCGCTCGACCGGAGGCGTCTGCAGACCCGGGCCCGCGGCGTTGCGCACCTCGCGGGCCACCCTGTCGACGCCGATCCGAGCGGTCTCGCGAAGGTCGTTCGCGGTGAGGTTGCGCTGGTTCGCGGTCACGAAGCTGTCGAGCGTGGTCAGCGTCGCGGTGAGGACCACGAGCGTCAACCCCATCGCCACCAGGAGCTCGGTGAGCGTGAAACCGGACTCGTCGCGGAGACGGCTCATGGCTGTATGGCCGTCACGGTGCTCGACGCCGGGGACTCGGCGAGGCGGGTGTCGACGGCCTTCAGGTGGTAGGTATGCGCGCCCGTCCCCGGCCTCGGGTCCGTGTAGGTGGTGGCGGTCCCGACGTCGGTGCGGTCGTAGCGCGCGCCGTCGCGGTAGACGCGGTAGAAGGCGACGCTGTCGCCGGCGTCGGGGTCGGTCCCCTGGGTGGTCCAGTTGACGACGTTGGACCCGTCAGCCGCGCCCGAGGCCGTCAGGCCGCTCGGCGCTGTGGGAGCGGTGTTGACGGCGTAGGCGGCGACGACGTTCGAGCTGGGCCCCTCTCGATACGCGCCGGCCGGGTCCAGGTCAACCGCCCTCACCCAGTAGTCGCTGCCGAGCGTGACCGCCGGCCTGAGGGCGATGGTGTGGGCGCTCCACTGCTGACAGCTCGGGCTGCAGGTCGACGTCGCCGTCCCGGTCACCCCGGCCGTCGGCCTGGCCACGCTGAACTGCGCCTCAACGCTCGAGGTCGAGCTGGTGTTGGTCGTGCCCGCGCGCCGAGTGGTTCCAGTGGGAGTGGTCAGGGTCATGGCCCCCCCGGTCCCACGGTGGCCGTAGGCCCGGATCAGCATCGCGTCGGCCGCGGTGGTCGTGACGCTCGGGGCGGTCTCGGTGGCCCCGTTGGTATTCCCGCCGGTCTGCTGCGCGGAGACGTTGATCGGTGCGGCTGTGTCGACCCCTCTCCACGCGGTGATCGAGGCGGTGCTGAGCCGCCCGGTCGCTCCCATCTGCCAGCTGTAGCTGCTCGGCTCGGCGCCCGAGGGCACGACGCGGTAGTAGGAGGAGAGCCGCAGTCCCTGCCCCCCGCCCGTCGATCTCACGTCCTGGATCAGTGTCCACCCCGCCGGTGCGGTGAACACGGGATCCCCGATGGTCGCGGCCACGGTGGCGATCATCACGTCGTTCGCCACCACACCGGCCGGGCGGTTGACGGAGATCGCCGTTCCGGTGCTCGTGTTGTCCGTCGCGCTGACGAAGCTGATGTTGCTCGAGGCCACCAGGGGCTGAGCGTCGGTGCAGGTGGTGCTCGTGGTGATGTAGACCGGGACCGCGACGGTGCCGCAGTTGACCTGCTGAGCGGAGCCGCTGGTCGGCGCGGTCTGCTGGCGGTAGACGCGGTAGCCGACGATGTCGCGCTCTCGGTTGGCGAGCCACTCGCTGTCGACGGTGGAGCCGTTCCTGCCCGCCACGAAGTTCCTGGGCGCACCGGGTATCGAGCGGTTGAGCTTCATGGTGATCGCGTGTGCGGGTCCGTAGGAGCCGCCGCCCGTGCGGCCGCGGGCGCCGATCACGTAGTCGCCGTCGACCAGACCGCCGGCGACGGTCCCGATCGGCCATGTGAAGTTCCAGTTGAGGCCGGAGCCGCTGGCCTCACCCGTCTCGGTTCCGTCCTGCGACCAGCTCACGCCGGTCGGGATGCTCGAGGTCGTCGCCGTGAAGTCGACGTTCTCGACCGAGGGGCTGGTGATCGGCGAGCTCGGTGAGGGGATGAGGGTGGTCACCGCCGGAAGGTCCGAGCCGGTCGGGGGCATCACGAACGAGCTCTGCTTGACGGTCTTGGTAACCCCCTCCGAGCTCCACGTCACCGTGGTCTTGGCGCGCCGATAGTCGCCCGGCTTGTTGTCGGCGGTCCCGCCGGCGCCGGAGTCGGGGCAGAAGGGGACACCGTCCGATCCGGTGGCGTGAGAGCCCAAGCCGTCGTGGGGGTCGTCCAGGTTGCACACGTCGACGGCCACGGTGAAGGTCGTGTCGCGACGGGCGATCGTGTAGCCCGCCGCCCCGCTGCTGTCGGCGAGTCCCGGCCGCGACTGGAGCGCCGGGAGGATCCTGGACGGCGTGACGTCGTCGTGGGCGACGGTGCCGGCGTTCTCGATAACCTCACGCGCGAGGTTCGTCCCGGCCTCCCGCTTCTTGTTCGAGGCTGTCGCCCCGTTGGCCGCATCGACCAGTCCCACCAGCGCCAGTGCTCCGACGACGAGCACGAGCGACGCGATCATGACCTCGATGATCGTGAAGCCCCGCTCGACGCGCCATACAGCGCGGTGACGCGGGGACGCCGGCTCATACGCGCTTGAGTCCTGCCTCTGGGTTGGGGGCTGCTTCTCGGTGGTCATGGGTTTGAGGGTTTCGGTCGCTGGTTCGATCGCTGAGGGCATCGCCGCTCACGCGAGGGATGCTCTGCCCTGCTTCGGCGCTGAGCGCGAGATCTTGAGCTCCTCTCGCGGGGGCCGACGGATGTCCGGATGGGATGGCCCTCGGGAGGGCGACCCGTACTACCAGGTACCGGCGCCACCGGCGACGCTGCAGCCGCCCTTCTCGGCGCCGGCGTCACACGCCCGCGTCGTCACGTCGCCGGACTTGGTGATGCTGAAGTCGTTGCCGGACTTCGACGTGGCGGTCAACGTGAAAGCCGTGGTGCTAGGGGCGCTGAGAGCGACCTGGCCACCGTTCGGACTGGGCGTGTTGGTCGCGCAGCCTACGTAGGTCTCATCGTCGGTGAAACACGATTCGATCTGCGAGACGGCATCCCGTGCCGCAGACTGGGCCGCCGAGTCCTGCGCCTTGACGCGCTGACCGAGAAACGCCGGCAGCGCGATTGCGGCGAGCATGCCGATGATCAGGACGACCACGAGCAGCTCGATCAAGCTGAAGCCCGGTTCGTCTCGGTAGATTCGCTCGCGCAAGCCCCGCAGCATGGGTGGCCTTCCTGGTTGATCTATCGGCGCCACTTCCGCGCTGCCTTGGTGACCGCTCAGGCGCTCGTCCGCCGGAATCCGCCTCCGGTCGAGCGCTGAGCTTCCGCGCCTCCTCGCGGCGCGCCCTCCGCATCGTGGTCTGGCCTTCGAACCCCATCGGCTCCCCGATGAGCCCACTTGATCAGCCATCCGTCTAGCCGAGCGCTTCTGAGTCGCACCTTCGGACGGCTCAGGGCGTCGGAAGAGTGATCGCCAGGCACCGTCCGCCCGCCCCGTCCAGAACGACAGAGAGGCGGGCCCGAAGGCCCGCCTCTCGTAGATCCGATCTGTAAGCGCCTGGGATCTACCAAGTGCCGCCCACGCAGCTCCCGCCGTCGCAGCCACGGCTCGTGGCGTTGCCGTCCTTGGTGATGCTGAACGTGCCGCCAGACTTCGAACCGGAGGTCACTGTGAACCCGGTGGCGGTGTCATCGGTGACCGCGACCTGAGCCCCGTTGGGATCGGTCGTGGCCGACGCACAGCCGTCGTACGTCTCGGCGTCGGTGAAGCACGACTCCATCTGGGAGACCGCGTTACGCGCGGCCGACTTCCCGGCCGAGTCCTGGGCCTTCTGGCGCTGGCCGAGGAAGGCCGGCAGGGCGATCGCGGCAAGGATGCCGATGATCAGGATGACGACGAGGAGCTCGATGAGCGTAAAGCCCTTCTCGTCACGGTACATGCGCCTGCGGAGCATCTGAAACATGAAACAACCCCTCCTTGGGAGTGTGATTACGTTGTGCCAGCTCCGCGGCAACTACGGTGGCAACTCGGCCGGCTGGCGAGCGGATCCGTCCGCCGCAAGCTCCTGAGCTTTGCGCCCCCGCCTCACGACGGGTTTGCCCTGAGCACCGTGGTCTGGCCTATGCAGCAGTTATCGGCGCCGTAACCTGCGCCTTGAGTCGGCTATTCGTCTACTGGACGGGCTGCTCGGCAGGGCGATCGCCGACCGGCTCAAACGCCGTTCGGCTTGGCCCTCACCGCCACCATGCAGAGATCGTCGGCCAGCCCGTCTCCGGCGGTGAAGCGCTCGGCCGCGGTCCTCAGGGCCCGCAGGACCTCGCGCGGAGCCTCACCGTGATGCTCGACCACTACCGCGGCGATCCGGTCGTCGCCGAAGAGCTCCGGTAGCGGCCGCTCGCGTGCTTTGCCCGCGGCGACGATGTCGGCGAACGGGCGACGGGCCTCGGCCAGCCCGTCGGTGAACAGCAGGAGCCCGTCGCCCGCGTCGAGCCGCCGCTCGCCGCGACTGCACTCGACGCGATCGGCGAGCCCGAGAGGGAGCCCGGGCGAGATGCCATTGAGCCGCTTGCCCTCGTCGAGGAGCATCGGCGCAGGATGCCCGGCGAGCGCCCATGACATTGAGCCGTCGGTCGGGCGATAGACGACGCACGCCGCCGTGACGAAGTTCTCCGAGGTACCGATCCGTTCGACCAGTGCGGTGTTGGCGAGCTCGAGCAGCTGGCAGGGATCGTTGTTGTAGGAGGCGTAGGCCGCAAGGGTCGCCCGCACGAAGGCGGCGAGCCGCGCGGCCTCGATGCCCTTGCCGACCACGTCGCCGACCACGACCACCGTCGCGTCCTGCGGCCCCTCGTTGATGACGAAGAAATCACCGGCCACGCGCTCCTGTGCAGGCACGAAGCACGTCGCGAGTTCGACCGCCGGGCGGTCCGGAACCTCCGGGGGCACCAGGGCGCTGCGCAGCGCCCGCAGCTCGTCGAGCTCTCCCTGCTGCCGGCTGAGGCGGCCGAGCAGGAGTCGCTCGCGTCGGCCCAGGAAGGCGAACGCGTAGCCGACGGTGCAGAAGACCGCGAGGCGAAGCAGCGTGGCGCTGAACAGGTTGTCCTGCGGCTCGAGCAGCGCTCCGAGCAGGAAGAGGCCGGCACCCGCCGCGCCGGCCGCGACGCCTGCGAGGCGGCCGAACCACAGCGCCGCGAGCAGAGTCGGTGCCACGTAGAGGAAGCTGACGCCGAGAGCAGGGTCTCCGGTGACCGCTCGGAGCACGAACACTCCGACGAGGAGGGCGAGGATCACGACGGCGCGCCGGGCGTCCTGGCCGGCCAGCACGGAGCGCACGGAGATCAGGGAACGCGCGGGTCGCCGTGTCGCACGCGTTGAATCTATCCGACCGCCCACTCGGGCGGTCGCGCCTACTTGATCTCGTCGTAGACCTTGAACATCGGCATGTACATGGAGATGACCACGAACCCGACGATGATCCCGACGACGACGATCATCACCGGCTCGATGATCGAGGTCAGTGCCTTGACCGCGGCGGCGACCTCGTCCTCGAAGAAGTCTGCGATCTTGCTCAGCATGTGGTCGAGCCCACCGGTCTCCTCACCCACGGCGATCATCTGC
>Ga0208612_1000822_pt1 | contig 12939 bp, 15 predicted proteins | sample AntDryMetagUQ889_FD_188089 | JGI IMG/M metagenome (GOLD analysis project Ga0208612, IMG submission 188089) | Polar desert microbial communities from Antarctic Dry Valleys - UQ889 (SPAdes) | ecosystem: Environmental > Terrestrial > Soil > Desert | place: Antarctic Dry Valleys | collected 2008-12-31 | reverse complement strand
TTGATCTTTGATCTTCTGTTTTGCTTCCTTGGGGATCCAACCGACGTCCGTCTGGGAGGCGGGCGGCATGCCCTTGCGCTCGAAGACGTAGGTGCGCTTGAGCGGCTTGATGCCGTCGAAGCGCGCGGCCTTACCCTCGGAGATCTCGGTGTACTCCCGATCTGGGAGGTACTCGTTGATGGAGCCGTCCTCGTTGACGAGCGCCGGACGCGGCCTGTCGTAGCCGACCTGCTGGTCGCGCTCGACCTTCTTCTGGAGCGTGAGGATGCCGAAGATGAGGGCCTCGGGACGCGGCGGGCAACCCGGCACGTACACGTCAACGGGGATGACCCTGTCCGCGCCCATCAGCACGGAGTAGCCGTCGAGGAAAGGTCCGCCGCTTATGGCGCAGGCGCCCATTGCGATGACCCATTTCGGATCGGGCATCTGTTCGTAGAGTCGGGTCATGCGCTCGGCCATCTTGGTGGAGACGGTGCCGGAGACGATCATGACGTCCGCCTGGCGCGGGGAGCCCATGAACGGGCTGCTCCCGAAGCGTTCGAGGTCGTTGTGGGCCATGCCGGTGGACATCATCTCGATGGCGCAGCACGCCAGCCCGAACTGGAGCGGCCACAACGAATGCTTGCGCCCCCAATTGAAGATCCTGTCCGTGCTCGTCGTGATGATGTTCGGCTCGTTGAACTGCTGCATTACACCCATTTAAGGGCCCCCTTCTTCCAGGCGTAGGCGAGGCCCACGCCCAGGATCAAGACGAAAACAACCATCTCCACAAATCCATACACCCCGAGGTCCTGGTAAACGACCGCCCACGGAAAGAGGAAGGCGGCCTCGACATCGAATATGAGGAAAAGCAGTGCGAAGACGTAGTAACGAACCGGGAAAGGCCGCCACGGGTCAGTTACGGTGGACTCGCCGGTCTCGTAGATTTCGGCCTTCGTCGTGGAACGGCGGCTCGGGGAGATCAGCCGCGCCAGAACCAGCACGGTCGCCACGAAACCCGTCACCAACAGCATGAAGATCCCCACGTACAAATACAGCGTTCCGTAGGCCATCTCCTGCTGTATCAATCCTAGAGCCAAGTCGATCCTTCTTCCCGGAGAACACCCGGAATATACCCGCGTTCCATGAAACTTTCAAGAAGCTACTAACAGTAGCAATCTGCTGCTAGCGGCTCTTCCCGTTACGTCCCAGTATACGGACAAACTGCACGAGCATCTGCCGGTACGTCTCAAGCGAAGACGAGACGACATATTCCCGCGGCCCATGGTGCCCGCCGCCTATCGGGCCGAACTCCACGCCGGGTACTCCGGCGCGCTGGAAGTACACGATGTCGGAGGCGCCATGACGACCGACGCCCACGGGGTTGCCGTGGAAATGACGGGCCGCGACCTCGCGCAGCGCCTTGACGTAGGGGTTGTTGCGGGAGACGTAGGTCGGTTCGCGGGAGAAGAGAACCTCGACCTCGGCGGGGAAATCGAGGGAGCGGACCTGGCGCGTGATCTCCTCCGGGTTCTGGCCCGGCAAATAGCGCACATCGAGGTCATAAGTAGCGCGGTCGGGGACGCGGTTTATGACGTCGCCACCGATAATACGCGCCAGGTTGATGCTCGGATACGGGAAGAGTTCGCTCCTCTCGCTCGCAAACGGCAGCTCGTTGACTTGCCAAAAATGCTCGTAGGCCATGAGGACGGCGTTCTTGCCGAGCCAGGGCCGCGAGCCGTGCGCGCTCTTCCCCAAAAGCGTGACGCGGAGATCTAGCACTCCTTTGGCCTGCGTCCCGATATGGAAATCGGTTGGCTCGCCAGTGATGAGGAAGTCCCCCAGATGGCCGTTCCGAATCAAAATCTCAGCCCCCGTCGGACCATCGTAATCCCGCTCCTCATCAGGGACGATGAGCAACTCCACCGTGGCCGGACAACCAACCTCGTTGAGGTCTTCGACAGCGTACATCATGGCCGCCAGAGCGCCCTTCATGTCATAGACGCCGCGTCCGAAAAGCTCGCCATTCTCTTCGTGCGGCTCGAACTGCCACTCCTCGCCCGGCACCACATCCACATGCCCGTGCAGCAGGATGCGCGGCTCGCCGGAGCCGACCCGGATCACCAACGAAGTAAGCTCCCCGTCCGGTCCCGCGCCATGATAGCGGATGGGATCAAAACCCCGCGCCTCGAACCAGCCGTTGATGAAGTCCACCGCAGACTGCGCCACCCCCGGCGTATACGAGCGATAACGCGCCAGCCGACGGGTGAGGGCGAACACCTCGCCATTATTCGTGGATACCGTCAGCGCTTCCTCCGTTTCAGGCGTCAGGCCCGCGCACAGACCGGATACAGCTTTCCCACCGAAGACGCGCCGAAAACTAGGACGAGACGCGCGTCCCGGCCTCGAAGGCGACGGTCGCCCCCAGGCCGGAGAGCTTTTCCTCGAAGTCTTCGTAGCCGCGCAGGATGTGACGGGCGCCGTCCACGGCGGTGGTCCCCTCGGCGACGAGACCGGCCATGACCAGCGCCGCCCCGCCCCGCAGGTCCGGCGACTGCACGATGGTCCCTGAGAGTTGCTTCGGTCCACGCACGAGCGCCCGGTGTCCCCCGAAGAGATCTATGCCAGCGTTCATCCGGTTTAGCTCCTCGGCGACTTGCAGGCGGTTTTCGTAGACGTTCTCCGTGATGATTCCCGCCCCCGACGCGCGGGTGAGAAGGACCATCATCTGCGCCTGGAGGTCGGTGGCGAAGCCTGGGAACGGGAGCGTGGAGACGTCCACGCCGGAGAGGTCCGCCGGGTCGTCCACCCGCGCCCGGATGCCGTCCTCTGTCGCGGTCACGTCCACGCCCATCTCGCGCAGCTTCTCCATCTCCATCTTGAGGTGGCGCGGGACGGCGTTCTTCACGGTCACGTCGCCGCCGGTCGCGGCAGCCGCCATCAGGAAAGTTCCGGCCTCTATCCGATCCGGAACGACCGAATACTCCACCGGCGATAGCTCCTCGACGCCTTCGATCACGATGCGCCCCGTGCCAGCCCCCGCGACGCGAGCCCCCATCGCGTTCAAGAACTCCGCGAGGTCCACGATCTCCGGCTCCCTGGCGCAATTCTCGATAATGGTCGTCCCATTCGCCAAAGTAGCAGCCATCATCACGTTCTCGGTCGCCCCGACGCTCGGGTACTCGAAGTACACCTCGGCCCCGTGCAAACCGCGGGGCGCCGAAGCCCGGATGAAGCCGTGGTCCAGATCCACCTCCGCCCCCAGAGAATGCAGCCCATCCAGATGGTAATTGAATTTCCTGAGTCCCAGGTTGCACCCACCGGGCGCGGAAACCTCAGCCTCCCCGAAACGGGCCACCAGCGGCCCGAGAACCACGATGGAGGCGCGCATCTGGCGCACCAACTCGTATGGCGCCGTGTACGAGTCAATGCTGGCGGCGTCCACTTCCAGCGTGTGATCCGAAAAGTCCGATGAAGCCCCTAAACCATCGAGGACCGCGCGCATCGTGTCCACGTCGCTGATGCGCGGGACGTTATGCAGGGTGGTGCGGCCCGGCGCCATGAGGGACGCGGCGATCAACTTCAGCGCCGCGTTCTTCGCGCCGGAGACCGCGACCTCGCCTTCGAGCCGAACTCCGCCTTCGATCAGGAACCTCTGCATGAATCTCTCCCCTGTGATCACGCTACCTGGCTATCCGGATCAGCCGTACTCACGGGCGACGCGAGCGAGGTTCTCGCCCATCCGCCGCTCACGCTCCAACTCCTCCCGCCTGCGCCGCGTCTCGTCTTCGTCCTCGCCACCGAGTTCGGAGAGGGCTTTGTCCGCCTCCTCCACGCGGTTCCCGGCGGCGTCGGAGTCTATCTCCTCAGCCGGGACCGCCTCCTCTACGAGCACCTGCACCAGGTTCTCCGAAACCTTGAAGAACCCATCCGAGACCGCGAAGACGCTCCGTTCGTCGTCCTCCCCGACGACCTGAACGTCCCGCGCCGCCACAGTCGAGACGACGGGCTGATGCTCGGCCATGACGCCGATGTCGCCGTCCGCTATGCGGAGCTTCACCAGCTTCGCCTCGCCATCAAAGACCATCCTCTCAGGTGTGATCACACGACAAAACAACTGCCGACTGTCTTCACCCTCGGCCACTATTCGTCGTCCTCCTCGCCGGACTGCCCGGCCGGCTCGCCTTCCTGATCCTCGTCTCCGCCCTTAGCCTCGGCCACCTCTTCATCCTCGGAGTCATCGCCCGAGAGCTTCTTCGCCTTCTCGACGGCCTCGTCTATGTTGCCAACGAGGTAGAACGCCTGCTCCGGAAGGTCGTCGTGCTTGCCCTCGACAACCGCTTTAAACGAGCGGATCGTATCGTCCAACTCCACCAGCTTGCCCGGAAGGCTCGTGAAGACCTCGGCCACGAAGAACGGCTGCGAAAGGAAACGCTGGAGCCTCCTGGCCCGACCGACGATCACCTTGTCCTCCTCGGACAACTCGTCAATCCCGAGAATAGCGATGATGTCCTGAAGCTCCTTGTACCTCTGAAGTACGTTCTTCACTTCCTGGGCGACCTCATAGTGTTCCTGCCCCACGATGGACGGGTCGAGGAGGGTAGACGAAGAAGTCAGCGGGTCAACGGCGGGGAAGATCGCCTGCTCGAAGATCGCACGACTCAGTTCCACCGTCGAGTCGAGGTGCGCGAAGACCGTGAACGGCGCCGGGTCCGTATAGTCATCCGCCGGGACGTACACCGCCTGAAACGAGGTGATGGAGCCGTCTTTGGTAGAGGTGATGCGCTCTTGCAAAGCCCCCATCTCGGTGCTGAGCGTCGGCTGGTAACCGACCTCCGAAGGCATTCGGCCCATGAGGGCGGAGACTTCGTTGCCGGACTGAGCGAAGCGGAAGATGTTGTCCACGAAGAAGAGCACGTCTTGGCCGAGTTTGTCACGGAAATACTCGGCTATCGTCACGCCGGATAGTCCGACACGGAAGCGGGCGCCGGGCGGCTCGTTCATTTGCCCGAAGACCATCGAGGTGTTCTTGAGAACGCCAGCCTCCTCCATCTCGTTGTAGAGGTCATTCCCCTCGCGGGTCCGCTCCCCCACCCCCGCGAAGACCGATGTGCCCTCGTAGGCTTTGGCGATGTTATTAATAAGCTCGGTGATGAGGACCGTCTTGCCGACGCCCGCACCCCCGAAGAGGCCAACCTTCCCGCCTCGGCGAACCGGGCAGAGAAGGTCGATCACCTTGATGCCTGACACGAACTGTTCGGCCTGCGTGGAGATGTCTTCGAAGCGCGGGGGCGGGCGGTGGATCGGCCACCGCTCCTCGGTCTCGACGGGGCCCTGTTCGTCCACCGGGTTGCCGAGCACGTCGAGGACGCGCCCGAGTACGTTCTCACCAACGGGGACGGTTATCGGCTGGCCGGTGTCCTTCACGTCGAGGCCGCGCCGTAGTCCGTCGGTCGAGGACATGGCTACCGTCCGGCACATGTCGTCTCCGAGTAGCTGCTGTACTTCGAGGACCAGCGTCGTCTCGCCCTCGGCCCCCTCGAAGACCACTTCGAGGGCGTTGTAGATCTCCGGTATCTCGTTCGGCTCGAAACGGGCGTCAACGACCGGCCCCTTGACCTCCACGACCGTCCCGACGCCGCCTTCCTTCGCGCCGCCGTTGCGATCCTCCCGCGCCTCGGTCTGGCCGTCCGGCTGCCCGTTCGTCTGCGTAGTCTGGCCTGTCGTCTGTCCGCTCTCCGTCATCCGATCCTCCTGCTTCTTCTTGCAAATCCTGTCTGAATTGTAATGGCTAGCTCGACGCGAGGGCCTCCGCGCCGCCGACTATCTCCAGTAGCTCCTGCGTGATCTGGGCCTGACGCGCCTTGTTCATCTTGAGCGTCAGCGTATCGGCAAGCTCGTTGGTGTTGTCGGTCGCGCTCTTCATCGCCGTCATCCTCGCCCCATGCTCCCCAGTCGCGCTTTCGAGCAGCGCCTGCCACAGCATCGTCTCCACGTAACGCGGCACGAGCTTGCCAAGTATCTCCTCCGCGCTACTTATGAACTCGAACGGCACATCCGGCCCGGAATCCTCGTTCTGTGAATCATCCCCATCGTCTGAACCTTCGTCCGCTATCGGGAGGAGTTTCTTGACGAAGGGGCGTTGCGTGAGCGCGCTCTCGAAGCGGTTGTAGACCAGATAGACCTCGTCGACTTCCTCGTCCTCGAAGAGTTGGGTGAGCTTGCGTCCGATCTCCCGCGCATCCTCGTAGCTCGGGCTGTCGGTGTGGCCGGTGAACTCCTCCGATACCTCCACTCCCCGGAACCGGAAGAACGAGACGGATTTCCGTCCGCTCGCCACCTGCAAAGCGTCGCTGTCCTTCTCCTGCCTGAGCCGCATCGTGCGTCGAAGTACCTGCGAGTTGAAGCTGCCGCAGAGTCCCCGGTCGGAGGTGAGGGAGGCGACCGCGACGCGCCGCACCTCGCCACGTCCGGCCATCATCGGGGCCTTGCTCGTGGACTTCGCGGCGACCTCGCGCATCATCTCATCGACGTTCTCCGCGTATGGCCGCGCCTTCTTCACTCGGCTCTCCGCCTTGCGGAACTTCACCGCCGAGACCGTCTGGAGGGCCGAGAAAACCCTCGACTGGTTGCGGACGGACGATATCTGGCGTTTTAGGTCCCGGATCGAAGCCAAAGCCTAGTCCTCGCTCTCAGAACTATCGTCCGAGCCATCGTCATCGCCGCCGCCCATTCCGGCCTCGACGGTGCTTTCCTCGGGCTCGTAGTTTTCAGCGAAGCTCTTGATCGCGTCCTTGAGGCTCTCCTCGTTCTCGTCGGTGAGCTGGCCCTCGTCGCGGATAGAGGAGAGGATCTCGCCGTGGCTGTCGCGCAGGTTGTCGCGGAGTTGGATCTCGAAGTCCGGCACGTCGTCGGGCTCGATCTCACTCATGTGCCCGTTCGTCGCCGCGTAGATGACGGCGACCTGCTCCTCGACCGGCAAAGGGTCCCTCTCGTTCTGGCGCAGCATCGCCGTCAGCCGCGCACCACGAGAGAGCGTATCCTGCGTCGTCTTGTCCAGGTCCGAGCCAAACTGGGCGAAGCTAGCCAACTCCCGATACTGCGAGAGATCGAGCTTCAAAGTACCGGCGACGGTCTTCATCGCCTTCACCTGGGCGGAGCTTCCGACGCGGCTCACCGACAGGCCGACGTCAATCGCCGGGCGTTGGTTGGAGTTAAAGAGGTCGGAGTCCAGGAAGATCTGACCGTCCGTGATCGAGATGACGTTCGTTGGAATGTAAGACGAGATGTCCCCGGCCTTCGTCTCCACGACGGGAAGCGCCGTCAACGAACCGCCCCCCTCCGAATCGCTCATCTTCGCCGCCCGCTCCAACAGACGCGAATGCAGATAGAACACGTCCCCAGGATACGCCTCACGACCCGGCGGACGACGCAAAAGCAGCATCATCTGCCGGTAGGCGATGGCGTGCTTGGAGAGGTCGTCGTAGACGATGAGCGCGGCCTCGCCCCTGTCCATGAAATACTCGCCGATGGCGCATCCCGCGTAAGGCGCGAGATACTGCAAAGTCGCCGACTGAGCGGCGGAGGCGTTGATGATCGTCGTGTACTCCATCGCTCCGGCCTCTTCCAGCGAGGAGTAGACCCCGGCCACCGAGGAATCCTTCTGCCCGATGGCAACGTAGATGCACTTCACGTCCTGATCCGCCTGGTTGATGATCGTGTCGAGGGCGATCGAAGTCTTCCCCGTCTTCCTGTCACCGATGATCAGCTCGCGCTGACCGCGACCGATAGGCGTCGTCGCGTCTATCGCCTTGATGCCGGTCTGGAGAGGTTCCTTCACCGGCTGTCGCTTGATGATGCCTGGCGCAATGATCTCGACGGGCTGCTCACCATCCGATGCTATTTCGCCCTTCCCGTCCATCGGAGCGCCGAGCGAGGTGATGACCCGCCCGAGGACGCCTTCTCCGACGGGGACGCTCGCCAGACGCTCCGTGCGCCGCACGATGTTCCCCTCCTGGATATGCGTATCGTCGCCCGCGATGATGACGCCGACGTTATCCTCTTCGAGGTTCAGGGCGAGGCCGGTTATTTTATTGCCCCGTGAGTCCTCGAATTCCAGCATCTCCTGATAGGCTACGTTCGAGAGGCCGTGGACGCGGGCGATGCCGTCGCCGACCTCCAGAACCTGTCCCACTTCCTCGGTTCGGACGCGGTTCTCGTAGTCCGTAATAGCGCCCTTGAGTATGGAGGAGATCTCCTCCGGCCTAAGCCTGCCCACTATACAACGCTCCTTTCGAGCATCTCCTCCCGGAGACTAGCCAAACGCCCCCGGACACTCCCGTCGAACATCGTCCCCCCAAACCGGAATACCGCCCCCCCGATCAAATCCGGGTTGACGCTAGTCTGGAGTATGACTTCCTTTCCTTCGAGCATCCCGCCGAGACGCTCCTTCAGTTTGTCGTTCTCCTCATCGGACAACTCGACCGCCGTCGTCACGCTCACCTCGACGCGCCCGAGATGCTCCTTGACAAGTTCCTCGTAGCGCAGCGTCACCTCATGCAAGGACTCCTCCCGGTCGTTGTCCGAGAGAACCTTCAGGAAGTTCGTCGTGGAGGCGGTCATGTCTTCGGTGAGGGAATCTATGACCCCGCGCTTCTGCGATTCCGTGATCTGCGCGCCGTAGAAGAACAGCCGAAGCTCCTCGTTCTCCGTGACGGCGTTGTCGAAATCCTTCAGATCTTCGAGGGTCTTCTCGATCTCTTCGCGTTCGCTGGCCGCCCCGAAGAGGGCTTCGGCGTAAGTCGAGACCGCGCTCAAGCGGATCTACTTCCAGCGCGGCTGCCGCCGTTGGATTGGGCGGATTGCAGGTTATCGAGGGACTCTTCGATCAGGCGCTCGTGCTCGTTACGGTCGAGCCTCTGGTTGATGACGCGGCTGGAGGCGTTGACGACCATGTCGGCGACTTCGCTCCGGATTTCACGAATAGTGTTCTCCCTCTCGCGCTGTATCTCTTCGCGGGCGCGCTGGATGATGCGGTCGCCCTCTTCCCGCGCCTCGTTCTTGGTCCTCGTCCTCTGCGCCTCGGCCTGCTTGCGCGACTCATCGAGGATGCGACGGCCCTCGCCACGTGCTTCTTCGATCTGGCGGCGGTACTCCGCCAGAAGCTCGTGCGCCTCCTCGCGAGTCTTCTGGGCCTCGTCTATGGCCTGCTCGATCTGGGACTGCCGTTTCTCGATTTGCTCCCGGATCGGCGGGTAGACGTAGCGGGTAACCAGGAAGATCAGGATGGCGAAGACGATGAACTCCCAGAACAGGAGGCTCGTCGAGATCAGATCGAAAATCCCCGTAGGGTCCAGCATGCTTTCTCCTTAACTCGCCTCGAGGGACTTGCCCGCTACGGGAGGATCCCGAGTCCGATGAGCAGGGCGAAGGCCAGGCCGAACAACGCCTGCGACTCGACCAGCCCGATGCCGACGAAGAGCCACGTCCGCGACATCTCGAAAGCCTCCGGCTGACGATGGATCGAGGCGATAGTCTGTCCGAACAAATACCCCATCCCGATCCCGGACCCGATCACCGCCGTGCCGGCAGCCACCCCGAAGCCTATAGCCGCCAACCCGTCAACCGGGACCTGCGCGAGCATCGGTATTAGCATCATCAATTCCATGTTTTGTCTCCTCTCCGTTTGTCTTTACTACGGTATTTCCGCACGTCTTTAGTGCTCCTGGCGATACATGGCTATCTCAATATAAACCTGCGTAAGGATAGCGAATATGTAAGCCTGCAACACGGCGATGAAGATCTCGAAAGCGTACAGCACGAGCGCCATCGGGACCGAGATCACGGCCATGTAAGTCCCGAAGTACAGGATGAAGCTCAGGAAGATGAAGATGAGCAAATGTCCGGCCAGGATGTTCGCGTAGAGCCGCATCGCGAGCGTGAGCGGCTTGGCAAGCTCGGAGATCCACTCGATTATGAACATGAACGGCACGAACACGATCTTGAGCGGCAAACCCGGCGGCACGAAACCCGTCACGTATCCCGTCAACCCGTTGCGCTGGACGCCAACGACCTGCGTGATAACGAAGGTCAGCAGAGCCAACCCCAGCGTGAATGTGATGGAACTAGTCACCGGGTAGGTGTTGGGGATGAGGCCCATCAGGTTCAGGACGAGCAGGAAGATGAAGAGCGTGAGCGTATATGGGAACCACTTCTTCCCTTCCTCGCCCATCTGCCCGCCGAGGCTGTTGCGACCGAAACCGTAGATCTCCTCGATAAGCACCTGGTAAGCTCCTGGCCGGTCCTTCAAGAGTCGGCTCCCGACGAACAGGATCAGGAACGTCGCGATAGCCCCGATGAACAGGAAAAGCACGGCCTTCGTGATGGAGATATCTATCCCGAACAGAGATAGTTGGACAAATACGTGCTGTCCAGCCTTGAAGGTGTGGATGATCTCCGTTCGGACCTCTTCGGGACTCAACTGCGCCAAAGCGAGCATGTTGCTCAAACTCCCTCCCTCCGTTCTACTCTCTCACTCACGGGCCTCCTAATAGTCGTGGCCGTCTTCGACGCGCCAAACAACAATGCTAGATTTTCCACAACGTAGACCCCGGCAAAACCACACAACATCGGCAGCGCCGACCAGGACCCCAGATACAGAGGGATGCCCACCGCCCCCGCCGCGAATACGAGACGGCCAAAGTATACGGCCAGCCCGAGCACGATCCTGTCACTGCTGATCCGGCCCCCGAGCAACGCCGCCGTCATCGCTATGGACGTGAAGCTCAATACCCCGATAGCCGCCCCATACAGGAACGCCCCAGCGTGCATCACGTCAAAGTAATAACCCACCACGACGGCCGCGACGAGCGAAACCGATATCGTGAGAGCCGCGCCCCAGGCGGCCAGCCGCCAGTGCGCGCTCACCTGCCCACCTTGCCGAGGGTAACGAACAAATAATAGAGCGCGCCCGCGAAGCCGATCACGAGCCCCAAGAGTAGCAAGAGCGGCAACGTCCCGAACAAACCGTCGAGCAGATACCCTCCCACCGTGAAAGCGGCAATGATAAACATGAAACTAAATCCAACGGCGACGAAGCGGGTATACCCGGCTCCCCGATCATCCCTGCGAGAATCATTGTTTGCCATCACCCGAATAATACCCTACCTGTCAAAGTGTTGCAATTAGTTTCAAGCGTCCGACGCGAAGTCCATCTGGACCATCGAAAGCCCGCCTTCGGCGGAAAGTTCCATTGCCAGCGGGTCGGGGTATCCACCGGCGTATCGGACCTCTTCGATACCGGCGTTCATGGTCATCTTCACGCACATCAGGCACGGCTGATGCGTGCAATAAATGGAGGATCCGGTCACGGATACGCCGTGGTACGCCGCCTGAATGATGGCGTTCTGTTCGGCGTGAAGCGTGCGCTGGCAACTCTCGCGGCCATCCACTATGCGGATGAGACATCCCACGTCGTCGCAGTGCGGCAGCCCGGATGGGGAGCCGTTGTAGCCGGTGGTGAGGATGCGCTTATCCCGGACTACGACCGCCCCGACGGCGAGCCGGGGGCAGGTGGAGCGGGTGGCGACCTCGTGGGCTATGCGCATGAAATATTCGTCCCACGAGGGACGGACTTTCTTCAGCCGCTCGTGCTCGCCGGAGGTATCCACGTCCTCGCGCTTAAAGCGTTCCATAGAGCCTGTCTCCCGCGTCACCGAGGCCGGGCACGATGAACGAGCGAGCGTCGAGTTCCGGGTCCACGGCGGCGGCGTAGAAAGTCACGTCGGGATGTTCGGAGGTGACGCGCTCGGCGCCGGGCGTTGCGGCGACGGCGTGGAGGCAGGAGATCCAGGCTGCCCCCTCCTCCTTGAGCTTGTCGAGCGTCGCCGAGAGGCTGCCGCCCGTGGCGAGCATCGGGTCGAGGACTAGCACCAGATATTCTTCGAGGTTGCTGGGCAAATTCACGTAATATTCGACGGGTTGTGCGGTCTCCTCGTCGCGGAAGAGGCCCATGAACCCGACCGTGGCGGTGGGCAGGAGGGCGAGCGCGCCGTCGAGCATCCCGAGTCCGGCGCGCAGCACGGGCACGAGGCAGACGGGGCCGGAGATCTCCTCCACCTCCGTGCCGGTGAGCGGGGTCTGAATGCGAGTTTTGCGCGTGGGCATGTTTCGGGTGGCCTCGGCGACCATTATGAGCGTGAGCTCCCGCATCGCCTGACGGAACTCCTGCGTGGTCGTCCTCTCGTCGCGCAACACGGCCAGCTTGTGTCGGCTGAGAGGCCCGTCCACGACGTGAAGGTTGGATGTCTCTTTCGCCTCATTCATAGAGATAGAGTGGGAAGGCTTCGGTGAGGGTGGCGACGCGGTCTCGCAGGCCCTCGGTCTCGCCGCGAGCGGCGCGGACGATGATGTCGGAGATCTCACGCATCTCGCCCTCCCCCATGCCCCGCGTCGTCATGGCCGGGGTGCCGAGCCGGACGCCGCTGGTGATGGTCGGAGGCTCGGGGTCGCCGGGGACCATGTTCTTGTTGGCCGTCACCCCGACTGCTTCGAGTGCTTCCTCCAACTCCTTGCCGTTGGTATCCGTCTTTCGGAGGTCCAGGAGGACGAGGTGGTTGTCCGTGCCCCCGGAGACGAGATTGATTCCGCCTTCGAGAAGGCCGTCTGACAGGGCGCGGGCGTTGTCCACTATGCTTCGGGCGTAATCGCGAAACTCGGGCCGGAGCGCCTCGCCAAACGCTACGGCTTTGGCGGCTACTGCGTGCATGAGGGGGCCGCCTTGCATGCCGGGGAAGACGCGGCTGTTGACCTTTTTAGCGAACTCTTCGCGGCAGAGGATCATGCCCCCCCTCGCCCCCCGCAGCGTCTTGTGCGTCGTGGTCGTGACGATTTCGCAATGAGGAACCGGAGATGGATGAACGTCCGCTGCCACGAGCCCAGCGATGTGGGCCATGTCCGTCA
>Ga0208612_1000821_pt1 | contig 12941 bp, 10 predicted proteins | sample AntDryMetagUQ889_FD_188089 | JGI IMG/M metagenome (GOLD analysis project Ga0208612, IMG submission 188089) | Polar desert microbial communities from Antarctic Dry Valleys - UQ889 (SPAdes) | ecosystem: Environmental > Terrestrial > Soil > Desert | place: Antarctic Dry Valleys | collected 2008-12-31 | reverse complement strand
GGTGGAGCGGCCACCGCCGGCTTGCCGTCCTGGGCGACCACGTCGATCCCGTTCTCGACCAGGTGAGCATGAAGGTCGCCCACCTGCTCCTTGGTGACCTCCACCTCCTCCAGGCAGCCGGCGATCTCCTCATAGGTCAGGTAGCCGCGCTCGCGACCCTCCGCCACCAGGTTGCGAAGCTCCTCCACCTCGAGAAACGGTGCCTCCGGGAGCTCTGCCAGTGCTACGCCCTCGTCCTTGTCTCTCAACCCCGCGCTCCTTCGAGACGCATGCCATTACCAGACGCCGGCTCGCTGGCCCCGTCTTCCGCTTCTCACCATTCGGTTGTTGCATTCGCGGCACTGCCGCAAGGGGCTGAGCCTTGGGATGGAGCCTCTCTGCGCTCCCAGCTTCGAGCCGCGGCCAATATAGCGCCGATCGTGCGAAACCGCACGTCCGGCTGCCACTATCGTCTCTGGGTCCATGACAGATCTCTCCGCCCAGGCGCATGACGACGTCCAGTCCCGCCGTCCGGCCACCCACCTGAGCCTCTCGCGAGTGGGCGTGACGAACGTCGAGAAGGTGATCCGGATCCGCCTGCACGGGGTCGAGCAGCTCTTCTACGCGGAGCTCGAGTGCTTCGTCGATCTCGGGCCGCTCCAGAAGGGCGCTCACATGTCTCGCTTCGAGGAGGTCGTCAACGAGGCGATCGACGAGGTCGTCCTCGGCGAGGCGTTCAAGGCCGAGACGCTGGCGCAGCACATCGCCGAGCGGGTGCGCGACCGCCAGGCGGGCATCCGGGCGGAGGTCACGATCGCTGCGCGCTACCCCGAGTACAAGCGGACGCCGGCCTCCGGCTCGGCCACGCAGGAGATCTACACCCTCTTCGGCTCCGCGGTCGCCTCCGCGCGGGGCACCCGGCGGGTCGTCGGGGTCGAGGCCCAGGGCATGACCGCATGCCCCTGCGCGCAGGAGATGGTGAGCTCCCGCTCGCGCGAGCGGCTCACAGCCGAGGGCTTCACCGGAGACGAGGTCGAGCGGATCCTGCGCAGCGTGCCGGTAGCGACCCACAACCAGCGCGGGATCGGCCGTCTGCACGTGGGCTGCCCGGAGGGGTGCTCCGAGGAGATCGAGGCAGAGACTCTGCTGCGCATAGTGGAGGGGTCGATGAGCTCGGAGATCTACGGGCTGATGAAGCGCAGCGACGAGGTCGAGGTGGTCGAGAAGGCCCACATGCACCCGCGCTTCGTGGAGGACTGCGTGCGGGAGATGGCGCGCATGGCGACCGAGGCCTTCAGAGGGCTCGGTGACGAGGCCTTCCTGCTGGCCCGCCAGGAGAACCTCGAGACGATCCACAGGCACAACGTGGTGGCGGAGCGACACGGGCTGATCGAGGAACTCGCCCGGGAGCTCGACGGCGAGGCCGGCACCGCCCGCCACGTGACGATGCGCGAGTGGCTTGAGGGGCGCCCACCGCTCGACTGACCGGCGGGGTCAGGCTCCCGCGGCGGCTCCCGGCGACGGGCTCCTCTTCTTGGCTAGGCGGCACTGCCGGGCTTAAGCCTTGGGGACGCCTCCTCGCTGGAGCTGCTGCAGCTACTCGACGCCAAGGAAAGTCCCGTCGAGGTCTGAGCCGCTCAGCCCTCGCCCGCGGGCGGCGGGGCCACGTGCGCCGTGCGCGCGATCTCCTCCAGCCTGCGGCGAAAGTTGAGGAAGTAGTCGGCCCCCGAGACCACGGTCACGAGCACCATGGCGTACACGAGCGCCTGCACCCAGACGACGTCCTCGTTGGGGGCCGCGATGAGGGCCAGCACGGCCGCCGACTGGACGATGGTCTTCAGCTTTCCGAGCCCGCTCGCGGGGATCACCACGCCCTGCTGGCCGGCGGCGATCCGCAGCCCGCTGACCGCGAACTCCCGCGCGATGATCACCATCGCCACCCAAGCCGCTACGCGATCGAGGCTGACGAGGGCCATCAGCGCCGCGGCAATCAGGAGCTTGTCGGCCACCGGGTCCATCACCTTGCCGAACGTGGTGATGGCCTCCCGGGAACGCGCGATGTAGCCGTCGAGGCCGTCGGTGAGCGCCGCCAGCACGAAGACTCCCGCCGCGATCGCCGATCCGTGCTCGATCCCCTCCGTGAGCGCGACCACGAGCACGGGTACGAGCAGGATCCGCAGCAGGGTCAGGAGGTTCGGCAGGTTGAGGGGAAACACCGGAGCCTCGCCTATCCGGCTGTCGCCGTCCGGCGGCGCCGGCTGAGCAGCTCGATCCCGAGGGTGCTTCCAACGGGCCCGAGCGGCGAGACGGTCGCCGCGAGCAGCGGCCAGGGAAAGACGCGCCGCCGGCAGCCCACCGCCACGGCCACGCACAGGAGGATCCATCCGACCCCGTGAGACCAGCCGAGGACGAGCACCGCGTGCTCGCTCCAGCCGCCGATCGCAAAGGCCATGAGCGCCGAGAAGAGGCACAGCTCGAAGAGCGAGAAGAGGCGCACGGCGGTGAAGTAGCCCACCCCTTCAGGTTAGGCGGCGGCTCGTGGACTCGAGTTCGCCGGCGGCCGGCCCAAGCCGACCGCCTAACCCCTCCTCTTCGCTCTCAGCCGCCCGGGCGCGCTCGCGCTACTGCGTCGCGCACGACATGCAGGGATCGAAGCTGCGGATGGCCCGCATGACGTCGATGTAGCTTTCGTCCCCGGGAGCGCTCAACAGCGGGGTCCCCATCAGGGCCTCCTCGATCGGACCGGGTCGTCCGGAGGAGTCCCGGGGCGAAGCGGCGAACGTGGAGCCCGTGACCACTTGGTAGCTCTCGATCCGGCCCTTGTCCATCGTCATGTGATGGCTGACCGGACCGCGCGGCGAGCCGCCGAGGCCCACGCCCTCGCGGGAGTCCTTCGGAATCCTGTAGGGGGTCGCCATCCGGCCCTCGCCCTTGCGGATGAGGTCGAGGCACATCAGCACGTGGTCATAGGCGGTGACGGCCGTCTGCACGAAGGCGTAGGCCCGCGCCCGGTTGCGCTCGAACGCTCCCCACGACTGGGGCACGTGCCACTCGAGCTCGGTGGCCGGCAGCGATGCCTGCGGGATGGAGATCCTCATGCCCGACCCGGTCGGCTCGCAGAACAGGCGATGCGGCGAGGTGTTCGCCACCGACGTGATCCACAGGCGCGCGTAGGCACCTGCCTCCATGGCCTGACGGTCCCAGCGTGCGGCGGTGCACCAGGAGTACTTCGAGCCGCTCGGCGGGGCGGGCGCCGGAATCGTCTCCTTGTTCCACGGGTGGTTGGCGGGGAAGGAGCTGTCGCCCGCGCCCCCGCCCGACCAGTTCTCGTAGAACGAGCTGCTGATGTCCTCCTCGATTCCGCCGTGCAGGCGCTGCAGGTCCGTGGTCGCGAGGCGTCCGTCCACCAGCGCTCCGGGAGTGCACCAGCGCGCCTCGCCCCAGCGCGAGATGTTCTCGTAGAGGGCGTCGTAGGCCCACGGATCGTCCCAGTGACCGAAGTCGATCATCGTGGGAGACCGTGCCCCGACCTCCCGGTAGCGCGGGTTGGCCTCGTAGAAGAAGTCGATCAGGTCGTCCCAGATTGCAGCCGTCTTGCGGCTGTAGTCGAAGAACTTCACGACTCGGAGCATGTAGACGTTCATGTCCGAGCGGTCGATCGTCGAGCTGATCCCGCCCGGCAACGTGGTCTGCGGATGCGGGAACTTGCCGCCGATCAGGACGTAGCCCTCACGCGCGACGCGGGCCATGTAGATCGCCTCGGCGTACAGCTCTCCGGTGACCCGGGTTAGCGCGGACATGATGTCGGAGATCCGCTCGAAGCCGTGAGTGGCCACACCGCGGGCGAGCGTGCCCTCCGCGCGCGCCCAGAGCTCCGGGTTGGTTGCCCTGACGACCGGTTCGGAGTAGTCCGGGCCGGCGAGCAGGAACAGGTGGTGCGGGAGCGAGTAGAGGTGCTCGGTGGCGGTCAGGAGGTTGCGCGCTGCGACCGCCATCGGCGGAGTCTGAAGATCGAACGCCATCTCCAGCGCCGAAGCGGCGGTCGCGGCGTGCGAGCTGCCGCAGGCGCCGCAGATGCGACTGGCGACGAAGATCGCGTCGCGGGGATCGCGACCCTCGAGGACGTTCTCGTACCCGCGGAAGAGGGTGGCGAGAGCTGAGGCCTCGACCACCTCCCGCCTGTCATGGTCGATCGTGGTGTGGACGGACAGCGCCCCCGCCACCCGGGTGACCGGATCGAAGTTCACCTGACGGGTACCGCTCAGGCCGCGGCCCTCGCCGGGCCTGGTGGCGGGTGTGTAGGCCATCTAGATCTCCTCCCGGGGCGCGGCCTTCTCGCGCAGTACGTCGACGCTCTGGCTGTGATCGACACCCTTCTGCGTGAGGATGTCCCGACTCTTGGGCAGCGGCTGCTTCTTGTACCGCTTGCCGTGGTGAACCGTGCCGTTGTATTGCAGCTTCTTGTAGAAATACGCGGCGAATCTGTCGGTTCCCGAGCGCGGCCCCTTCGCCGCCGCAAATGCACTGGGGATCTCGTCCGCGTTGTCCCACATCGGCTCGCGGTTGCCGGTCTTCATCGACATCCTGCGAAGCCGCCTGATCGCGCCGCCGTAGACCTTGGAGATGCCGCCCGAGATGGCAGAGCCCGGGGGCGCCTTGTAGAACGGCGCGTACTTGTCGGGGAAGCCCGGCATCGTGCAGCCGATGCAGGCGCCGCCGGCGACCATGCAGCCGCCCATGTGGTTCTGCGCTCCGCGCTCGACGATGTTGCACTGGACCACCGGGCCCCAGCAGCCGATCTCCACGAGGCACTGATTGTCACCGGGCTCATGCGCGAAGACGCCCTCCTCGTAGTAGCCGGCCTTGGGGCAGTGGCGGTGAACGGTCTCGTCGAACATCCACGCCGGCCGGCCGAGCTCGTCGAAGAGCGGTGGGTTCCCGATGCCGTTGGCCCAGGACAGGAGGGCGGTGAGGGTCTCCGTGAAGTTGTCGCCCACGGGAGCGCAGCCCGGGACGTTGATCACGGGGATGCCCCACGAGGAGCGGTACCCGCCGCCCAGGTAGTCCATCAGGCTCATGGAGCCGGTGATGTTGCCCGCGGCGGCAGGAATTCCGCCCCAGGTGGCACACGTCCCGATCGCGACGGAGGCGAGGGCGCCCGGGGCGAGCCGGACCAGCCACTCGGATGCGCGTTCGGTGCCCATCGCGGCGAAGTAGCCGCCGCCGCTGGGAAGCGCCTGGTCGTCGGGGACCGACCCCTCGAGGACCACGATGTACGGCGCGCCGAGGTTGCCCGCGGCGGCCTGCCGGTAGGGATCGGTGAAGGCGTCGCCCGAGTGCTCGGAGAACATCGGGTGGTGGAGGATGACCTTGGGAATCCCGGGCAGCGTGCCCCACTGGAACTGCTCCATCGCGGGGTTGCCGGCCCCGGCGAACGCGACCGAGCAGCCGTCGCAGCTCATGCCGGAGAGCCAGAAGATGTGGACGTTCTCGTCGGGCCCTATCGCTCTGGGAGCTCTCTCCGGGAGCGCTACAGAGGCTGGGCGCGCTGCACCTTTATCGGCCATATGGCTTTGCTTCCTCCCACTCGGCTTTCTTCGGAAATGCCACTCGCGAACGCCGTCCGCGACCCTTTGAGGGTATGCGGTGCATGTTACATGCATCTAGCTCACGTGGGCGTAGCCCCCTCGCGGATTCCGCTTGCTGGAGCGGCAAAGGCCGGGATCAAGGCGCGGAACCGCTCATATGATGGCCGTTCAGAGTCCTCGCGCATGCCTGAACCTTGCAAGATGGGAAAGCAAATGCAAGGATAGTTCCTTGCAAAGCTGGCAGGTACTCCGCAACTTTAGGGCCTTCCAACGATCCGATTCGAACCTTACGGCAAGCCCCCTAAGCGTGGCGCGGTGCCCGACCCCGCGCCCTCCGGTCCCCACGCGGCCAAGCGCGGAGGGACGTACGCGCCCTTCATCCCCGCACGCATATCCGAGCGCTCGTTCTCACTCGGGGACGTGGCCGGCGCCGCGGTCGTGCAGGCCACGGGCGCGCTGGCGCAGCTGCTAAGGGCGGCGCCGCGCCTGACCTCGTCGGACGCTCTCGCGCGGGGCCTCCTGCGCGTCGAGAGCGTGGCCTCGTCGCGGATCGAAGGCGTGGGCATCTCGCATGGGCGCCTCGCCCGTGCCGAGCACGCGGCCCCGGGCGGGCTCGCCGGCGATCCACGAGCCGTCGAGGTGCTCGGCAACGTCGAGGCGATCGAGAAGGCCATCGAGCTCGGAGCGAAGGGCGCCGCGTTCGCCATCGCCGACATCGAAGCGATCCACCGATCCCTGCTGCGCCTCACCGAAAACCGCGACGTCGCCGGCGTGATTCGGGCGGGGCAGACGTGGATGGGTGGAGACGACTACAACCCCGTCGGCGCCGACTACGTGCCGCCGCCGTCGGAGAACGTGCGCGACCTGCTCGGCGACCTGTGCGCGTTCGTCGAGCGCGACGACCTGCCTGCAACCGCCCAGGCGGCCATCACCCATGCTCAGTTCAGGAACATCCACCCGTTCGCCGATGGCAACGGTCGCACCGGGCGCGCGCTCATCTACACGGTGCTTCGTCGACGCGGCGAGGCCGCAAGCCTCGTCCCGGCCATCAGTCCCGTGCTCGCGAGCGAGCCAAAGGCCTACGTGGGGGGCCTGGGGGCCTACAGCGCGGGCGATGCCGACAGCTGGTGCGAGCGCTTTGCGAACGCCACCACGCGTGCTGTGCAGGAGATCCAGTGGGTTGCCGATGCCCTCGACGCGCGCCAGGCCGAGTGGCTCGGGCGCCTTGGCAATCCACGCAGAGACTCCGCCGTGCGCCAGCTGTTGGGAGCGCTCCCCGGCCATCCGGTCATCGACGCCGGCGTGGCCGAGGCGTTGACGGGCAAGTCCCACACGGCCGTCCACCTCGCTCTCAACCGGCTGGAGGCCGCGGGCGTCCTGGAGCCGCTGACCGAGAGGAGATGGGGACGCTCCTGGGAGGCCGCAGAGCTGCTCCAGCTCTTTTCGGACTTCGAGCAGCGCTTGTCGGCGCGCGCGTGATCTCCGTCTTGGGGGGCGAAGCCGCTCCGTCTTGAGGGGCGAAGCCGACGCGGGGACTCGAACCCCGGACCCCCACTTTACGAGAGTGGTGCTCTACCAGCTGAGCTACGTCGGCGGGCGGATTCGCAGTCTAGCCTTGGATTTCGGGGGGCGAGAGGACGGACCTTGCGCCTTGACCAAACGTGCTCCCCCCGAGGCTACGGCGACTTCCGGAGCGCCAGGGGCCCAGCGGCATGCGCGTCTTCACGGCCTGCTCCCTTCGGACACGGGCGTTGGGACTCGCGCTGCTGGACGACCTGCCCTCGGGCTGCGCTCTGCTCATTCCGCGGTGCCGCTCGGTTCACACCTTCGGGATGCGCTTTGCCCTCGACGTCGCGTTTCTCGACCGGGCAGGGAATGTGTTGAGGGTTGAGCGCGGAGTTCGTGCGCGACGGTTGGTTTGCTGCCGGGGTGCGGCTGCCGTGCTGGAGTGGCGATCCGGGGACCCCGGGGCTACGCCGTACCAACCAGGCTCGCGAGCCTGAAGCCGAGCGCGTCCAGGGCCAGGTCCTCCGTCACGTTCAGCTGCAGCGAGAGCCGGGTGTCCTCGCAGCGCTCGGCGGCCGCGCGCAGGCGGCGGGGGTCACGCGAGTGCGCGGAGGCGGCGAGCGCCTCGGCGCCGCCGGGGTCGAGCGCGGCCTCGTGGGCTCCCTCGGCGAGGCACACGAGGTCGCGGAACTTCAGGGCGGCCAGGGTCAGGCCCAGATCGAGGACCTCGGTGCGCGCGCGGCGTCCGTCGCGGCGGGCGGCCTCCTCGAAGGACTTCTCGAGCGCCGCCCGGTCACGGCCCTTGGGTTCGTTCAAAAGGCGCGTCCGGCACTCCTCCTGCACGGCGCCCTCCGCGGCCGACCGACGCTCCTCGGCCCGATCGAGCAGGCCCCGCCAGGGCTGCGGCTCGCCGGCGCCGCGGTCGTCCGCGCCCAGCGCGGCGGCCACGATCCGGTCGGCGTCCGCGCGCAGGGCCGCGCCCTCCTCGGAGGCCAGATAGCGGGCGCGAGCTGCGTTGCCGAGCGCCAGCCGGGCGCAGGCTGCCGCGCTCTCCGGGTCGACTCCCTCCCGTTCGAGCTCCGCCGCGATCCGGTCAGCCGGCAGGCGATCGAAGCGCACGGGCTGGCAGCGCGACACCACGGTCGGGAGCACCAGGTCGAACGCGTCGGTCAGCAGCAGCAGGTGCACGAACGAAGCGGGCTCCTCGAGCGTCTTCAGCAGCCGGTTGGCCACCTCGTCGTTCATCGTGTCCACCCGCTCGAGCACGAACACGCGTCGCGAGGACTCGAACGGGGTCCGGGTGGCGGCGGCGATGACCGGCTCGTCCACGTCCTGCGTGCGCATGACGTGTGCGCCGGTGGGGCGCACCCAGGTCAGGTCGGGGTGCGTGCCCGACAGCGTTCGGCGCCGCGCGCCCTCGAAATCGGACGCGCCCTCGGCCAGCAGCTCGGCGGCGAAGGCGCGCGCGGCGGTCCGCTTGCCCACGCCGGCCGGGCCGTGGAAGAGGTAGGCGTGCGAGGGGCCGGTGGCGAGCGCGGTCGAGAGGGACATGCGCGCGTGCGGGTGGTCCTCGGTGCCCGCGATGGCCCGCATCACGCTGGCGCCCTTCGCGCCGCCTCGACGGCGGCGAGCACCTCGGCGTGCACCGCCTCCGGGTCGCGGTCGGCCGCGATCCGGCGCCAGCGGTCTGGATCGGCGCCGACGAGCCGGTCGTAGGCGGCGGCCACCTGCTCCTGGAGCGCCGCCCCCTCGCGCTCGAAGCGGTCGTCCTCTCCCCGGCGCGCAAACGCCCGCGCGGGCTCGATCTCGAGCAGGAGCGTGAGGTCCGGGGAGAGCCCGCCGGTGGCGAAGCGGTTGATCCGCTCGATCTCCTCGACCCCGAGCCCGCGGGCCGCGCCCTGGTAGGCGAGCGAGGAGTCCAGATAGCGGTCTGAGACAACCACCCGGCCCTGCTCGAGCGCGGGGCGGATGACGTGGCTCACGAGCTCTGCGCGGGCAGCGGCGAAGAGCAGCGCCTCGGACTCGGGCGATAGACCTACCTCTGGATCCTTGAGGATCTCCCGGATGCGCTCCCCGGAGCGGGTGCCCCCGGGCTCGCGCACCCCGCAGGCCACCGCGCCCAGCGCCTGGCACAGGAGCGCCGCCTGGGTGGTCTTGCCGGAGCGGTCGATGCCCTCGAGGGTCACGAAGAGGCCGCGCATCGCGGCGGCGACGCTAGCACGGGCGGTGGCCGCCCCCGTCAGGCCGCGAACGGCGGGCCCCGGGCCTGCGAGTAGCATGCGCCGCCGCCATGCGTGCCCTCGTGACAGGCGGATCGGGCTTCATCGGCTCGAACCTCGTGGACGCCCTGCTCGCCAGGGGCGATGCGGTGACCGTGATCGACGATCTCTCGACCGGCCGCAGGGACAACCTTGACGGAGCCCTTGCGGCGGGCGCCGAGCTTGTCGAGCTCGACATCCGCGACTCCCAGGCCGTCTTCGACGTGATGGCGCGGGTCGGACCCGAGGCGGTCTTCCACCTCGCCGCGCAGATCGACGTGCGGCGCTCGCTGGCCGATCCGGGGGCCGATGCACGCATCAACGTGGAGGGCACGGTGAACGTGCTCGCGGCCGCGCTGCAGGCGGGGGTCTCCCGGGTGATCAACACATCCTCGGGCGGAGCCATCTACGGGGAGGGCAGGTTCCTGCCGGCGGGCGAGGACCACCCCGTGGCCCCGGAGGCCCCGTACGGCCAATCCAAGTTCTGCGCCGAGGGATACTGCGAGCTGTTTCAGCGCAACTACGGTTTGTCGACGCTCTCGCTGCGCTACGGCAACGTGTTCGGTCCCCGGCAGGACCCGCTGGGCGAGGCCGGCGTGATCGCCATCTTCTGCGGCAAGGTGCTCGAGGGTGGCGCCCCGACCGTCTTCGGAGACGGGCTGCAGACCCGCGACTACGTGTACGTGGGCGACGTGGTGCAGGCCAACCTGCTGGCGCTCGACTCGGATGCCTCCGGGCCGTTCAACATCGGAACGGGCGTGGCCACCAGCGTGCTCGACCTGGTGGAGGCGCTGGCTGAGCAGGCCGAAGGGCCCTTCGAGGCGGTGATGGCCCCAGAGCGTCCGGGCGAGGTCAAGCACATCGTGCTCGACACCTCGCGTGTGCGAGCGGAGCTGGGCTGGGAGGTCGCAGTGGACCTGCGCGAGGGGCTCGAGCGAACGCTGGCCTCCCTGCGCTGAGCGCGCGGCCGGGCGCTACTCCTCGAACCTGAACGGCTGACCGGCGGGGGCCTTTGGAGTGGCCGGTTCGCGGGGCGTCGCGGGTGGCTGCGGGGCGGGGGCGGTGGGCGCCCTGGGCGCCGGCGTGGTGGGCGCAGGCCGGTCGGGCGTGGACGCCCTGGGCGCCTTGGGCGCCTTTGCGCGGGCGGGCTTCTTGGGCGCGCGGGGCGCCTCGGGCTGCTCCAGGCGCTCGGGCAGGGGCGTGCCGGTGGCGGTGGCGGTGCGCCTCTCGTCGAACACCGCGCTCAGTTGCAAGAAGGCGAGCAGGGCGTTCTGGGGGTCGAGCGAGCGCGCAGTGGCGATCGACTTCAGCGCCGCGGGCGAATCGGCCAGCAGCACCTGGAAGCCGGCAAGCCGGACCCATGTGAGGGCGTTGTCGGGCTGCCGGTCGATCGCCTCAATGGAGAGCCGGCCCGCCTGCTCGGGCTGTCCGCTGCGCCAGGCGACCGAGGCGGCGGTGAACAGGGGCTGCACCGAGAAGGGGTTGAGCCGGGACGCCGTCTCCGCCTTCGCTGCCGCCTCCCGCAGCTGCGCCGGACTGCCACCGGCCGCCTGGGCGAGCGCGTCGCTTGCCATGTCCTTCGAGACCGCGGGCAGGAGCGCCGAGACCGCGAAGAGGCACAGGAGCGCCGCGCCGCCGGCAAGCAGCGGCGCGCGCGAGGCGGAGGAGATGTGCGAGTAGCGCCGGCGCGGCGCGCCGTTGGACCCCGCCGCGGCAGGCCGGCGCGCGGCCAGCACGCCCAGGAAGAGCATCAGCGGCAGCGTGACCGCGGGGATGTCCCAGTCCCAGTCCACCCAGATGTGAAGCCCCCAGGCGGCGCAGCCGGCGAGCAGCGCGGCCCCGTAGGCGCGCTCGCGCGAGGGCGCCCGGGAGAGCGTGGAGCCTGCGGCGGCGAGACCCAGGAGCGCCAGCCCGCCGAGGCCCAGCGCCGCCCCGATCAGCCCCGTCTCGGAGAGAAACTCGAGCGGCACGCTGTGGGGCTGGCGCACGTCGATGAGGTTCTTGCGGTAGGAGCGGTGAACGAGCGGAAACGACCCCGCGCCGTGGCCCGCGAAGGGCCGGTCCCACCATGCGCCGGCGGCCTCCTGCCACCAGACCCAGCGGTTGCCGGAGTTGGTCTGAAGGACTCGCGCAGGGTCGTTCTGCCTGTCCTCCTTGGCCTCGGTGAACGAGTCGACCTGCTGACTGATCGTGCCCGAGAAGCCCCGCTCAGAGATCGCCAGGGTGCCTACCAGCGCCACGAGAGCGATCGCCGCGGCCGCGATCGAGCCGCCCCTGAGCAGCGCGCGACCCTGCGGCGACAGCCTGATTGCCTCGCGCGACCGCGCCGCGCCGCGCAGCAGCACCATCGCGAGCACGATGCCCGCCAGCAGCGCCGCGAGCATGAACAGACCGTCGTCGGTGCGCGCGCTGAGGGAGAGGCCGCCGATCTCGGTCGAGGTGAGGTCGTCGCGCGTCACGCCTATGAGCACGGCCGGCAGCGAAGCCAGGACGCCGATGCCCGCGAACGCCGCCAGGTTGGCCCGATCCGGGCCGATGGCCACGAGCAGCGCGAGCGCGGCGACCAGCACGAGCAGGCCGCCGCGGGAGTAGGTGAGCGCCAGCGTCGTCAGGATGATCACCAGCGCCACCAGCGCCGCGGCACGCAGGCGGAGCGAGCGCTCGAAGTCCGCCGCAGCGCGCACGGCCACCGGCACCGCAAGGACGCAGAAGAGGGCGAGGGCGTTCCAGTACTCGATCGGCGCGCGCAAACGCGAGATCCCGTCGGCGTGGTCGAGATCGATGAGACCGGGGATCTCGAGCCAGGGCACGAGCTTGCCGCCGATCGCGTACAGCGCCACCACCGTGGCGATCGCCAGGTAGCCGAGTGCCACCCGCTCGGCGGCCCGGGGAAGGCTCGATCCCAGGACCAGGCCCATCGCGGCCACCAGCGCGTAGGCCACCGCGCGGTTGACCTCGAGCCAGGTCTCGTCGGGGGCAACCGACCACGTGATCGACAGCGCCGACCAGGCGGCGAAGCCCGCGAGCAGGCCGATCCCCGCGACGGCGCGTCCGGATGCCTCGAAGCGCAGCGCTCCGAAGAGGGTCGCCGCGAGCGTGGGGAGGGCGATCGCGGCCACGATCAATTGCAGCCTGCTCTCGTCCGGTATCCGGATCGCGCCGCTGGCGAACGCCGCGTAGAGGAGCGCGACGGCAAGGCCGCCGGCGAGCAGCTGCGGGGCAAGCGGCTCGCGCGCGCCCGGGCGATCACGCCGGGCGTCGAACACGGGCGCTCGGGCATAGCTCACGGGTCGGGTCCGAGTGGCCGCCATCGCAATCATTGTTGCGGGCACGGGGCACATGCGCACGCGCTCTTGCGGGCCGCTACCGTTTTCCCGATGCGAGCGGTCCCGGCCACAGCGGCGATCACGGCGGTCGTGGCGCTCGTCGCCGCCGCGCCGGCGCTCGCCCAGGACCCCTTCGACGACTTCCGTCGCAACGGCACCATCAACCCCTGCAACTACTCCGACAACCAGTTGCGCAAGGGCCTCCAGGGCCTGCCTCCCGACATCCAGCAGTACGCCCCCGGCCTCGCCGACCAGCTGGCCGCCGGCCGCGGCGGCTGCGGCGG
>Ga0208612_1000820_pt1 | contig 12954 bp, 9 predicted proteins | sample AntDryMetagUQ889_FD_188089 | JGI IMG/M metagenome (GOLD analysis project Ga0208612, IMG submission 188089) | Polar desert microbial communities from Antarctic Dry Valleys - UQ889 (SPAdes) | ecosystem: Environmental > Terrestrial > Soil > Desert | place: Antarctic Dry Valleys | collected 2008-12-31 | reverse complement strand
ACGCTCTCGGGGGCCGACCTTCCCTCGTCGATATCCACCTTCATCCGGCCCTCCAAGACGTCCCAGGTGCCCTCGCGCAGCTCGCCGAGCGAGCCGACGTCGTTCCAGTAGTCCTCGATCTCGTGCACGTGGAAGGGCACGTCGTTCTCCAGCAGCGCCGGGAACACGTCGCCGGCCCAGTCGACCGAATCCTGCTCGGGGAAGTAGTCGAAGATCTCGGGCGAGAAGCAGTAGATCCCGCAGTTGGCCAGCTCGGACTTGGCCTCGGAGGGGTCAGGCTTCTCCTGGAAGCCCTCGACACGTCCGTCGGAGTCGTGGATGACCACCCCGTACTCCCGCGTGTCGGGGACCTTCTTGACCGTCAGGGTGGCGATGCCGCCGGCGGAGCGGTGGCGGTCCACCAGGCCGCTCACGTCCATGTCGGTCAGGGCGTCGCCGGATATCACCACGACCTCCTCCTCGCCGAAGAAGTCGGCCACGTTGCGAACGCCCCCTGCGGTGCCCAGCAGCTCGTCCTCGTGGCGGTAGGTCAGGCGGTCGCCGAAGTACCCGCGAATGGTGTCGGGGTAGTAGTACAGATTGGCGATCAGCTCGTCGAAGCCCTGCGACCGCAGCAAGCCCACGATGTGGGCCATGACCGGACGGTCGAGCACGGGTACCATCGGCTTGGGCAGCTCGAAGGTGATCGGCTTGAGACGGGTGCCCAGGCCCGCGGCGAGAACCATGGCCTTCATGAGCGCGGGGCCTTCATGAGCGCGGGCACGCTAGCAGCCCGCTAGTCGGGCAGCCAGCTCTGCCGGTAATCGAGCTGCTCCTCGGTGGGCGCGTCGATCTGCAGCCCGAACGCCGCCAACTTCAGGCGGGCGACCTCCTCGTCCAGCCCCCGGGGCACGTCGAGCACCCGCGCCTCGAGCGTTTCGCCGTCGCGGGCCAGGTGCTCGGTCGCCAGCGCCTGGAGGGCGAAGCTCACGTCCATGACCGCCGCCGGGTGGCCCTCGCCCGCGGCCAGGTTGACCACGCGACCCGAGGTGAGCAGGTTCAGGTGGCGACCGCCGACGTCGAAGCGCTCGACCAGCGGCAGCACCTGCCGCGGGGGCCCGTCAGCGGCAGCCTGCAGGCCGTCCAGATCGATCTCCACGTCGAAGTGCCCGGCGTTGGCCAGCACGGCCCCGCTCTTCATCAGCTCGAAGTGCTCGCGCCGCAGGACGTTGCGCGACCCGGTGACGGTTATGAACAGGTCGCCGCGGGCCGCCGCCTCCAGCGCCGGCATGACCTCGTACCCCTCCATCCGGGCCTCCAGGGCGCGCAGGGGATTGACCTCGCAGATGACCACCGCCGCCCCGGCTCCGCGAGCGCGCTGGGCGATCCCGCGGCCGGCGTAGCCGTAGCCGAGCAGCACGAGGGTGTTGCCGGCCAGCAGCAGGTTGGCGGCGCGAAGAATGCCGTCGAGCGCCGACTGGCCGGTGCCATAGCGGTCGTTGAGGGTGCGCTCGGAGAGCGCTTCGTTCACCGCCAGGACCGGGCAGCGCAGCTCGCCCTGGCGCTCCAGGCGGCGCAGGCGCAGCAGCCCGGTGGAGGTCTCCTCGGTGCCGCCGATCACCCCCTCGAGGCTGCCGGCTGCGTGGGCGAAGGAGAGCAGGTCGGCCCCGTCGTCGAGCGTCACGTTGGGCCCTGCCTCGATCACCGCCGCAACATGGGCGGCATAGGTGTCCATGTCCTCACCACGCGCCGCGTACACGTCGGCCCCCTCAGCGGCCAGCGCCGCCGCCACGTCGTCCTGGGCCGAGAGCGGGTTGGCCGAGCACAGCGATGCCTCCGCCCCGCCGGCGCGCAGGGTGCGAACGAGGCAGGCGGTCTCCGCGGTCACGTGCAGACACGCGGCCACCCGGAGTCCCGACAGCGGAAGCTCTGAGGCAAACCGCTCGCGAATGAGCCGCAGGACGGGCATCTGCCCCTCGGCCCAGGCAATACGGGCCCCGCCCTCCTCGGCGAGACCCGCATCGGCTATCTGGCTAGTAGCGGTAATGATCCGACTTGTAGGGGCCGTCGACCTTGACGCCGATGTAGGCGGCCTGGTCCTCGGTCAGCTCGGTGAGCCTCGCGCCGAGGGCACCGAGGTGCAGGCGAGCCACCTTCTCGTCGAGCTCCTTGGAGAGCACGCGGACGTTGTTGTCGAAGCTGTCCTGGTTCTTCCACAGGTCGATCTGGGCCAGAGTCTGGTTGGTGAACGAGTTGGACATCACGAACGACGGGTGGCCGGTCGCGTTGCCCAGGTTCAGCAGCCTTCCCTCGGACAGCACGAGCACCGACTTGCCCTCGTCGAAGCGCCACTCGTGCACCTGCGGCTTGACCTCGATCCGCTCCACGCCGTCGATCTTGGCCAGGCCGGCGATGTCGATCTCGTTGTCGAAGTGGCCGATGTTGCCCACGATCGCCTGGTGCTTCATGCGAGCGATGTCCGACGCCTTGATGATGTCCTTGTTGCCCGTGGTGGTGATGAAGATGTCGGCGGTCTCGACGACGTCCTCCAGGGTCACCACCTGGTAGCCCTCCATGCACGCCTGCAGCGCGCAGATCGGGTCGATCTCCGTGACCAGCACGCGGGCGCCCTGGCCGCGCAGCGACTCGGCGCAGCCCTTGCCCACGTCGCCGTAGCCGCAGATGACCGCGGTCTTGCCGGCGATCATCACGTCGGTGCCGCGATTGATGCCGTCGATCAGCGAGTGGCGGCAGCCGTAGAGGTTGTCGAACTTCGACTTGGTCACCGAGTCGTTGACGTTGATCGCCGGGAACAGCAGGTCACCGGTCTCGGCGAGCTGGTAGAGCCTGTTCACGCCGGTGGTGGTCTCCTCCGAGACGCCCACGATCGACTCCGCGATCTTGGTGTAGCGATCCGGATGGTCGGCCACCGACTTCTGCAGCAGCGTGAGGAAGACCTCGAACTCCTCGGACTCCGCGCCCGCGGGGTCCGGCACGGCGCCCGCCGTCTCGAACTCCTTGCCCTTGTGCACGAGCATGGTGGCGTCGCCGCCGTCGTCGAGGATCAGGTTGGCCGTCTTGCCCTCGGGCCAGTTGACCACCTGCTCGGTGCACCACCAGTACTCCTCCAGCGTCTCGCCCTTCCAGGCGTAGACGGGGATGCCCTGCGGGTTCTCGGGGGTGCCCTCGGGGCCGACCGCCACCGCCGCGGCCGCGGCATCGTCGGTGGAGAAGATGTTGCACGAGCACCAGCGCACCTCCGCCCCCAGCGCGGTCAGCGTCTCGATCAGCACCGCGGTCTGGGTGGTCATGTGCAGCGAGCCGATGACGCGCGCGCCCTTCAGAGGCTGCTCGTCCATGTACTCCGCGCGGGTGGCCATCAGGCCAGGCATCTCGTGCTCGGCCAGGTCGATCTGCTTGCGGCCCGAGGCCGCAAGCGAGAGGTCGGCGACCTTGTAGTCCTGGGTGGTGGTGTCTGTAGCGCTCATGAGTCCTTCCGTCGATCAGGTAGTGGTCAGCTGGCCGGCTTTGGCGAGCAGTCGTTCGTGCTTGTCCTGCTCGAAGCGCAGCCAGTCGGAGGCGGGCACGTCGGCGGGGCGGCTGGGCCTGGCAGCGAGCCACGAGTCGACGGCCGCGCGCAGCGGGCCGTCGCGGTCGAGTCGCAGCGCGAAGCCCATGTCCCCCAGGCTCAGCTCGTGCTCGTGAAGCAGCTCGCGCAGAGTGCGCAGCCGCTGAAGCTCCTCGGCGCCGTACAGGCGGTAGCCCGAGTCCGAGCGGCGCGGGGCGATCAGCCCCTCGCGCTCGATGTAGCGGAGCATGCGCGAGGACCAACCCGTGGTCTCGGCCGCCTCGTTGATCGTGAGGCCGTCCATCGGAGGCAAACCTTACCACGATCGTGTCAAGGTTGGGTGTTGGAGGCTTCCCCGGGTCAGAGCGCGGACTTGAAAGCGATGATCGCCGGGATGGCGTCGGCGTCCACGCCGAGCCGGTCGGCCAGGCTCACGGTGACCAGGTCTCCGAGCATGACCAGCGACAGCACGTGGGCGACGCTGGACTCGCCGCGGGCGCCCACTCGCAGGACAGGCGCGCCCTCACCCTCGAGCAGCCCGGCGAGCAGGTCGAAGCGGCGCTGGACCCGGTCATGCAGCCCGGGGGGCTCCAGCAGCACGGCGGACAGCGGGGCCATCCGCAGCCCGGCACTCCAGCCCTCGATCTCGTTGTGGCAGATCTCCGGCAGCTCGCCGGCGAAGGCGGCCAGCTTGGCGTTCTCGTTGAACTGGTTCTTCAACCGCCGGGCGGGGGCTGCGGAGACGTCGGCTCCGTAGACCACCGGCAACGTGCCCTTCAGCGCCTCGGCGATCCGCCCCGGCTCGGGATCCTCGACGAGACCTTCGAGCACCGGAGCCGCGGCTTCGATCTGGTCGGTCACCGGGTCGGCGGCGCCGCATGCGGCCGCGCACTCCAACGCGGCCACGGCCATGTAGATCACCGCGGCGCGGGGCTGCATGCCCGACGGCACGCCGATCACCGGCACCCCCTGCTCCCGAGCCTTCTCGGCAAGCCGCCCGCCGGTGGTCAGGACCACGCGTTCGGCGCCCGCCTCGCCGGCGGCGTCGAAGCAGGCCAGCGTCTCCTCGGTGGCCCCCGAGTAGCTGGCGCACAGCACCAATGTGCCGGGGGCGAGCCATGGCTCCGGCAGGTAGCCGCGCACGGTCCGGATCGGGCGCAGCGCGCGCGGGCCTATGGCCCCCGCCGCCAGGTCACCGCCGATCGCCGAGCCCCCCATGCCGCACACCAGCAGGCCACCGGGAAGGTCGCGCCGCGGCACCTCCGCTGCCTCGACTCGCCACAGGGCGTCGCCGATCTGGTGCGGCTGGGCCTGCACGTCCTCGAGCATGCTCATGCCGAGACGGTCGCCTCGGGCTCGACGCGGGCATCCGCGTCTATCACCGCTCCGGCGGCGATCGTGGCCCCCGCCCCCACCAGCGCGCCCGGCTCCACACGCGAGCCCGCGCCCACGCGCACGCCCTCGGCCAGCACGCACTCGCGCAGCACGCAGTCCTCGCCGACGACCACACGGTCGTGCAGCACGGAGCGCTCGACGGTGGTGTCGCTACCCACCGAGCAGTGGCTGCCCAGCACGGATTGCGGGCCGATGTGGGCGCCCGCCGTCAGGCACCCGGGGCCGATCAGCGAGCCGGTCTCGTCGCGCGCGGGAAGGCTCGACTCCGGGTGACCGGCCAGCAGGTCCCAGGTTGCCTCCAAGTAGCGATCGGGGGCCCCGATGTCGATCCAGTAGCCCTGCGCCGGAAAGCCGTAGAGGCCCTGTCCCACCAGGGCCGGGAACACCTCGCGCTCGAACGAGACGGCGCGCCCGGAGGGGACGAGCGCCTCGATCACCTCTCGTTCGATCACGTAGGCCCCGGCGTTGATCCGGTTGGTGGGCGCCGGGCCCTCGGACTTCTCCAGGAAGGCCTCTACCTCTCCATCGCCGGTGGTGGGGACGACCCCGTAGGAGGCGGTGTCCTGCACTTCGATCAGAGCCAGCGTCGCCCGGGCGCCGGCCTGGGCGTGCCAGGCTAGCTGGGCGGTCAGGTCCATGTCGTTGAGCACGTCGCCGTTTAGCACGAACAGCGTGTCGTGAAGCAGGCCCTCGTCCAGCGCCAGCCGGGTCGGGCCGGCGGTGCCCAGGGGCTCCTCCTCGATCGCGTAGCGCAGGCGCATGCCGCCGTAGACGTCGCCCAGCACGTCACGCACGCCGGCGGACTTAAAGCCGCAGGAGAGGATCACCTCGGTCACGCCGTGACCCCTGAGCCAGTCGAGCATGAAGGAGAGGAAGGGGCGCCCGGCAAGCGGCATCACCGGCTTGGGGGTGGTACGGGTGAGCGGGCGTAGGCGCGTGCCCTCTCCCCCTGCCAGGACCAGCGCTTGCATGGCGCTAGCGGCCGATGCCCTCGTAGTCGAACCCCGCCTCGCGGAGACCCTCGCGGTCCAGGAAGTTGCGGCCGTCGACCAGCACGGGCTGAGCCATCACCGCCTTGACCTCGCCGCCCCAGTCCAGCTCGGCGAACTCGGGCCACTCGGTCACGATCACCGCGGCGTCCGCACCCGTGAGCGCGTCGATGGCCGAGGCGCACACCGTGGCCCCGCCCAGCTTGCCGTCGGCGTTGGCGCTGGCCACCGGGTCGAAGACGCGCACGTTGGCGCCCTCGCCCGCCAGGCGGGCGGCCAGCACCAGGCTGGTGGCCTCGCGCACGTCGTCGGTGTCGGGCTTGAAGGCCACGCCCAGCAGGGCGATCTCCTTGCCCACCAGCGAGCCCAGGTGCTTCTGCAGCTTGCCGATCGTGCGCCGCTTCTGCAGCTCGTTGACCTCGATCACGGCCGTCAGGAGCTGGAAGTGGTAGCCCGAGTTGCCCGCGAGCTGCTTGAGCGCGGAGACGTCCTTGGGAAAGCACTGCTCGAGCATCAGCCCGCCGGTCCCGACGACGGTGTGGGAGGCGGGCACTTCAAGGGAGTAGACCGGGCCGTGGTAGCGGCGGTGTGAGACCTTGGCCACCCGCACCCAGGCGGGCCCGCCTTCGCGGAAGCGCCGATAGCCGGTAGGCGCGGTTCGCTTGCTCTGTCTGGCGATGCTGGCCAGGACCCCGGCGCGGTCGCGCGCCGGCACCAGCTCGATCGCGCGCTCCACCTGCTCGGCGCCGGCGATGCGCAGCCAGTAGGTGTCTCCGGTCGACTTGGCCCCACGGCCCACCCGTTGCGAAGCGACGATTCCCAGATCACCCAGCAGACGCATCGTGCCGTCGGCGAGCTCGCGACTGATCGTGCCCAGCTCGATGATGACGCTGGGGCCTCCGTTCACCAGCGACCAGGATCCGTCGCCCTCGAACAGAGCCGACAGCAGGGCGCGCTTGTGGCTCTGCGGCTGATCCCACACCAGGTCGGGAAAGCGCTGCCCGTAGGAGCCCGAGCCCAGGCCGAGCACTCGGGTCCACCAAGTCGCCGCGATCCGCGAGGAGATGGCGACGGTTCGCGCCGTGGCGGTCGAGTACGCCCGGGCCTCGACCCCGTGACGCAGCCAGAACGCGGCCACCTCATCGACCAGGTGCTCCTCGTGGTTCGGATGAAAGGTCCATTGAATGCGCCGGCGACCCCCGGCCTCGTCGGTGGTGTGGCCCTCGGCCAGGTACAGGCCGACTACGCGCCAGAAGGCGCTGTCGGCGATGAGATCGGAGGCGACGAACTGCCCGTTGCGCGCGGTGCCGAGCGTGGAATGGGCCGGGCTGAGTCCCAGCCGGGCCAGCTCATCCAGCTTCAAGGTGCCAGTCCTCCGGATATCGCCCGCGCGGCTCGGGGAGACGCCGGCTTCGCGCCGCTGCGACGCGGGGCTCTCGCCGAAGCGTTCCATCTCCGTCGCGGCGGGCCGCACCCGGACCAAGTCGCCTTCCTCCATGGCGCCCAGAAGGGGCAGGAGCTCGGGCGCGTCCACCGGGGCGTCGAGGCCCTGGGCCAGCGGAATCCAGTCGTCGCATGTCAGCTGGGAGGCCAACTTGATCTCCAGCTCGAGAGCGCCGGCTCCGTCTCCCACGATCCAGGGGTGGTCGGCGGTCGTCTGCACGCGGCGGCCCATCTTGGTCTGCACCTCGACCATCTCCCCGTCGTACTCACGCTTGGTGACCACCGAGACCGGCAGGTAACGCGGCTTTGCATCGCCCGGCAGCCACGAGAGGACCTCCAGCTCGTCCTCGCGCCAATCGTCATACAGCGCCTCCAGGGTCAGCAGCCGAGTACGACCGTGGATCCGCGCAAGCACGCTCTCCTCCGGCGCGAAGCATGAGCCGCCATAGCCGATCCCCGCGTTCAGGAACTTGTCCCCGATCCGCTGGTCCAGGCCCATTCCCCGCGCCACCTCCTTCACGTCGGCACCGAGCTCCTCCGAGACGTTGGCGATCTCGTTGATGAAGGAGATCTTGGTGGCCAAGAAGGCGTTGGAGGCCAGCTTGATCATCTCCGCGCTGGCCACGTCGGTCTCGACCACCGGGGCGCCGAGCGGCTCGTAGAGGGCGGCTACCCGTCCGGCGAACCTGGACGACGTCGGTTGCACCCCCACCACCACGCGGTCGGGGTGCATGAAGTCCTTGACCGCCGTGCCCTCCTTCAGGAACTCCGGATTGGCGACATAGCCCAGATGCGGTGCGCGGCGCGCGATAGAGCGACCGGTGCCCACCGGCACGGTGCTCTTCATGATGATCGCGTGCTCGGTGCTCTCTCCCAGCTCGGCCAGCACCGACTCCACGCGTGAGAGATCGGCATCGCCCGAGTAGGTGGGCGGGGTGTCCACGCAGCAGAAGAGCAGCTCGGCGTCGTCCAGCACCCGGGCCATGTCGGTGGTGAAGTGCAGGCGCTCGGCGTTGCGGCTCAGCAGCTCCGGCAACCCGGGCTCGTGGATGGTGACCTCTCCGGCACTGAGCGAGGCCACCTTGTCGGGCAGGATGTCGCGCGCGTAGACCTCGTGGCCCAGCTCGGCGAAGCAGGCGGCCGTGCAGAGCCCGACCCAGCCGACCCCGATCACTCCGATGGGTTCCTTCTCGGCGCTCATGGAAGCGGGAGAGGCTAGCGATGGGTGCGGCCGCGCCACCGCTAGGGCAGGCGGGTGCTGCGGGCGATCGACAGCATCTGATCCTTGCTCAGGCTCTGGAGCAGAGTGTTCGACACCCAGTAGACGGCCTTCGGAGTGCGCCAGGCCACCAGCTTCACGCGATCGCCGTCGTAGTGGAGCTCGAAGGTGCGCCGGCCGGCCCTGACCTTGTCGGAGCCGCCCTCGAGCAGCGGCGGCTTGCGCCAGGTGGTGCCCTGCACGCCGTAGTACTCGCCCACCCGGCTGCGCTTGATCACCATCCGGAAGCTCTTCTCGCGGCGCCCCGCCGGGGTCTTGATCTTGTAGTAGCGGGGCGGCCCGGCGAACAGCGAGGCCTTCAGCCGCTTCGTCGGGAAGTAGACCGGCAGCTGCCCCCCCGCGCCCTGCTGGATGGCCTGGACGGCCTGGTCCATCCCCGGCCCGGAGGCGTTCTCCAGGCCGCCGTCGGTCGGCCCCTTCTTCCGCTTCTTCTTCTGGCCCCCGGGCTCGAGCGTGCCCTTGACGCCCTTGCTGGCCTCCGTGCCCAGGAACTGCTGGACGAGCTTCTTGACGGTCCGGTCGGTGGCCGTCACGAAGCTGGGAACACCGGTGGCCTCGTCGCCCGACGTGACCCCCACGTCGCCCTCGAAGTGCACCTCGCGGATCGGCTGGCCGGCGCTGAACACCGCGAGCTTGGCGAGCCCGATTATCGCGCCCTTGTCCTTCAGCGCCGCGTCGGAGGTCGTGTACTTGCCGAAGATCTCCTCCAGGCGCCCGCGCTGGCCGATCAACCCGGTCACGCCGGTCTGCTGCTTGGTGGCCCGGATCACCTCCTGCTGGCGCACGGCGCGCACCAGGTCGGTGTCCTCGTGGCGGAAGCGGGCGTACTGCAGCGCCTGCTGCCCGCACAGGCGCTGATAGCCCGAGGGCACGTTGATGTAGGCGTACGCGGCGGTGTCGTTGAAGTAGCGCCGGTCCACGTCGACGTAGATGCAGCCGATCGCGTTGACGGCGCGCTCGAAGCCGCCGAAGTCCACGTTGACCACGTGGTTGATGGGCAGGCCGGTCAGATCCTTGACCGTCCTCAGCGTGAGCGCCGGGCCGCCGAGCTCGTAGGCCTCGTTGATCTTGGCCGTGCCGCGCCCCGGGATCTGGACCCGCAGGTCGCGCGGAAGCGACATGAGCGCCGTGGCCTTTCGCTTGGGGTCCAGACGGGCCAGGATGATCGTGTCCGAGCGCGCCCCGGTACCCGCACTGCCGTCGGTGGAGCCCTTGGGGCGCCTGTCCGAGCCCAGCAGCAGGATGGTCTGGGGCTGGCCGGGATCGACCTTGGAGATGTCGGTCGTGGCCAGCTTGATGGAGTCGTTGGTCTTGAGCGCCTTGACCACGTTGTCGACCTCGCTGAAGGCCGCGACGGATGTAGCGCCGGCGGTCGCAAAGACCACCAGGAAGGCGCCGATCAGCAGCTTCTTCCAGATCTCCGGGCGGGGCAGGTCTTCGAAAGAGGGGCTCATGCGATCTCCAGGGATGCCGTGGGCGCGGCGCTCGCGGCGGGCACCATGGTCACGAACTCGACGAGCGCGCGCCGGTACTGGCCCAGCGACTCGATCGAGACCCACTCCTCCGGGCCGTGGTGGCCATCGCCGCGTGGTCCGAACTCGACCCCGGGGATGCCCGCGTTCAGAAACGAGATGACGTCGGATGTGCCGTCGCGGCCCACGGCGATGCTGTCCTGCACCGGAGTGGTCTTCGACACCGCCTCGGCGAGCACCTTCACGTGCGGCTCATCGCGCGAGACGACGATCGGCTCGCGGTGGAAGACGTGCACGACCTCGGTGTTCTCGATCGCGTTGACGGCGGCCAGGATCTCGTCGGGGTCCTGGCCGGGCAGGTAGCGGATGTCCAGGTCGATGGTGCAGGCGTCGGGGACGCGGTTGACGGCGTCGCCGCCGGTGATGCGTCCGAGCGAGATCGACGGGCGATCGAACAGCTCAGACGACGCGCGCGTGAAGGGCATCGACTCGATTCCACGGAAGACGTCGACAGCCTTGAGCACGGCGTTGTCGCCCAGCCACGGCGTCGAGCCGTGGGCCGAACGGCCCTCCACCCTCAGACGCAGGCCCAGCACTCCCTTGGCCTGCACGCCGATCCGGAGGTCGGTGGGCTCGCCGGTGATGGCGAAGTCGCCTACGTACCCCTTCTCCACCACGAAGTCCGAGGCGCGGTGCTTCTGCTCGTCGGACTCCTCGTCGCAGACGCAGACGAAGTGGACCTTGACCGCGTTCTGGGCGGCCAGGTCCCGGACCGCGCACATCATCGCCGCCAGGCCGCCCTTCATGTCGTAGGCGCCACGCCCGATCAGGCGGTCGCCTTCCACGCGCGGCGTGAACTGCGGCTCGTGGGCGGGCACGACATCCAGGTGTCCGTGCAGCACGACCGTCGGGCCTTCGGCAGCCCCCACCGTGGCGGCCAGCACCGGCCGCCCGTTGTGGTTCTCGCCCTTCACCTCGACGTCGCGGGCCTCCAGCCACCCGTAGACGAAGGCTCCGGCGGCCTTCATTCCCTCCAGCGAGGACGTGTCGTAGGTGATCAGGCGCTCGGTGAGAGCGCGCTCATCCACAGCGAGGGATGGTAGTGGAGGTGGCGCCCAGGCGAGTCGCGCGCCATCTCATCGCGCCGCACCGTACGGCAGGGATACGCTGTCGCCGTGACCCCGCAGCTCTTGGCCGCCGGGCGCGCGCGCATGGCCCGCCGCTTGTCCGCAGTGCGCAGGCTCGCGGCGACCGACACCGGCCGCGCGGCGGGCATGGCAGTGGCGGTGGCGGTGATGAACGTGCTGGCGCTCATCTTCACCGTCGTCTTCGCCCGGCTGCTCGGCGCGGCGGGCTACGGATCGCTGGCCGTGCTGCTGTCGGCCTTCATCATTCTGATGGTCCCGGGCTCGGCGCTGCAGATCGCGACCGCGCGCGAGATCAGCCACGCGATCGCCGACGGCAAGCCGGACGCGGGAAGGGACGTGCGGCTGTGGCTGCGCCAGCTGGGCGTGGCCACGCTGGTGGTGGCGGTCGCCGCGATCCTGCTGCGCGAGATGATCGCGACCGCGCTGGCGGTGGACGACTCCTGGGCCGCCGCCGCCGTGCCCGTGTCGGGAATGTTGTGGGCGCTGGTCTGCGTGGAGCGAGGGGCACTGCAGGGCTTTCAGCACTACCGCCTGGTGGGCGGCAGCCTTGTGAGCGAGGCGGTGCTGCGACTGGTGTTCGCCCTGGCGCTCGTCGGTGCGGGCCTCGACGTGGCCGGCGCCTTTCTGGGCACGCCCGCCGCACTGCTGGGGTTGGGCCTGTTGCTCTTCGCCGCTCTGAGCCGGCACCTTCCCCACGGCGGCGCCGGCCGCGAAAAGGGCCTGGGAGAGCTGCTGGGTCGCTCGCGCGCCCCGGTGGTCGGGCTGACCCTGCTGTTCGCCCTTCAGGAAGCCCACGTGATCGTGGTCAAGCACGAGGCCAGCAGCGATGCGGCGGGCTCCTACGCAGTGGCCGCGGTGGCGGCCAAGGGAGTGATCTGGGTGGCCGTGGGCCTGGGCATGTACCTGCTGCCCGAAGCGGCCCGGCGCGCACGGGCGGGTGAAGACGCTCGGCCGGTGCTGCTCACCACCCTGGGGCTGATCGCGGCTGTGAGCACTCCCATGGTGCTGGTCTACGCCGCGGCGGCGCAGCCGATGCTCAAGGCCATCTTCGGAGGAGACCTCACCGGCGCGACCGGTGCGCTGCCGTGGCTCGGCCTGGCCATGACCTTTCTGGCCTGCTCGTATCTGTGCGTGCAGTACCTGCTGGCCCTGGGACGCACGAGCTTCGTTGCGGTCCTCGCGGTCGGGGCGGTGGTCGACGTGGTCCTGTTGACCGCGATCGGCGCGAACCTGACTCGGGTGGCCGTAGCCCTGTTCGTGCTCCAGGCCGGATGCGCCGCCCTGCTGGTCGCGCTGTGCCTGCGCTCCGAGCCGGCGAAAGACCCACCGGACGAGCTCCTGCCCGTCTGACGCCCGGCGCCGCGGTTGCTCGGGTACGCTCGCCTGAAATCGCCCCTGCCCACCCCACCCACGAGGTCGCCAACCAGGCCGCCCCGCTGCAGCCCTACAACGTGTTCGAAGCCGATACGGCCCTGGGGGAGGCGCTGGAGCGCGAGGGCGGTGGGTGGGGCATCGAGCGCCTCCGCGACACCGGCGAGCTGGCCGGCTCCCCCGAGGCGCTGGAGCACTCCGAGCGCTGCGAGCGAAACGAGCCGGTGCTGCGCACCCACGACCGCTACGGCAACCGCATCGACGAGATCGACCTCGATCCCTCCTGGCACTGGCTCAGCGGCCGCGTCTT
>Ga0208612_1000819_pt1 | contig 12958 bp, 14 predicted proteins | sample AntDryMetagUQ889_FD_188089 | JGI IMG/M metagenome (GOLD analysis project Ga0208612, IMG submission 188089) | Polar desert microbial communities from Antarctic Dry Valleys - UQ889 (SPAdes) | ecosystem: Environmental > Terrestrial > Soil > Desert | place: Antarctic Dry Valleys | collected 2008-12-31 | reverse complement strand
CCGTTCGGGCTTCATCGTTCGGAGTCCGACTGGGACATGCAGATCATGTGGCCGTGTCTTTCTTCACCCTGCTGCCGATCAGGTAGCAGACGAGGCCGAGCGCGAGCATCCCGACCGCCCAGGCGATGAAGCCCTCGGGAACTGGGCCGATGCCTCCGATGTCGGCGCCGCCGGGCGCGTCTTCGGTCTGCAGGTAATCGAGGTAGCGCGTGATCGCGTTCAGCTCTGCTTGTTCGAAGTCGAACACCGGCATCTCGCCCGGTCCGGTAATGACTGCTTCGGCGATGTCCAGGGAGCTCGCAACGTAGAGGCTCGGCGCCAGCGCGCCGACGCCGGCAGCTCCGCCGTTAGCCGTGGCGCCATGACAGGCCGCGCAGTTGTTGACGAAGAGCTCCTGGCCCAGCACCAGATCGCCTGCCCCGGCATCTACGGTTGGGATCGCAGGGCCGCCGCCCAGAGAACCCACGTAGTCGACCAGGGCTTCGACCTGTTCCTGGTCGAACGCCGGTGGCTTACGTAGGGTCTGGTCGTTGGGGTCCGCCAGCGGCATCCGGCCCGTGCGGAGTTGGAAATCGACCGAGGCCTCGCCGGCGTCGTCGATGGGGGGGCCGAAGTCGGTGCCAGCGCCGTCGTTCGCGTGACAGGAAGCGCACGACTCGATGAAGAGCTCTTCGCCCTCTTGAGCTAGCGCGGGGACGGCGCCGAGACACAACAGCGCCGCAACGGTAACGACTCGCAGAGCAGCCAGCACCCGGCGACCCTACCCCCGCCCCCCACCCCCCGCTCTTTGTTCATCTATGGTCGATTGGCGACCACGGTTGCACGAAGAGCGGCCCGAATCTGTTGCGCGACCACCCGCCGGCGCCGAACAACGTCGCGCCACGGGAACTCCAACACGCGCCAACCCGCGAGAACGAGGCGGTTGCGCCGCTCGCCATCGGCAAGAACTCTGTCCCCGGAATGCCAGCGCAGTCCTATCGCCTCGATGACAAGACGTTCTGAGGGGTAGCAGAAGTCGACCCGTCCAATGAGCCCAGTGGCGTCGTAGATACAAAATTGTCGCTCGGGCAAAGGAAGTCCTTCTCTGCACATGACCTGCCACAGAAGAGATTCCAGTTCGCTTTCCGTGGGTGCGAGGCGCGGATCGCGTTCGCGCAACGCCCGGCGCAACTTCCCTACACCTCGCCGACCAGGTTTCCCGAGTTGATCAAGTCGATCCGCGAGGTACGGCAACGAAGTGAGGCCTTCACGCAATGCCGCTTCCAAGGCCCGCTCCACCGTCGCGAGAGGAGCAACCGCGCCTAGATCCACGAGCGTTCGGGACGCGGTAGTCACGGGGATACAGCGGACCGAGGTCACGTCGATCCGAGGAAGACAGTCGGTTCGATGGATAACCATAGGCTTGCGGCTGCGGGTGCTCGTAGGTGCGATCACTTCGACCGGCGCCTGCTCCAGCCCCAATCCCAGCAGGCGAGCGGCAGCGCGATGAGACGCCACCGTTCCGTGGCCTCCCCAGACGCAGGCCGCCATGATGGATTGCTCCCAGCTCGAAGAACATTCCCGGAGCCGGTACACACCCGGATGCAATGTGACCCACATCCCGGCCTTGACTCGGCGTTGGACCGCGCTCATGGACATCCCGCATTCGATCGCTTGATGTGCAGAGATCACGCCGAATTGCTCCAACGCTGCGTCGACGCAGCGCTGGCCGATCTCGTGCCTGGTGCTCATATGTCGAGCGGACCATCGGATCGGCCCGGCGACGGTGGTGCAGACCACGTCTTCGTGCATCCATGGTCGAAAAGCGACCACGAATGAGCAAAGAGCGGGGGGGCGGCCCGGCGACGGTGGTGCAGACCACGTCTTCGTGCATCCATGGTCGAAAAGCGACCACGGATGAGCAAAGAGCGGGGGGTCGGAGGAAGGCGGGGGGGTTAGGGGACTATCTTGCGCAAACCTCTGGCGGCGAAGATGCCCAGCACCGCTGCCATCCCTGCCAGCGAGACGAGGCCCGGCCAGGTCGTGGCCCAGGTGATATCGCCGAGGAAGCCCTGGCGTGCCAGCTCGAGGATGTTCGTCATCGGGTTGAAACGAGCGATCGCGTGCACCCAACCGGTCAACAGGTGCAGAGGCATCTGTGCGGTCGACAGGAAGAAACTGAGGAACAGCGCCATCTGCATCAGCGGCGCCGCCTGCTGACTGCGAGCGCGCAAGGCAAGGCCCACCGCCCACATCCCCGCCACGAGAGCGATCCCCAGGCCTGCGATCGCGAGCGGGATAACGGTGAAGACGCCCTCGTGGAAGTTGACGCCGGCTGCGATGCCCACGACCGGTAGCAACACCAGCGGGAACATCGCTCGCAGCACGGAGGCCAGCAACGGACCCGCCAGCAAAGCGCCTCTGGGGGCCGGGCTCATGATGAACCGGTCGAAGAAGCCGTTCTCGAGATCGCGAGCGACGGCCATCCCGGTGGTAATCCCGGCGAACGCACAGCCTTGCAACGTCGACATCGGAAGGACCCAGTCGAGCATCGAGTCGGCAGGGAAGCCGGGGAGATCCACGAACGCGGAGAACGCGCCGGCGAACGCAACTAAGAAGAACAGAGGCATGATCAATGACGGAAAGAAGGTGGACGGGAAGCGCGGGATCAGCATCAAGCTCCGCGCGGTGATCCCCCAGGTGACATTAAGTGCGGACATGTGCGCCCCCTAGGCCTTGTCCGCCAGCCGTGCCCGCAGGGCGAGCAGGGAGATCACGATCCCGATCACCAACAGGCCCGCGGCGATCGAGAGGCCGTAGAGGAACTCTGCAACGTCCCAGCCCGAGATCACCAGGGACCGAGCCGACTCGATCATGTGAGACAACGGATTGATCGTCGCGGCATCTTGGAACCAGCCACTCATCAAGGTGCGTGGGAAGAACGCGCTGGAGAGGAACATCAGCGTGAAGATGAGAGGGAAACTTCCCTGCACGACCTCGGCCGATCCGCTCTTGATACCGATAGCAACGGAGAAGCTTGCGAAACCGGCCCCCGCGGTAGCGGAGATGAGAGCCACCCCCAGCATCCCCAGGAAGCCGCCATCCACGGTTAGACCGAAGAGCATCGCGATCCCGAAGAACAAGAACGCTTGGAAGAAGGCGAGCGTGAATGCTCCCGCGACACGCCCGACCAGGATCGAGGTCCGCGACACCGGCGTTGCGATGAGGCGGTCGAAGAAGCCACCTTCTATGTCGGTCGCCATGTCGGCGCCCGCCGCGATCGAACCGAACAGGCCCCCTTGGATGATCGTCGTTGCGATCATGAACTGTAGGAACGAGTCCACGGCGGGGAACCCTGGCAGGTTGATCGACTCGGCGAGGGCCGCGGAATTCAGCGCAAGGAAGATCAGCGGGAACATCAGCGAAGGGATGATCGCGATCGGCTGACGGATCGTGTTCACCAACGACCTCTTGCTCAGGAGCGCATAGTGCGCTGCGACCGAACTCATGCGGGTGCTTCCGCCTCCTCGCCGACGGAGGCACCGGCTGCGGCTCCCTCGAGGCGCCGGCCGGTGACCTGGTGGAAGACGTCGTCGAGCGTCGGGTTGTGCAGCTCGAGGCCCACCACCTTGATGCCCGCCTCGTCGAGAGCGCGGACCACTTCGGTGACCTGCTCCGCGCCGCCCGGTAGTCGCGACGCAACGCTTCCGACCGCAGAGGGCACGCTTTCGCCGAATCGAAGCAGCACGGTTTCAGCCGCCAGCTCGTCTGCACTCGGGTCGAGCGCGACCTGCAAGGTCGGATCCCCAACCTTGGCTTTCAACGATGCCGGGGTTCCCTCGGCCACGATCAAGCCGTTGTCGATGATCGCGATCCGGCCCGCAAGCTGATCGGCCTCTTCCATGTACTGCGTCGTTAGGAAGACCGTGGTTCCCTCGTGGTTGAGTGTGCGGACCTCGTCCCAGATCGCTTGACGACTGTTGGGGTCGAGCCCAGTCGTGGGCTCGTCGAGGAACAGAACCTTGGGCTCGTGGATCAACGACAGCGCGAGGTCGAGACGACGCCTCATGCCTCCGGAGTAGGTACCGACGCGACGATCCGCTGCCGCCGTGAGCCCGACGCGCTCGAGCAAGGCGTCGCCCTTGGCCTTCGCCTCGGCCTTGGAGATGCCGTGAAGGGTGGCTTGCAGCTTGATGAGCTCGCGCCCCGTCATCAGCGGATCGATCGCGGCGTCCTGGAGCGCAACGCCGATCGAGCGACGAACCCGGTCGGCGTCGGAGACGACGTCATGGCCCGCGACCCAGGCCCGGCCCGCGCTCGGGAGCAGCAGGGTCGTCAACATGCGCACGGTGGTCGACTTGCCGGCCCCGTTAGGGCCGAGGAAGCCGAAGATCTCGCCCTGAGCGATCGCGAGGTCGATCCCAGAGACGGCCTCGATCTTCCCGAAGCTGCGCTTGAGGGCTTCGGCCTTGATGGGGTGCTGAAGGGAAGAGTCGCTCACCGGGGAACTCCTTACAGTGTTAGTTGTCAAGTCAACTTCCTATCGCATCGCGGCCGCTGCGGTCAACCGTGGGAAAGGGGACAAATCACCCAGCGTCACCAAAGCAGTGCGGAGAGTTTCACAATCGAGAGCCGGGGAAGGATGGAGTTACAGCATCAACCTCTTCGGAAAGGGGGACGCAGATGGGACTCATTTGGACCGTGCTGGCCGTTATCGGCTTGATCGTCGTCCTGCAGATGATCTTCTAGGTCTGCACCACAAGGAGAAATCGGCCCCCGGGAAACCGGGGGCCTTTCCTTTGCCCCGTTCCCTTCTCTGCTCCCCCATGGTTGAAATGCGATCGTGCCGAGTAGGAGGGGCCGTCTCCGCTCGTCCTCGGTCCTCGGAACGACCACGGAGGCGAATGGAGAACGTAGGGCTAGATCGAGGTGCGGAATACCTCGGTGCACATGAGGCCGTAGGGCCCCCGGTAGATGCCGATGCCGACCTCGTCGAAGGTGGGCCGCAGCATGTTCTCGCGGTGATCGGGAGAGGCCAGCAGGCCTTGGTGGGCCTCGGCCACGCTGGGCGCGATCGCCAGGTTCTCCCCGGCCGCCTCGTAATTGATCTTCGCCCGGCGCATGCGGTCGAACGGGTCGAGCCCGTCCACATCGACGTGCGAGAAATAGCCCTCTTCGTACATGTCCTTCGAGTGCAGGCGAGCAACCTCCGCGCACTGATCGCACCACTTCAAGGGGGCCAGGCCCAATCGCTCACGCTCCTCGTTCATCAGCTCCAGGAGTCTGCGCTCCGCCTCGCGGTCGGGTTTCAGACCCTCGGTCGCGCCGGTGAAGCTGAGGCGGTCGCCGGGCACGGACTCGCGGAAGTCCGTCTGTTGGCGCACCCACAAAGTGAGTGCCCGCAAGTCATCGCTGCGGGTGAGAAGCGCGTCGTAGAAGTTCGTGAACGGCGACGAGGTGTCCGCGAGCACGTGGCCACTCTGAGATTCCTGCACGCCCTGAGTGAAACCGGGCAGGGCTCGATCGCCGGCAGACATCGCCAACAGCGCGTACAGGAACAGGGACGCGATCGTGAGAGCCCGGAACACGCCGAGCACCACTCCTCCGACGCGATCTAACCAACGGGGACCTGCGATCTCTGTGCCGCGCGTCTTGCGGATGCCGATCACGACGATGACGAGTTCGACCACGGCGATGATCGCGATCAGAGCGATAAGGCGCGCGAGGTTTACCTCGAGCGTCGAGAGGCCCTCGATCATGGATGCGAGCGGGCCGACCAGTGCGGGTGCCAGCAAGAGGCCGGCGGCGAGGCCGAACAAGCCGAACATCTCGCGCAGCGAGCCGTGGCGCCACCCGCGCACGATCGCGAACAGCACGATCACGAGGACGACGCCATCGACTACGAGCCCCCGCTCCATCTGCTGTTAACCCGCGGTGCGGATGCTGGGACCCTGAAGTACGGCGTTGAGAGACCCCGAGCGGAAGCCCTTCGGGTCGACGACCACTCTCTTGTAACCGAGCTCGATCAATCGCGGAGACAGTTCGTGCAAGAGGGCCAGGGCGCGGGGTACCTCTTCAGCTCGGACCTCTATCGACGCGAGGTCTCCGTGGTCCCGCACCCGTAAGACCTCGAAGCCATGCGAGCGCACGACCTCCTCGGCGCGCTCTACGCGACGGAGCCCAGCGGGCGTCACGCGCACTCCGTACGCGAAGCGCGAAGAGAGACAGGGCGAAGCGGGTTTGTCCGCAGTGGGAAGGTGAAGGTCCGCGGATAGTTGGCGGATCTCGGCCTTCGACAGGTTCGCCTCGACCAGCGGAGTGCGGACCGAACGCTCCGAGGCGGCACGGAGGCCGGGACGGAAGTCGCTCAGGTCATCGGTGTTCGTGCCGACCACGATCGAGGCTCCAAGCTCTCGGGCCCGCGGCTCCAGAACGTCAAACAATTCCGACTTGCACCAGTAACAGCGATCCGAGTCGTTGCGCGCGTACTCCTCGCGGCCGACCTCATGAGTGGAGACAAGCTCGTGTCGCCAGCCTCGTTCGCGCGCCAGATCCTTCGCGTCCTCCAGCTCTCGTCGCGCTAGCGAAGGAGAAACGGCGGTCACCGCGACCGCTCGCTCGCCCAGGACGGCATACGCCGAGGCCATGAGGAAGGTCGAGTCGACGCCGCCGGAGTAGGCAACGATCACTCGCCCCATGGACTCGATGGTGAGTTGCAGCTCTCTCTTCTTGTGCTCCAGGCCCTGTTCCATCAGCACATCTTCCCAGGCAGAAGGTGTTTGGCGGGACTGGGAGGAATACCTTCCTGACGCTATGAATCTCATCGACCTCGCCGCGCGCGGCGACCGGCTCAACGAGTTCATGAGCGACCCGACTCTGACGGTCGCTTGTGTGCTCTTGGTGGTCGTGTCGATGGGTTGGGTGATCATCTCGAGGCTCATAGCCCGTAATCTCCGCAAGGCCGCGCGGCGAGGTATCCGCAACCGACAGGTCGATTCGATGAGAGCCCGGCGAGATATATGGACGATGCCGCCATGAGGCTAGGCTGAAGCGATGGCGAAGGAGACCAAGGCGGCGCGGTGTCCGATCTGCGGGTTGGACGTTCCCCTCGATGAGGCCCCCAAGGGGGCACGCACAGGGATCGTCTGTCCCAACTGCGGCACGCCCTTCAGCCACGTCGACCAGTACATCGAGCTTCTCGCCGAGACCGTCACGTTGTTCTTAGACCATTACGAGATCAGGGGCACTGTCTATCTTTCCAGCGAATTCGTCCGTTTCTCGGACGCTTGGGAGTCGCTCGTGGCCGGGAGCCGTACCTTTATCCCGATCACCGATGTGGAGGTGAGGCGACAAGGCTCAGAGGTCGTGGCTCGCGCCAAGTTCATGCAGGTACAGAAGTCTGAGATCCGTGGAGCCGTGCCCGCCTCCGAGGAGCTCTGATCCACGGCCGCCTGAGCTGAACCTCTGGCGCTAATATCTCGCTCCGGACCGGTACCTCCTCAGGACTGGAGCTGGAAGACATGCAGCGAACGATGATGAAGTCCAAGATTCACAGAGCCACGATCACGGACGCGAACCTCGATTACGTGGGCTCGATCACGATCGATCTCGATCTGATGGAGGCGGCGGATCTCCTGCCCTACGAACAGGTGCACGTCGTGGACGTCAACAACGGAGCCAGGTTCGAGACCTACGTGATCGAAGGAGAACCGGGGTCGGGCGCCATGTGTGTGAACGGAGCCGCGGCCCGCCTGGTGCAGCCAGGCGACAAGGTGATCGTTATCTCCTACGGAACCTACGAGGCGCAAGAGATCGAGAGCTTCGAGCCGACCACGGTCCATGTCGCAGAAGACAACCGACCGCTAAGAAGCCATGCCCTCGGCGCTCTGGGCTCTAGGGCGAACTTGTCGGCGCTGGAGTAGCCGTCGGCATCGCTGTTGGAGTGACGATCGGCGTCACTGTAGGGATCGGTCCGGGGGTGCGGCCCGGGATCGGTTCGGCAACGCCTTGGTCGTCCGGAACGTCGTCGATGCAGAGCTGGGTGCAGGTCTTGTTGCTGAACAGCGTCTGCACCTGCCAGAAGTACTCGACCCTCAGCTCGCCGATCCGCATCTTCGATAGCGGTACGCGGACCTTGATGCTGGAACGGGTCGGGTGCCAGGCGGTGAGCTTCGACACGTTGAAGTCGGGCTTCCCTTGGCGATCCCGCACGAGCGTGCCCTTCATCCCGTAGCCGTTCGAGCGAACGAGCGCGTAGTAGTCGTAGCGAGGGCTGCCGAAAGTGTCGAGTCGCACGAGGAAATAGCCCTTGTCCCATATCCGGGCGACGGTCCAGTCGGCGAACGTGATGACGTGCCAGGTGGGGCGACTCTCACCGGAGACCTCGACCCGGCGAACGTCCAGTAGGCCGCGGGTGTCGTTGCGGTCACCCACGTCTAGGTGGTCGGCGACCGCGAGCAGCGGGAGCGCAACGGCAAGCCCTACGATCGCAGCCAGAAGGGCCAATCTCTTGGGCATGGCGGCGAATCCTACGGGTCCGCGGTCCGCTCTTCGTGCGGCTGAGGTCGTTATTCGACCCTGGATGAGCAAAGAGCGAAAGGGCGGGCAGGTGGCCTGCTCTTCGTGCGGCTGAGGTCGTTATCCGACGCTGGATGAGCAAAGAGCGAAAGGGCGGGCAGGTGGCCTGCTCTTCGTGCGGCTGAGGTCGTTATTCGACCCTGGATGAGCAAAGAGCGAAAGCGCCGGGCGGGTAGTTTGAGGACCATGGCGGAAAACCCCCGGCTGGACGCGTTGCTGCGGCGGATCGACTCGAAAGAGGCTGTGATCGGGGTCGTGGGTCTCGGCTACGTCGGCCTGCCCGTTGCGGTGACCTTCGCTGAGGCCGGGTTCCGGGTGGCAGGCATCGAACTCCGGGAAGAGAAGGTGAAGATCCTCAATTCCGGGGCCTCACATCTAAGAGATATGCCCGACGATCGGATCAAGCCCTTGGTCGACGCGGGCCGGCTCAGCGCCAGCACCTCGTTCGATCCCCTGAAGGAAGCCGACGCGGTCATCGTCTGCGTGCCGACCCCTCTCGCCAAGGGAGCCCCCGATCTATCGAACGTGGTCTTCGCGGGAGAGTCCCTTGGCAAAGTCATCAAGCCCGGCAGCGTGTTCGTCCTGGAGAGCACTACATATCCCGGCACGACCGAGGAGCTACTGCAACCTCTGCTGGAGGCAGGCGGCTTGAAGGCGGGCGAAGACTTCTTCCTGGCGTTCTCTCCCGAGCGCATCGACCCTGGGAATCCTCAATACGACTTCGGCGACATCCCCAAGGTCGTTGGCGGGATGAACAAGGCCTCCACCCAAGCTGCATCGGCCCTCTACCAACAGGTAGTGCCCAAGGTGGTGGAGGTCTCCGGAACCCGCGAGGCCGAGATGGCCAAATTGATCGAGAACATCTATCGCCACATCAACATCGCATTGATCAATGAGCTCGCCCTTTACTCGCACGAGATGGGCATCGACATCTGGGAAGCGATCGAGGCTGCCTCCACCAAACCGTTCGGGTTCCAACCGTTCTGGCCGAGCCCCGGATGGGGTGGTCACTGCATCCCGCTCGATCCTTCGTATCTGTCGTGGAAGGTGCGCCAGTACCGCGATCACGAGATCCGCTTCGTCGAGCTAGCGCAATCGATCAACTCGGAGATGCCCCGATACGTACTCGACCGGGTAGGGCAACTGCTAAATGACAAGGGCAAATCGATCAAGGGCGCCAAAGTGCTCTGTATCGGAGTCGCCTACAAGGGCGGCTCCGAAGATGTGCGGGAGTCCGCCGGTCTAAGAGTGATCTCGCAACTGCAGAAGCGCGGAGCTAGCGTTTGCTATCACGACCCGCTGGTTCCCGAGGTTGAGATCGCGGGTGAGACGCTCGAGTCCTGCCCGCTCGACACAGAGACCCTGGATGAGCAAGACGTAGTCGTGATCCTCATCACCCAAACCGGCGTCGATTGGAACTTCGTCGAGGAACGAGCGACCACGATCTTCGATTGCTGCCGGGCCATCCGACACCCATCGGACAAAGTGAGCCGGCTCTAACGCTCGCTCGCGATAGCGGTTCGGTACCAGTTCACGAAGCTTTGAACGCCCTCCTCAACGGAGACCTTCGGGTCGTACCCGAGCAGCTCTCGTGCACGAGAGACGTCCGCGTGCGTGGACTTGATGTCACCCGTTGGGATCGGAGCGTCCTCGAAGTGGGCCCGCTTCCCGACCTCCTTCTGGATCAGGTTCACGAAGTCATTGAGACTCACCGGCTCGCCGCGGCCGAGGTTCACCACCTCATAACCGGATGGCTTCAACGCGGCTGCCACAACACCGGAAACGATGTCTGAGACGAAGGTCCAGTCCCGCGACATGTCACCGCCGTTGTTCAGCGGCACCGTGGTTCCCTTGTAGATGCTGTCGAGAACCTTGAACGCCATCATGTCGGGACGCCCGCGCGGCCCATACACCGTGAAGAAACGAACGGCCGTGAAGTTCACGTCGTAGAGGTTGTGATAGCTGTATCCCATCAGCTCGGCAGCGCGCTTGGAGGCCGAGTAGGGAACCATCGGTCGATCGCATGGGTCGCTCTCGACGAACGGGATCTGTTTCGTCGCTCCGTACACAGAAGACGTACTGGCGAATACGAAATTGTTCGGGCTCTCTGATGCGACCATCTTCTCGAGGAGGTTCCGGGTCCCGTCGAGGTTGACCGACCAATACACGTCTGGATGCTCGATCGAGTTGCGCACTCCAGCCATAGCGGCAAGGTGCACCACTGAATCGAAGACGTGATCCGAATACAGACCCGTTACGACGTCCGGGTCTCGCAGGTCGGCGCGGTGGAACTCGAAGGTCCCCCGATGGCCTGCCTGTTCGATCTCGGCAAGGTTGGACTCCTTGCGGGCGACGTCGTAATAAGGGTCCATGTTGTCGAGACCGACGACGTCATGCCCCTCGGCAAGCAACGCGTCCGCAACATGACTCCCGATGAACCCGGCGGCGCCGGTGAGCAGGAACTTCATGACCAGGCTGTTCGGGCCCAGTCGATCGTGCGCTGCAGCCCTTCTTCAAGGGATACCTGCGGCTCCCAGCCGAGCACCCGGCGGGCTAGCCCGATGTCTGGGCACCTGACCTCGGGATCGTCGACCGGGCGCTCCATATAGAGGACATCGGAGCCGGCTCCCGCCAGCTTCGCGATCGTCTCCGCGAGCTTCAAGATCGTGACCTCGTGGGGATTGCCGATGTTCATCGGTCCCGTGTGATCCGAGTTGATGAAGCGCCAGAACCCTTCGATCTCGTCGTCTACGTAACAGAGGGATCGCGTCTGAGAGCCATCCCCGTGGACGGTGAGCTGCTCACCCTTGAGGGACTGGTCGATGAAGTTCGGCACCGCCCGCCCGTCACGGCGTCTCATCCGGGGCCCGTAAGTGTTGAAGATACGAACGATGCGGATGTCGACCCCGTGCTCTCGGTGGTACGACATCGTCATCGCCTCGGCGAAGCGTTTGCCCTCGTCGTAGACACCTCGGGGGCCGATGGGGTTGACGTTGCCCCAGTAAGACTCCGGCTGCGGGTGCACCTGCGGGTCGCCATAGGCCTCGGACGTCGAGGTCAAAAAGAAAGATGCCCCCTTGGCCCTCGCAAGGCCAAGGCAGTTCATCGTTCCGATCGAGTTCACCTTCAGGGTGTGGATCGGGTGCTCGAAGTAGTCGGGCGGTGAAGCAGGCGACGCCAGGTGCATCACCCAGTCGAGATCGCCGCTCACCTCGATCTCATCGATGACATTTCGCTGTTCGAAGCTGAAACGAGGCTCGTTCCTTAGATGGGCGAGGTTGTCCTCGGCCCCCGTGATGAGGTTGTCGTAGACCAGAACATGCCAGCCCTCTTCGACCAGGCGCGTGCAGAGATGGGAACCGAGGAAGCCGGCCCCCCCGGTAACGAGAGCTCTAGGCAACGGCAGGTCGCCCGGTCGGGTAATAGGTGAAGCCGAGCTCTGCCATGCGCGTCGGCTCGAACACGTTGCGGCCGTCGACGATCACCGGATAAGCCATCGTCTCTTTGACCCGATCGAGATCCAGCTCGCGCACCGTGGTCCACTCCGTACACACGACGGCACAGTGGGCCCCCTCCAGGGCATCGAAGACATCGGTCGCTATCTCTAGGTCCGGAACCTCGGCCTTCGCTGCGCTCCCGGCCTCGGGATCCCAGCCGACGACGTGAGCACCCTCGGACAGCAGCCGCCGTGCCACCTCCAGAGCGGGAGCGAAGCGAACGTCATCGGTCTCCGGCTTGAAGGCGAGTCCCAGCAGCACGACCTTCTTGTCTTCCAGGTTCCAGAGTGCGTCGATGACCTTGCTCACGGCTACCTCGACCGCTTGGCCATTGATGCGCTCGACCTCTTTCAACAGCCCGAAGTCATAACCGAGCTTGTTCGCGAGCCGCTCGAAGGCTTGCAGGTCCTTGGGGAAGCAATAACCGCCATATCCCAGGCCGGCATCGAGGAAGGAACGGCCGATCCGAGAGTCGAGACCCATCACTTCCGCCACGTCGACGACGTCGGCACCGGCCTTCTCGCACATCATCGCCAGCGCGTTGGCGTACGAGATCTTCAAGGCGAGGAACGCGTTGCACGCGTGCTTGGCCAGCTCTGCGGTCTGGATGTCCGTTTCGATCAAAGGAACGCCCTGGTCGGTAAGAGGCTGGTAGACGCGACGCAGGATCTCGAAGGCCCACTCGCTCTCGGCACCGACGAGGATGCGCTCGGGGCGCAGCGAATCCTCGACCGCCTTGCCCTCGCGGAGAAACTCGGGGTTGGACACCACTTCTATCTGCCCCACCATGTCTCGGCGCTCCCGAGCAAGCGTCCTTTTCACTCGCACCGATGTGCCCGCAGGAACCGTGGACTTCTCGATGATGACTATGCGTCCGGTCGCGGCCTTCGCGGCATCCGCGGCCG
>Ga0208612_1000818_pt1 | contig 12958 bp, 8 predicted proteins | sample AntDryMetagUQ889_FD_188089 | JGI IMG/M metagenome (GOLD analysis project Ga0208612, IMG submission 188089) | Polar desert microbial communities from Antarctic Dry Valleys - UQ889 (SPAdes) | ecosystem: Environmental > Terrestrial > Soil > Desert | place: Antarctic Dry Valleys | collected 2008-12-31 | reverse complement strand
ATCCGACCACGAGCTCACCGCCCATCAGGCAGGCGGTCTGGCCGGGAGCCGCGCCACCCACCTCTCGGTCGAGGTCGAGGTCGAGGCGGTCGTGCCCTCCGGCCCGCCTCCCGCCCTCCACCGCACATGGCACGGCGGCGGCCCGGTAGCGCAGCCGCGCCGCCTGCACCCGGGCGCCGGCACGGTGCAGGTGCACGGGGGCGAGCGCGACCCGGCGGGTGGCCAGCGCGCCGCGGGGGCCGACCACGACATGGTTGCGCCGGGGGTCCTTGGCCAGCACGTAGAGCGGCTCCGGGCCGGCCACGCCGATACCACGCCGCTGTCCCACGGTGAAGTGATGATGGCCGCCGTGGCGCCCGAGCACCGTCCCCTCGCGGTCCACGATGTCCCCGCCCGTGGCGGCCGCCCGAATCGCCTTCCCGCCGTGGCGGCGCATGAAGCCCCTCGTGCCGCTGCCGGCGAGGAAGCAGAGATCCTGGCTCTCGCGCTTGTCGGCCACGGGCAGCCCGGCCGCCCTGGCCAGCTCGCGGACCCGCTCCTTCTCGAGCTCGCCGAGCGGGAAGCGCAGGCGCTCGAGCTCGGTGCCGGTGAGCCGGGCGAGCACGTAGCTCTGGTCCTTGGCCTGATCGACCGCCACACGGACGAGCGGACCGTGACCGTCGCGGGCGATGCGGGCGTAGTGGCCGGTGGCGAGGCGTTCGGCGCCAAGCCGCTGCGCCAGACCAAGCATGGCGTCGAAACGCACGAGCCCGTTGCAGCGCACGCACGGGTTCGGGGTGGCGCCATCCGCGTAGCCGTCGAGGAAGTCATCGACCACGCCCGCGCGGAAGCTCGAGCGCAAGTCGAGCGTCAGGTGGGGGATGCCCATCGTGTGCGCGAGCGCCCGCGCCCCCGTGACCGCCTGCGGCGAGCAGCAGCTGCGCTCGCCGTCGGTGCCCGGGTCAGACCACAGCTCGAGCGTGACGGCCACCACCTCCTCGCCCGCCGCGAGCGCCAACTGGGCCGCGGCGGCGCTGTCGACGCCTCCGCTCATCGCCACGAGGGTGCGGTTGGGGCGATACGCGAGCCGGGCGGCGCCGTCGCGCGCCGCGAGCCCGAGGGCGCGGTGCAGTGCGTCGGCGGCTAGCTCCGCGGCGTGGACCGCCGCGGGCGAGAGGCCGCCGAGCGCGGCCACGACGCCGGCCGGGGTAATGCGCGCGGCGTCGATGAGCGGGGTTCCCTCGACGAGCTCCACCGTGGCGCTGCCCGCTGCCCTCGCCGCGGCGCAGCCGCGGGCCTCGAAGCCGGCCGCGGCCACGTTGTCCCCCTCGACCCGCACGGATACCCGCACGAGGTCGCCGCAGGCGGCGCTTCCGGCAGCGCCCGTGTGCGGCGCGCGGGCCAGCGCACCGAGACCACGGGGGTGCTCGAGGTGATCGCGCAGCGAGTCTCCGGCTAGTGCCTTGCGAGCCCTCACGCCTCCAGCATAGGCGAGCGTCACGCCTCCAGCACGGGGCCGTAGGTCGGCTCCAGCCTGCCGCTGCCAGCTCGGGAGTTGGGCCTGCGTATGGCAAGCTTGGGTGTCCTCCGCGACGGCCCTGGCTGCGAAAGCCTGGTACGCCCCGAGTCGGACTCCCACTCCAGTGGTGTTGGCTCAACGTTGTGAGCCGGCTGGCGTACAAGCTCGAGCCGGCGCGAACGCTAGCAGCGGCGGCGCCGGCCGTGTGGCCGCCGCCGCCGCGCTGCCTGTTCGGGTCCTCGGTCCTACTTGGTGAAGCTCATCGTCCAGGGGCTCGGGGCCGGCTGGTGGCCCATCGTGCAAGTCGCCGGGTGGGCATTAGGGGGCCACCCTCCAGTGGGCCACCCTCCACTAGGCCGAGGGGGCCGGCAGGGGCTCGACCGCTGGCGCGTGCTCGGCGAAACGGTTCCAGAAGGACGGGTCGCGCTCGAAGCGGGACTCGAGCGCGGCGGCCACGCGCGGACAGAACTGCGTGCCGGCCTTTGCCTTGATCTCCGCGCGCACGACCTCGATCGGGAGCGCCCGCCGGTAGGGGCGATCGCTCGTCATGGCATCGAGCGAGTCCGCTACCGATAGCACGCGCGCGGCCAACGGGATCTCCTCGCCGGCGAGGCCATCCGGGTAGCCGCTCCCGTCGTAGCGCTCATGGTGACTTAGCAACATCTGCTTGACGATCGCCGGCAGCTCTAGCTCGGCGACGATGTGGCTCGAGATCACCGGGTGGCGCTGGATCTCGGCGAACTCCTCGTAGCTCAGCTCGCCCTCCTTGAGGAGGATCTGGTCGGGGATCCCGATCTTGCCGATGTCGTGGATCAGCGCCCCCACGTTCACGGCCTGGAGCTCGACCTCGCTGAAGCCGAGCTCCTCGGCGAGCGTGAGCGCCAGCTGGGCGACGCGTTCGGTGTGCCCGCCGGTGTAGGGGTCCTTCGCTTCGATCGTGCGCGCCAGCGACTTGATGGTCGAGAGATAGGACTGGTGCATGCGCGCGGTCAGCTCCTGGTTGTAGTCCAGCAGGCCGCGCAGGCTGCGGTTGGCGAGCTCCAGCTCGTCATGCCCTCTGCGCAGCTCGGCGACGCTCGCGCGGAGGCGGTCGAGGTACTGCTTCTCGGCGATCCAGAGCACCGTGATCGGAAGTGCGAAGACCAGGAAGGCCTGCAGGCCGAGCGCCCGGTCGGCGAGGACGAAGGTGCCCGCGGCGACCCCGAAGGCCAGGTAGTGCGGCCACAGCCACGCGAGCCGCTCCCGCCAGGGTGCGAGCGGGCTCGTCCCCTCGGCAAGCGCCATCACGCCCGCGAGCAACGGGACGTTCACGGCGTAGTAGGCGGTCCCGGCGAGCGCTCCCGCGACGAGCAGCGGGAAGACGTCGGCCGTCGGTAGGGCGTTGAACACGACGGCCGCCGCAGCGCCGGACAGGCCCAGCGCGCCGAAGTCGAAGGCCGTCCCGACACCCTGCTTGCGTCGGGCGAGGTTGACGATCGCGGCCACGCTCTCGGCTGCCAGCGGCCCGAGCGGGCCGAAGATGAACGCGAGCGCTAGCGTTGGAACCGCGGAGGGTGAGATCGTCCCGCGCTCGAAGATGTCGATGCGCATGAGGTCCAGGGTCAGCACGGTGGCGATCAAGATGCCCAGCAGCACGGGTTGGGCCTCGATCGCCTCGGTGCCCGAGGTAAGTCCGACCGCTGCGGCGGCGAGCAGCAGCAAGGTCGCGTAGAAGGGGATCAGGCGCCGCGAGCGGGCCGCCACGGGGTTCTCGACTGCCGCGCCCGCGACCTCCCCCGGGATGGGCGCCGTGGGCGGCTCGTCCAAGGCGTTGATCCATGCCTGCTCGGGGCGGGGGGCGGATCCGTTCTCCGGATGCCCGGCCGCGGATGCCCGGCTTCCGGGGGAGCGGTCCCCGTTTGCGGCGGCCTCGGGCACGGGCACGGATTGTTTCAACATCTCCTTCGTCCCGGGCGGCAGCGCGGCTCTGACCCGGTTGCGCCCGCCGAGCTTCGCGTCGTAGACGGCAAGATCGGCAGCGCTCAGCAGCCCGGTCACGGTATCGCCGTGCTCGGGGTAGCTTGCCACTCCCGCGCTGATGGTCGTCGTGATCTGGTCCCGATCGTCGGGGCCGGTCTTCAGCGCCTCGACCCGCGAGCGAAGCGTCTCCGTGAGCTGCCGCGCCGCACCGAGCGAGCGGTCGGGAAGCAGCAGGCACATCTCGTCGCCGCCGAAGCGCGCGGCGGTACCGCCGGTTCGCGTCATCTCCGAGACCAGATCGGCGACGGCTCGTAACAGCGCGTCCCCCGCGAGATGGCCGTGCAGGTTGTTGACCTGCCTCAGGTGGTCCAGGTCGATCATCACGACCGACACGTCGGAGCCGTGCTTGCGCGCGAGCTTCAGCGCACGGGCGAACTCCTGGCTGAAGTGCTCGGAGTTGACGAGGCCGGTCTTGGGATCGGTGCGTGACTTCTCCCTGAGGATCGGCACCCACAGCGCGCGGTAGACGAGCGCCGCGGGACCACTCACCAGCACCACGAGCACCGGTTCGACGCTCCACAAGACCGCGAGGCAGCCGCCCACCAGCGCGAGCGCGCCGTCTAGCGGCAGCCCATCGACGGTGTCGCGTAGGGCAGCGTCGAGCGGCAGCCCGCGCGAGAGCTTCACCGCCAGCGCGATCAGCGCATGGTTCAGCGCGACGAACAGTGCGACGGCGAGGGCGAGCCCGATCACCGTCTCGAGACCCGGGGACGTGAACGGATCGCCGACCGCAAGCCAACACGCCAGGTGGGCCGCGAGCCCGGCCAGGGCGTAGTTCGCGACGTTGAACGCGACCATGTACCAGCGGGTGCGGTGCAGCGCACCGGTCGGGACGAAGCAGGCCAGCGCAAGGACGGCGATCGCCCAGGGCGGCAGCAGCAGGGCGCCCCAGAAGAAGAACGAGAGGTTCGGCTGGAAGGCGTAGTGGCCCGGGGCGAGGACCTCGAACAGGCCCGCGCCGGCGCACAGCGCGATCGTGACCGCGAGCACCAGCGGATCGATTGCCGGGTCAGCCGACGCGCGCTCGGCGAGCCCAAGCGCGCCCGCCGCGGTGGCTATGACTGCAGCGACATAGATCCGCGCACCGCGCGGAAGAGAGCGGTAGGCCGGTGCAATCCCGGTGGCCATCTCGGGATCGCATCGACACACCCGGCACCGGGCTTGAGCGTGCGCCGGCTCCCGTTGACCCCGCCAGGTTGGGGCATCGGCCAGCGTCCGCGTGGCGTCTCGAAGCGGGTAGCGGCGGGGCCCTAGGCGCGATCGGGACTGCCCGCAGCCGCGCGCAATCCGAGCTCTCGCAGCTGGCGCGCGTCCACCGGGGCAGGGGCCCCGGTGAGGGGGTCGGCGCCGCTCGCCGTCTTCGGGAAGGCGATCACGTCGCGGATCGACTCGCGGCCGGCGAGCAGCGCGACGATGCGGTCGAGCCCGAAGGCGACGCCGCCGTGGGGCGGCGTACCGTACTTCAGCGCATCGAGGAAGAAGCCGAAGCGCTCGCGCGCCTCGTCGGGTGAGAGCCCGAGCGCCTCGAACACCTTCCCCTGCACGGCGGGAGAGCTGATTCTGATCGAGCCGCCGCCGATCTCGCTCCCGTTCCAGACGAGGTCGTAGGCGCGGCTGCGCCACGTGCTCGGGTCCGCCTCGAGGTCTCCGCTCGGGGAGGTGAAGGGATGGTGCAGGGCGTCCAGGCGTCGCTCGTCGGCGTTCCACTCGAACATCGGGAAGTCGGTGACCCACACGAGGTCATGGTCGGTGGCCGGAGCGCCCACATCCAGTCGCAGCGCGCCGAGCACGCGTGCGGCCACGGCCTCCTGATCGGCCACCACCAGGATCGCGTCGCCCTGCTTCGCCCCCGTGGCAGCCACAAGCCCCGAGACCTCGGCTTCGGAGAGGAACTTGGCCACCGGCGAGCGCCAGCCATCGGGCTCGACGACACCCCATACGAGGCCCTTCGCACCGAGCGCCTGCGCGCGCTCGGTCAGCGCATCGAAGCGGCTGCGGGGAAACTCGCCGCTCGCCGCCAGGCCGCGTACGACGCCGCCGCCGGCAAGGGCGCCCGCGAACACCTTGAACTGCGAGGCGGCGAAGAGCTCGCCGAGGTCGGCGATCTCGACCGGCACGCGCCGGTCGGGGCGGTCGCTGCCGTAGCGGCGCAGCGCGTCGCCGTAGGTCATCCGCGCAATCGGTTCTGCCAGCTCGATGCCGCCGAGCGCCAGCAGCTCGCGCATCAGCGGGTCACAGGTCGAGATCACGTCGTCCTCCTCGACGAACGACATCTCGACGTCGAGCTGGGTGAACTCGGGCTGGCGGTCAGCGCGGAAGTCCTCGTCGCGGAAGCAGCGCGCGATCTGGTAGTAGCGCTCGAGGCCGCCGATCATCAGCAGCTGCTTGAAGAGCTGGGGCGATTGGGGCAGCGCGTACCACGCCCCCGGTTGGAGCCGACTCGGCACCAGGTAGTCGCGCGCGCCCTCGGGTGTCGAGCGCGTCAGCGCCGGCGTCTCCACCTCGAGGAAGCCCTCGCCCTCGAGCCGGCGCCGGATCGTCGAGATCACCCGGTGGCGCAGCGCGATCGCCTCCGCCATCCGCGGCCTGCGCAGGTCGAGGTAGCGGTAGCGCAGGCGCAGCTCCTCGCCCACCGGATCGTCCGCGTCGACCTGGAAGGGAGGGGTCTCGGCGCCGGCAAGCAGCTCGAGCGAGGAGACGGCCAGCTCGACCTCGCCGGTCGGCAGGTCCGGGTTGATCGTGCCCTGCTCACGGCGCACGAGCGTGCCCGCGACCGTCACGACGTCCTCCGCGCGTAGCCGCTGCGCGGCTTCGTGGGCCGCGCGGTCGCGCTCGGGATCGAAGACGAGCTGCAGCAGCCCCTCGCGGTCGCGCAGGTCGACGAAGATCAGGCCGCCGTGGTCGCGGCGGCGGTGCACCCAGCCGGCGACGCGCAGGTACTCGTCCACCTGGTCGGGACGAGCGCCACCCGCCCAGGCGTTGCGGTAGCGATTGTCGAAGGTCTCCGTCATCCGATCACCGCCCGCACCGCCTCTTGGACGCCCGCCACCGGGCGCTGCTCGCCCGAGTCCATGTCTCGTACCTCGAGAGCTTCGCCCACGATCACCGCGTGCGTGGCCCCCGTTCGCGCCGCCTGCCTGAGCTGGCCCTTGAGCGATCGCCCGGTCTGCTCCATCTCCGCCGCGGCGCCCGCCGCACGCAGTGCCCGCACGAGGCGAAACGCCTCACCGCGCCCGTCCGCGTGGGCCAGTACCACGTAGGCCCGCGCTGGCCAGCGGGCTGCGGCGACCGCCGGCTCGGCCGCTAGCAGGATGCGCTCGATCCCCGCCGCCCAGCCAACCCCGGGTGTGGGGGGTCCGCCGACCTCCTCCACGAGGCCGTCGTAGCGCCCTCCCCCACCGACACCGCGCTGTGCGCCGAGCTCGACGCTTTCGAACTCGAACACCGTGCGGGTGTAGTAGTCAAGTCCGCGCACCAGCGTGGGGTCGAGCTCGTAGGCGAGTCCGGCGCCGTCGAGCAGCTCCCGCACTGCGGCGAAGTGCTCCGCGTCGTCTGGCTCGAGCCGGTCCAGCAGGCGCGGTGCATCCTCCATCGCGGCGCGCGTGCCGGGATCGTCGGAGTCGAAGGCCCGCAGCGGGTTCTGGTCGATCCGCGCGCGCACCTGCTCCGAGAGCTCCGACTCGCGCGCGCCCAGATAGGCGCGCAGCTCCGCGCCGTAACGGCGGCGGGTCGCGGCGTTGCCCAGGCTCGAGAGGCGTAGCCGCACGCCCCGCACTCCGGCGCCCGCGAGGAGGTCCGCAAGCAGGAGGATCAGCTCCGCGTCGATCGAAGGGTCGTTCGAGCCGAGGGCCTCGGCTCCGACCTGCGCGAACTGTCGGTAGCGCCCTGCCTGGGGTGCCTCGTGGCGGAAGAACGGCCCCGAGTACCAGAGCTTCACCGGTTGGGGCAACTTGTGCATTCCGTGCTCCACGTAGGCGCGGCATACGCCCGCGGTGCCCTCGGGTCGCAGGGTGAGCGAGCGTCCGCCCTTGTCCTCGAAGGTGAACATCTCCTTCTGCACGATGTCCGTGGACTCGCCCACGCCCCGGGCGAACAGCTCGGTGTCCTCGAGCACGGGCGTCTCGACGGGCCGGTAGCCCGCGCGGCCGAGCAGCTCGGCAGAGCGTCCGCCCAGCTGGCGGCGTCGCTCCGCGTCCTCGGGCAGCACGTCGGAGGTGCCCCGCGGGGCCTGCAGCTTGGTGGAGGTCACCGCGGCTACCGGGCCAGGTCGGCCAGGAACGGGTTGGACGCCCGCTCGGCGCCCAGCGAGGTCACTCCCATGTGGCCCGGGTACACGGTGGTCTGCGCCGGTAGGGCGTCGAGTAGCGTGCCGATCGAGCGCAGCAGCGTCGGCCAGTCCCCACCGGGCAGATCGGTGCGACCGACAGAGCCCCGGAACAGGACATCGCCCGAGAACACCACGCGCTCGTCGGGGATCGAGAACGCGACGTGGCCCGGACTGTGTCCGGGCGTGAACAGCACGTCGATCTCGAAGCCGGCGAGCTCGAGCGTCTCTCCGCCTGCGAGGGTGTGCTCGGCCTCCCAGCTCTCGAAGGGCCCGAAGCCCGGCCATGGCACGAAGCTGTTGATGTCGGCCAGCACGGGCTTCTCGATCGCCGGGACCCACACCTCCGCGCCCGTAGCCCTCGCCACCGGAGCGACCGCGCCGACGTGGTCGAAGTGGGTGTGGGTGAGAAGGATGGCCTCGAGCTCGACCCCGAGTTCCTCGATCAGACCGAGGAGCCGGGGCGCCTCCTCACCCGGGTCGACGAGCAGCGCACGATCGTGGCCCTCGCGGCGGAACAGGTAGCAGTTCTCCTGCACCATCCCGACGGTCAGCATCCGCACGTCCATGGGTCTGAGGTTACCCCCGTGGGTCTGAGGTTACCCCCGGCGGCGCTGGCGGAAGCGGTAGATCGCGCGGTCGGTCAGGTAGCCGAGCGGGATGTAGAGCAGGAACATCAGCAGCACCACCGGTATGGCCCGCTGTGGCGAGTACTTGAGGATCAGCAACATGAGCGCGCCGAGCACCACCGCCGCGATCGCCGCGCGGTTGACCGCCCCACGCCAGGTCGGCTCGCGGTCGAAGCGCGCCTGGCGGCGCTCACGCGCCACCTGCTTTGGGTCCCGGCCGGCGCGGGAGCTCCCGCCGCCGCTGGGCCGCTCGATCGTGCCGGCCGGAGTGCCGCGGTGCTTGCGACGCCGCTTCTTCTTGGTCTGAGCCATCGCTGGTGGCCCCTACCTGGCCGGCGGGGTGGTCATTCGATTGAGCGTAACGCGTTCTCCAGCACGTGCCGATCGGGCTCGAAGCCGCGCAGCGGGATGTCCTCGGGAAAGCCTTGGAACGCCGCCTCGGGGGCGAGCCCGACCAGCTCCACCTCCGCCACCGGCGCGCGCTCGCGCACGGCCTCGACGACCGCGCGCAGTGGAGTCGCCAGGTGATCGTGGACGTTGACCGAGACCTGCGCCCGCCCCCGCTCCGACAGGTAGAGGCCGATGGCGCGAACTCCCGGCAGGCCCCCTCCCGACTCACGGATCTGGGCGGCGATCTCGCGCGCGAGGCGGGCGTCGTCGCTTTGCAAATCCACGTTGAAGGCGATCAGCGGTGCCCGCGCGGCGGCGAGCACCACCCCGGCGGTCGGGTGTGCGCGGCGGGGGCCGAAGTCGGGCACGACCTCGCCGGTCTCGATCCGCTGCGCCAGTCGGCGCCATCCTCCCTGGCGCAGTGGGGACCGCTCGCGGTGCCCCGGGCGCGTGGCGAGCTCTCCGTAGAGCACCACCGGGAGCGCGAGCTCGGCCCCTATACGCCCTGCCGCGGCGATCACCTCCGCGCACGCCGGACCTCTTCCCGCCTCGTCGAGGTAGACCACCGGCATGACGTCGAGCGCACCCACGCACGGGTGCAGACCACTGTGGGAGGCGAGGTCGATCGCCCCGATCGCGGCGGAGGCCCCGGCTGCCAGCCCGTCGCTCAGCGCACCCTGCCCGCCCGCGAGCGTGAAGACGGCGCGACCGTGGTCTGCATCGACATGGGTATCGAGCAGGCGCGCGGGCGCAAACGCCCGACCGAGGCGCTCGACCAAGGCTCCGTCACGCCCCTCGCTCAGGTTGGGCACGGCTACCAGGGTGGGCGAGCTCTCAGCCATCTTGGCTCACGAACGGCCGGCGACGACTTGCAGCCGGCAAGTGGACACGAACTTGGAGGATGGGCCACTAGTGTCGAACTCTTCCCAGGCCTCGTCATCATCGGCCCAAACGGGGGCTCCTGGCACGCAGTCGCGGCCCGTCAACGCAGCCGGTATGGAAGGCTCACAGAGGCGCCAGCTCGAGCGCGGACCGCTCCACCTCCCCGCAGCCGTAGAGCGATGAAGAAGACCTGGCCGCGACGACGCCGTAGCCCCGTGAGCCTGCGCCAGCTGCCGGCGGCTCGCTGCTCGATGACGATCGGACCCCCGGCAGGCGCATTGCCCCACCCACTTACACTTCGCGACGACGCCGGCGTACACGAGGCCGTCCAAGCGCGCGCTCCCGCCTGAGTAGTGCTTGCGATAGAAGCGGCCCATCGAGCTGTGAAACGCCCAGTTGTGACGCAGGCGCCGAGGCGTCCCAGCTATGGCGCCCTTCAGGTGGAGCGTGGTCACTCTGCCGTTGTAGAGCACCTCCCAGCCTGCCTGCTTGAACCGGTAGCACCAGTCGAGGTCTTCCGCATACAGCCAGTAACCCTCGTCGAGAAGGCCGACCTCGTCCATCGCGGTCTTGCGAACGAGGGCGAAGGCGCCATTCACCGCGTCGACCGGTCCTACGCCCTCCTCCGGTGTGTCCGGAGCCAGGTAGCCACTGCGGCCGCTTCCGGGACGGAAGTAGCGCAGGGCGCTGCTGACGGTAGGAAAGGAGCGCTTAGCGGCATGATCAAAGGATCCGTCCCGCCGAACGAGCCGGCACCCCGCGATCGCCGCGCGAGGATGCTCGCACAGGAACGCCACCATCTGATCGAGCACCTCCGGCCAGATCTCGGTGTCCGGATTCAGGAGCAAGATGTGGTCTGACCGGGTCTCTCGCAGGGCGACGTTGTTCGCCGCCGAGAAGCCCCGGTTCTCGGAGAGGCCGAAGACCCGCACCCCCGGAAACGCGTGGCGCACGAACTCAGGGGTGCCGTCCCGACTGCCGTTGTCGACCACCCACACACTCATGGTGCCCCTCGAGTACGGATTGCTCTCGATCGAGCGTAGGCAGGTGGCCAGTAGTTGGCGGCATCGGTAGGAGACGATTACGATCGTCAGTGCCGGGTCGGCGCTCATCGTCTGACGAAATGCTCCCTGCTTATCCGCCTCCAGACGGAGGGGAGGAACGAGACAGAATGCGGCCCCGTCGGCGATCCAGCACGTCTGACGGCCGTCCGAGCGGCGTCCTCGACCAACCACCGGGGGCCCCCCGGCACCCTTCGGAGCGTCCTTCATCTGTCAGGAGTCCGAGACGGGCGGTGTCGTGGAAGGACGAGGGCGAAGGCTCGGTTTGGGCCAGCCCCGGGCCTTAGCTTCGCACCCCCCGGCCCGACCGTCAAACTGACCCACTACCCGCTACAGCCACCACACGAACAACACGCCGCCGCAACATGAGACTCACCTACATCGATGCCAGGAGAGCCCCAAGACGCAGTCATGAAGTCGCGGGTCAGCCGCGCTTTCTTCGACAATCCGAGCTGATCCGCGATCACGACCCGAAGATTAGGGCTGCAACCGGCGCCATCGGGTGGGGCGACCGGGCACGATGCTGGCCCAGCCGTTGACCCGGGCCGAGGATCCCTCTGGCTCTCCCGCACGCAGCGGGAGAGCTTTTCGACGCGGCGGACGGGGGTCGAAACTCGCGACCTTCGGCTCGGAAAGGGCTAGTGCCTCGGGCACATCGTAGGTGACGACCGCTAACAGTTGTTGGACTGCACCCCGCCGTTGCCTCTTCTTGCCACCCTCCCTCGTCAGCCACCCACGTGGCCGTAGCCTGGACCGGATTCGGCTCTGGAAAGGCTATCCTCGGATGCGCGGCTCCGTAGCTCAGCGGTTAGAGCGCTCCACTCATAATGGAGAGGTCGGTGGTTCGATTCCACCCGGAGCTATGGCTCGGTAGAGCGAAAGCCGAGCGGTTCACACCTCGGCGCTCCGCTCCTCGTGTGACACCCGCGTGACACGGCTTTCGCGCGCGCGACTGATTTGAGCCTCGACGGAGAGCGGCTGCGCCCCCCGAAGATCCCGGATCACGTGTGAGTAGGTGGACAAGGTCATCGTCGGAGAGTGGCCGAGCTGTTCCGCCAGCTCAGGGATCGACGCCCCGGCTCGGATTTGCAACGAGGCGAAGGCGTGACGCAAATCGTAGGGGGGCGCATAGGGCACCTCCGTCCTCTCCAAGGCCGGCCTCCAGACCCGTCGGCGCCAGTTGTTCCAGTCGTGTCGTCGCCACCCCTCGCCGTCGGCCCTGGCAAATACCAGCCGGCTCTCTGCTGGCCGACCACAAGCCAGCCCCCACGAGCGGAGGTCCTGTCGGAGCGGCCCCACCAGATCGACGGCGCGGGGCGCCGCGCCCCTCACTTTCTGACCGGCGGTGATCTGCCCGTCGAGGTTTCGCTGCTCGACAAGCAGCGTGCGCTCCCTCACATGCCGCCACTCCAGCGCGAGAACCTCCTCCGGGCAGCGAAGTCCCGCGTAGGCAATCACGGATACCAGCGTGGCGCCACCGACGTCGAGCTCTGCCCGGATGCGTTCGACCTGTTGCGGCGAGAACGGGCGCACGGCGCGTTCTCTGCGAGCCGAAGGCTTTGCCACCACGACTACGGGGTTCGTCGAAGCCCTGCCCCACTCCACACCGCGCCGAAACATCGCCTGCAACACGACGAGGGAGACCCGCACGGTGTCACGGCCTACGTGGCGCCGCTCGAGCTCTGTGCGAAAGCGCGCAACGACCTCCGGAGTCACCTCAGCGATCTTGAGTTCGCCGAGCTCGGGCAGGATGTGTAGCCGCAGGACCCGCCGGTACTTGCCAAGCGTGTTGTCTGCGAGGTTGGGCTCGGCGTAGAGGTGGTACCAGTCGCGAGCGAGTTCATCGAGACTCTGTTCCCGCGCCACGAGCGCGGACAGATCCCCGAGCGCCTTGCGTCGCTTGACGTCTGCGTCGAAGGCGACCGCATCGGCCTTGCGCGCGAAGGTCTTGGTCCAGCGGGCCGAGCCGCGCCCGCCGATCCGGTACCACACGCGCCACTTGCCGCTCGGGCTACGGGCAACGCTCATGATCGACGCGGCCCCATGTGCTCCAGGTCGTCGAGGAAGCTCGACGACTTCAGGCCTGTGGTCCTAACCCGTGAGCAACGGTGCTGGCGCACTTCCTCTCTTCCCGTTGACCAAGCTGCGGTACTTC
>Ga0208612_1000817_pt1 | contig 12968 bp, 13 predicted proteins | sample AntDryMetagUQ889_FD_188089 | JGI IMG/M metagenome (GOLD analysis project Ga0208612, IMG submission 188089) | Polar desert microbial communities from Antarctic Dry Valleys - UQ889 (SPAdes) | ecosystem: Environmental > Terrestrial > Soil > Desert | place: Antarctic Dry Valleys | collected 2008-12-31 | reverse complement strand
GATCTTGGTGCCTGAGAAGTAGGGGTCGAGGACGAGGCCCGTTCTTGAGCGCACCAGCTCCTCGTGGCCCGCTTCGCGAAGCTCGTCGCAGCGAGCGGCTGTGCGGCGGTCCTGCCAGACGAGCGCGTTGTGGACGGGCTCGCCGGTTTCGGGATCCCACGCCACCACGGTCTCTCGCTGGTTCGTGATCCCGATCGCGTCGAGGCCGGGCCCGTCCGTTCCTGCGTCGCTCAGCGCGTCGTTGGCGACGCTCAGCGTCGTCTCCCAGATCTCGTTGGCGTCGTGCTCGACCCAGCCCGGCCGGGGGAAGTGCTGCTCGAACTCCGAGTAGGCGCGCCCGGCGATCGTGCCCTCTTTGTCGAAGACGAGACAGGTCGTTCCGGTCGTGCCCTGGTCGATCGCGAGGATCATGCGCGGCATCGTTTCACGAACCGCGCCACGGTTCCGGGTTGGGCTCTATCTATTCTGGCTCCCAACCTGAGCTTTGAGAGGAGCGGCATGGCGGACATCGAGGCGCACATCACCGGGACGGTCTGGAAGATCGAGGTCGCCGTGGGCGACGACATCTCAGACGGCGACACCGTGGTGATCCTGGAGTCGATGAAGATGGAGATGCCCGTCGAATCGGAGGATGACGGCAAGGTGAGCGAGATTCGCTGCGAGGAAGGACAGTCAGTCCAAGAAGGGGATGTGCTCGTAGTCCTCGAATGAGAGGGGATGAATGCCGAGGAGTATGCCTCCGGCAAGCTTGTCCTGGACTTTCCCGCCGAGGCCGTCGGTCGTCTCCGGCTGAACAACCCGGATAAGCGAAACCCCCTCGATCACGAGGTTCTGGACGCCCTCGCGACCGTGCTGCCCGAGCTCGAACGCGGCATCGAGGTGCGCTGCGTCGTCATCACCGGCACCGGCAAGGCGTTCTCGGCCGGCTACGACATCGGCTCGATTCCCGCCGAGAGCTTCGAGCGCGACGCGGAGGCACTGGTGGCGCATCCCTTCGCCGCCGCGATGGACGCGGTGAGCGCCCACCCCTTTCCCGTCGTCGCCGCGATCAACGGCCACTGCCTCGGCGGCGGGCTCGAGCTGGCGGTCCGCTGCGACCTCCGCGTCTGTGCGATCGGCGCGAAGCTGGGCATGCCCCCGGCGAAGCTCGGCTTGATCTACGGCCACACGGGGCTTGAGCGGTTCATGGACGCGGTGGGCGTCGCCTCAACGCGCGACCTCTTCTTGACGGGGCGAGTGCTCGACGCCGAGAAGGCGCTCCGGATCGGCCTGGTGACAGAGCTGGCGGCAGACTCAGAGCTCGAGAGCGCGTCGGTGGCGCTCGCTGCCGAGATCGCAGGCAACGCACCGCTCTCGCTCAAGGGCAACAAGCACGCGATCGAGCGCCTGGCCCGAAAGGCCGAGCTGTCCGTCGACGACGAGCGCGAGCTGGTCGAGCTTCGTGAGTCGTGCTTTGCCTCGGATGACTTCCGCGAGGGCGTGACCGCCTTCGCGGAGAAGCGAAAGCCGGTGTGGCATGGTCGCTGAGCTCGAAGACGGCCCGGCCCCCCGCGGCAACGGCGCCGCGCCCGAGACGCCGGACAGCTCGATCCCGCGCTGACCCTCGATGCCCTCGTAGTCTCCGCTGCGGATGACCGGCGAGACAACACCGATGGCCCATCTGGCCTCGGCCGACAAGGTGATGGCGGGACTAATCGCCGAGATCGGGCCGATGTCGATCGAGAAGCGCCGGCGCGGGCGGCCCAAGGGCGATGCCTACGGCGCGCTCCTTCGCGCGATCGTCGGCCAGCAGCTCTCGGTGAAGGCCGCGGCGACCATCTTCGATCGGGTGCTCGCGATCTTCGGCGGCCGGATGCCGACTGCGGCCGAGCTGCTCGACGCCGATGAGTCCGAGCTTCGGGCTGCCGGCCTCTCCGGCCGGAAGGTCGAGTACATGAAGGATCTCGCCGCGCAAACCGAGAGCGGCGAACTCGAGCTCGAGCGCTTTACCGAGATGCCGGACGACGAGATCGTCGCCGAGCTCACCGCGGTTCGCGGCCTGGGCGTGTGGACCGCCCACATGTTCCTGATCTTCCACCTGGAGCGCCCCGACGTCTTGGCAGTCGGCGACCTCGGGATCCGCAACGCGGTCAGGAACTCGTACGGGCTCGACGAAGCGCCCACGTCGGACGAGATGGAGCGGATCGCCGCGCCGTGGACGCCCCACCGCACGCTCGCCTGCCTCTATCTGTGGGAGTCGCTCCAGAACGCACCCGATTGAGGCGTGAAGGCCCGCCGTTGCGGTGCGGCCGCGAGCCTTCACACGGTGATCCCGCCCGGTGCCGGGCGCCGTTTGCGTCCGATCCCCCGCCTAGCCTCCCACGGAATGGCGCCCCTGATCACGTTCGACGAGGCGCTCGCGCTGGGCGAGCTCACATCCCAGGAGGACATCCTCGCCCTCGTCGAGCGGGCGTGGGAGGCCCGCCAAGAGCGCTTCGGCGACTCGACCGACCTCTGCTCGCTCGTGAACGCCAAGTCGGGCGGTTGCGCCGAGGACTGCGGCTTTTGCGCGCAGTCGCGCTACGCCGAGTCGGACACGCCGATGCACGCGATGATGGAGCCCGACCAGATACTCGAGCACGCGAAGGCGGCCGAGGCCGCGGGTGCGCACCGCTTCTGCATGGTGACCCAGGGCCAAGGCCTCTCGAAGCGGGACTTCGAGCGGATCGTCGAGGGCGCGAAGCTCGTCTCGTCTGAGACGAACCTCAAGCGCTGCGTCTCGATCGGCCACATCTCCCCCGCCCGGGCAAAGACGCTCGCCGAAGCGGGGATCCAGCGGGTTCACCACAACGTCGAGTCGTCCAAGTCGTACTACCCCGAAGTCTCGACCACCGTCCGCTACGAGGGGCGCATCCGCACGATTGACGCAATCGAGGAAGCGGGGCTGGAGAGCTGCGTCGGCGGCATCCTGAACCTTGGAGAGTCGCCGCGACAACGCGTCGAGATGGCGTTCGAGCTCTCCGAGATCGACCCGACCTCTGTGCCCATCAACCTCCTGAACCCGCGAGAGGGCACGAAGTTCGGCGACCGCGACCTGATGGATCCGTGGGAGGTCGTCAAATGGGTCGCGATCTTCCGGCTGATCATCCCGGGTGCGCTCTTCCGCTTGTGTGGCGGGCGCGTCGAGAACCTCGGCGACCTGCAGCCGCTCGCCGTCAAGGCGGGACTGAACGGCGTGATGATGGGGAACTTCCTGACCACGCTCGGCTCGGAGCCGGCCGACGATCGCAAGATGTTCTCCGACCTGGGACTCGACGTTGCCCGCCAGGACGACAACGGCGCCAACCCACGCCCCGACAACCGCGACGGCTGGCTCGAGGGTGCAACGCCTGGCAACGTGATCGACGAGCTGATCGACTCGCAGGCGGACGCGAACTTCTGGGACCCTTCGACCCAGCTCCGAGTGATCAAGGCCAAGGGCAAGGTGCCGGACTACCCGGCTCGCCCCTCCGAGGTTCCCGAGCCCGCCGGCTGGGGCGACTAGCCCCGGCAGTGGACGACGTAAGCGCCAGCCTGGCCGCGCTCGAAAGGGCAGGACTCCGCCGCAGCATGCGCACCATCGAGGGACCGCAGGGTCCACGTGTGGTCATCGACGGGGCAGAGGTACTGCTCCTGTGCTCGAACAACTACCTGGGCCTGGCTGACCATCCACGCGTGCGCAGGGCGGCCGCCGACGCTGCCGAGCGCTACGGCGCCGGCGCTGGGGCGTCGCGGCTCATCTCGGGCGACATGGAGCTTCATCGCACGCTCGAGGGGCATCTCGCGCGCTTCAAGGGCTCAGAATCGGCGCTCCTGTTCGGCTCGGGATACCTGGCGAACATGGGGATCGTCGCCGCGCTCGCGGGCGAGGGCGGCGTGGTCTTCTCCGACGAGCTCAACCACGCGAGCATCATCGACGGCTGCCGCCTGGCCCGTGCCGAGACCTTCGTCTACCGCCATCGCGACCTCGAGCACCTCGGCTGGGGGCTCGAACAGGCAGCCGGGCGAAGCGCCCTGATCGTCACGGACGGGGTCTTCTCGATGGACGGGGACGTCGCGCCGCTGCCCGGGCTGGCCGAGCTTGCGGGCCGCCACGGCGCGCGGCTCATGGTCGACGAGGCACATGGGACCGGCGTGATCGGCCCCGGCGGCCGCGGCACGGTGGCGGCCGCCGGGCTCGAGGGCGTGGTCGACGTGGTGGTGGGCACGCTCGGCAAGGCGCTCGGGAGCTACGGCGCCTACGCCTGCACCTCGAGGCCCTTGCGCGAGCTCCTGATCAACTGCGCGCGCCCGTTCATCTTCTCCACCGCCCCGCCTCCCCCCTCCGTCGGCGCGGCGATCGCGGCCCTGGGGCTGCTCGAATCGCGCCCCGGCGTGGTCGAGCATCTGCGCCGGAACGCCGCGGTGATGAGAAGCGCGTTGGTCTCTTATGACCTGGACGTGGGTGAGTCGCGGACGCAGATCATCCCGGTGATGGTGGGCGACGCCAAGCGCGCCACCGCGCTTTGCGAGCGAGCGCTCGAGGGCGGCGTCTTCGCGCAGGCGATCCGGCCGCCGACGGTCCCCGACGGCACCTCTCGCCTCCGCCTGACGGTGATGGCCAACCACCGCGCCGACGAGCTTCAGAAGGCGGCCCGCGTGATCGGCAAGGCGGCTCGCGAGCTTGGGCTCGCCCGGGCGCCAGCCGCTCACCTCAGCCGCGCTGCCTGACCTCGCGTGAACGGAGTCTTCGTCACTGGCACCGGGACGGAGATCGGAAAGACGATCGTTGCCGGAGTGATCGCCCGGACTGCCGGCGAGGCCGGCCTGACGGTGACAGTGTTCAAGCCCGCGGTTTCGGGGCTCGGCGAGCTTTCGAGCGGCGAGGTCGCCGATCACGAGCATCTGCGGCTTGCCGCGTCCTCGGAGCAGTCGGATGACGAGATCGCGCCGTACCGCTTCGGCCCCGCGGTCTCCCCGCACTTGGCGGCTGAGTTGGCGGGCATCGAGATCAAGCCGGAAGTGGTTCGCAAAGGGCTCGAGAGAGCGCGTCAGGCCGGCGACGTCCTCGTGTGCGAGGGGGTGGGCGGGTTCCTGGTTCCGCTCAGCGCGGGGTATCTGGTTCGCGACTTCGCCGTCGACGCCGGATTGCCCGTGGTCGTCGTGGCCTCGCCGGGTCTTGGCACGATCAATCACACGCTCCTCACGATCGAGGCGGTGCGGGCGGCAGGCCTGGAGGTGGCATTCGTCGTCCTCACGCCCTGGCCCGCCGAGCCGTCCGTGATGGAAACCTCGAATCGCGAGTCGATCGAGCGGCTCACGGGCGTCAGCGTCCCGGTCCTCGAGGCGATCGATCCGGCCGAGCCGGACTCGTGGCCCAAATTGGGCCTTTTCGAAGCTCATGCTTCCGCCGGGGCGCGGTCTACGCTCGCTCGCGAGTGACTCAAGAGCGGATCCGAGACCTCGACGGGCGCCACCTGTGGCATCCGTTCACCCAGCAACAGGGCTGGTCTCGAGAGGAGCCCTTGGTTATCGAGAGGGGCTTCGGAACCGACCTGATCGACGCCGACGGCCGCCGCTACATCGACGGTGTCTCGTCACTTTGGTGCAACGTCCATGGCCATCGCCACCCGGGCATCGACAAGGCGATCCGCGATCAGCTCGACCGCATCGCCCACTCGACGATGCTGGGCCTCACCCATCCCCTCGCCGCCGAGCTTGCCGAGCGGCTGGTCGAGATCGCGCCCCCGGGGCTCGAGCGGGTCTTCTACTCGGACTCGGGCTCGACCGCGACCGAGATCGCACTCAAGATGGCCTTTCAGTATTGGCACCAGCAGGGCGAGTCGAAGCGGCGTTCGTACGTGTGCCTTCGCGACGCCTACCACGGCGACACCATCGGGGCCGTCTCCGTTGGAGGGATCGATCTCTTCCACGAGTGCTACGGGCCGCTTCTCTTCGACGCCCACCACGTGACGCCGGGAGACGCCGCGGAGCTCGAGTGCATCCTCGACTTTCATGACTCAGAGATCGCCGCAGTCATCGTCGAGCCGCTCGTCCAGGGAGCGGCGGGGATCCGCGTGCAGCCGCCCGGCTTCCTTCGCCGCGTTCGCGAGCTCTGCGACAACCACGACGTCCTCCTCATCTGTGACGAGGTCGCGACCGGCTTCGGGCGGACCGGAACGATGTTCGCGTGCGAGCAGGAGCGGGTTTCGCCTGACCTCATGTGCGTCGCCAAGGGGCTGACCGGCGGCTACATGCCGCTCGCAGCGACGCTCGCGACCGAGCGGATCTACGAGGGCTTCCTCGGCGCGCACGAGGACTTCCGCACCTTCTTCCATGGCCACACCTACACCGGCAATCCGCTCGCTTGCGCATCCGCGATCGCGAACCTAGATGCCTTCGAGAGCGAGGGCACCCTGCTTCGGCTCCAGCCGAAGATCCGGCTCTTCGCCGAGCTCCTGCGCGAGGTGGCGGAGATGCCCGAAGTTTTAGAGGTCCGCGGGCGCGGCTTCATGGCCGGCATCGACCTCGGCGATTACGACCCGGCGCTTCGCATGGGGCACCGGGCCACGCTCGCCGCCAGGGAGCGCGGCGCGATCGTGCGGCCATTGGGCGACACCATCGTCTTGGTCCCCCCGCTCGCGATCTCGAAGGCCGAGCTGCGGCGCCTGGTCTCGATCACCCGCGAGGCAATCGTCGCAGCGTGCGCCGAGGTAAGCGCAGGCGCCCAGCCAACGCCGCTCCCCGCCGCAGCGAACGGCGAGCTGCGCCGAGCGGCCTAGGCGCGAAGCGCCGCGCACGTGGTCGCGGGTCCGGGTGGTCGCGGGTGGTCGCGTGCCCGCGCCGCCCCCTCGCCGCCGAAGTCGTGATCGACGCGTCTCAGGCATGTCCATCCCTACTTCGATTTGGCCCGTAAATCGAGGTCGTGATCGACGCGCCTCAGGCAAGTCGATCGCGACCTCGGCGGTTGGAGGTGCGGATGGTTGAAACTTAGGTGTGATGAAACGGCGACTCCGCCGTAGTGGGGATATGAACGACGTTCTGACCGCTCCCGCCGCAGCGGCTCCAAGTGACGCCGAGGCCGAGTTCGAGGCTCTCTATCGCTCGTCACGGGACGACGTCTTCGCCTACGTCTCGGGGCTCCTGCGCGACCGCTCTGCCGCCGAGGACGTGACAGCAGCAGCCTTCGAGCGCGCCTACCGGCGCTCGTCCTCGTTCAACCCCTCGAAAGGCTCCAGGCGGGCGTGGCTCTTCGGGATCGCCCGCAACGCCGCCCTCGACGAGCTGCGGCGCCGAAAGCGCCACGTCGAGATGACCTCGGAACCGGTCGCTGACCTGGCTCCCGCCGAGGAGGAGGCAGAGGTCGCGATGCGCCGCGCGGCGCTCCGCCAGGCGATGGAAAAGCTCTCGCCCCGCGAGCGCGAGCTCGTCGCCCTCAAGTTCTTCGCCGGGCTCTCGACCGCAGAGATCGCAAGTGTGATCTCGATCGGCGAGCGCGCGGCTGCAATGCGTGTCCACAGAACCATCGAAAAGCTGAGGAGGGCCTGCGATGAGGCTCGCTGATATGACGCGCCCCGGGCGCGACGACGGAGAGATCCCGGCCGAGGTCGAGCGCGAGCTTGAGGCCCTGGACGCCGCCCTTCGCGGCGAGAAGGTCCCGGACGGGATGGAGAGCCTCGAAGCGCTCGTCTCCGACCTCCGTGACGAACGGTCCGAGCCGGAGCCTCGCTTCGAGGCCGAGCTCGACGCCTGGGCCGCCGCGGGCTTTCCCCGCGGCGAGCGCCCGGGCGCTCGCGCTTCCGGTGACGGCTCGGGCGCGATGACCGGTGGACTCTTCAGCCGCTTCAGCCCCAACGGCCCTCGCGGCTGGTCGCCGATCGCAGCAACAGCCGCGACCCTGGTCGTAATCGTCGTTTCCGTCGCGCAGCTCGGCGATTTCGGCGCTGACAACGATCAGCCGACGATGGCGACGCAGGCCGAGGACTCGGCGGGCGAGGCCGCGGTGCCGGAGAGCGCCGAAGGAGCTGGTGCCAGCGGTTCGCTGGCACCCCTCTCCGAAGCCACAGGGGATCAGAACCTCGACAGCCTTCAGGAAGGCGAGAACGGTTTGACGAAGCGCGAAGGGCGCCGGGGCGCCGCCGCGCTCAGCTTCAACAGCGGCAACCGCCCCGGCCTGAACCGCGGCCAGAAGGAGCGCCAGCTCGACCGAGAGGCCGAGCTGACGCTCGCTACCCCGGCCGACGAGGTCCCCGACGTGACCAACGACGCGATCGACGTGGTCGAGGACGCTAACGGGGTCGTCCTCAACTCCCGCGTCACGGGCACCGAGGAGGTGGCGCGGGCGACGCTCGAGCTCCAGGTCCCGACGGAGACCCTTGATGACACGCTGGCCGCGCTCTCCGAGCTGGCAGACGTCAAGTCCCGCTCCGAGGATGCAGTCGACATCACGCGGTCTTTCGTCGCGGCCAGAGACGACCTGCGGGGCCTCCGTGCAGAGCGGGTCAGCCTTGTGGAGCGCATCCGGGCGGCCACGACGGACGCCGAGGTGGACGCCCTCCAGGCACAGCTCGCCGCCGTCAACAACCAGATCGTGAATGCCCAGAACGAGCTTGCCGAGGTCGAGACTCGCGCTCAGTTCTCCGACGTGAGCGTGGTAATCACCTCTGACGGGGCGCAAGTCGGCGGCGAGGAGGACGAAGGCGGCTGGTCCTTCGGCGACGCGCTCGGCGACGCCGGGCGCGTTTTGGAGGTCGGAGCGGGCGTGGCGCTGATCAGCGCCGCGGTGCTGTTTCCGCTTGCGATCATCGCGGCAATCGCCTACATCACCGTCGCGGCGATGAACCGCCGCGCGCGCGAACGAGCGCTCGACACCTAGCCCCTGCCGGCTACTCGGAGTAGGGCTCGAAGTCCGACTTGCGTGCGCCGCACACCGGGCAGAACCAGCTGTCCGGGATGTCGGCGAACTGCGTGCCGGGCGGAATGCCGCCGTCGGGGTCGCCCTCGTCCGGGTCGTAGAGGAACCCGCACGAGGTGCAGATCCAGAGCTGCTTGGTCTCGGTCGTGCCCATCGGGCGTGAGAGTACCCAACGCCCAGGCGCAAACGTCCCGCGTGCCCCCCTATGAGGTGGAGCGTGGGACGTTCGCCGCTCGGTGCGAAAGGATGTCGCTGTGGCCGAGCGGAAACTGCCCCCCGACGCAGCCGGCGCTCGTAATCCTTTCGAGGAGGGCTTTGAGCCCGCACCGACCCGGCCCGCCGCCACGATCCTCCTGCTCCGCCGGGGCGGGAAGCACGCCCAGCGCGAGCTGGAGGTCCTTTTGGTGCGAAGGACCGAGGCCGCCCGCTTCATGCCCGGGGTCTGGGTGTTTCCCGGCGGCCGAGTAGAGGCCGACGAGCTGATCGCGGGCGTCTCGGGTGCAGAGACGGACGCCGACGCCGACGAGCTGGCGCACCGCGCCGCCGCCATCCGCGAGCTCTCAGAAGAGGCGGGCATCCAGCTCGAGCTATCGGCCGAGCTGGTCCTTTGGTCACGCTGGATCACGCCGGAGCCCGTCCCTACCCGCTTCGATACGCGCTTCTACATGGCGCTCGCGCCCCCCCATTCCCCGCCGGAGCCTGACGGCTCGGAGATCATCGATGCTGCGTGGATGAACCCTGCCAAGGCCCTCAAGCGAGGCGAGGCGGGCGAGATCGAGCTGGTGTTCCCCACCATCAAGCAACTCGAGTCGCTCGCGCCCTTCGCGACGGCCGACGAGGCGATGGAAGCCGCGCGCGCGGCCGTGGTCGAGCCGATCATGCCGAACGTCGTCCAGGATGACTCAGACGAGGGCTGGCGGATGCTGATGCCCGGCGACGAGGGCTACGAGCCGCCCGTCGTCTAGATCCAGGCGAGCCCTCGAAGGCAGGGGCCACTGATTCCTAGCCCGGGAACGCCTCGAGGCCCGCGTGCCACGGCCCTGACGCATAGGTGTGGGTGCCGTGCTCCTCGACCTCCGAGCGGATGCGCCGGAACAGTTCGCCCGCGTTCTTCAGCGCCTCGGAGTATTCGGCCTCCGTCCGCTCGCGCAAGCGCCAAAGGAAATAGAGCTGGCGCTCGGATACCCCGAAATCGACGTCGGCTGAGATTTGCGCCGCCCAGTCGAGGAACCCCGGGCCGAAGGTCTCGCGAAGCGCCATCGGGTCGTGCTCGAGCGGTACCGTCGCGATGAAGCGCTGGTTGAAGGCGATCGACTCGAACTCGACTCGCCGGCGGCTCACGCGGCTCTCGATCACGTCTTCTGCGCCGTCCAGCGACTCGACGTTGAACGGAGGCGTCGCCTCAGCCACGTCGGGCATGTGCGCCTTGGCGACGATCGCTCCCGGCACGACCGTCTTCGAGAAAAAGCCTCCGTCGGAGCGCTCCAGCGCGTCGCACGAGGAGCCCCAAAAGCCGGAGTCCAGCTCTCCCGTCAGACGATTGGTGCCGCCAGGGCAAAGCGCGGCCGGGCCGCCTCGGGGGTTCAGCCCGCCGACGGCCTCGTAGCGCACGCCTCGGCTTTCCGACAGCGCGCGGACTGAAGCCGCCCATTCATCAGCGTCGCTCACGCGCTGAGTCTGCCAGAGCCCCCGCGCCACACCCGACGGGCTGGCTGGCTGGCTTACGGGTCGGAGAAGAGGTTCGGCGCGCGGCCGCCGCCGAAGATCCCGGGATTGTCTTTCTGGAAGAAGCACCCCGCAAAGGTCTCCGAGGGCGCTGGACCCGTATCCGGCCCGCCGCTTTCGACGACGATGCCGCCGTCGGACCCGTTCCTCTTCGTGACGCGGTACTTCACGTCCTCGTCGGGGTCTTGGGACCTCGGCGTGAAGTCGAGGTTCTTGCAGTCGAACTGCGGGAAGATTCCGCGCTCCGGCCGTCCGGCGGCACCGGTCAGGTACTCGGGCGGGAAGTACGCGTTGCCGCGGTTCTGCGCTAGACGGGTCGGGAAGACCGAGAGCGCCTCCGAGCCGTTGTAGCCGAGCTGCTTGAGGTAGTGGCGCGCGGCCGGCTGGCCCGGCTGCGGTTCCAGCGACCCCGATAGGGCCGCGGACGGACCCGTCAGGAAGTCGGCCGCGGTCTTGCGGTAGACAGCGAGGTAGCGGAGGGCCGGATTCAAGTTGGACAGGAACGGATCGAGAGCGTCGAGAAGCGGTCTCAGGCCCTCGGCTCCGAGGAAGCGCTCTAGAGCGGGCAGCCCCTCCTTGGAAGCGTCGATGAGCGGATCGAGGTTTCGGAACAGGCTTTCAAGGTTGGGCGAGAGACGACGGACGCTTTCGAGCGTGGGACTGATGTCGTTGGCAACGGGCAGAAGCTCCTGGACGAGGGGTCGCGTCTCGGCCTGGAACTCGTCGAGTCGTGTCAGGGTGGCGCGGGATTCGCGCTGGAACTGCGGCAGGATCTGGAAGCTCTCAGCGAGGGCATCGTCTGCGTCCGCGAGCGCGCCGAATGTCGCTTCTGACCCGGTGATCGCGCCCCGAAGCTCGTCATCGCGCTCCGAGACGGCCGCGAACACCGTCCCGGTATCGCGGACGAGGCCGCGCAGCGATGCCTTTTGCTCGTTGAGGATCTGAAGGGCGGCTGAGGCGTCCGTGAGGAATGGGCCGAGATTGCCGAACGAGTCGTTCAGGTCGAGCGAGCGACCCCGAACCGCGTCCGCGGCTGATTGCTGCCACTGCTGGAAAGCGGTGCGCGTCTCGGGGTCGAGCGCGTTGAAGATCTCATCGATCTGGGTCGCGTTCTGCGTCTGCGTCACCTCGAGCGTTCCGTCTTCCTCGATCGACTCGATCTCGGCTGCGTCGGAGTCCGAGCTGGTGGCTGCGGCGCCGAGTGAAACCGCGTCGGTCGAGCCGGGCTCGGTGCCCGAGGTGAGCTCGACGTAGGTTTCGCCGAGCAGCGTCTTTTGGCGGAGGATCGCCTTGGCGTCGTTGGCGATCGGCGCGAACTCGGGCCTGATCTCGAGCAGCGCCTTCGTCGTGTCCTGCCCTTCGATCCGCACGTCCGGCGGCGCCAGCTCGATCTCCTTTACCTTGCCGACCGAGACGCCGCCGATCCTGACGTCGGACTCGACGGCGAGCTGCGTCGCCTCGGTGAAGTACGCGTTGATCTGGTAGCTCTTCGCCTTCAGCGGGATCGGCCCGCCGAAGGCGACCCAGAGGAACAGGATCAGGAGGAAGCATGAGATCGCGAAGCCGGCGGCGATCATGATGCGACCGATTGAAGGAGCCTGCTTTTGCATTAGTCGCACACACCTCCCGGCGCGAAGAGGGGGCCGAGCCCCGTGACGATGCCGGCGATGCCAGCACCGCCGGGGCTACCCGTGAGGATGTTCAGGAGCTCCTCACAGCCTGTCGTGAAGTAGATGCGGCGGTAGAGCCCGTTCGCGTCCTGGGCCTGGAAGACGCTGGTGGAATTGTGGCCGAGCCAAGCCGCCCAGTAGAGGTAGCCCTCGTCGCGACCGGGGGGACAGTCGCCGGCCGTGCACTCCTCGGCGCCGCGCGGGTTGTAGGCAGCCATGTTGCCCAGGACGTTCAGCTTCCGAGCGATGGTCGTCAGGCCCGGCGCCGTCTTCGAGAGCTGCTTGGCGCCCTCGGAGATGTCCGGGATCGGCTCACGAGCAGCTCGCACGAGCGGCCGGATCTCGTCGCGAATGATCGGCGTCACTGTTTCCGCCAGCTCACGTGTGGATGAATTCAGCTCGGGCAGGTTGCGCGCGAACGGCCGCAGGGACTCGAACGCCGGGCCCAGCTCCGCTCCGAGGTCATCGGCCGCAGCGAGTGCCTCGCGCGTCTGCGACAACGCGCTCGGTAGCTGCGAAACGGCACTTTGGACGTCGGGGTCCTCTTGCGCGATCGCGGCGAGGGTGTCGTTCGAGGCGGTCACGAGGCGCATCACGTCCTGGTCCTGCTTGCCGATCGACCCCGTCAGCGTCGAGAGGTTGTGGACGAGGCGAGAAAGGTT
>Ga0208612_1000816_pt1 | contig 12975 bp, 11 predicted proteins | sample AntDryMetagUQ889_FD_188089 | JGI IMG/M metagenome (GOLD analysis project Ga0208612, IMG submission 188089) | Polar desert microbial communities from Antarctic Dry Valleys - UQ889 (SPAdes) | ecosystem: Environmental > Terrestrial > Soil > Desert | place: Antarctic Dry Valleys | collected 2008-12-31 | reverse complement strand
AGCCCGAAGACGCCGACGAAGTTGTGGTTCCCGGCGAGTGAGCCCGAGGACTCGTCCTCGCCGGAGGTCCGCATCACGCCGAAGCAGATCCACATGCCGGCGGCGGTGAGCACCCCTGTGACGAGGGTGGCCAGGTGCAGGGTCCAGAGCGATCCCGTGCTATTGCAGGCGAAGGCCGCCAGCCCCGACACCGCCATGATGTGAACCATCCACAACACGATGCCCCCGAGCGCCGCCGTCCACAGGAGGGCGGGAGTGCGGCGGGCCTTGTCGAAGATCATTTGATGTGGGCCGAGAGGTACAAGGAGGAGAACACGAAGATCCACACCGCGTCGACGAAGTGCCAGTACATCCCCACCACCTCGAGGGTGATGTGCCGCTCGGCGGTGATCTTGCCCTGGAACGTCTTGATCAGGACCACGCCGAGCATCATCAGCCCGATGGCCACGTGGGCACCGTGAAGGGCCGTAGTGATGTAGAAGATCGAGCCGTAGGCGTTGTCCTTGATGCCGAAGGTCAGCTCCGGGTACTCGTAGAGAGTGAGAAAGGCAAAGAACGAGGTGCCCATGAGGATCACCATGATGAGGCCGGCCTTGAGCCGCCACACCTGGCCCTTGCGGATGCCGTGCTCGGCCCAGAACATGGGAGCGCTGCTGCCCAGTAGGACCAGCGTCATCAATGAGATCTTGGACAGCTCGGGCGCCTCGATCCCTCCGAGGGGCCACTCCTTGGCCGCCGCCTGGAGGAAGAAGTAGGAGGCCAGGAGGCTGGCGAAGATCGTGGCCTCGGTCATGATCAGCACCACCATCCCCCACCACGCCGTGCTACGACCCGGCTTGGAACGGGGGGCCTCGAAAATCTCGGCCTCGGTGGAGGCCGTTGCTTCTTCAACCGTCGTCATTGAAGGTCAACCTCCGTACGCCACAACCAGGTGGTTATTCCGATCGCCGCCACCGCCAGGCCGAGGACACCCACCACTGCGGCTTGGATGAGCAGGCCCATGAAGATCACGGCGATCCCGAGGGCCAGTATGAAGGGCAGGTACGTTGGCTCGGGGATGTCCATCGTCTCCTCGGGACCGGACTGCAGGCCCGACAAGATGGGCGTCTGGCGGTTCAGAGCACCGGGCGGACCCATGGACCTGGTGGCCTCGTCGCTACCCGACTCCGCCTCTTCGAGCTTCTCGCTGTCCCAGAGCGGATGGCGGCCGGCGGCCACGGGGATGGACTCGAAGTTGCACTCGGGTGGCGGCGAGGTGGGTGTGGACCACTCCAGGCCGTCAGCGTTCCAGGGGTTCGCTCCCGCCGGCTTGCCCTTCACCTTGCTCATGAAGAAGTTGATCAGGGTGAGCAGGGTCCCGAGTCCGAACAGGCCGCTGCCGAAGGTGACCACCAGGTTGAGGGTCTCCCAGCCGAGGCCCTCGCTGTAGGTGTAGATCCGCCGCGGCATGCCCAGGAAGCCCAGGACGTGCATGGGGAAGAAGGCCAGATTGAAGCCCACGAACATGATCCAGAAGCTCACCTTCCCCAGCTTCTCGTCCAGCATGCGCCCGGTCATCTTGGGCAGCCAGTAGTACAAGGCCCCGAAGATGGGGAACACCACCGCCCCGTTGAGCACGTAATGGAAGTGGGCCACGATGAAGTAGCTGTCGGTGGCCTGCCAGTTGAACGGGAGCACGCCGAGCATCACCCCGGTGACACCGCCGAGCAGGAAGATGAGGAACCAGCCGATAGCGAACAGGAAGGGGACGGTCCACTCGACCTCACCTCGCCAGATGGTGGCGATGAGGCAGAAGAAGAGGACGCCGCTCGGGATGGCGATGATGAGGCTGGCGGCGGAGAAGAAGGACATGGCCAGCGCCGGCAGCCCGGTGGCGAACATGTGATGGACCCAGACCCCGAAGCTGATGAAGGAGATGCCCACCAGGGAGGCGGCAACCCACTTGTAGCCGGCCAGCCGCCGCCGGGCAAAGACGGGGACGATCGTCGAGACCATCCCGGCGGCGGGAATGAACAGGATGTACACCTCCGGGTGGCCCCAGAACCAGAACAGGTGCTGGTACAGCAGCGGGCTCCCGCCGCCGGCGGCCTCGTAGAACTGGGTGCCGAAGAGCCGGTCGGCTTCGAGGAGCACCGTCCCCACGGTCAGGGCGGGGACGGCGAAGAGGATCATGACCGCCATGGAGAGGATCGACCACACGAAGATGGGCATCCGGTTGAGCGTCATCCCCGGAGCCCTCATCTTGAAGATGGTGACGATGAAGTTGACGGCGCCGACGGTGGTGGAGATCCCCACGAACGTCACACCCAAGCCCCAGAAGTCCATGTTGATGCCGGGGGAGTAGGTCTTGTTGGCGTTGGGCACGTAGGCGAACCAACCCCCGGCGGGCGGCCTGCCCACCAAATAACTCGAGTACATGAAGATGGCCGCCAGGATGAAGATCCAGTAGCTGAAGGCGTTGAGCCGCGGGAAGGCCATGTCCCGGGTGCCGAGCTGCAAAGGCAACAGGTAGTTGCCGAAGCCCGCCAGCACGGGGGTGTTGAACAGGAAGATCATCGTCGTCCCGTGCATGGTGAACATCTGGTTGTAGGTCTGCGGGCCCATCACCTGGCTGTCCGGTGACGTGAGCTGGGCCCGGAGCAGCAGGGCCTGGAGCCCGGCGATGAAGAAGAAGATGAAGGCCGTGTAGATGTAGCGCATGCCGATGCGCTTGTGATCCACGCTGGCGAAGAAGCCGGGCGCGCCCGGTGCCTCCTCCCAGAGGAGCTCGATGGCCTCGTGTTCTTCCTCCGGGGTGGGAGGTCTCTCCTCGGTTACGGTCATCGCTTACCTCAGGTTCTCCAGGTATTCGAGAAGGTTGAGCAGCTCGTCCGGCTCGAGCGTCACGGGCGGCATCAGGTTCCCGGGCTTGATGGACTGGGAGTTCGCGATCCAGCCTGCCAGATTGGCCTTGTTGTTCTCGACCGCCACGGCACCGAGGGTGCGGCGGCTGCCGAAGTCGCTCAGGTCTGGGCCCAGAGTCCCCTGAGCCTCGGTGTCGCGGACCGTATGGCAGCCGGCGCAGGACGAGCGCATGAAGACCTGCTCTCCGGCGGCCTCCCGCTCGCTGCCAGGACCGCCCCGCGGACGCTGCTGGCGTATGACCCAACGCTCGTATTCGCCGGGTTCCTCGGCCACCACGAGAAGGGCCATCTTGGCGTGCTGGAGACCGCAGAACTCGGCGCATTGGCCTCGGTACTCGCCGGGCTTGTCGGCCGTGAAGCGGATCACGTTTCGCTGCCCGGGGACCATGTCCACCTTGCCGGCCAGCTGGGGCACCCAGAAGCTGTGGATCACGTCCACCGACTGCAGCGCGATCTCTATCGGGCGACCGGCGGGCACCCGGATCTCGTTGGCCGTGGAGACGTTCTGCTCCGGGTACTTCACCCCCCACCAGAACCGGTAGCCGGTCACCTCGATCTTGAGGGCGTCGGCATCGGGCTTGCGCAGGGTGTCGGTGGTCTTCACCGTCACCACGGCCAGGCCCGCCAGGATCACCGTGGGCACCACGAGGCCGCCGATCCAGATGAAGGCGTTGTCGGAGATGCGCGAGTCCTTCGTGCCCCGGAGAGCGCCGATGATGATGAAGGCGGCGACCACCACGTAGACGACAGTGGCCAGGCCGAACATGAGGTAGGCCACGCTGGCCACGCTCTTGGCCCCGGGTCCCTCGGGCTCGAGGACGTTGGGCGCCTCGCGGGAGCAGGCAGCCAGCAGCACGAGCCCTACGGCTGCGAGCGACACGACGCGATGTCGGGCTCTGGCCATCAAACGTTCCAGAAGGCAGGGCCGATGGGGTCGGAGAAGTCACCGGTGGCCAGGAGCTCGCCGTTCTGGCCCACCTCGATGGGGAGCTGGGGCAGTTTGCGGGTGGCGGGCCCGAAGACGGGCTTGGCCTCCTCCAGAACGTTGAAGGCCGACTGGTGGCAGGGACAGATGAGCTGGTGGGTGTCCGCCTGGTAGAGCCCTACCGGGCACCCGGCATGGGTACAGACCTTGGAGTAGACGATGAGGCCTTCTGGCGACCAACCCTCTCGGTCCTCCTTGGGGTGGAGCTGGTTCTCCGCCACCCGAACCATGACGGCCTGGGCATCGGCGTCCTTGGTGTGACCCTCGGGGAAGACGGTGATGAAGCCGCCGACGGCCAGGGCCTCTGCGTTCACCGGCTCGTCCTTCTCGTTCACGAGCTTCATCCCGGGCTTCCACGCTGTCTTCTTGAGAGACTTGCCGGGGCTCGGCCCGAGCGAGCGGATGGGGAAGACGGCGGCGCCACCCAGCGCCAGCACGGCCAGGCCCAAGGTGCGGGTGAGCAGCGTGCGCCGCTTCACCAGCCCGGCGCCCTTGAGGTCGTCCTCGAAGGCTGCTCGCTCCTCGTCGGTGGTGGGGAGCACTTCACGCTGCTCCTGCACCGGCCCCTGGGGCAGGAGCTTGTTGGCCCAGATCACCAGGCCCACGCCCATCCCGCCCAGGGACACGGCCAGTAGCAGACCTTCGGCCTGGGGGTCGCCGCCCCCCGCGTACACGAATCCGAGAGCGACGGCTCCCGCCGCGGCCACCAGGAAGGCGATGGCCGCCCCGCGCTCGGCTTTTCGTTCGCGCTTCTCGTCGCCTGTGCTCATTGCGTCGCTCCACCCTCGTGTCCGCTGACCTGAGCCTCGCCCGCCTCTGCCTCGACTCCCTGGGGCTCGCTCAACGGCTCGCCGGTCCCCCGCTCACCGATCCAGAGCACGGCGAGTATGAGCACCCCGATCCCCACCACCCAGGCGATGAGGCCCTCGGCGAAGGGCCCCAGGTGCCAGAGGCCGTTGCCGCCACGATCCTGCGGCTCTCGGAGGTAGAGGACGTACTTGACGACGCTGTCGAGCTGCTCCTCGTTGATGACCTCCTCGCCGTAGCTGGGCATTCCCGGCGGGCCGATGCGGACGGCCGAGGCGATCTGTGTCGGCGACGACTCCCTGAGACCCGGAGCCTCTCGACCGAGAAGAGCACCTCCCGCTCCCGACCATTGATGGCAGGCGGCGCACTCGGCCAGGAACACCTCGCCCCCCTCGGACAGCGTGCCCTTCTCGATGTCGACCTCGGGGATCTCCGGCTCGAAGGCCAGGAACCGCCGCATGTGGGCGATCAGGGCGTCGACTTCCTCCGGCTTGTACTGCACCTCGCGGCGCCGACGTTCGTCGCCCACGTCGTCGATGGGCATGCGCCCGGTGGTGATGGCGTAGTGAGCCTCGGCGGGTCCCACGTCCGTCAGACTCTGGCCGCGGGACGTGCCCCGTCCGTCAGCCCCGTGACAGAAGGCGCAGTCACGCTGGTACAACCGAGCACCCAGCTCGACGTCCACCTCGGTTTCCTCCGTCGCCGGTTGGCCTGTTTCCGGTTGGCCTGTTTCCGGCTGGGCTGCCCGTGCGTCCGGCGGACGGGACAGGGCCACCACGCCCAGCGCCACCAGCAGGGGAACGAGCAACAACAACGATGATCGGGTCGACAGGTGCCACCGGGTCATTTCCCGACCCGACTGCCCACGAGCACGATCGAAACCCCTTCCGGACCCATCCCGGCGGCAGAGCCTCCAGGCGACTTTTGTACCCTCTGTCCCTCACCAACACCAACCATCCCCACCCTGGGGCGGCCACAGGATATGCCTGGCGTCACCTCCCGGCCATTCCAGCCGTCGGGCCCACCTAGACCTCCGGACCGCGGCTCACGGCGCGGCCCTCCGACGCCCACCCTTTGGTGCCTCCGGCAACGGACACCGCGTCCCATCCCGCCCTGTTGAGCGCCTCTGCGGCGACCAGGCTCCGTCCCCCCGAAGCGCAGATCACGTAGACCCTTCGGTCCTTGACCAGCTCTTCGGCTCGGGTGGCCAGCTCGGGGAGAGGGATGAGCACCGCCTCGGGGACATGGACCACGGCGTACTCGTCGGGCATGCGCACGTCGACGAGGGGCGCTCCGGACTCGAGCGCCCGGGCCAGTTCGTCGAAGCCCACCTCGGGGGCCTTTGGTTGGACCCCTGCCGTTGGACCCCTTGGCTCGCTCGCCCTCAGCTCGCTCACGGCCGCAGCGTACCCTCGGACGCCTGGCGTGCCACGGACGGTGAGCCGGCCAGCGACGATGGCAAGCCATCGGCGTGCACAACGGTGAGACGTCGGGTGGGACGGGTGAGGGCGACGTACAGGGCACGCAACCCCTGCACCTCCTCTTCGACGATGAGGGAAGGCTCGGCCACCACCACCGAGTCGAACTCGAGGCCCTTCACCACGCCCACTGCCAGAAGCGTTATCGGAGCGTCGAGGCCCCTCCGGTCGGCGTGGGCGAAGTCCACACCCGCCTCGTCCAGGGCGTCCTCCAAGGCGGCGAGCAGGGAGTCGGTAGCGATCACCGCCGTCGTCCCCGGTCGGACCTCGTCCCTTTCCCGACCGGCTATGTCTGCCGCTGTTGCTGCAAGCGACGCCGGTGAGGTGGCCACGAATTCGGGCGCCACTCCGGTGGAGCGGGCTGACAGCGGTGGGCGGAGGTGCGCCCCCACGGCTGACAGAACCCGGCCGGCCACTTCCATGACCTCGCCGGGCGTGCGGTAGTTCACGCTGAGCTGCGCAACGCGGGCAGCGGGGTTGCGAGGGAGGTGCTTGGTGACCTCCTCCCAACCGTCCGGTGCGGAGGGACCGGTTGCCTGGGCAATGTCGCCCACGACCGTCATGGAGCCGGAGAGGGATCGGCGAGCGAGCATGCGCAGCTGCATGGCGGTCAAATCCTGGACCTCGTCGACCACGATGTGCCCGTAGGTCCGGATCTCGTCTTCCTCCCTCGCCCGCAGCCGGCGCGGCCCGAGGAGGACCCGAGCCTCGTCCAGAAGAGCGAGATCGGCCGCCGTCCACGGAATGGCATCGAGGCTCGGACTGCGATCCCGGTGCAGGGCAGCAAGCTCCGCCTCGTCCAGCTTCCCGCCGGCGGCCAGCCTCAGCAGCGGGGGCGCCCCGTAGAGGTCGTGAAGCAGCTCCTCGGGGGCGAGCAGGGGCCACATGCGGTCGAGGGCCTCGACCACCTGGGGAAGGCGCCGGATCCGTGGCCACACCTCCGCGCCCTCCTCGCCCCCCTCGCCTGCGGGAGCTGGGCTCTCCTGCTCGAACCCTTCCAGGTCGAAACCCTCCAGCTCGTCCTGGGTCGCCTCCGCAGCCGCCCGGCGACGGCGCTCCAGGCTGAAGCCGTACTGATCCTGGAAGTGGCGCGCCAACCAACGCTCAACATGGCGACGGCGGCCGTTGTGGGTGCCGCTCCGGCGACGGGCGAAGGCCACGGCCTGCCTGCTCTCACCCACGTTGAGCCGGAGGATCACCCCGTCGAGGCCAACCTCGAGGGGACGGCGGAGCGGGCGCTCGCGGTCGTGCACGGCATGGGTCAGCACATCGGCCATGCGGGCGCTGCCCTTCACGCGGGCCGCCAACCGGTCCTCTGCGACCCGGACCCTCGCGCCCGGCACCAGTCCTTCCACGGTGGTGAGGACCACCCCCGTCTCGCCGAGGGACGGCAGGACGTGCTCCACGTAGCTCAGATAGAGGCGGTTGGGGCCCACCACCAGCACGCCCTGGCGCTCCAGAGGGAACCGGTGGGTGTAGAGGAGGTAGGCCGCCCGATGGAGGGCCACGGCCGTCTTTCCCGTGCCCGGTCCGCCTTGCACCACGAGCACGCCGGTCAGCTCCGAGCGGATCACCTCGTCCTGCTCGCGCTGAACGGTGGCCACTATGTCGCGCATCCGGCCCGACCGGGAGCGGTCCAAGGCGGCCAGCAGGGCTCCGGGGCCCACCAGCGAGTGGCCGCCGTCCCCGTCGGGGATCGTCCCGTCCCCATGTCCGTCACTGTCGCCATCGAGGGAGAACACCTCGTCCTCGATGCTCACCACCCGGCGTCCGTCGGTGGCGAAGTGGCGCCTGCGGGACAGGCCCATGGGATGGCGTCCCGTGGCGCGGTAGAAGGGCTCGGCAACGGGGGCCCGCCAGTCGACCACCAGGGGTTCCTGATCCTGGCTGGACACGGCCAGACGGCCGAGGTGGAAGGACTCGCCGTCGGCCAGGTCGATGCGCCCGAAGCACAGAGGTTGGCCTCCGAGATCGAGCTGCTCGATGCGGTGGAGGGCGGCGCGCACGATCATGTCCCGCTCGGTGAGGGCCTGAGGGGTGCCGCCGCGTTGGCGCAGCGCCGTCTCCAGCCGCTCCTGGGCCTGGGCGCGCAGCTCGTCCACGCGCTCGTAGGCGCGTTCCACGAAGGCCTGCTCGGCCTGAAGCTCGGATTGTGAGGCCACGCGCTCCCTTCGAGACCCCTCGCGGAGGGGAGACGAGTCTAGGGCTCAATGTCGGCGAAGCCGCGGTGGCGCTCGATGGTAGGAGTACGACTGGTAGGATTCCTCCATGCGAGTCACAGAGAAGGGGCAGGTCACCATCCCCAAGAACCTGCGCGACGCTCTCGGGATCGGTGCCGGCACCGAGGTGGAGTTCGAGAGGGATGATGACGCTGTCGTCATCCGCAAGGTCAGCGACGGGCCCACACGGGGCGGACAACTCGCGAAGCGCCTGCGAGGCCGGGGCGACCTGTCGCTCACGACCGACGAGATCATGGCGCTCACGCGGCAGAGCTGAACGGTGGCTCTGGGCACTCTCGTCGACAGCAACGTCCTCCTCGATGTCCTCACCGAGAACGAGACATGGCTCGACTGGTCATCGAACGCCCTTGCCACTGCTGCCGAGGCCGGTCCGCTGGTCATCAACCCGATCATCTACGCCGAAGTGTCGATCCGCTTCAGCCAGATCGAAGACCTCGACGACGCACTTCCCCCGACGGACTACCGGCGGGTCGCGCTGCCGTGGGAGTCAGCGTTCCTGGCCGGCAAGGTGTTCCTCGACTACCGACGACGAAACAAGGGGACGAAGGCGTCGACTCTGCCGGACTTCTTCATCGGCGCGCATGCCGCTGTCGCCGAGCTCCACCTGCTCACGCGTGACGCGTCTCGGTACCGGACCTACTTCCCCACGGTTCAGCTCATCGCCCCCAGGGCATGAAGGCGGGCTGACCCGCAAGGCATCCGAACGACTCCTGGGGTAACCGTCCGCTTCGAGTCGCCGGCGAGCTTGGCGTCTGGCTGGTTGTGGGCTCCGCTCATCGGTCGTCGACCCTCAGGCAGGGACCAGAGGGATGAGTTGGGGTAGTTGCGAATATCCCCTGTGCTGCAAGGAATTAGCTTGATCTGGTAGTCGAACACGTGTACGATTACAGGCGTGTTCGAGAGCCTGGCCACCGAGATCCGCGAGCTCTCGATTCCCCTCTGCGGCGAGGCCATCACCGAGGTGTTGGCCATTCAGGACCGTCTGGCGGCCAAGATCAGCGACGCCGTCAGCGACTTCGATCGCGCCGGATTGTGGGACCTCGACGCCTCCACCTCCATGACCGCCTGGCTTCGCCAATACGGGGCCATGACCAAGCGGGAGGCAGGCCGGGTTTCGGGACGGGCCAAGAAGCTGCGTGAGCTTCCCGTCACCGCTGCTGCATGGCAGAGCGGTGAGCTGAGCGGGGGTCAGGTGGAGGCCATGGTGGCCGTCCTCAAACCCGAGCTGGTGGCCCTGTTCGCCGAGCACGAGGCTGAGCTGGTGCCGAGCCTGGTGGGCCTGTCGGTTGCCGACACCTCCCGGGCCATGGGCCACTGGGCCGCCCATGCCGCGGCACTGGCCGACGGACCCGAGCCCCCAGAGTCCAAGCGGGGCCTTCATCTGTCCCAGATGCTCGACGGCACCTGGGTCCTGGACGGGACCCTGGACCCCGAGAGCGGTGAGGTGGTGGCCACCGCCCTTCGCCAAGCCGAGAGCCCCGATAGCGACGCCGAGCCGCCCCGCACCCCTCGTCAACGCCGGGTCGATGCCCTCGACGACATCTGCCGCTTCTACCTCGACCACCAGCACGACCGCCCTGCAGGACGGCACCGGCCACACGTCAATGTGGTCATCGACGTGGACGACTTGCAGTCCGGTGGCCCGGGACGGGTGGTGGACGGGCCGGCGCTCAGCGCTGCAGTGCTTCGGGCCATGACCTGTGACTCGGCCCTGCACCGTCTGGTCATGTCCGGGCGCTCGGCGGTGCTCGACTACGGGAAGGCCACCCGCACCATCCCCACTGCTCTATGGAACGCCCTGGTGCTACGGGACGAGCACTGCCGCTTCCCCGGCTGTGACCGCAGATCAGGCTGGTGCGAAGGTCATCACGTGGTCCACATCGCCGAGGACGGACCGACGTGTCTGGAGAATCTTGTCCTGGTGTGTTCCCGCCATCACCACCGCCTCCACCAGCCCGGCTGGCACGCCAAGCTTCGCCCCGATGCCACCTTGGAGGTCACCAACCCCGACGGTCGGCACTGGTCCACGGCTCCACCCCGGGCCGGACCGCTGCTGGTGTGAGTGCCCGCCTGCTGCACTTGCTGGAGGTTCAGCCGAAGGCGACCAAGCGGTTGTTGGTCGGCACAAGAAGCGTGCCCTCACCGGCGTTCAAGAGGCCGAACGGAGAGCCTGGCAATGCCCCGAGCGGCGGTCTTTGCCGAACGCGGCCATCGCCGCCTCGTCCTCCCAGACATCGACGTTGTGGCAGTCGTCGCCGTCCCACCACGTCATGTGGCCGATGCCGCCGGTGGGCAGCTCGCTCAGCCAGTCGACGGCTGAAGCGCTACCGCTCTGCGGACAAGGACAGCTCGGTCTCTTTCGTCGACGGAGTCAGCGGACTACTCGGTGGTCAGCAGTGGTGCCGGGGCCAGACGGCGGGCACGGTGCGCAGGCACGGCGGCGACCACGTTGGCGAGCACGACGAAGGCGGCGATCACGGCAGTCAGGAGGGCATAGGGAAAGGAGGCGGACGGCACGGTGCCGACGCTGTCGGCGAACACGCCGAAGACCAGCCGTCCCGCTATCAGTCCGAGCGGCAGGCCGAGCGCAAAGGGCACCAACGACAACGACGTCGCCTGCCAGTGCACGGCGCGGTTGATCCACCGACCGTCGGCCCCCAACGATCGAAGCAGCGCCACGTCGCGCCGTCGGTGGTGGACCGACGTGGCCATCACGTGCACCACGGTCAGCACCGCCAAGGCCCCGACGAGTCCGGCCAGAAGGAAGGGGATGGAGCGGATGCGGGCCAGGTTGGCGATCACGGCCGGTCGTAAGCTTTCCGGCCCGATCCCGAGGCGCTCGGCGGTGCCCGCCGGCGCCCCGCTCCGAAGCTTGACGGCCGCTGCGCTCGGCGTGGCCTCGGGGTCGGCTCGTCTCAGGCCGCCCATCGTGACGACGGCGTCCTGGCCCACGCCGTCGATGTCTTCGACCGGCGGCACGACGACGAGGCCGGTCACGCGGAACCGGCGGGCCTCACCTTCGGACTCGAACGTCAAGTCCTTGCCCACCTCGGCACCGAGCATCTCGGCAGCCAGGCGACCGAGGGCGATCTCGTCGTCGGCCGACGGGAGCCGGCCGGAAAGCGTCTTCGGGGCCAGGTCCCCCTTCACAGGGGCCATTCCCGCAAGACCGAGCGTGACCGGGCCGATCCTCGCCTGGCCTGTGCCGTACAGCATGAGTGCAGCCACGTCGGCGTCGGCTTCGAGCCTGGTGACGACCTCGTCCGGGACAACCTGGCCCCCGCTTCCGGCGAGCAGGTCGTAATTCCTGCCGAAGCGATCGCCATCGGTCACCAGACGGGTGAGGCTCGAGCCGAACACGACGGCGCCCACGAGGATGGCAACAGTCGCCAGCATGCCGGTGACCGTCCCCCGGACGGATCCGCGGTCACGCCGGCTACGGGTGAACGCAAACCGGACCCCGGTCGACAGGGCTGCGCTCCGGCAGCGGACGGTGACCCAATCGACGAGCTCGGGAGCTCGCTCGGGACCACGATGCTTCCTGCCCATGTGTGCGGCTGCAACGGTCCACAGAATCAGGGCCACGACGATGACCGCCGCGCCCGTGACAAGGACGGTCGCGTCGAGCCGAATACCCGGATGCGGCTCGAGCCGGCGGACGAAACCGGTCGGGAAGGTCGACGAAAGGCCCGCGGCGATGGCCACGCCGAGGGCCGTGCCGGCCAGGATCGGCACGCCCGCACGACCGGCCGTCTCGGCGAGGAGCTGGCCCTTGTCGAAGCCCAGTGCCTCGAGGCGAGGCCCGTCCTCGGTCGAGAGCCGCACGCTGCGGGTGATGAGCTGACCGAGCACGACGATGGCGGCAACGCCCGACACTGCGGTGAGCAGCCAGAATCCCCGTGCCTGGCCCTCGACGGCGGTTCGAACCTCGGAGCTGACCAATTCGGCGGGCTCGAGGCTGAACGCCTGGCCGTCGGGCAAGGTGTCGAGCTGGGCGCGAAGGGCGCTGAGGTCGGTGCCCGGGCGCAGCCCCACCGACATGATCGTGATGGCGACGCCGGCGCCCCGGTCGAGCAGCGATGGCACCACCACGGCAACGGGCGTGGGATCGTCGAGGTCGCTCGGCCCGTCGATAACTCCGACGAGGGTCACCTCCGCGCTCGGACCGCGGAGCCCCTCGGCCGCGGCGGCGTCGAAGCCGGCACGGTCGGCCTGCTCCTGGGTGAGTGTCAGGAGGTCGAACTTGGTGCCCACAGCCACACCCCTGGCCTCAGCGAAGCTGCGGGAGGCGACGATCTCGTCCGGCCGTGACGGATCGGGCTCGCGGCCGGCCACGAGGCGCGTCCCCAAGGCGCGATGAGAGCCGGCGAAGACAAGGGCGTCTGGGGTCGGGGCTTCGTCCGGAAGGGCCAATCCACCGAACACGAAGGTGACGGCCTCGACGGAGGACACGCCGGGCAGGGCTGCGACCTCCGCCGTGCGGGGCCGGCCTCCCCCCTGCTCGACCGTCCCGTCGAACCCGTCGCCCTTTGCCGCGACATAGCGGTCAGGGGCGCTCGACG